>JGI25331J36430_1000855_pt1 | contig 18082 bp, 12 predicted proteins | sample HigsolmetaAR206D_FD_36430 | JGI IMG/M metagenome (IMG submission 36430) | reverse complement strand
CGCCGATGGGGGAGAGCTCACCGAAGTTGAACATGGCCACCGGCAGGGAGAGCGCGGGCAGCGTCAGCGCGACGACCACCCATGGCGAGGGCGGCTGTCCGGCCGAACCGAAGCCCGTTGAGGACAGGGCGACCAGGAGGGTGGCCAGAGCCGCCAGCGCGACGCAGCCCCATTCACGGGGGGTGAGGCGCTCACCGAGCAGGACGGTGGCAAACAGCAGCAGCGGCACCAGCCCCGAGACGAACGCCGGCTGAGCGGCAGGCAGGGACAGCGACGACATGGCGATCCACTGCAGGGCCAGGCCCGCTGCGGCGAGGAAGCCCCCGGCGTACCAGATGGGGGTGATGAGCATCTGCCGGGCCAGCTTGAAGGGGTGGGACCCGTGCAGCGGCTCCATGCGGTTGGCCGCCACCTTGAACAACGCGACGCCGAGCAGGTAGGCCCCGCTGGAGAGCATGGCGACGACGGTCGCCGCGAGTGCGCCCAGGTCCATGGCGACTCCGGTTCCGCTTCTGGCGGCCTGGCTGCTCCACGGGGAGGAACGGGGTGATCCAGGCCACCTCATGATCAATCACCAGTAACGGTAAATGATTGTTGGCGATTCGCCAATAGCTCTTGGCGTATCGCTAATTAGCTTCTATGGTTCGGGTAGCCGAGGAAGCGGGGGGCGGCGTCCGGGATCCACCTCCGAAGGCACGAGCATGACCGAGCAGAAGAGTTGCAGGCGCCCTCCGGGCAAAGCGGCGGCCGCCGCAGCGCCACTTCCCGCCCGGCGGGGGGACACCGGACGGACGACGGCGACCGCACCGCGACTGGCCGGACGCGGCTTCGGCACAGCCGTCCACGGACACCGGGCACTGAACGTTTTTCAACGCAAGGCCTGGGGTGTCGGCAGCGGGAACCTCGGCGGCACCCGACTGCCGGCCCTTGCCGGACCCCGTCTCGACGCAGGGGAACGGCGTGTTGAGAAAAGTTCACCTGGCCGCAAGGCAGGCGCCCTCGACCAGTGATCCGCCCCCGACCGGCATCGGTCGTGCCCGGGTACTCCCCTCCGGCGGGCACGACCGATGCCGCACCACCCGTCGCAGGGAGACCACGGTGCTCCACGAACCTTTCGTCCCGCGGCCTTGGGGCGAGCCGTCATCTGAGACGGCCGGCCCCTCGCTGGCCAGAATCTTGCTGCCGCTGTCGGACCAGGACCTTGCCACCGGCGCCCGGATCCTCAACGGCGCCGACCCGGGACCGCCGGAGCCGCCGGCGCGCCGGGCGGAGCACAGGCCATGACGGCGCCGGAAGAGCCCGTGCCCCCGGCCCCGCTCGGGCCAGGCTCGTTCCTGTGGGACTACAGCGGCCTGCGCCTGGCGGCGATCACCGACATCAGCGCGTTCGTGCTGCAGGCCATGCACCCGGCCATCGGCGCCGCCGCCGAGCGGCTGACCGACCTGGACACCCGCCGGCTGAGCCGGGCCGTGCACGACTTCGTCTCCATACGGCCCTGGGTGTACGGGGAGCAGGGGACGCGTCATCTCCTGCCCGCCGGTCCTTTGGCCTGGGCGCACCTTGCGACCTTCTACGTCACGGTCACCGCGGCGCGGTACTTTTCCGCCGAACCGATGACTTTGGACCGGGAGCAGCGGATCTTCGAGGAGTTCCTCCTGCTGGGACGGCTTCGGGGAGTGCCGGCGCGGATGCTGCCGTCCACGATGGCCGACTACTGGGCCTACTTCGAGGACATGCTGACCCACACCCTGGTACCGCACCCGGTGGCGCATCGGGTGCTGGACCGGCTGGGCGGCTTCTCCTCGACTGTCCCGGTGACGCTGCGCCCGCTGCTCGTCCCGTTCGGCCTGAGGGGCGGCTGGTTCACCCACCTGGTCACCGTCGGCACCCTTCCGCAGGCGGCCCGCACCAAGCTCGGCCTGACCTGGACGGCAGACGACGAACACCGGCTGCGCGCTGTTGGAACGCTCTTTACCCGCGTCCTTCCCCACCTGCCCGAACGCCTCCGCTACGCCCCTTCCGCCTACCAGGCCCGCCGCACCTCCCGGATGCAGCGGAGCCCACGGGGACCTCGGCATCTGCGGCTTACCGACACATGCCCGGTGGTGGCCGGGTGCCGGGGCGTCCGGCGAGCGGTGCGCTGAGAGGGACCGCAGCGGACGCAGGCGGTGCGCAGCGTGCACTGTCCCAGGCAAACCCTGCGCCCCGCCCCGATCTGGGGGCGCGGTGGGTCAGCACGGGGCACAGGGCCACTGGTCGGCAAAGGAGCAGGTCTGCGCGACCGGCGGTGGCCGCATGCGGCGGGCGGGATGTCACATCGGGCGTTCGGCCAGGGCCTTCTCCAGGCGCTGGGCGGCACGGGCGGCGACACGGGCGCGGTAGGCGATCGGCATGTAGCGCAGCCGTTCGGGCAGGGCGCTTTGGCCGCGGCCCAGCAGCCGCAGCCGGCGCTCGTCGGTGTCGCTCCAGGAGATACCGAGTTTTTCGCGGGCGGCCGGCGGCAGCATGCCGATGATCAGGAAGAACCGGGTGCGTGACGTCACCTGCGCGCCCCTGCCGCGGGGCCTCAGCGGAGGACGACGCGCCCGCCGCCGGGCCGCGCTGCTGGAGGCGGGGCTGGAACTGTTCGGCACCCGAGGATGTGCCGGCACCACTGTGCGCGGCGTCTGCACACTGGCCGTCCTCAACGACCGCTACTTCTATGAAAACTTCCCCGACCTGGACGCCCTGCTGGTGGCGGTGTTCGACGAGGTGGCCCGGCGGGGCGAAGAAGCCATCTTGGCCGCGGTCCGCTCAGCCCCCCGCGACCTGCCGCTGCGGGTGCGCGCCGTGGCGAACGCCGGCCCCGGCTTCCTGATCGCCGACCCCCGCCACGCCCGGCTGCTGACCCACGAAATCCAGGTCGAACCGGCGTTGCGGGGACGCCGCAACGCGCTGATCCGCCGCCTGGCCGGTATCTTCACCGCCCAGGCCCACGAGCTGGCCGAGGACATGCCGCTGTCAGACACTGACGTGGAGATGACCGTCCTCACCCTGGTCGGCGGGGCGATGGAACTGGTCTCCACCTGGCTGCGCGGCGAACTGGCCGTGGATCGCGAGCACTTGATCGACTTCCTGGTCGCCCTCATCGTCACTTCCGACGGCCTGCCGGCGTCCCCGGCCAGAAAGTCCCAGGCCGTCCGCCGCGCACCCGCCTGACCACCGGGGCCGGCCGATCATCGCGCGGCGGTCAGATCGTAGAGCGTTACTCCGTCGATCACCTGGGCGGTGAAGTTCTCCTGCACCCACTCGGCGATCCGCTGGGCGGCGTCGCTGCCGCTGCCCGCCCGGCCCGGCATGCCGCCGCCGATGAAATAGTGGATCTTCTTCTCGCGCACGTACCGCTGGAACTGTTCCAACGTCGGCGCCGGATCGGTGCCGTTGAAACCACCGACCGCCATCACCGGTTTCCCGGTGGCCAGCTGGTAGCCCGCCGCCCGGTTGGACCCCACCGCCGCCGCCACCCATGTGTAGGCGGAGGCATCGGCCTTGAGCAGGGCGGTCAGCTCGGCACTGGGCGTGGACGCGTTCAGCAGACCCCCGGCCCCGCCCATACCGCCGCCGGGACCGAACCCACCGAAACGTGGACCGAACCCGCCGGGCCGCCGGCCCGGCCCGAACCAGCCGAACCCGCCGCCCGNACCAGCCGAANCCGCCGGGCCATCCGCCCGAGCCGTCACCCGGGCTGAGCCCATCGGATCGGCCATCCGAACCGGAATTGCCGGAGTCGTTGTCTGAACCGGACCTGTCGGAACGGCTGCTCGAACCGGGGCCGCCGAGACCAGCGTCCGGACCGGAGCCACCGGTTCGACCGGCTGAGCCGGAGCTGCTCGAACCGTTGCCCGGGCCGAATCCGCCGGGGGCGCTGTTTGGAGCCGGGCGGCGCGCTTGCGGTGGCCGGATGCCGTCGGGGAGGGACGGCGGGCGCCGGAACCGGTCGCCGGGGAAGCCCGGGCCTCGTGACACCTGCGGGCCTGCGATGGGGATCGCCCCCTGGTGCGGGGTGGAGGCCGTCTCCACCGCGTACGCCGCCGGTCCCGCCAGCGACGCCAGGACGGCCAGTGCCGCCCCGCCGCCCAGCAGCCGCGGCGCCGAGCGGCCCGGCGCCATCAGCGCCACCGCCGCGACCCCGGCCGCCACGATCGCCCACCGCAGCCACGGCACGAAATCCGGTGTCCGCTCCAGCAGCGCATACGACCACAGGGCCGTCACCGCGACCGTGCCGGCCAGTACCGCCGTCCCGGCGGGCCGCCGCCACAGCACCCCGGTGCCAAGGCCCACCAGCGCGCCGATCGCCGGGGCCAGCGCCACCGTGTAGTACTCGTGGAAGATCCCCCGCATGTGGCTGAAGACCAGCACGTGCACGGCCAGCCACCCGCCCCACAGCAGCAGCGCCGCCCGCACCGCGTCGGTCCGCGCCCTGCGGCGGGTCGCCCACAGCCCCGCCGCAGGCAGGATCAGCGCCGCCGGCAGCAGCCAGGAGACCTGGCCGCCGATCACCCGGCCGAACATCCGGCCCCAGCCGGCGTCCTGGTCGGTGTTGCCCAGCCCGCCGACCTCATCGCCGTTCAGCCGGCCCAGCCCGTTGTAGCCCAGCGTCAGCTCCAGCACGCTGTTGTGCTGCGAACCGCCGATATAGGGGCGCGAGTCGGCCGGGATCAGCGTGACGATCGCGACCCACCAGCCCGCCGCGACCGCCATCACCACACCCGCCGCCAGCAGGTGCCCGATCCGCCGCCGCACCGTCGCCGGCGCCGCCACCAGGTACACCAGGGCGAAGGCCGGGACGACCAGGAACGCCTGCAGCATCTTGGCCAAAAAGCCCAGCCCCACGCAGCCGCCCGCCACCAGCAGCCACCGCAGGCCCCCGGGCTCCAGGGAACGCACCATCGCGTACGCGCCGAGCGTCAGCAGCAGCACCAGCAGCGCATCGGGGTTGTTGAACCGGAACATCAGCGCCGCCACCGGCGTCGTCGCCGGCACCAGCCCCGCCAGCAGCCCGCAGGCCGCCGCCACCTGCGGCCCGGCCTCCGCCGCCAGCGACCGCCGCACCGCCGCGTGCAGCACCCCGACGGCGGCCACCCCCATCAGCGCCTGCGGCACCAGGATGCTCCAGGAGTTCACCCCGAACACCCGGGCCGACAGCGCCATCGGCCACAGCGCCCCCGGCGTCTTGTCCACGGTGATCGCCCCGGCCGCGTCCGAGGCGCCGAAGAAGAACGCCTTCCAGCTGACCGAACCGGCCTGCGCCGCCGCCGAGTAATAGGCGTTGGCCCAGCCCGATGCGCCCAGCCCCCACAGGTAGAGCACGGCGGTGGCCGCCAGCAGCACCAGCAGCCCCGGCCCGGCCCAGCGCGGATCTTCGGGACGTCCCAGCAGCGGCCGCCGCACCGGGCGGGACGGTGAGTCGATCGTCGTCATCGGTTCGCCGACCTTGTCGTTGCGCGTGTTTGTTCGTCAGGCGAGCCGGTACAACTGCCCCGAGCCGCCGAAGGGGTCGCCGTACTCACCGGCGTCCACCGGGGTGGCGTGCTGCCGCACCCACTCCGCCACCTCGGCGCCGCCTCCGCGCCCGCCGAGGAGGATGAAGCGCAGCCTGCCTTCCTTGACGTACCGCTGCAGCTTGGCGACGGTCATCGCCGGGTCGCTCCCGGTGAACCCGCCCATCGCGATCACCGGCGCCCCGGTGCGCAGCATCAGGGACGAGGCCTGCTGGGCGCTGCCCACGGCCACCAGCCAGGTCGCCTTCCCCCGGTTCTGCACCAGGTAGGCCGCCATCGCGTCGCTGACCCGGCCGCCGCCCGGCCCGCCGAACATGCGCCCGCCGAAACCTCCGCCGGGAGGCTGCCCGCCGAACATGCCGCCCCCAGGTCCCCGGCCGCCGCGCCGCATGCCCGGCGGTGGACCGCCCGGGTCGCGGCCGGGACCCCCGCCCAGGCCGCCGCCGGCAGGAGGCCCGCCGAACATGCCGCCCCCAGGTCCCCGGCCGCCGCGCGGCACACTCGGCGGAGGACCGCCCGGGCCACGGCCCATGCCACCGAAACCCGTCGCCGGACCGGCCAGCGGATTGGTGCCGTTGACCGGCGAGCCGGCCGCGTCCACCGCGTACGCCGCCGGACCGGCCAGCCCGGCGACCAGGCCCGCTGCCGTCGCGACCACGGCGGCGCCCCGCGTCCCCCGCCGCAGCGCCACCAGCGCCGCCACCGCGGCCACCGTCGCGGCGGCCACCGCCCAGCGCAGCCAGGGAAGCCACTGCGGGGTGCGCTCCAGCAGCTGAAACGACCACGCCCCGGTCACCGCGACCCCCGCCGGCAGCACCCACGCCCAGGCCGCCGACCGCCGCTGCGCCTCCGCCATGAGCACCACGCCGCCGCCGACCAGCCCGGCGATCCCCGGCGCCATCGCCGTGGTGTAGTACGGGTGGAAACCACCGGCGGAGTAGCTGAACACCACAAAGTGCACCGCCGCCCAGCCGCCGAACAGCAGCACCCCCGCCCGCCGCACATCGGTGCGGGGCCGCCGCCACAACCACACCAGCGCGGCCGCCAGCAGCAGCCCCGCCGGCGGAAGCAGCCAGGAGATCTGCCCGCCCAAGATGTCGTTGAACATCCGGCCGCCGCCCGGCTCGCCGCCGAAGTTGGCGCCGCCCCCGCGGCCGAACCCGCCCGGCCCGTCCCCGCCGAAGATGCGGCCCAGCCCGTTGTAGCCGATCACCAGGTCCCAGGCCGTGTTGTCGGTGCTGCCGCCGATGTAGGGACGGCGGTCTTCGGGGATCGCATCGACCAGCAGCACCCACCACAGGCTGGAGGCCACCAGCACCGCCCCGGCCGCCAGCAGGTGCGCCACCCGCCGCGGCCACGACGGCCGGGCCGCCACCAGGTACACCAGCGCCAGCGCCGGCACCACCACCCACGCCTGCAGCATCTTGGTGTTGAAGCCGCAGCCGACGAAGAACGCCGCCGCCGACAGCCACCCCAGCCCGGCCCGCCCGCTGCGCGCCTGGACCGCCCGCAGCGTCGCCCACCCGGCCAGCACCATCCACAGCACCAGCAGCGTGTCGGGGTTGTTGTCCCGGTTGATCGCCACCGTGATGGGGGTCAGCGCCAGCACCAGCGCGCTCAGCAGCCCGGCCACCGGCCCGAACGCCCGGCGCGCCGTCGCATGCACCACGCCCACCGCCGCCGTGCCCGCCAGGGCCTGCGGCAGCAGCATGCTCCACGTCCCGAACCCGAGCACCCGCCCCGACAGCGCCATCAGCCACAGCGCCATCGGCGGCTTGTCCACCGTGATGAACGAGCCCGCATCCAGCGACCCGAAGAAGAACGCCTTCCAGTCCTGCGTCCCCGCCTGCACCGCCGCGGCGTAGTACTCGTTGGCGTAGCCGTTGTCCGGCAGCTTCCACACGTGCAGCGCCAGCGACAGCACCAGCACCCCGTACAGGGCGGGCCGGACCCAGCGCGGGTCCTCGGGCCCGCCCCACAGCAGCCGCCTCGCCGCACCGGCGGCCTGGGCGGGGATCGTGGCCGCGCTCACGGCGTCTGCTCCTGCGCATCGATCGACGCCGCATCGACGGGGGTGCTCGTCCCGGACCGGGCGGGGCCGCGCAGCCGCCGCGGGTGGAACACCCAGGCCCGCATGGCCACGAAACGCAGCACGGTCGCCGTGCTGTTGGCGGCGATGAGCGCGGCCGCCTCCAGGGCGCGCGAGGCGTCCGGCACCAGCGCGTGCACCAGGGCCAGCCCGCCGCTGCTGAGCCCCAGCCCCAGCAGGAACACCGCGAAACCCTCCAGGTGGTGGCGGGCCATCCCCTGCCGGCCGCGCACCCCGAAGGTGAAGCGCCGGTTGGCGGCGGTGTTGCCCACCGTGGCCACCACCAGCGAGACCGCGTTGGCGGCCAGCGGCCCCATCACCGTGCGCAGCAGCAGGAACAACACCAGCTGGACGACCGTGCTCACCCCGCCGACCAGGGCGAACCGCGGCAGCTGGCGGGCCATGCCCGGCGGCGGGCCGCTGCGGGCGCGGCCGGGCACCGGGGCGGCGAACCCGCCGGTCAGCATCCGCCGCGCCACCCGGGCCATGCCGCGCAGGTCGTCCAGGGCGGTCCGCCACACCTCCACCCGGCTGTCGGGGTCGTCCACCCAGTCCACCGGCACCTCATGGATCCGCAGCCCGTTGCGCTCGGCCAGCAGCAGCAGTTCGGTGTCGAAGAACCACGCCTCGTCCTCCACCTCGGGCAGCAACGCCCAGGCGATCTCGGTCCGCACCGCCTTGAAGCCGCACTGGGCGTCGGAGAAGCGCGCCGCCAGCGCGGTGCGCAGCAGCAGGTTGTAACAGCGGGAGATCACCTCCCGCTTCACGCCGCGGGCCACCGCCGCCCCCCGGGTCAGCCGGCTGCCGATCGCCAGGTCCGAATGCCCGGAGATCAGCGGCGCCACCAGCGGCAGGAACGCGTCCAGGTCGGTGGACAGGTCCACGTCCATGTAGGCGACGACGTCGGCGTCGCTGCGGCTCCACACGTGCCGCAGCGCCCGTCCCCGCCCTTTCCGGTCCAGGCGCACCGCCGTCACGTGCGGCAGTTCCGCGCACAGCGCCCTGGCGACCCGCCAGGTGCGGTCGGTGCTGGCGTTGTCGGCGATGGTGATCCGGAAACGGTAGGGGAAGGTCGCCGTCAGGTAGCCGTGCAGCCGGCGCACGCTGGCGGCCAGCACGTGCTCTTCGTTGTGGACCGGGATGACCACCTCGACCAGGAACCGGCACCCGGCGTGCCCGGCCGGGGACGGAGGCATCCGCGTGGTCGCCTGACTCATGGCGACCACGGTCGGCGGTGATCCTGGGAGCTCCCTGAGCCCTTCCTGAAAGAATCATGAAAGCCCGTGCCGGAACCGGCCCGGCTCCGGGAGCCGGTTCCCGGCGCCCGGCGGGTCCGGGCTCAGATGACGCCGTCCTCGGCGAGTTCGCGGATGTGCTCTTCGGAGTAGCCCAGCAACCCGCCGTAGACCTCGGCGTTGTGCTCGCCCAGGTCCGGCGCCGGGGTCTCCAGCCGCGCCCGCGCCGCCGAGAACCGGATCGGCACACCGGTCCCGTACAGCTCCCCGGCGTGCTCGTAGCGGGGGTGCGACAGCGGCACGACCTCTTCCCGTTCCAGGACGAGCGGGTCGCGCACGGCCGTCGCCGGGTCGCGCACCGGCGCCGCCGGCACCCCGTGCTCGGTGAGCAGGTCGAGGATCTCCCGCAGCGGACGCGCCGACGACCACTCGGCGACCAGCTCGTGCAGCCGGTCGGCGCGCTCCACCCGCCGGTCCCGGGTGCGGAACTCCTCGATCAGGTCCTCTCGTCCCATCGCCTTCAGCAGGCCGTGGGCGAACCCGTCGGTCGGCGCGCACACCGCGAACCACCCGTCGGCGGCCGGGAAGATCCCGAATGGGGCGAGCCGGGGCATCACCGGCCCGGTGCGCGCCGGCAGCCCGACCGCCTCCAGGGCGTCGAACGGCTCGCAGGCCACCAGCGAGGTCAGCGCCCCCAGCATGGACACGTCCACATGCTGGCCGCGTCCGGTCCGCTCGGCCTGCATCAACGCCGCGAGCGTGCCGACCACCGCAAAAAGCGGGGCGGTCAGGTCGGCCAGCGGCAGCCCCGACCGCACCGGCGGCCCGCCCGGGTCCCCGGAGGTGGCCATCAGCCCGCTGAGCGCCTGCACGATGGTGTCCATCGCCTTGCCGGAGCCCGGACCGCCCTGCGCCCCGAACCCGCTGATCGAGGTGTAGACGATCTTCGGGTTGAGCCGCGCGGCGAAGTCGTAGCCGATGCCGAGCCGGTCGGCGACCCCGGCGCTGAAGTTCTCCACCACCACATCGGCCCGCCGGACCAGATCGCCGAAGACCTCCCGCCCCCTGGGGTGCTTGAGGTTCAGCGTCACGCTCTGCTTGCCCCGCCCCCGCACCAGCATGGACACCGACATGTCCCGCGGGCTGCGCCGCGTCAGCGTCAGCCCGTCCTCGCTCAGATACGGCGCGTTCCCCCGCGCCTGATCGCCCCCGTTCAGCGGGTTCTCCACCTTGATGACCCGCGCCCCCAGCCCGGCCAGCAGGAGGGTCGCATACGGCCCGGCCAGCGCGCTGGTCAGGTCGATGACGACCCTGCCCGCCAGCGGACTGTCGGCCAAGTCGGCCCCCTCCCCCCGGGGACGCCCACCTGCGGTCACGCCCCGCACGATCGGTGACTTTTCGGACGTCACGATAACTGACCCCTTTCGGGCCCCGGCTGCGGGAGGCAGGGGTGGGGCTCAGCGGGGCGGACCTTGGGGCCGGTGCCGTCCCCGGCTGTGAGGTGCCCGCTTTGAGCTGCGAGAACGCCGGGCACAGGTGGGCCAGTGAGATCTTTTCGGAACGCGGCTTCGGCACCGCGCTTTGCGGGCCGTGCCGTCGCGGCGGCACCGGCGCGACGCTGAAGGGAGCACCGGAAGCGGTTCCCGTGGCCGTCCCCGCAGGTGTGCTGTGCGACGGCCTTGCTCATCGCCTGCGAAGACGGCGAGCCGGAAGGGTTCTTTGCCGCACCGGTGCCCTCGGCCGCGCAGGTCCTGCGCTGACGAGAGGTGCCGGTTCTTCTCGACGCGCCGTGCACGCAGACCGGGCGAGCTGCACGGCGGGTCGGGACGATGCGCAGGACGAGAGCCCTGATCTTGGAAAACCGCCCTGGGGTTCGGCGTGTCCCAAAACCGCCGAAGACGGTGCGTTCACCGTGGGCGCCGACCGCCGAAGCCGAACCTTTTCTGCACGGTCAAGGCGGTCATTGATCGACGGGACGAAGAATCCAACCGTGGATCAACGCTGAATCACCTCTGTGCCCGCTGAACCGGGCTGCTCGGATTCGAGAGGCGGCCGGCCCGCACCGTCACTGGGCGATCGGGCGTGAATCAGGAAGTCGTTGCCGAAGACCTGCGGCATCGGGCGTTGCCGAGACCCCGGCCCTTGAAGCGGTGCGGTGAGAAGACGTATGAGCAGATGAGCGAGCGCCCGGAAACCCCGGACGATCGGTTGCGTGCCGATCTTTCGCCTTCATCGCATGCGGAACGCCTCAGTGAACCTCCCGGCGGCCGTCTGATCGTCTCCTGGCCCATGAATATGNGGACCCCCGGACGAGCCGTCCAGGGGTCGATGNNCGCCGATCGAGTCAGGCGCTGCGGCGGGCGGCCTCGAGCATGCGGGCCAGGCCGTGGCGGCTCACCTGCAGGATGGGGCCGTTGGGGTTCTTGCTGTCGCGGATGCCGACGGCCGTGCCGAGGTCGGCGAGTTCGACGCAGTCATTGCCGGTCGCCGCNGATCGGCTGCTCTTGCGCCACTGTGGTTGTGAAAAGTGTGTCACTCCAGCTCCTTGCGGATGCGGGCNAGGAACTTCGCCGTCTNTTCCGTGGATAGTGCCACACGCGCAATCTGATCGAAACGTCTGCGGCACTCTCGTATACTCGCGACGTCCTCGACGTACCAGCCGCCATTCATTGCTTCGAAATAAGCGACTGATAGGTCGAGGCCGGCTTCAGAGACTTGGAACATGGTCAGGCCACCGCGGCCCTGACCAGGGGAAGCACCGGCTTCGAGCGGTACGATCCGGATCGACACATTCGGCCGTTCAAGGTCACGCAATAGCGCGGTGACCTGCTGTCGCATCACTGGCCGGCCACCCACCATCCTCCGCAGCACCTCTTCGGTGAGCATGACGTCGAGGATGGGCGCGTCGCTGCGTTCGAGCCGGGCGCGGCGCGTTGCACGCGCCTGCACTCTTCGTTCGATTTCAGTGGGGTCGTCGATCTCAGCGGTGATGAGCTCGCGTGTGTAGGCAGGGGCTTGGAGAAGTCCCGGCACAGTTTCCGGTTGCCATATTCGGATGGTTGTGGCGGCGTCCTCAAGCTCGGCGAAGCCGCCGTCAAGCACGTCATCGAACGCGACCCACCAGCCGCGCTTGCGGACGTTGCGTGCGAGCTCTACCAGGGCCAGGCCGAGGGCGCTGTTATGTCCGCCGTAGGCGGCGAGGATCGCCTCAACGTCAGCAACCGTGGGTATCTGCCGGGCAGTTTCGATCTTGGTGAGTTTGCTGCGAGGCCGGCCCAGGTTTCCGGCGGCCACCTCAGCGGTGAGCCCGGCGGCTTCACGCAGCTTACGCAGTTCGGACGCGAGCCGGCGCTGTCGGACGGGTGGCCCGTGTCCTGTGGGCGTCACCGGGCATCCGTCAGCCCNTGCGGTCGCTTGGCGAGGCGGTGGNAACCGCTCTCCGCCGTGCGCGTGATGGGCGGCGTTCTCGGTGGACCGGCCTGTTGCGGCCGTCCGGCTCGTATCCTCGGTGGACGTCACGGAAGTCCTCTACTCTCACAAACTGTCCACAGGCTCCGGCCGTCACACCCGTCGCAGCCGCTCCCCCGAGCGAAGGAACCCGCCGGTGAAACTGCTGCACGCCGCAGACCTCCACATCGACAGCCCGCTGCGCGGTCTGGCCTCTTACGAGGGCGCGCCGGCGCAGGAGCTGCGCACCGCTTCGCGGCGGGCACTGGAGAACCTGGTCGAGCTGGCCCGCACCGAGGATGTGGACGCNGTGCTGCTGGCCGGCGACATCTATGACGGGGACTGGCTGGACTANCAGACCGGGCTGTTCTTCGCCCGGCAGATGTCGGCGCTGGGCAAGGCCGGAATCGACGTCTACTTGATCTCCGGCAACCACGACGCGCAAAGCTCGATCNCCCGGCGGCTGCGGCTGCCCGGCAACGTCCGCGTCTTCGACACCGCGCAGCCGCAGACCTTCTGCGACGAACGGCTCGGCCTGGCCGTGCACGGGCAGGGCTTCGCCCGGCGCGAGGTCAAAGACAACCTGGCGGTGCGGTATCCGGCCCCGTTGAGCGGGCTGTTCAACGTCGGCCTGCTGCACACCGCGCTGACCGGACGGGAAGGGCACGAGGAATACGCCCCGTGCAAGGTCGGTGAGCTGCAGGCCAAGGGCTACCAGTACTGGGCGCTGGGCCACGTCCACACCCGTGAAGTGGTCTGCGAAGACCCCTGGATCGTCTTCCCCGGCAACATCCAGGGCAGGCACGCCCGCGAGACCGGCCCCAAGGGCTGCACCCTGGTGACGGTCGACGACCTGCAGGTGACCGGGGTGGAGCACCGGGACCTGGACGTGGCCCGCTGGGAGCACCTGCGGGTGGACGTCACCGGCGCCGAGGACCTGGACGAGGCCGCCACGCTGGTGGCCAAGCGCCTGCGGGACCTGCCGGCGGAGCGGTTGCACGCCGTCCGCGTCAGCCTCACCGGCCGCACCCCCGCCCATCTGGAGCTCAACCGGGAACGGGAACGGCTGGTCAACCAGATCCGCCTCATCGCCACCGACCTGGGCGCGCTCTGGGTGGAAAAAGTGCGGGTGGAGACCCGGCCGCCGGACACCCCGGGCGAAGGGACGGCCGGGCTGCTGGCCGACCTGCAGCGCACCGCGCGGGAGCTGCGCCTGGACCACGGCCGGCTGCACGACCTGGTCGCCCGCAGCGAGCTGCTGCGCAAAGGACTGCCCGCCGACGTCGCCGAGCGGGGCGGCATCGACCCCGGCGACCCGCAGTGGCTGACCCGCATCGCCGAGGAGGCCATGGACCTGCTGGCCGCCATGGTCGCCGAGTCCCGGGAGACCTGATGCGCATCCTGCGCTACGACCTGACCGCCTTCGGGCCCTTCACCGGGCTGTCGCTGGACCTGGCGGCGCCCGGGGTGCACCTGGTGGTCGGCCCCAACGAGGCGGGCAAGTCCACCGCCCGGCACGCGCTCGGCCAGCTGCTGTACGGCATCGACGAGCGCACCCCGTATGACTTCGTGCACGCCAAGCGGGACCTGCGGCTGGGCGCGCTGATCGGCCGCCGCGACGGCGGCACGCTGGAGATCGTCCGGGTCAAATCCCGCAAGGCGCCGCTGCGCACCCCGGACGGCGACCCGATCGACCAGTCCGTGCTCTCGGCCGTCCTCGGCGGGATCGACCGGCAGACCTTCACCGCCGAGTTCGCCCTCAGCAGCACCGAGTTGCGCGAAGGCGGCAAAGCCCTGGTGGCCGGCAAAGGGGAGCTGAGCCAGGCGCTGGCCGCCTCCCGCTCCGGGCTGCGCCTGACCCGCGTCCAGGAGGCCATCAAGGCCCGCATGGAGGAGCTGTACAAGCCGCGCGGCACCAGACCGGCCATCAACACCAAGCTCAGGGAGCTGAAGGAGACCAACGCCCGCAAAAGAAAGGCGTCGCTGCGCCCCGACGACTACCTCGCCCGGGAACGGGAGGTCGAACGGGCCCGGCAGGAACTGGAGCGGCTGAAGAAGGAACTGCTGGATCTTCGTGCCGACCATCTGCGGCTGGAACGGCTCGACCAGGCCCTGCCCCAGCTGAATCGCCGCCGCCATCTGCTGGAAGAACTCGACCGGATCCGCGCCGAGGGCCCACTGGCCCCGCCGGATGCGGCCGAACGTTTCCCGCACCTGATGGAGGAGCTGCGCCAGGCCCGCCGCAGCGAAGAACAGGCCGGGACCCGGATCGAGAACATCGACCGGCAGCTGGCGGAACTGCACGTCGATGAGACGCTGGCGGCGCACGCCGACGCCATCGAGGCCCTCTTGCAGGACATGGGCGCCGCCCAGGAGGCCGCCGAACGGCTGGAGCACCTGGCCGGGAGGGCCGCCGAGCGGCGGGAGGAGGCCGCCGCCCTGCTGGCCCGGGTGCACCCGGACGCCGCCCTCGCCGACGAGCGGCGCTACCGCATCCCCCAGGCCGTCCGGGAGCAGGCCCGGGAACTGAGCGAAAGGCGCACGGCCCTCGACGCGGAGCTGCGGGAGCGGCGGCAGGCCCGCGACGACCGGCACCGCAAGCTGCAGCAGGCCCGGCGGCGCCTGGCCGGGCTGCCGCCCGTCCCCGACGACCGGCCGTTGCGCTCGGCCCTGGACGCCGTCCCCGACGACCTGCTCCACCGCCTGACCACCACCGCCGCAGAGGTCAACCGGCATCGCAACCGGGCGGCCGCGATCCGGGAGCGGCTGGGGCTGCCCGAGGACGGGGCCGTGGCCGTCCCCTCCCGCGAGCAGGTCGATGCCCACCGGCAGGAGGCCGACCGGATCGCAAACGACCGGCGCAACCTCGCCGACCGCATCGCCGAGCTGACCGAACGCCTGGAAGAACAGCGGCTGGAACTGGAGGGCCTGCGCGCCCACGACCCGCCGCCCACCCCCGAGGACCTGGCCGCGGCCCGCGCCCGGCGCGATGAGCTCTGGGACGGCCTCCCCGGCACCGAGTCGGAGTACCTGCGGGCCGTCCGCCACGCCGACGAGATCGCCGACCGGATGTTCCGGGAGGCCGAACGGGTCAACCGGCTCCGCGAGACGCGCCTGGCGATCGAACGGGACGAGCGGAGACTGGCCCGCCTCCAGGCCGACCACGACGCCCTGGCCTCCCGGGAAGCGGAGCTGGAGGCCGCCTGGCGGCGCCTGTGGGAGGGCTACGCCGGCCCCGTCCCCCCGCCCGAGGCCGCCGCGGACACCTTGGAGGAGGTGCGGCGGCTGCAGGAGACGCAGCGGGAGGNGGACGACGCCGCAGCCCTCTTCGAGGCGCTCGCCGACCGGGCCGCCCGCCATGCGGCCCGGCTGCGGGACCTGCTCGACCATCCCGCCGGCTCCGACGACCCCTGGACCGAGCTGCCGGAACTGCAACGGCTCGGCCGGCAGCGGCTGGAGGAGTGGCAGGAGACGGCCGCCGCCTGCGCCGCCGCCGAGGAGAAGGTCGCCGCCGAAGAGCACGAGCTGGAAGAGGCCGAGGCCGCCTGCGCCCACTGCGAGCGGCGGCTGGAGGAGTGGCGGGAACGCTGGGAGCGTCTGCTCGGCGAGGCCGGGCTGCCCGCCGGCCGCGAGCCCGTCGGCGCGCTGGCCGACCTGGACCTGCTGGCCAGGGCCGAAGAGGCGCTGGCCGACGCCGACCGGATCGACCGGGAGGCGCAGGAGGCCGAACGGAAGGTCGCGCGCTTCCACGAAGAGCTGACCCGCCTGGCCGACCGGTGCGGCAGGGAGGTCCCCGCCGACCCGGCCGAGCGCCGCCTGCTGGTCCGCGCCCTCCACCAGGACGCCAAGGACAACCGGGACCGCGCCGCAGAACGCGACCGGCTGCGGCGGGACCGGGAGGAGCACCGCGCAGAACGCGACCAGGCCGCCCAGGCCGTGGCGCTGCTCCAGGCCGAGCTGGAAGAACTGATGCGCGCCACCGGGGCCTGTTCGGTGGAGGAACTGGACGCCGCCGTCCGCCGCCGCGACCGCCACACCGAGCAGGAGCGCAAGCTCAAGGAGCTCACCGAGACCATCGTCTGCGGCCCCCACTCCCTGGAGGAGCTCATGGCGGAGGCCGCGGAGACCGACCCCGTCCGGCTCCGGGCCGACCTGGAGGAGCTGTCGGGACGCATCGAGGAACTGGAGAGCCGGCGCACCCGGCTCCAGGACACCTTCACCCGCAGCAAGGCCGAGCTGGACCGGCTGGACGGCTCCGCCGAGGCGGCCCAGGCCGCGGCCGAGGCCGAGACGCTGGGCGCCGCCCTGGTCGAGGAGGCCGAAGAGTACCTGCGGCTGGAGATCGCCCACGCGATCCTGCTGGAGTGCGCCGAAACCTACCGCAGCGCCCAGCAGGACCCGGTGCTGGAACGGGCCGGGCACCTGTTCGGCGAGCTGACCCGCGGCCGTTTCAGCGGCGTCGAACTCGACCCGGACGAAGACCCTCCGGTCATCGTGGCCCGCCGCAGCGGCGGTGAGCTGCTGCGCGTCCACCAGCTCAGCGAGGCCACCGCCGACCAGCTCTACCTGGCGCTGCGCCTGGCCTCCCTGGAACGCTACGCGCAAGAGGACCGGGCCCTGCCGTTCACGGTCGACGACATCTTCATGACCTTCGACGACGCCCGCACCCGTGCCGCCCTGCGGGTGCTGGACGGCATGGCCGACCGCTTCCAGGTGATCGTGTTCACCCACCACGAGCACCTCGCCGCCCTCGCCCGCCAGGCCCTGCCGCCCGACCGCGTCCACGTCCACACCCTGCCGGAGTACCGGCCGGCGGCGCCCGAACCGGCGGCAAAGGCCTGAGGCTTCCCGCCGCGCCAGGACGTTCGGAGCCGGTCAGGACGGGTGGGGCCTGCCCGGCGATGGGGCGGCCAGGCCGCGCGACCTGCGGTAGAAGCGTCGGCATCGCGTCGGCCACGATGGGGGAACGGCTCGGTTGCAGCCGCAGCACCCAGGTGCGGCGGCGGAAGCGGGCGAACTGCCCCAGCCCCATCCCGCCGAGAGCCGGGATGCGATGGGCGTCCCTAAGAAGGGAAAGGCCAGGAGGGCGACCCTCCGGCGCAGGGCCGACCCGATCAACCGGCCGGGGACCGCCGCGTAAGGGCGGGGTCGATGTCACGCATGAACACCATGGTCGAAAAAAAGCGGTGCACTTGGGAAGACCGCCGGTGACGGCCGCTTGCCCAAAGCGGTGGGCCGTCGCCGTTCCGGCATGCCGTTCTGGCAGGTCAAAGCGGGTTCACCGCAGCCAGAGAAAATGCCGTGACCTGGGGATATGCCGTCGAGGGCGCTGCGTGCCGAAGCCGGAGCCATACCTTGAAGAAGGTCTGATCTCAGTGAGATGCTGGTATGCGCCGGGAAGTTCGGATTTCAGGGGTCCCCGGCCGCGCGCCCCCTCAAGTTAAGGGATGCATCCCCTCATGTTCGGGGTGGTTTCCCGATGTGCCCCCCATATCCCGATCTGCACCCTGGGATGCGAACACAGCAGATCGGCACGGGGTTTTCCGCCCCGAAAAATGACGAAGGAAGAACCATGAGGGGGAAGATGATCCGCTCCCTTGCGGTGGCGGCGCTGGGACTGGGGGGCCTGGCGACACTGGCCGGCACCGCCGAGGCGGCTCAGGCCAGTGCCCTGGCGGCACTGAAGATCACCGGGGTGGTGCGGGTGCCGGCCGAGTCGGCCGATCCGGAGTCGGACAAGAAGACCGCCGTGGCCACCTGCCCGGCGGGTA
>JGI25331J36430_1000828_pt1 | contig 18418 bp, 18 predicted proteins | sample HigsolmetaAR206D_FD_36430 | JGI IMG/M metagenome (IMG submission 36430) | reverse complement strand
ACAAGAAAGGAAATGAGCAAAGTGGACGCCCATTGGGAACTCATTCCGGAGATCAAAAAACTGCGTGATGAGGTGGCACCGGATACCCTTTTGACCATTAATGGGGATATCCCTGACCGCCAAACCGGCCTTAGATTAGCCCGCCAGTACGGTGTCGATGGGATTATGATCGGGCGCGGCATTTTTAAAAATCCGTTTGCCTTTGAAAAAGAGCCGAAAGAGCACAACAGCAAGGAATTGCTTGATCTTTTAAGACTGCATCTGGATCTCTTTGACAAATATTCAACAGAACTGGAGCCGCGCCCGTTTCCACCGCTTCGCCGCTTTTTTAAGATTTATGTCAAAGGCTTCCGGGGAGCGAGCGAGTTGCGAAACCAACTAATGAGCACAGATTCAACAGATGAAGTGCGCACCTTGCTTGATCACTTTGAAACAAAACAGATGGAGGGGGAAACGGTATAGCATTCCCCTTGAATACCCCCGATACAAAAACAGCCCGGTTTTTATATCCTTTTCATCGCAATAGATGCGCGGCTGTGCCAAACGGCAGGAAAGCCCCGGAGGCCAATACACCCGGCTCTTTCCATCTGCCGCGGCACCCGCACCGGCATATGATTCAGCCGTTGAAACGGCTCCCGCAGAAAAGAAACCCATCGTTCCGGGTTTTCAGCCGTTTTGGCGGATCAGAAATCCCTGCTGCCCCTTATGCAGTTGAAATGCCTGAAACTTTTTCCGCTGCCGCCCGTATAAAAAAATAACAATGATAAGGAGGGGGAAGCGCCATGTCTGAGAAAGGGTGCGTGAAGTGCGGGTCTAAGCATGCGGGGAAAAAAGAAGTGGCAATGACGGGGACAGGCCTGTCAAAATTATTTGATGTCCAGACCAATACGTTCATTGTCGTGTATTGCAAAAACTGCGGTTATTCGGAGTTCTATCATAAACAAACCTCTACCGCCGCTAATGTTCTGGACTTATTCTTCGGGGGCTAATCCGGGGGAGGGTGCTATATTGGAAACAAAGCTGATTATCATAAGGGGAAACTCCGGGAGCGGAAAAACAACGATCGCCAAAAGGCTTCAAAGCCATTTAGGTTCTGGAACGCTTCTTGTTTCACAAGATACCGTCCGGCGTGAAATGTTAAAGGTGTCGGACAAAGATGGGAACCTCTCCGTTGAGCTCATTCGCCAAATTGCGGAATATGGAAAAGGAAAATGCAGATTTGTGATTGTCGAAGGCATTTTAAACAAAAACCGTTACGGGGAAATGTTGTCCCGTTTAATGAAATTCTACCATCCAAAGGCGTATATTTATTATTTTCGCTTAACGTTTTGGGAAACAGTCAGACGCCATAATATGCGTTTGAAAAAAACGGAATTCGGGGAAGAAGCTTTGCGTACCTGGTGGAATCCGAGAGACGAACTGGGGGTAAAGGGTGAAACCATGTTAACAAATGATATGTCACAGGATGAAATCATAAAACTTATGGCCTATCAACTGGAAAATGATCTTTGATCCGGTATGAGCAATACGAATTTTTGTCTTGCCGGTATGAAGTGAAATGAAGAAAACATGTTTAAAGGTGATGGAATGTATTCAGATATAAATGAACCTCGACAAACATTATCCAAAGATGCAATAAAGGTTTGGATCATACGTGAGACGCTGGAGGTCGGAGCAGGGGTTGTGGTTCTCGCCGTGTTGCTTTATCTCGACCATCGCTTTGCCTGGCCGGCATGGATCGGCTGGATATTATACGGTTTACTCGTGTTGGATATAGGCAGTATGATCTGGTCATGGATAAGTTCGTATTTTCGCTATAAAAATTGGCGTTACGATGTGAACGAAGAATTTTTACAAATGAAATTGGGTGTGCTGAACGAGAAACATTCTTTGGTTCCGATGACCAAAATCCAATCGGTTGCAACCGAACAAGGGCCCATTTTAAAGAAATACAGGCTCTGTTCCGTGACTGTGGACACCATGGGGACGTCCCATACCATTCCGGCTCTGCCTAAAGAGGAGGCCATTGCGTTAAGAAACCGAATTGCGCGTTATGCAAAAATCAGGGAGGTGAGGGACTGCTAAAATAAAATTATAAACATTTATAAATAACTATTGACTTATTACACATTTTCAATTAGCAAGGAGTGAAAGGATGATGTTTTTAACAAAAAAGATAAGACTTAAACCAGATGAATATCAAGAAAAACAATTATGGAAATCAGCAGGAACTGCTCGATGGGTATACAATTGGACACTTGATAGACAAAATGAAAATTATAAACAAGGAAATAAATTTTTATCTGATAATGTACTAAGAAAAGAAATTACACAGTTAAGGAAACAAGAGGATTTTAAATGGTTAAATGATGTATCGAATAACGTTGCTAAACAAGCTGTAAAAGATGCCTGCCAAGCATATAAAAGGTTTTTTAAAGGTGTAAGTAAATACCCTAAATTTAAATCAAGAAAGAAAAGTAAACCGTCATTCTATAATGATAATGTGAAATTAAAAGTTAAGAATTCCTTGGTTTTAATTGAAAAAGTTGGATGGGTTAAAACTTCAGAACAATTACCAATGAATGTAAAATATAATAATCCAAGAATAACTTTCGATGGGAAGTATTGGTATATATCTGTTGGAATGGAACAAGAAATTAATGAGATTGAATTAAACAGCCATGTTGTAGGCATTGATTTAGGTATTAAAGCATTAGCTATATGTTCTGACGGAAAAGTTTTTAAGAATATCAATAAAACAGTAGAAGTAAAGAAGATTGAGAAACGACTTCGGAGGTTGCAGAGAAGAGTTTCTCGAAAATATGAAATAAATAAGGAGGGAAGCCGTTTTGTCAAAACAAGCAACATTATAAAAACCGAAAAGCAAATACGATTCTTACACAGACGATTATCAAACATTCGAAGAAATCACCTTCATCAAACAACAAATGCAATCGTGAAAACCAAACCTTGCAAAGTTGTAATGGAGGACTTGAATGTAACTGGAATGATGAAAAATCGTCATTTATCAAAAGTAATAGCCAAACAAGGATTCTACGAATTTACTAGACAAATGGAATACAAATGTGAGAAATATGGTATTGAATTTGTCAAAGTCGACCGTTTCTTCCCGTCATCGAAAACTTGTTCATCATGTGGCAAGATGAAGCGTGACCTTAAACTTTCTGATAGAGTTTATCGATGTGAATGTGGAAATGAAATAGATAGAGACCTAAATGCGGCTATCAATTTAGCTAATTATGATAAATTAACTGCTTAACCACTTACAAGGTGCAGTTGATGTGTAGGAGTCGTTGTATCCGAATTTACGCCTTTGGAGTGTTATGACAAACGAAAGTAGCTTCGGCAAAATCGGACACGATGAAGAAGGAATTAAACAAATGCTTATAGGTTTTTATAAGTTTTTGGCAACGGTGGAGTCGTGAAGAAAAAACGGTACCATCCCCTTTTGATCTTGTTTCGTATCGGTGATTTTGTAAAAAGCTATTTCATCCTTTTCATTATCTTATTTATCGTAAATGCCGGTTCCCGTTCTCCCGTGCTTACATATGGCAGATATTTGTTTTTGCTCTTTTTTGCAATCGTGATGGTATATCATTTTTTGAAATGGTACACACATAAATATGCACTGGATGAAAGCGCCTTTCATCTGTATAGAGGCATATTCAACAAAACAGAACGAACGATTCCTTTTTCGAAAATCCAAAACATTAACCGCCATACATCCTTTTTTCACCGGATTTTTCATGTCACCTCTGTCAGCTTTGAAACCGGTATCTCCGGGGATGAAGCGGCCGTGTTATTTGAAGTGATTACCCGGAAAGAAGCGGAAAGAATCATTGACATCGTACAGAATGATAAGCGTAAAACGTTTGAACCGGATGCGGAAGAAAAGGAAAAGGAACGGGTGGTCCATTTTAAACCGACGAGAAAAGATACGTTAAAAGCAAGTTTTACATCTTTAAGCCCGCTTGCCGTCATCCCTGTATTTTTTTCTTTTTATTCGAATGTGGACGATATTGTTGATATTGATAAAAAGGCGAGAGGGATGCTCTCTTATATAATCAGTTCCTGGTGGATTGTATCGGGTATTGTTCTTTTTGTGGCCCTTATTGCGGTGATTTTCGGCATGGCACGGACCTTTTTGAAGTATGGGAAATATGAAATCTCCTCTGATGATGAGCGGATTTATATTACCAAAGGGGTAATTGAAGAAACGTCTTTTTTTATCGAAAAGCATAAAGTGCAGGCTGTTGAAGTGGAACAGTCTTTGTTGAAACGGCTGCTCGGGCTGGCGGAAGTAAAGCTGACGAGTGCAGGAAGGCTTGACTTTGAAGGGGAGAAACTTGAATTAAACTCGCTGTATCCTTTTTTGCCGGTTAAAAGGGCGTACGAAATCATAAACGAGATATTGCCGGACTATGAAGTGGCACAGGAGATGAGGCAGCTTCCCAAGAAATCTTTATGGGTCCGGCTGCTTGCCCCGAGCTGGATTTGGATCATCGCCACAGTCGTGTTATATTTTTGGAAGCCAGAAATTTTCGGCTTGCGTGTTCCGTGGTGGCTTTTGTCCGCTTTTCTGTTCGTATCGATACTGGTCGCAAGATGGATCGGTTATTTACATACGAAATATGTATTGAATGACCGTTTTATTCAGTTACAATCGGGCATTTTTACGACTTCTTTGTTCCTTTCCAAGCGGGAAAAAGTGATTGAAGTGCGCGTATCCCGGAACCTTTTTCAAAAATGGCTGGGCCTTGCCTCCATTGAAACGATTAATCGTGCAAAACCGATTCAATTTAACGGGGTAAAGGATGTCCCCACCGAATTTGCCTGGATGTTTTACAAATGGTATATGGGGCGGGGAAAGGAAGTTAAAGTGGAATGACTGTTTTGGCCTTCATATGATCACGGTTTTCATGCAGTCCCGGCACATGCCGGGAGCAGAGGAGGGATCTGATTGACGTTTATCCTTTGGACGGCCATTGTGATTTTATTCATCTTAAGTTTTGCAGGCATCATCTATCCTGTCATTCCATCTATTGTGATGCTGTGGGCCGGATTTGCAGTCTATCAGTTTTTCATTAATCCGCATGCATTGTCTGTCTGGTTTTGGATCAGCATGGTCATCCTAAGCATTGTCCTTATTGCGGCGGATATCATTGCAAACGGATATTTTGTAAAAAAATACGGCGGGTCCAAAATATCTGAAAGGGTTGCTGCGGTTGCAACGATTGTTGGCTCTTTTGTCATTCCGCCTTTTGGAATTATCCTTGTTCCGTTTGTTTGTGTATGTATAACGGAGATCCTGATGACGAAAAATCCCGTCCAGGCTGTAAAAGTGGGCGTTGCCACGATCATTGGGTTTCTTAACAGCAGTATCGCCAAAGCATTCATACAGATCGTCATGATCGTTTGGTTTGGTTTAGCCGTTGCTTTTTAACGGATTTTCGGTTTCTTTTACGGTAGCCGGTTGCATAATAGAAAAAAGCCCCGTTAACACAGGGCTTTTTTCTATTATGCTTCAAGAAGATCGGCATCTTCCTGTTGATATATTTTTTTGTCCATTTCTCCGGTGACTTTGCCGGTTAAAATACCGGAAGTCATGGCGCCGCTGACATTTAATGCCGTCCGGCCCATGTCAATCAGCGGTTCAACAGAGATCAGAAGGCCGACAATCGCAATCGGCAGGTTGAGCACTGACAAGACAATCAGGGATGCGAAAGTGGCGCCCCCGCCGACACCCGCAACGCCGAATGAGCTGACAACTACAACAAGGATCAGCGTAATAATGAAAGACGGGCTTGCCGGGTTGATGCCGGCAGAAGGGGCAACCATAATGGCCAGCATTGCCGGATAAATGCCGGCGCAACCGTTTTGCCCGATGGACAGGCCAAAGGAAGCCGAAAAATTGGCGATCCCTTCTGAAATGCCGAAACGTTTTGTTTGTGTTTCAATGTTGAGCGGCAGCGTGCCAGCACTGGAACGGGAAGTAAAGGCAAAGGTGAGTGCCGGCAGCGCCTTTTGCACATATCGTACCGGGCTCAATTTTGCCAGGCTGATAAGCAGCAAATGAACCAGGAACATGACGATAATCGCTGTATAAGAAGCCAGCACAAACTTTGCCAGTTTTACAATCGCGCCATAGTCGCTTGAGGCTGTGACCTTGGTGATCAATGCGAGCACTCCATATGGCGTTAATCTTAAAATAAGGGTAACCACCCTCATCACGATCGTATACAAAGTATCAATAATTTTTGCAAAATGTTCCGCCTGCTCAGGTTGTTTGCGTTTTATCCCGAGATAGGCCATCCCCAATATGGCGGAGAAAATCACCACCGCGATTGTGGAAGTCGGGCGTGCGCCGGTTAAATCTGCAAACGGGTTATTCGGCAGAAAGGAAACGATTTGTTGCGGAATGGTCATGTCTTTTACGCTGGCGACGCTTGTTTTCAGTTCCGCATTCCGTGCGGCTTCAGCGGCACCCTGCGTTAAGTGGATGCCATCCAGCCCGTAAAGAAGCGCGGATCCGATTCCGAGCGCAGCGGCAATCGCAGTCGTGCCAAGTAAAAACGCGAGTACAAGAAAGCTGATTTTTCCTATGTTTTTGGTTAATTTCAGCCTCGTAAACGCCGCTAAAATGGAAATGGAGACAAGCGGCATGACGACCATCTGCAACAGCGAAACATAACCGCTGCCGACAATATTAAGCCAGTCGATCGTATGGTTGGTCACATACGACGCCGTGCCGTACAAGAAATGCAGGATAATGCCGAAAACGATGCCAATGCCCAATGCCGAGAAAACGCGTTTTGAAAACGAAACATGTTTTCTTTGCATGGCATACAAACCGGCCAAAAGGATCATGAAGACGGCCAGATTGATGATAATGTATAAAATGTCCAACTTTTCCCCTCCTTTTGTTAACATTTTTCATCTTAATCATCTTATTCCGATATGTCAAGTGAGATTTTTGGCGGCGGAATTTTATGCACCATTGGTTACTTGTCCGTTTCAATCTGTTCTTTTCTTTCATTTAATATATTGAAAAAAGAATGGGAGGTGAAGAGTTTGGAAAAACGGCGGAAAAAGACACCAGTCGTCCCTTGGATGCACGATCATCATGACGATGGGAAAGCGGACAATACCAATGCAGGAAACAGCGCTGTACAGCCTGAAGACCGTTACGATCATACCGGCAATGTAAGCAGCACCGGCAATCAATGCAATCGTACCAGCAACACGGTATTTTGCGAACCGCGGTATGTTTATAAGGACACTTATGTTGAAAGAAACGTCACTTATGTGCACCCCATCATCCAGGTAAACAGGAAACATGTTGTAAACGTTCCGCGCCATGTTTATCAAAGATATGAACAGAACATTACAGTAGATCCGGGTATTCCGGATGAATGCGATCGTTGTGATGAGTAATAAAAAGAAACGCCCCGATTAAAACCGGGAACTTTTAAGCCGGATCCAATGGTTTCCGGTTTTCTTTTTTTCAAACACGATGAAGCGGCGGGCCGTTTACCGGGGGTACTGCGGGAATACCGGTAAAGGGATGAGACATTGAATTAGGATAAAAATACATTGAAATATAATAACAATTTAGTGTAAAACGATAAATCATGTGCTAAAATCAAAACGACAATTCATCAGTGAGGTGTTTTTTTATGAAACGGGGATCAACCCTCTTTTTAAGGCTGGCGGTCATTTTGATTGGCATCCCGATACTTGCTTTGTGCATTTTTGTGGTACCGGAAATCGGAAAACTGGCAGCCCGCCTGGTTCCGGATTTTGCTTTTATGGAATTTCTCGTGCTGCTTGTGATGTACGGGGCGGCACTCCCTTTTTACTTTGCATTGTACCAGGCTTTCATACTCTTGGGTTTGATAGACAAAAACACTGCTTTTTCGGCAAATTCCGTAACAGCTCTGAAAAAAATTAAATTCTGTGCCGCAGCGATCGGCCTGTTGTACGTGGCAGGCAGCCCGCTTTTTTATCTCATGGCGGATAGAGATGATGCCCCGGGGATTCTCGCCATTTGTTTTTTCATTATTTTTGCATCAGCGGTCATCACCGTCTTTGCCGCTGTGCTTGAGAGGCTTTTGCAGGAAGCGATTGAAATGAAAAATGAAAATGATTTAACGGTCTGAGGTGGAAAATATGGCGATCATCATCAATATTGATGTCATGCTGGCAAAAAGGAAAATGAGTGTGACGGAACTTTCGGAGCGGGTCGGCATTACCATGGCCAATCTGTCGATATTGAAAAACGGGAAAGCAAAGGCGATCCGATTATCCACTTTGGACGCGATATGCAAGGCGTTGGAATGCCAGCCCGGCGATATTTTGGAATACCGGGGAACAGAGGAGGAGTGACCATGGAGGCAACCGTTCAAAAGCATATTCAGAAAAAAACGGCAAGGCTGCGAATGAAGCGGGTGCTCATCCAACTCCTCTCATTTGCCCGGGAGCAGGCCCTGTCCTGCCTGTTTCCTGTTGTGATTTTTGCGTCTTTGGCGCTGACAAAAATCGTGCCGCTCCCATTTTTGCCACGGTATGACTGGCTGCTCATCATTTGCCTTTTCATGCAATGGTGGATGGTGCATTCCCGGCTTGAAACAGTGGACGAATTAAGGGTTATTACATTGTTCCACCTGATTGGGCTTGCACTGGAAATTTTTAAAATTCATATGGGTTCCTGGTCTTATCCGGAAAAAGGGTATGTGAAAATTTTGGGTGTGCCATTGTACAGCGGCTTCATGTATGCGAGCGTCGCAAGTTACATTTGCCAGGCGTGGCGGAGGCTTGAAGTTGGGCTCGTGAAATGGCCGCCGTTTCTTGCCGTTTTTCCGCTTGCTGCCGCTATTTACTTGAATTTCTTTACCCACCATTTTTGGATCGACATTCGCTGGTGGCTTTCCGCGCTTGTTCTCGTTGTTTTTTGGAAATCCCGGGTTACATACATGGTAAACGGCACCCGCTACAGCATGCCGGTTGCCCTCTCGTTTGTACTGATCGGATTTTTCATTTGGATCGCTGAAAATATCGCAACGTTTTTTGGCGCCTGGCAATATCCGGATCAGGCCGGCACCTGGAGCCTTGTCCATTTCGGCAAAGTAAGCTCCTGGCTCTTGCTTGTGATTGTCAGCTTTTTGATCGTGGCGGTATTGAAGCAGGTAAAAGGAAATATGCCGGGCGGGAAAAAGGCGGGGGTGGTTGAAAAAAATTGATGCAAAAATCTTCATTCTATTTTCAAAGTGTCTCTAAACGGATTTCAGGGACGTTTTTTTCCTGGATTGCCGGCTGTGCTTAAAACATACAAATGCAAGCATGACATCTTTTAGCCTTTACCAAAATTGTTAAATTTGTGATTCCCATCCATCTCTAAAAACCATCGCTTCTGCCGAACCGCGCCGATCGAACGCCTTTAAAAGGGCAAAAGCCGGCAACCTTTCTGCGGCAAAGGGGCAACTTCTTCTGAAGCAAAATCAAAAAAATTACATCAAAAGCCTACACGCCGCAAGAACTTGAGGGAAAGTTATCCAGAGCTGTGGAAAGAATTGTGTATAAACATGTGAATTTTATTCTTTTTCCCTAAATTCGGGATGATAAACCTGTTTCATGGTTATTTATAAAAATTTTAACAGCCATAAGCGGCTTAGGACACCGCAGTTACGCAGGTAGGATTGCAAAAATTTCCTGATTAAACACGCTGCCGGGCCGGCATCCTATGCATGAGACGAAAGCAAAGGAGCCTGTGAAATGCCAAATACCGGAGAAAACCAAACAAACGGGCAACAATACAAAATACCGGAAGCAGTCCGGAAAAGCCAAAACCATTTCAAGACCGGCCACGCCCCGAGTACCGGCCTCGAAACAGCCGGCGAAAACACGCCAAATAAGAGAACGAAATAGTTTCAAAAAACAGCCTCGAAAACGGGGCTGTTTTTGCAGAAAAACATAACTTGCGGTGCTTCTCCGCTTTTGAAAACAGGAATGGCCATCGCCACAATTATAACTTCCAAAAATTTGCAAATACGGCATCAACTATGGAACCGCGCATGGCTGCGTGAAGCGGATTTGCTTGCGAAAGCCATGAAATGGAAATGAAGGCCGTCCGTATTCCGTTTACGGGCGCTGAATTTTCCGCACCCGGCCGGTTATTCAGAATCAACTTGTTACGGCAATGCATTTGGAAACGCCGCAGGTAACGTTTTTAAATGCATTGCCGGATATTTTGGAAGCGTTAAAGCCCTGCTTGTAAATATATCTGCATGGCTCTGTATATAAAAGGGCACCGGAAAAGAAAATAAATAAAAGGATTGCCGCGAGCTTTTATTAAACCAGGAGTGATATAAAAATGAAACGAAAACACCAAGTAACATTGTTGTCACTAATCACTGCAGTGGGCATTGCCTTAATGCCATCCGCCGTCGTAAAGGTCAAGTCCAAATTATTGTGTAAAATCATACTCCCAGTCTAGCGAACTTAGAGCGAACTTAGGCTCCCGGCAAATCAAACCGCTTCCTTTTCACACAAAATTCAGGACTTAATCGCCTCCAACAAGTTTTTTAGCTTTACTTATACAAATTCCAGCCGCAATCAACTAAACGCAACAGGCAAAATTCAACCCACCATTTCATATCCTAAAGGATGAGAAATGGTGGTTTAATATTACTGTGTTGTATACCGCTTCCTTCCATTAAAAAACAAACTCCACTGTCGGATTTTTCGTTACACAATCAATATGGACATCTGCTTTAACCATTCCGCCAAAGGTGTGATTGGAACCGAATGCAACGTGGACGGTATTGTACGCTTTTTCATCTTCCAAAATAACGCCTGTGATTCTTGCTGCATAGTTTGTTCCGATGCCTAACTCGCCTAACAAACGGCCGTTTCCATCCCCGAGCAGCGCCAGTAATTGAGCACCTGTCTCACCTGTGGCATCTACCAACCTCCCCTTTTCAATCGTTAATACAACAGGTTCATCGACTAAACCTATACCTGCAATCGAACCTGTAATTTCAATTTTTCCTACCGCCTGTTCTTCTAATGGAGCTATATACGCCTCACCTGAAGGAAGATTTCCGGATGCCGCTTTTCCGCGGAAAACACCTGTACTTGGTATACCATCTCTGCCTTCAACAGGAATCTTTAATTCATAGCTGTCGCCGGTTTTAATAATAACCATTTTTGCCTTTGTTAATTTTTCCGCTACTTCATTTGTTTCTTTTTCAACAATGCTATAATCTGCACTCATCGCACCATTCAAAAACATATCTTCTGTAATTCCCGGCATGGTAATGACACTAACTCCATGTTGATTGGCCGTTTTCCTTGCAGCAGTATGGGTCAATGAATGTTTCGTTAAACAAAAGACAAGATCAAATTCCAGCATTTTTTCTGCCGTTTCCTGCGGAGGTTCTTCCCCTGATTTACTCCGATCTTCCATTACATGAATTTTCGTTTTCCACCCATCATTTTTTAGAGCCTTTTCAAATTTTCTCCCTAACGATTCCGTACTATTATCCGTTAAAACAAGGATAGATATATTTTTGTCTACTGAAAAATTATTTTTCATTAAATTATGAACGGTTTCTTGAAAACTGCTCATACCTTTTCACTCCTTATTTTGCGTAAAATATATACTTGCCAAAACAAAAATGAAAGCGATGATCGTACCGAAACCGAGTGGTTCATCCAATAAAAAAACACCTAACAGAATCGTGGTAATTGGCATCAAATAGGTAATAAATAAGGCAAAAATGGCGCTGCCGGATTTAATTAAATAAAAATACAACAGATTCCCGATACCCGAATTAAATACGCCTAACATGACAAAATAGAAAAATTATTTCCACTATTTCCACTAAATAAATATTGATAGCTATCAAGATCAAATAAAAGCATAAAAATACCGGAATAAATACTGCCGACAGCCATTGAAACAAAGGACAATGTGTAGACAGAAACCGAACTCAAAAACTTGCCTGTCAAAATCGAAGACAATGTATAAAAACTGACTGCTACTAACAGAAATATGGCACTCATAACCTGAAATTGCCCAGAAAATCCAAAAACAAAAGATAATACTATACCGATAAAGCCAATGGCGACACCTAATAGTTCTTGTCGATGAACCTTCTGTTTTAATAGAAAAACACTAAATAAAACGCCAAAAATCGGACCTGTTGCATTGATAACCGCACTAATGGTTGTATCTAAACCCTTTTGGCTAAAACTCATAAATACCCATGGAACACCTGCGCTTAACAAGGTAATTCCAATTAAGGCACCCTTATTTTTAAAGTCTGTTTTTTTCTTTTTCAATAGAACGAATGGCAACAAAACCAGACCGCCAAATAAACAACGATAAAAAACAATAGAAACCGCATGAAAATCTGGTAAAAGCAATTTTGTAAAATAAAATGTCGATCCCCAAAGGAGGCTTAATACAAATAAAGCCAATACTGGCATTTCAGATTACATCCTTCCATGCTATAGGAAAACGAAAGCGCCCATTAAGCGATCTGCTTCCAGGCCTAGAGCCGCAGGACTGTGAACAACATCGGTGAAACAGCATCGCATAAAGAAAAAGCGAATGCTTTTTCGGGGAGATAAAAGGCACGATGGGGCTTGTGATCCGATGTTGTCCAAATCGTACGGAGGCGATGGAAACCTCGCTCCTGCTAAAGCACTTCAGCATTTAAGTTCAAAATGTAATTTCTTACTTTAAAAAGAGATCCGGATAGATCCGGATCAACTAAAAGACATATTCTGCAGCAATCCGTGCCACAAGTGTACGTGGAAGAATCACCGGCAAACCGCTCCCTTTTTTCGCTTCAAGTTTATGGGTTTCATTGTACCCCATACAATCCAACACAATTAACTCTGCACCCTGTTCTTTTAAGGATGCAGCCGCTCCGGCGATATCGCTTTCTTCATAAGGAGAAGCGGCTGCCGTTACCAATTCCAGTCCGACGCCCTCCCATTTTTTCGCTAATGAATGCCGCTGCTTTTCTAATGGAACCACTAACCCTAATTTACTGCCGCCCGTCATAATGGCTTGAACTGTATGCACTAAAATTTTATCCGGATAAATGATTGGTTTTGTTGTCACTAATGTTGGAAAATCACCGGTACATAACATAATCACTACTTCCACATCTTGTTCCAATTTGGTCAATTCATCCTGTAATAATGGAAGCAGCTTGCTTTTTCCAATCTCGACTGATTGACCATTGCGGAGTCGGGAAATATAAACTGTGTCCGAACCCTCAGGTTTGATGGCATCCATCGTTTCTTCCGTTAGCCGATCCAATCCGCCTCTTTCCACGATTTCTACATCCGCACCGAAAATTTTTTGAAAGGAAGGAGTGGCATCTGTGCGAGGGGATTGGCCGATTGTTAGTACACCAACCTTAGCCATGATTACTCATCCCCTAAAGTTTGCAAATGTTTCATGGAACCATAGAGTTTCACTAAGCGTTCATATTCTTCTTTATCATAAAATTCAAAGTTGCCTTGAGTATATTCTTTTGCCACTTCAATGCAAAATCTTACAGCTTGGGCAATATCGACTTCATGGCTAGCACCAGTACCGCATCCCGGTACAGCTGTTTTGGCAGTGATAGCGACGCCGACAACCGGTGCATCTGTTGCAACGGCAGGCTGAAGAATGCTATTTAAGTGGTAGACGCCATTGCCGTATGGCGTAATATCTTGCGTTGTGACAGCAAACGTGACTGGTGAATCACCCGTTGTCATTTCCATAATTCGCAGTAAATCATCATTGAATTTTAAAATATATCCTGATTTGACTGTTGGAGAAATCGCAATGCCACGGTGGTTTATCACTTTATTTCCTTTCGTTGTATCAATCGATAAAACGGCGTCCATTTCCGGGACTACTTCATATCGATTCATTGTTAATATATCAACAGGAGAATCCATAAAATCTACAGGTTCATGCGGCCGTGTAGGCGCATCCGGACAAATATGTGTCGTTACATAAACATCACCGGGCAGCCGATCCCCTTTTTCGGACATGATTGCAAGTTTTAAAGCTATTGTTACAGACGCAGCTGCTCCATCACCGTCGGAAACAAATCCAATCCGATTTGGACGTGCGCCCAAACCGCCAAGTCTTCCGACAACACCCAATGTCGGAGCATTTCCGCCGCTCGATTTCCCATTTGTCCCTTTAATTAATATTTTGACAAAATCTGTTGACCCATTTTCGCCAGTTACTGTTGTGTAGCTTGCTTCCACATATTTTTTTCCTTCAAATAAGCGGACAACCGCTTCTCCATTAACTGAAGCATCATCTAGTAATTCCAAAACTTCCATTGTATATTTTAAAGACATCCCAATCTCTCCTTATACAATTTTTTTATTAATAACAGGTTCAATGGTTTTTAACAAATTGTGGTTATACATGGTTGAGCTTAATTTCAAATTCTCTTTTGGAACGGAAATGACGGCTACTTTCAGTCCCTCTTTCACCTCAGCACTGACAACCGGCATTCCTGTTTCGGCATTGAAAGTCATAATTAAATCAGGAAATGTCCCTTTTCTCTGGCCATTGATTTCGACTGTCATGTACTCATTCCAAAATGTTAATTCCAAGTCATCAACTTTTACAAACCCTACATCAAAACCGCCTTTTTCTTCAAGCTCGCAATAACTAACCGTTCCGGAATGAATAACACGCCCTTTTAAATGGGACGCAACGGCTTCAATTCTTTCCGGTCCCTCCGGTGCTGACAAAAAGACTTCGCCGAGTTCAATTGCTTGAGTAATGCCGCCTACTGCTGCATTTTCTTTTACATAATCAACAGTTACCGGATTTCGGCAAACGGCAACCATTCCGCCCGCTTCTACTGAAATACTTCTGACAATTTTACCGGCTGATTCCAGGGATGATTTTACGACACCTTCCACTTGTCTTTTCCCTTTTCCGCCGACAAATGACTGGATCGAAACATAACCGGCAACTTCAGACAAATTCATGGAGCCCATCGCCCCTGTTGGATGGGCGCGTCCGTTGCTTGGCGCATCAATAACCGGCAGCCCGGTTGCCGCTGCCTGCAGCCAGCCATTTATCGTTGTTGCTGCCCCATTTTCATTTGTCATAAGCGCTTTAATAGGATGGTGAAACTCCTTTTGCATCCGGTTTACAGTCTCAACAAACTGGTCGGAACTAACAGAAGCTTCCTTAGAAGACGGAGCCCCTACTAATGAAACATTGACTACATAATCGCCGCCCTGTAATTCATCAATTGAAACTAATTCCGGCTGGCCAATGGAAAAAGTAGACTCGGCTTTTTGGAGACCGTCATGAATCCAGCCTCCGCCTCCCCCGCCGAGAATACAGCCGCCGTAAACGGCTTTTTTCGCATCTTCCATCGTTAATGTTTTTCTAACCATTCTATCACCTCATTATTTCGCTTTAAACACGGATGAGAAGAAACTATATAATGCATCGCCGGCAATAAATCCAGCTGCGGTCGTATACATCTTATTTTCAGCTTCAGATCCTATAAATTTGATAACAAGAACGCGAATTATTAAACCGACAATAACAGCCCATCCTGCTAAAGGATTCATAATAAGCAACCCAGTAGCCAGCATAATGCCCAATTGTCTTTCCGTACCGCCAATCAGCTGAATGATCATCCCGGGAATGGCCCATAAGAGCAACATAAGACCAACATTCCCGCTTAATCCAGACTTAATGGTGGATGCATATACATGATCAACCGGCGGAACTAAGCCTTGTCCAAAAAAGTTCTTGGAAAATAGGGCAACCATCACAATCGCGATAATGAACCCGATAAATGCACTTTTCAATTGTATTTTCCGTCCATATAATTCTTGTTCAACGGAAACGCCAGTCCGAATGATGTTGCCGGATTTCAAATCATATCCAAAATCTGCAAAAGCAGGTCCTGTTGCTGCTGTAAAACCGGTCAGCAATGCTAATGCAACTGGCGGGAAGCCGAGTATCATGCCGATTAACAATGAAATAAGTGTTACCGCAAATGCCGGGAACCAACCGGAGTGCATAGCCGCAATCCCGACTATAATTTCATGCACTAATGCAGCAAAAGCAGCAAATATAATGAAAAGAATCAATTGACCAAATGGCATTTCAGTAATGAGCCCGCCCATGACGGCAATTAGAATAGCGATTCCTAAGTAAAGCAGGAATCCAAAACCAAAACCTTTTTTAATATCGTCAGTACCGCGGGTATATTCGTATCCGCTTGTGTCTGTAACTTTTCCACCTTGTTTTCTCGTTTTCGTAAAAGTAATGATAAACTGAATAAGAGCTACGAGACCTGCGCCGATCATCATGCCATGTGGGATATAATAGTCTCCTAAATTCAAGCCAAACAACGGTTGCGAGTATCCGTTAAGTAATAAACCAATACCGAACATGCTCAAAGCCCAAAAATTCCCGATGAATGCAACACCAAAGGCCGACATGGAAATGCCGAAGTGGGATCCAACTAATCCGCCAAGAATCCCCAATCCAAGATATTTTGCCTTTTTACCGCCTTCATCACTGGCTTTCAAAGCTTCGGCCGTTGCAACACCTGGAGGCCATACTTCGTTTGCCCCGAAAAGTTTCGTATCGAAAACTTTATAAAGGATAAGGGCATCGGTTAAAAGCGCCAATCCGGCTCCGATTAACATTGGGATAATAAGGTCCGGCAAGCCCATTACAAATGGAAGTCCAATTGGTATTAATAAACTATTGGCAGCCCCAAAAGTGGCAGCTGAAATGGATGTCTGAACTAAATTTTGATTTTCCAACGACTTAAATTGTTCAAAGATTTTAATTGGAATTCTCGCAAATAACATGGCGATTAATGCGCCAATAATGGATGTATTTGGCGTAATACCGAGTGTTGTAATTAGTTGCATCCCGATAATGGCGCCAAAAATAGAAATAAGAACAGAAAAAATAAAAAAGGTTAAATTGAATGTCCTATTTTGCATCTTTATGACCCCTTTTTAATTAATTGATAACCAATCCCTTGCGCCTCCACTAAATCGATAACAGGTACAGAAATTTTTCCGTTTAAATAATCTTTAAGTCCAATAGTGGAAAAACCTGTACAAGCAAACAGGATACAATCTGCGCCAGAGTTGATGACATCCTTTACTACTTCTAATAATTCATCTTTTGCCGTGGAAGCGAATAAATCGGTTGTTTTTCTAAGAGAAGGATGATAGGAGTAGGAATGGAATTTCCTTCCCAATTCCTCTTTCATTCGTGCTGGAGGTGCGTCGGTAATGCCAATGATGCCAATACGGTTTCCTACCATACTTGCAGCATGCGCCCCACAACCCCCAGCACCTAAAACCGGCAAATCAATTTCATTTCTTGCTTCATCCAAGCCTGGATCTGCAGCACAACTAATGGTAATGGCATCAATGTTCGGTTTTTCCGCCAATTCTTTAGCTAACTCAACGATTTTGGGTATGGCTTTTTTCTCCGATTCATCATCGTATATTCCATTAGGTTGCGATGGAATACAGCGTGTGACCGATTCTATGGAAAAATATTCTTTCAATTTCTTCCCGTGTTCATTTAAAATTTTTTCATCATCAATTGTTAAAACACGAATAATACCTAACAATTCAACCACCTCTATCGGATTTATCACCATTATAAATTTTTTGACTATTTCGGTCAAGTCCAAATTATTGTGTAAATTCCCCTTTGATAGAAAACATGGACCTTATGACTTGATGTATTTCAGGTAAGTCCGGCAAGTCTCCCTTCCGGTCAACTTCCCGGACAAATAATCATGTTGTCAAGGAATAAGTGTGTCAAGAAGCTTTCGCAGCATATCCTCGCTTCGCTCCGGTATTCCACGTTCTTCTTGACACGGCGAAAAGGTTATCCTACTCTCTTCATCTCCGGAGTCTCCTGATTCATCGATTGAGCTTCTTTCTCTTTCCACCACTGCCAATATTCGGACATATCCAAGTATTTACGTCCCGACATCCATTTTTCGTCGATTTCGATCAACACGGCACCCACAAGGCGATACACCGATTCCCGGTTTGGAAAGATGCGGATGACCCGTTCTCTGCGGCGGATTTCTTCGTTCAGCCGTTCCACCCCATTGGTTGTGCGCAGGCGCCGCCGGTAACGGTCCGGATAGTCTAATACAGCGGTGGCATCTTCGAATCCTTCTTCGAGGATTCGCATGGCTTTTGGCGCTTTTTCTTCCCATTTGGCCAGCACTTGTTCCAATAACAGCCGGGCTGTTTGCTTATTTGGGGCATGAAGAATCCCGCGAATCTCCTCGAGCAAAGCATCCTGCCTATTCTTTGGTGCGGCATCGAGAATATTACGAAGAAAGTG
>JGI25331J36430_1000825_pt1 | contig 18441 bp, 16 predicted proteins | sample HigsolmetaAR206D_FD_36430 | JGI IMG/M metagenome (IMG submission 36430) | reverse complement strand
GACGAAGCCTTTATGGACTTTGTCCCGCACGCCGAGGACGTCTCGCTGCTTCGGGAAGCCGCCGCGTCCGAGCGCATCGCCGTTTTCCGCTCCATGACGAAGTTTTACGCCATCCCCGGCATCCGTCTCGGCTTCATGGTCGCCCATCCGCGGATCATCGCCCGTCTTCGGGAATTGCAGCCGCCCTGGAGCGTCAATTTTCTCGCCCAACGCATCGGGGAAGCGCTGCCGGACGAACGGGAATACGCGGAAAAAACGCTGGCATGGCTTGCCGANGAGCGGCCCTGGCTGATCCGGCGGCTTGAACGCCTCGGTCTGGACGTCGTGCCGAGCGAGACGAACTANTTGCTCGCCGCGCTGCCCGGGGATGGCGCATGGGATGCGCCGAAGCTGCAGGAGCGNCTTGCGAGACGCGGCATTCTGATTCGCGACGCCTCGCGGTTTACGGGTCTTGACGCGCGTTATTTCCGCATCGCCGTCCGGCTGCGGCAGGAGAACGAGCGGCTGCTTGCCGAGCTGGAACAGGCGCTGCGGGAAGGAGCGGATCGGCCGTGACGAAGGCGAAAGCGCGAACGCTCATGCTGCAGGGCACCGCTTCCGACGTCGGTAAAAGCGTGCTGACCGCCGCCTTGTGCCGGATTTTCAAGCAGGACGGCTACCGGGTCGCCCCGTTCAAATCGCAAAACATGTCCAACAATTCGTACGTAACGCCGGACGGCAAGGAAATCGGCCGGGCGCAAGGGATGCAGGCCGATGCGTGCGGCATCCCGGCGACGACGGACATGAATCCGATTTTGCTCAAGCCGAGCCGGGAGATGTCCGCGCAGGTCGTCGTGCACGGCAAGCCTTACCGCGATCTGGACGCCAGAACGTACCGGGAATCGTATTTGCCGCAGGCCGAGGCGATTGTNAAGGAATCGCTGGAACGGCTTAGAGCCGCATACGATATCGTCGTGATCGAAGGCGCGGGAAGCCCGGCGGAGATCAACCTGAAGGATCGGGATATCGTCAACATGCGGCTGGCGAAATGGGCGGACGCTCCGGTGCTGCTGGTCGCCGACATCGACCGGGGCGGGGTGTTCGCTTCCGTCGTCGGCACGCTGGAGCTGCTGGAACCGGAAGAGCGCGAGAGGGTAAAAGGCATCGTCATCAACAAGTTCCGGGGCGACCTCTCGCTGCTGCAGCCCGGGCTCGACTGGTTGGAGCGGCGAATCGGCAAGCCCGTCGTGGGGGTCGTTCCGTACTTGCCGGGTCTTGCGCTGGAGGACGAGGATTCGGCCTCGCTTGATGGCAAGCGCAATCGCGCGCCGAAGCAGGAGCCGTTGACGGACCGCGAACGAAAGCGCGAAGGCTCCGGGGGCATTTCCCCGGACGTCCGCTCCAGCGGCAGCGCCCAAGGCGTTGTCCCGCCCGGCCGCCCGCTCGACATTGCGATTATCCGGCTGCCGCGCATCTCGAACTTTACCGACGCCGACCCGCTGCTGGCGGAGCCGGATACGACCGTCCGCTACGTTTCGTCGGTAGACGACTGGGGAGAGCCGGACGCGGTCATTCTGCCCGGCAGCAAAAACACGGCCGAAGACCTGCGCCATCTGCGCGCCAGCGGTCTGGAAGCGAAACTGCTCGCGTTCGCCGAACGCGGCGGACGGGTCGTCGGCATTTGCGGAGGGTATCAAATGATGGGCCGGCGGCTGGCAGACCCGGAAGGCGTAGAGTCCGGTTCGGCCGTGACCGAAGGCATCGGGCTGCTGCCGCTGGAGACGGTGTTCGCGGCCGACAAACGGACCGAGCGGGTGACGGGGACGGCCGACTTGAACGTTCCCGGCGGCCCGGCGCTGAAGGTCGAAGGCTACGAAATCCATATGGGCCGCACCCGCGCGCTGGAGCCGGTCCATGCGCCGTTTTGCCTCCGCTCCGAGCGGTCGCCCGATGTGCCGGACGCTTATCACCCGGACGGAGCGATGTCTGCGGACGGAAGGTTGTGGGGAACATATTTGCACGGCGTGTTCCACAATGACGCTTTGCGCCGTGCCTGGCTGAATCAGCTTCGCGCGGACAAGGGGCTGCAGCCGCTTGACCGGCAAACCGGATTCGGAGAAATCCGGGAGCGAGCGTTCGATCTTCTGGCGGATCACGTCCGGAGGCATCTTGATATGGCGCGGATCTATCGAATGATCGGGGCGGAGATCGGACATGGGCAAGCCGAGTAAAGAACGAGGCCCTGGTGCTGGTATTTACGGGCGACGGCAAAGGCAAAACGACCGCCGCGATGGGGCTGGCGGCAAGAGCGGCGGGCCGGGGGCACCGCGTGCTGGCGATTCAGTTTATCAAGTCGCCGCAGCGAAGCTACGGAGAGCAAATTGCGCTGCAAAAGCTGGGTGTCGAAATCGTGCAGACCGGCGCCGGCTTCACCTGGACGAAAACGCCTGAGGAACATAGGGAGGCGCTGCGGCAAGGCTGGGCGCTGGCCAGGGAACGGATTTTGCGCGGCAAGGAGAAGCTCATCATTCTCGACGAGATCAATAACGCGCTCGCGATCCGGACGGGACGCGCACCCGGACATCATCGCTGCTGCCGACCTTGTGACGGAAATGAAGGCGGTCAAGCACTATTACGACGAAGGCGCAACGGCCGTCATGGGATTGAATTGTAGCCGCCTATGTTGGATTTTGTACAGAATATCGGCCCCTTTTTGCTGCATACCGCTTCTATCCCGCATTTCATCCAATAGAACTTCGTAGGTAGACAGCTTTACCCGCTTAAGCGGGCCAAAAGACGGGATATTTCCAACATAGGTACGCTGCCACCGCCTAAACGACTCATTTTACTGGACAATTTCCAAGATAGACAGCTCCCTTCCATCCCTATGCCGGCCAAGACGGAGACGTCAACCAGAAGGCCTTGATCGGCGAACGGAAAATCGGCCTGCACAAAGGACGCAAAGGCGAGTGTTCACCCGGGCGGCTCGGACCTTCCGGTCGGATTTCCGGCGCAACGCGAACTTGCATAAAACATGCGGAGGATTCAGTTTATCAAGTCGCCGCAGCGAAGCTACGGAGAGCAAATTGCGCTGCAAAAGCTGGGTGTCGAAATCGTGCAGACCGGCGCCGGCTTCACCTGGACGAAAACGCCTGAGGAACATAGGGAGGCGCTGCGGCAAGGCTGGGCGCTGGCCAGGGAACGGATTTTGCGCGGCAAGGAGAAGCTCATCATTCTCGACGAGATCAATAACGCGCTCGCGATCCGGACGGGACGCGCACCCGGACATCATCGCTGCTGCCGACCTTGTGACGGAAATGAAGGCGGTCAAGCACTATTACGACGAAGGCGCAACGGCCGTCATGGGATTGAATTGTAGCCGCCTATGTTGGATTTTGTACAGGATATCGGCCCCTTTTTGCTGCATACCGCTTCTATCCCGCATTTCATCCAATAGAACTTCGTAGGTAGACAGCTTTACCCGCTCAAGCGGGCCAAAAGACGGGATATTTCCAACATAGGTACGCTGCCACCGCCTAAACGACTCATTTTACTGGACAATTTCCAAGATAGACAGCCCCTTCCATCCCTATGCCGGCCAAGACGGGGACGTCAACCAGAAGGCCTTGATCGGCGAACGGAAAAGCGGCCTGCACAAAGGACGCAAAGGCGAGTGTTCACCCGGGCGGCTCGGACCTTCCGGTCGGATTTCCGGCGCAACGCGAACTTGCATAAAACATGCGGAGATGTCAAAAATTAAAGACCGAATCTATCCAAGAGGAGGTTTATCGCGTGTCGCTTACGCCATACGAACCGTTCGGCGCTTTGGAGCATTGGAGAAGGGATTTGGACCGTTTCTTTAACGATTTTCCGGCAAGNCTCAGGCCGGGAAGCGGCTTCCCCCGNATGGATGTCTATGAGACCGACAAAGAAGTCGTAGTGCATTGCGAAATTCCCGGCGTCGAGAAAAAAGAGGACATCCATATCGATGTGAACGGAGACCGGCTGACCGTCGGAGGCGTATACCATAGCTCCAGGGAATTGAAGGAGGCGCAAATGCACCGGCGGGAACGGTTCGAAGGACGCTTTCAGCGCTCGGTGACGCTGCCTGCGCAGGTCAAGAACGAAGGCATTACCGCCAGCTATAAGAATGGGCTGCTCGAAATCCATTTGCCCAAGCAGGAACCGGGATCGAACAACCGTATCGACATCGAGTTTCATTGAAGCCAAGACGAAGACAACGTGAACAGTAATAAATCAGCCGCTTGTTTCCCGGACCGGACGGGATGCGAGCGGTTTTTTTGCCGGGAAAAACGAGGACTCGGGCGTTTCCGGAATTGAGCTTTTGCCGGGAAAAACGAGGACTCGGGCGTTTCCAGAATTGAGCTTTTGCCGGGCAAAACGGGGACTCGAGGCATTCCCGGATTTGAGCTTGCCGGACAAAATCGGGTATGATGGCGAAGAGACATCGAGGATGTTCCGGAGGCGTCATACGTATGAAAATCGTCGAGGATCTGGATTCCCGTTCCGTCGGTATGGAGACGGCTCCGACCGCATCGGCGAACGGGAGCCCGCTGTATGTTCAGTATATCGGCCATTATTACGCCAATCCGAAATACAGCATTGAGCGGGAGCGGCTCGACTCGTTCCTGCTTGCGTATACGCTGCGGGGCAAAGGGGAATTGACGTATCGGGACAAGGTGTATCCGCTAGGCAAAGGAACCGCCTTCATGATCGATTGCCGGGAATACCACCGGTACCGGAATATCGCGGATGACATTTGGGAATTCGCCTGGGTTCATTTTCACGGGCGAATGGCGGAGGATTACGTGCAGCCGTTCATGAAGTACGGCGGTCCGGTTACGGATGCGGAAGCCGCGCAAGGCGCCGATCAAATCCGCGCGATCATGCAGGCGATGAAGCAGGTGGACGAGCGCTCCGGCCTGCTGGGCTCGCTGCAGCTGATCGGGCTCGTCAACGGCCTGCTGCTTCAGGCCATGCGCGGCAAGCTGCAAGAGGAACGCGTTCCGGCTTACATCGCCCAAGCGAAGATGAGCCTGGAAAGGCGTCTTCGGGAAAGCTTCCGGCTGGACGATTGGGCGCGGGAATTTTCGCTCAGCAAGTACCACCTGTCCCGAGAATTCAAGCGTTATACCGGCTACAGCCCTTACGAGTATCTGCTNAATGTCCGGCTCAGGGCGGCCAAAGACTTGCTGCGGACGACCGATCTTACCGTCGAGGAGATTGCGCGGCAGGCGGGCTTTTCGAACGCCACCCAGTTCATACACATGTTCAAGCAGAAGGAAAGCATGACCCCGCTNCAGTTCCGCAAGGCTTGGCGGGGCCTTTAGCGCCGGGCAGCCGGCGTGTTCGGAGCTTCAGGAACGATTGCTGCGGTACTGCTCCGGGGTGAAGCCGGTCAATTTCTTGAACAGNCGGAAAAAATATTTGTCGTTGTCGAAGCCGAGCGTCTTGGCGATTTTGTACACCTTCTCGTCCGTCTCCGCAAGCAGCCGCTTCGCATGCTCGATTCGCAGCCGGTTTGTGTAGTCCGTAAAGTTTTCGCCGGTTTTCTCCTTGAACAGATAGCTCAAATAGCTCGGATTGAGATAAAACAGCGAGGCGACGCGGTCGAGCGTCAAATCCTTGCCGTAATTTTTTTGAATATACATTTTGACGTTGTCGATCAGGCTGTCCGAGGAGTAGGGCGAGTTCTCCTTGAACAATCCTGTGATATCCGACAGCAGGCCGGACATATATTGCCGAATCTCTTCCGTTTCGAAGGACACGCTCATGACGGCTTCGAAGCTGGAGGACGGCGAGTTGCGGACGGGCGTCTGAAAGTAGCCTGCCAGCGCGTGCTTGACTTCCTGCACGATCTGGCGGCACTGTTCTTTCAGTGCGGCCAGCGGAATATCCGGCCTCCGGGCGTAGCTGTCGAACAGATCTGCGATCAGCTCTTCGACGCGGGCGGCGTTGCCGGACTCCACGTAAAACAGCAGATCGTCCACGCGCTCCCATACGGCGGGAAGGGGAACGGGAGCTTCCTGCCGGTAGACAACGCATCTCCTGTCGTCGCCGATCGGCCTTGCGTCAAGCACGGCCAGCGTCTCCTCGTAGGCGCGGCGCAATTCGGCCGCCGAGCCGTGAATGCCGCTGATGCCGACGACGGCGCGGCCTTGCCCGCTTGACTCGCAGCGCGCGATCCACGCTTGGGCCGCGCCGACCGCCGCTGCCGTCATGTCCGCGTCGTCCGCCATAGCCTGCGCCTGGCTCTGGCCCGCAAAGCGCAGCAGAACCATGCCCATCTGCTCGCTCTGCGGATGTGCGATATAAAGCTCGTTTTCGCCCGCAAATCCCGGGACTGCCGTTTCCGGCCCTTGCTTGCCGTATATCGTCAGAACGATGAACGAGGCGGGTGCATCCAGAAAATCGCGGAGGCGTCCGGAACGGAATTCCGGCAGCTTGTCCTTGGGATGAAGCCCGACCATCAGGTGGGCGAGCGCCTGCAAATCCGCCTGCAGGCTGATCTGCTCCTTCTCGGCGTTGCTCGTCTCCGCTTCCCGCCTCGAAGCGTTGTCTTTGTCCAGCGCGGCGACCGCTTTGCGGAGCGCCTCGTGGATTTCCTCCCGGCTGAACGGCTTGAGCAGATAGCCGACCACTTTGGCCGAAATCGCCTCCCGCATGTATTCGAAGTCGGAGTATCCGCTGATGATGATGATTTTTTTGTCCGGATAGTCCTGCTGAAGCGTGCGGAGCAGCAGCTTGCCGTCCATGACGGGCATCCGCATGTCGGTGAGGATGATGTCCGGATCGGCGGAACGGATGAGCGCCAGGGCGTCTTCTCCGTTGTCCGCTTCTCCGCAGAAGCTTAGTTCGCCGGGAAACGAATCGATTTTTTTGCGCATGCCTCTTCGGATGGAAGGCTCGTCGTCNACGATGATGTATTTGTACATGGCGCTAAACCTCCTATGCCATCGCGGGAATCTCGATTCGGACGGTCGTTCCGGCTCCTTGCGCGCTTTCGAAGGAGAGCCCGTATTCGGGACCGTAATACAGCGCGATTCGCGAATGCACGTTTTTCAGTCCGATGCTTTGCCGGCTGCGTTCGCCGATCCGGGCGAACTCGGGCTGTTCGGCCAGCCGTTTGCGGAGTTCCATCGCCTGCTCGGGGGTCATGCCGACGCCGTCGTCGGTCACTTCGAACACAATCCGGTCGCCGCGCGCAAAGCCCCTCATGGAGACGCATCCTTTGCCCCGCTTCGTTTCCAGCCCGTGATAGATCGCGTTTTCCACCAGCGGCTGCAGCAGCAGTTTCAGCATTTTGGCGTTTTCGATGCCGGGTTCGATGCGCTTGTCGAAACGGATCCGGTCCTCGTAGCGGATTCGCTGAATGGCGATGTAATTGTCCACGTGCTTCAGTTCGTCCGAAATCGGCACCAGCTCGCTGTCCGTCTTGATGCTGTACCGGAACATATCCCCGAGCGCCTTGGTCATGACGGCGATGCTTTCGACTTCTTCCACTTCGGCTATGCTGTTGATCGATTCGAGCGTGTTGTACAGGAAGTGCGAGTTAATCTGCGCCTCCAGCGCCTTCATTTGCGCGTCCAACGTCAAAATCCGGTTCTGGTAGCGCTCCCGGATAAANGCGTCCATATCCTTCATCATCTTGTCGTATTCGTTGTACAAAATGCCGATTTCGTCCATCCGCCGCAGCTGCTTGTCGGCCGTCACGAACTTTTGCGATTTGTTTTTGCGCATGATCCGGCTCAGCTCGACGATCGGCTTCGTGATCAGGTTGGAGAGAACGATAGACAATAGGATAAAGATGGCGGCGCAGCTGACCGAGACGTAAAGGATGATTTTTTTGGAGATGCCGTACTCCTTGTAGAGCTCCGCCAGGGAAATGCTGGCGATNATCTTCCAGTCGTTGCTCGGGAACGACTGAATCANCGTCAGCTTGCCGCCTTCGTGAAATTCCGCCTGGTCGGATCGCATCGCCTTTACTTGGCGGAAAATANCGTCCGGCAGCTGCTGGCCGATCAGCTTGCGGGAAGCGTCGAACAAGATTTTGCCTTCCCCGTTGGCCAAATAAAGACTGGAAATATTCGGGATAATATCACGATCCAGCCCTTTGAAAATATCCAGGCTGCAGTCCAGCATGAACACGCCGAGAAATTGCTGCGAATCCAGGTCGTAGATGGCGCGGGAGAACATGATCGACGGCTTTGCGTTGATGATGAAGGGCTTGACGTCGACATTGCCGATGTACAGGCCGCCGCTCTTGGCGATGGTCTGTTCGTACCAATCGTCGCCAAGCGGATTGTAGCCCACCTTCAGGTCCGTGCCGATGCCGTAGCTGATCGATTTGCCGTCGGGGGAGAATAAATACAGGCCGTTGATATAATCGTAGCTCAAAATCAGGTTTTCAAAAATTTGCTTGAGCCGATTGCGGATCAGGAACGGGCTGTACGGGTCGTTTGCGGCAAGCAGCTTTTTGAGTTCGTCCCGGATCGTAATGGACGAGGCCGGGTCGGACGTCTGCTGCTGCAGCGTGATCGAAATCCGGTCGATATTTTGCAGAATCGTGTCGATCCGCTCCATCGTGTTGTTGATCGTATTGGAGGCGACAAGCGACGTTTGCTTGCTTACAAGGTTCGTGTAGCTCCGGTAGGAACTGAACGTGACGACAGTGATCGGGATGATGGAAATGGCGATGAATACGAGAAACAGCTTGTTGCGGATGCTGAAAAACGCCATGCCGGCCTCGCCCCTCCTGAACCTTGTCCAATCTAAAAATAGTGCACCAAAAAATCAAAAGCAATTATACTGCAAGCGCAGGTAAAATGAAAGCGTGCACAAGCATGACCTCATACTCCACTTGCGCAACTGGAGAACGCCGGACGTCAAGCGGGCCGATGATTAGCCCTGCCCGCAGGGANGCATCGTCCGGACGCACAACGAGAACATACGGGGGGAATACGCACATGAAATCTTGGAAAAAGGGATTTGCCGGCGCGATGGTTTTCGTTCTGTGCCTGGTTTTGCTCAGCGCCTGCGGCAGCTCAAGCGACAATGCCGCTTCAAGCGGCTCCTCGGAAGGCGGCTCGTCGGATCCGTCGTCGAAGCCGGTCACGATTACGCTGATGGCCTCGGGCACGAAGGCGGCAAACGGCGAAGACTTCCTACTGGACATCATGCCGAAGCTCGTCAAGGAGAAATTCCCGAACGTCACGCTGGAAACGTCGAAGCTCCCGGACGATCAGTACGAAACGTCGGTCCGGACGAAGCTGGCGGCGGGACAAGGCCCCGACATCTTCTGGATATGGCCGCGCATGTCGTCGATGGGCGCCGTCGATATGGCCAAAGCGGGCTACGCCGCCGATCTGTCGGATCTGTCCTTCATGAACAACATCAGCGAAAGCGCCCGCAAAGACATGTCCTATGAAGGCAAAGTGTACGGCATTGCGAACGGCATCGATTTTCTCGGCGTGTATTACAACAAGGAGCTGTTCGAGAAAGCCGGCATCACGTCCGTCCCGACGGATTGGGAATCCTTCCTCACGGCGTGCCAGAAGCTGAAGGACGCGGGCATTACGCCGATCGTCATGGGCGACAAGGATTCGTGGTACATCCAGTTCGGCATGTACCAAATCGCCGCCAACGTCGTCTATCCGGGCGAAATGGACTTCGACACGAAGCTGCAGGCCGGCGAGCGTTCGCTGACCGATCCGAAATGGGTCAAAACGATTTCGATGTACAAAGAGCTGTACGACAAAGGCTATATCGTCAAAAATTCGCTCGGCATCGGCGGAACCCAAGCCGCGCAATTGTTCGTGGACGGCAAAGCGGCCATGGCGTTCGACGGCACGTGGAACTATCAGGCCCTCACGGCCAAAGGCGCAGCCGACTTCACCCGCGGGTTCTTCCCGCTGCCGGCCAACCCGGCCGGCCAGCCGACCTATATCTCGGCGGCCACTTCCGCTGGATTTGCGGTCAACGCAAAGTCGAAGAACGTCGAGCTGGCCAAACAAATTCTCGAATATCTGTTCGACGGCCAGTCTCCGCTGTTCAAGGCGTGGGTCGAAACGAACCCGTCGATCAGCGTGTACAAGGACGTTCCGCTGAACCACGACCTGTACAAGGACGCATACGAGGTATACAAAACCGGCAACGCGGTCTACTTCTGCAACCAAATGTGGCCGAGCGGCGTCGCCGACGAAATGCAGGCCAAGTTCTCCGAAATTATCGGCGGCAAGAAAACGACGCCGGAAGACGTGGCGAAAGCGATGGACGCCAAGTTCAAGCAATTGTGGAAAAACCATTAACCCGCTGGCTGTTGGAAGCGGCAATCGATCCGGTTGACGGTCTCCCCGTCTTCCGGATACGGCCGCGAGCGGAAAGGAATGAAGCAGCATGAATTCGACGGTCATGAAAAAGTCGCTGTACTTTTTTGCCGTGCCGGCCCTTCTTTTTTACCTGTTGTTTTGGATCTTCCCCATCTTGAAGCTGTTTCAATACAGCTTTACGGACTTTAACGGCTTCGCGACCCAATACAGCTATATCGGCTTCAGCAATTACAAGGAATTGTTCCGCGAAGGAACGCTGGGAGAGTCGGTCAAAAATACGCTGATCTACACGTTCATTTCCGTTGTCCTCGGCAACCTCATCGCGTTGGGGCTCGCCTTGATCCTGAATATGAAAATCCGAGCCAAAGGATTGTACCGTTCTTTGGCCTATATTCCGACCTTGTTCAGCGCGATTGTCGTCGGGTTCATATGGAGCTACGTGTACATGCCGGAGTCCGGCCTGCTGGCGACCCTGCTCGGCAAGCTCGGCATCGACAGCGGCGACATGAATTTGCTCGGCAGCTATTCTTCCGCGCTGTACGCGATTATTTTCGTCGAAATCTGGAAAAACATCGGCACGAGCACGATCATTTTCCTGGCCGGACTGCAGACGGTGCCGAACGACCTGATCGAAGCGGGCAAAATCGACGGCGCGAGTGCCTGGAATCTGTTCCGCCATATCAAAGTTCCGTTGCTCGCGACCGCGATCACCATCAACGTCACCTTAAGCCTCATCAACGGGCTGAAGGCGTTCGACTATCCGTTCATCATGACGAACGGGGGTCCTGGAACGTCGACGAACACGCTGATTTTCTCGATTTACAAGATGGCCTTTACGGAACAGATTTTCGGCAAGGCTTCCGCGCTCGGAATCATTTCGTTTGCGCTTATCATCGCCATTACGGCCGTCGTCGTGGTCCGGCTGAACAAGCGGGAGGTGTCGGCATGAAGCTCGGCGCGATATCCAGAAAAACGCTGATCCATCTGTGCATCACCGTTCTGCTCGTCTTCAACTTGTACCCGCTCGTCATTGCTTTTTCCAGTTCGCTGCGTTCGGCGGACAATATGACGAATCCGATCGTCCTGTTTAACGAAATTACGTTATCCAGCTATAAAGACGCTTTCGCTCGCATGCACTTTCCGACCGCCTTGCTGAACAGCGCCATTTTGACCGGTATTTCCGTCATCGCGGTCGTCCTTCTGGCGGCCATGGCCGCTTATCCGATGGCAAGGCTGAAGACCGGGCTGAGCAAGTTTTTGTATTTGTTTTTCCTCGGCGGGCTTGTCGTCCCGGGCCAAATGGTGCTGATTCCGATCGTGCAGATGATGAATTCGATGCATATTCCCAGCACGCAGTTTACGCCGATTTTGTTGTTTATTACGTGCAGCCTTCCGTTCTCGACCTTTTTGTATACCGGATTTATCAAGAGCAGCGTTCCCGAAGAAGTGGAAGAGTCCGCGCATCTGGACGGAGCGGGCCTGTTCCGCCGCTTCTGGCTGATTGTCTTTCCGCTGCTGGTTCCGGTTACGGTATCGGTCGTCATTACGCAGGGCGTCTGGATCTGGAACGATTATTTCTTCAATATGATTTTTATTACCCAAGCGGATCAGTCCCCGCTGCCGCTCGCGATGCTCGGCTTCCTCGGCGACCAGCAAAACCCGACGCAGTGGAACGTTCTGTTCGCGGCCTGCTTCCTTTGCGCGCTGCCGCTGCTCGTCTTGTTTGCGTTCCTGCAAAAATATTTCGTCGGTGGCCTGACGGTCGGCTCCGTTAAAGGGTAATGTTCCGGCACGAACCATCCATACAAACAGAAGGAGAGCGAAGAAAATGAGCGAAGCGATGGTGCCCGCTACGATGAAAGCCGCCGTCATGACGAAGCCCGGCCATATCGTCGTGGAAGAGCTCCCGGTTCCGCAGCCCAAGGCGGACGAGGTGCTGGTCAAAGTGATGGCCGTCGGCGTCTGCGGGTCCGACGTGCATTATTTCGAGCATGGAAGAATCGGTGACGCGGTCGTGCGGTATCCGATGATTCTCGGCCACGAATGCGCGGGCGAGGTGGCCGCGGTCGGGTCCGCCGTCACCCGCCATCGGGTCGGGGACCGCGTCGCCATCGAGCCGGGCGTGACGTGCGGCCGCTGCGAGGCATGCAAGGCGGGGCGCTACAACCTGTGCCCCGACGTGGTCTTTTACGCGACGCCGCCCGTCGACGGCGCGTTCGCCCAATATGTGACGATCCGCGAGGATTTCGCGTTCGGCATTCCCGATCATCTGTCGTACGAGGAAGCTGCGCTGATCGAGCCGTTTTCCGTCGGCATTCATGCCGCGAAGCGTACGCGGCTGCAGCCGGGATCGACGGTCGCTATCATGGGAATGGGGCCGGTCGGGCTGATGGCCGTCGTCGCCGCCAAGGCGTTCGGCGCGGGCCGGATTATCGTGGCGGACCTGGAGCCGGCTCGCCTCGAAGCCGCGCTGAAGCTGGGGGCGACGCATGCCATTAACGTGCGCGAGGAGGATGCGGTCAACAAGGTGTTCGAACTGACCGGAGGCCGCGGCGCCGATGTCGCCTGGGAAACGGCTGGCTATCCCCGCGCGCTCCAGTCCGCGCTGCTGTCGCTTCGCCGCGGCGGCAAGCTGGCGGTCGTCGGGCTTCCCGCCCAGGCGGAAATTCCGCTTAACGTGCATGCGATGACGGACCGCGAAATCGACATTTACGGCGTCTTCCGCTATGCGAACACCTATCCGAGCGCCATCGAAATGCTGGCCTCCGGCATCGCCGACGCCGCGGCGCTCGTGACGGACCGCTATCCGCTGGCGCAAACGCAAGAGGCGATGGTGCGCGCGATGACGAACAAAAGCGGCAGCCTGAAAGTGATGGTATACCCGAACGCGGAATAAAGAGGTGTGAACATTGAGCATAAACGAAGCGCTGCTGGCGAAAGCGGAGCAGCTGATACCGAGCATGATCGAAACCAGGGTGGAGCCAGTCCGCCTTGTCGACGTCCATGAGGACGCCCAAGCCGTTCAGGGCTGGAGCGCCAGAGCCGCCGGCGACGCCGGCGCGATCAAGACCGGGGCTTACGGCAAGGGAGACAGCTTTGTTCTCGACTTCGGCGACCACCTGGTCGGGTATTTGCGTTTGTCCGTTCGTCCCTTCGGCAGTCCGCCCGACGCGCCGCTGCGCCTGAAGCTGATCTTCGGGGAGACGCCGTGCGAGATCGGCGAGCCGTTCGAGAGCTACAACGGCTGGCTCAGCAGCTCCTGGCTGCAGGAAGAAATCCTGACCGTGGACGTCCTGCCGGCCGAGCTTCGGCTGCCGCGCCGCTACTGCTTCCGGTACGTGAAGGTCGCGGTCGTCGATACGTCGCCGAAATACAAGGTTTCGTTTCCCGACGTTTACTGCATCGCGGTGACCTCGGGCGATCCTTCCAACATCAGGCCTTTGCCGGAGCATTATCCCGAAGATATTGCGGCGATGGACCGGATCGGCATCAAGACGCTGCAGGATTGCATGCAGACCGTCTTCGAGGACGGACCGAAGCGGGACCGCCGGCTGTGGATCGGCGATTTGCGGCTGCAGGCGCTCGCCAATTACGAGACGTTCCGCAACGACGATCTGGTCAAGCGCTGCCTGTATCTGTTCGGCAGTTTGCTGCTGGAGGACGGAGCGGTCGGCGCCTGCATCTTCGAGAAGCCGGCGCCGCATGTGGACGATACGCGTCTGTACGACTATTCGCTGTTTTTCGTGCCGACGCTGCTCGATTACGTCGAGGCGACGAATGACCGGCAGACGCTCGAAGAGCTGTGGCCGGTCGCCCGCAGCCAGCTTGAAATCGGGCTGCGCCGCCTGGATGAGCGGGGCGTCGTCCGGGACGACGCGACGTGGTGGTGCTTCATCGATTGGCATGAGGAGCTAAATAAGCAGGCGCCCGCCCAAGCGGTGCTGCTGTACTGCCTGAAGCGCGGACTGAAGCTGGCCCGGAAGATGCGGGACGGAGCCGCCGAAGCTTGGATCGCCGCCGGCATCGACGAGGTGACCCGGGCGACGCTTGCGCATTTGTGGGACGAGGAGCGGGGCTTCTTCGTCAGCGGGGAGCGGCGCCAGGTGTCCTGGGCGTCGCAAATCTGGATGGTTCTGGCCGAAGTGTTCGGCCCGGAGGACAACGCCAAGCTGCTGAGACGGCTGGCGGAGGAGCCGGAGGCGGTCCCGATGACGACACCGTATATGTACCATCATTATATCGAGGCGCTCATCGCCAGCGGCGAGCCCGAAGAGGCGCTAAAGCAGATGCGCCGCTACTGGGGCGGGATGGTCGAGGACGGCGCCGACACCTTCTGGGAGCTGTACAACCCCGACGACAAGCGGATGTCGCCTTACGGCAGCTTCCTCATCAACAGCTATTGCCATGCCTGGAGCTGCACGCCCACGTACTTTATTCGGAAGCATTTCAAGGATATGTTCTGACGAAAAAATCCCGCCAAGCTCGGCTGGGCCTGGCGGGATGAAGAAGAACTTAGAAACCGATGCCGGCGCGCAGAATGATGATAAGAAGAATGAACAGAACAAGGACGAATGCAAACGCGCTTCCGCCGCCGTATCCACCAACATAACCCATCGAAATCACCACCGGATGTTTTATTGTGATGTTGAATCGCATCGTCAGTTTATGCGCCGGCGGTCTCCGTGGCTTGTACGCTTACCTAGCCCTATCTTTGTCGAACGATTTACGGTCCCGTCCGCCTTGCGGCCGGGACGTTTGCTTTTAAGGCGGGATGCAAGGATAATAGAAAGCAAAATCGTTGTTCAACGGAGGAATGACGCCTTGCCTCATTTGCTGATCAGGGGAATCGCTCCCGAACGGGTTCGCGCCGTCAGCCGGCCGCTGATTGCGGAGCTGGCCGCCATTTGCGAATGTCCGCCGGACCATATTATGCTGGAATGCCTGCATACCACCGCATTTTTCGACGGAGAAGAGGCGCCCTCGTATCCTTTTATCGAAGTGGCCTGGTTCGACCGGGGACCGGAAGCTCGCGACCGGTTTGCGGAGGCGGTGGATCGCCATGTGCGGGGGCTTGGCGTGCCGGAGCTGGAAATCGCGTTTCGGGTTTATCGTCAAGAAGACTACTATATAAATGGAAAAAACGTGCGGGCCGAAAACGAGGAACGGAAGCAGGAGAAAGAGTGGAAGCAGGAGCGGGACCAGGAGCGGAAGCGGGAGAAGGACTCCGCAGGTTCGTATCCGTCCATGGAGGCGCTGCAGTCCGCCCTGCGGGATGCGGAGTCGGAAAACCGCAAGCTGAAGGAGGAACTGGCGAAAGCAAGAAGAGCGCTGCTGTCGGCGACGGGAGGGCGCATGTCGAGCAAGCTGAGAGAAGCGCTTCGGGAATAAGCGTTTCGCTGGAACGGTCGGCGGTCGGCACCATCGAGGCAGGCAGGAGGCACTGGGATGGATCAAGATCTGATTTTTCTTTTTGTCGCGTACCTGGTTTTCATCAATCTGCTCGCGTACGGCATGATGGGAGCCGACAAACGGCGGGCCAAACGGAAGCAAAGACGCATCCCGGAGGCCCGCCTGTTTCTGGCGGCCGCCGCCTTCGGAGCGCTGGGGGCGTGGCTCGGCATGCGGGTATGGCGGCACAAGACGAAGCACGCTTCCTTCGTCGTCGGCATTCCCGTTTTGCTTGCGGTCAACGTGCTGGTTCTCGTCTGGTTGTTTCAAAGCATGCGATAAACGGGCCGGCCCGTTCCGCTACCGGGCGGAGTCCGACGAAGGATCGACGCTGACGACGTCGGCCAGCTCCAAATCGGCGGCCGGAGGGAGACCGGCCTGCGTCCTTAGCGAATCGATCGCTTCGGTCAAATCGTTTTCGTCCACGTAAATGTAGGGGCTTTCCCAACGGGTTTCCAGCGGGATGACCCGGATGCTGTCGGGCTTCATGTCCCGGAAATGCAAAATCCAGTCGCGCAGTTTGGACTTCGGAATGTCGGTGCGCACGTTGTCGCCCACGATGTCGATGACATCGTCCCATTGGGCCATGCCTTTGAAAGAGGCCAGCTTGTCGAGAAGCTTGGTGAGCACCTGCTGCTGGCGGCCGTTGCGCTCGATGTCGGAAGACGGCCCCGTCCCGCCGTTGGACTTGCGGTAGCGGACAAAGTCGAGCACTTGCTTGCCGTTCAGCTCTTGCAGGCCTTTTTTGAGATCGATGTTGGTTCCGTCCGCGTTGTCGCGGTATTTCATATCCATATCGACGTCGATCGTCAGCCCGCCGACGGCATCGACAAGCTGCCTCAGCCCGTCGAAGTTGATGACCGCCATGTAATCGATCGGAAGCTGGAACAGCTCGCTGAAAAACGCTTTGGTGTTGGCGATGGCCGTCTCCTTGTCCTTGCCGTAGAAATAGGCGTAATAATAGTTTGCTTTGTGGGGGCTGAGCGTCTTCGGCTTTAATTGCATGTCGCGGGGAAGCGACACGATGCTGGCGGTCCGGGTGTTCAAATTCAGGCTTACGAGCATAATCACATCCGTATTGAGCGTGCCGCCGCTTCCTTCTCGTTGATCCACGCCCGCCAGCAGGAAGGTCAGCGCTTCGGTTCTCTCTTCCTGCGGTTTCGGTTCCGTCGTGCTCTCCGGCTCATTCGGGGACGAAGCGGACGGGGAAGGGGAATTCGGCGCCGCTATGCGGCCCAGAGCGGAATCCGTCTTGTACATCAGATAACCGGCATAGGCAGCAACCGCGACGACAAGCGAACAGAAAACGAGGCTAACGGCTAGGGCCGTTCTACGAAGCTTGCTTTTGGGCAGTTTCAGTTTCATAGGTTCCTCCGGATCGTTCTTGGGACTGTATGCGCAATCATGCTCTTATTGTAAACCGATCCGAGCTGCGCCGGAAACAAAAAAATTCCACAGATTAGACGATTCGGCTCGTTTTTGGTTGCACGGCTTGCGGAAAAAAATCGCAAAACCGGTTTCGGCTGTCTTTTGCAAAATGATTCCAGAATCCGATGGAAGCCGGGCGAGGTCTGTTCTATAATGAAGGCAAACTACAGAAAGTGAGGGAAACCGGATATGGAAAAGCGGATTTACGGGAAAACAGGCCTGAATGTAAGCGTTCTCGGGTTCGGCGGGGCCGAAATCGGATTCGAAGGGGCGTCGCCCGGCCAAGTCGAGCGGCTGCTGAACGACGCCCTCGATTCGGGGCTGAACGTCATCGATACCGCCGAATGCTACGCGAACAGCGAGGAGCTGATCGGCCAGACGGTGGCGCATCGGCGCAGCGACTATTATTTGTTTACCAAGTGCGGCCATGCCAGCGGCTTCGATCTGCCGGACTGGGATCCGAAGCTGCTGGAGCAAAGCATCGACCGCAGCCTGCGGCGCTTGCGGACGGATTACGTGGACGTCATTCACCTGCACAGCTGCAGCGAAGAGGTGCTGAGGCGCGGCGAGGTTATCGAGGTGCTGCAGCGGGCCAAGGAGAAAGGAAAAACGCGGTTTATCGGCTACAGCGGCGATCATACGGATGCGCTGTATGCGGTGCGGACGGGAGCGTTCGATTCGCTGATGATTTCCGTCAACATCGCCGACCAGGAGGCTATCGACCTGGTGCTGCCGGAAGCGTCCGCGCGCGGGCTGGGCGTCGTCGTCAAGCGTCCGATCGCCAACTTCGCATGGCGGTACGATGCAAAGCCGGACATTGAGTATCATCAGACGTATTGGGAACGGCTGCAGCAGCTCGACTATCCGCAGTTCCGCTCCAAAGACGAGCAGACGGTCGGAACGGCGCTCAGGTTCGCGCTTGCCGTGCCGGGCGTACATACGGCGATCGTCGGCACCAAAAATCCCGAGCGCTGGCGGACGAACGCCCGGTTGCTGGAAGCCGGCCCGCTGCCCGAAGAGACGTACCGGGCGATTCGCGAGCGCTGGAAGGAAGCAGCGCGTCCCGATTGGATCGGGCAGGAATAAGCGTCCGATCGTTTGACCGTTTTATAAAGGGGCTGTCCCAAAAGGTCAAATGAACTGACCCCCGTCAAGTAGACAGTACAAAAAAATAAAAATCGGTTAAGCGGCCTTGGTCCTGAATTCCATGGGACTGAGGCCGTTTAGTNTTGCCTGT
>JGI25331J36430_1000813_pt1 | contig 18634 bp, 15 predicted proteins | sample HigsolmetaAR206D_FD_36430 | JGI IMG/M metagenome (IMG submission 36430) | reverse complement strand
CGGATGCGCCCGTCCTCGCCGTCAGGGCCTTCGGCCTCGACTTTCCCAACCCCATCGGCCTTGCTGCGGGTTTCGACAAGAATGCCGAGGCCGTCGACGGGGCTTTCGGCCTCGGTTTCGGTTTCGTCGAGGTGGGGACGATGACGCCGCGCCCGCAGCCCGGAAACCGCCGGCCGCGGCTCTTCCGCCTCGTGCGCGATGAGGCGGTGATCAACCGTTTCGGNTTCAACAACGAGGGGCATGCGGCCGGGGTTGCGCGGCTCGCCCGCCGTGGCAATCGTCCCGGCCTCGTCGGCGTCAACATCGGCGCCAACAAGGATACGAAGGACCGGGTGGCGGACTATGTGGCCGGCATCCGCGCCTTTGCGCCCTATGCCGCCTATTTCACCGTCAACGTTTCCTCGCCCAACACGCCCGGCCTGCGCGACCTGCAGCATGCTGCCGCGCTTGATGAGCTTCTGGCCCGCGTCATCGAGATGCGCGACAGCGTGGCCGAGGCGCACGGGCGCCGGCCGGTGCTCCTCAAGATCGCGCCGGACCTGACGCTGCCGGAGCTCGANGCGCTGGTGGCGGTGACGCGCCGGCGCGGCATCGACGGGCTGATCGTGTCGAACACGACGGTGACGCGCCCGCCCGGTCTCGTGGAGACGGATGTCGGCCAGGAGGCCGGCGGCCTCTCCGGCAAGCCGCTCTTNCCCCTTGCCACGGCGATGCTCGCGGCCACCTACCAGCGGGTGGAGGGCGCCTTCCCGCTCATCGGCGGCGGAGGCATCGATTCGGCCGAGGCGGCCTGGACNAAGATCACCGCCGGGGCCACGCTGCTACAGCTCTACACGGGCCTCGTCTACAAGGGGCCGAACCTGGTGCATGACATCAAGGCGGGGCTGTGCGAGCGGCTCGCGCGCGAGGGGCTCGACAGCCTGTTGCCCGTCGTCGGCCGCAACGCGGCGGACCTTGCCCTCAAGGCCTGAGCCTTCAGCCGGCCGCGGGGGTGAAGGCCGCACGGGCGAGGCGCGGGAAGAAGAGGCCCTGGCCGATGCCGCGCACGGCGAGGAACACGAGGAGCGCCGTCCACAGGCCGGCGTTGCCGAGCGGCAGCAGGGCAAGGAAAGGTCGCGAGGAAGATCGCAAACGCGGCGATCATCAGGTTGCGCATCGCCCGCCCCCATGTCGCGCCGATATAGACACCGTCGAAGGTGAAGGCCGCCGCCCCGGCGACGGGCGTGAGGGCGGCGAAGGCGAGGAAATCGCGCGCCATGGCGCGGACCTCGGCATTCGTTGAGACGAAGTCGATGAAGCTGTGGCCGAAGGCGAAGAAGGCGAGCGAGCTGCCGGCGCCGAAAACGAGGCACCAGAACAGGGCGAGCCCTGTCGCCCGCCGGAAGCCGTGCGCGTCTCGGCTGCCGAGCGCCTGGCCGCACAGCTGTTCGGCGGCGGTGGCGAAGCCGTCGAGGAAATAGCCGCCGATCAGGAACATGTTGTAGAGCACGGCATTCGCCGCCAGCGTCACGTCGCCCTGGCGGGCGCCGTAGGCCGAGAAGATGCCGAAGGCGAGCAGCAGGGCGACGGTGCGCACCACGATGTCGGCGTTGAGGCCGAGCATCGCGAGCAGTTTGTCCCGCTCAAGGAGGTCTGCCCGCGACACCGCGAAGGGGCGGGAGCCGAGCCGCGCCAGCAGCAGGAGGCCAAGTCCTGCTCCCGCCGCCTCAGCCAGCAGCGTCCCGAGGGCAGCGCCCGTGACGCCGAGGCCGAGCCCGACGAAGATGAGCGTGAGGACGATGTTGAGGAGGTTTATGGTCACCTGCAGCAGCAGGCCGAGGTCGGTGCGGCCGCGGCCGATGACGCTGCCGAGGATGCTGAAGTTGGCGAAGGCGAAGGGCGCCGACCAGATACGCACGTCATAGTAGGCCCAGGCGGCCTGGGTCACGGCGTCACTCGCCCCCACCAGCGCGAAGGCGGCAAGGCCGATCGGCCATTTGAGGAGCACGAGGATGGCGCCCGCCACGGCCGCGATAGCCAGGGCGCGGGCGAGCACGCGATCGAGCTCCCGGTCGTCGCCCCGTCCATAGGCCTGGGCCGTGAGGCCGGCCGTGCCCATGCGCAGTGCGGCGAAGCTCCAGAACAGGAAATCGAAGATGACGCCGCCGATGGCAACGGCGCCGAGCAGGTGCGCCTCGCCCAGCCGTCCGATCACCGTCGCATCGACGAGGCCGAGCAGCGGCGTCGTCACATGCGACAGCGTCATCGGCAGCGCCAGCAGGACGATGCGCCGATGGGTCGCCTCGATGCGGCGAGGGGCGCCTGCCGGATCGGCGATGGCAGTGGCCATGGCGGCTACCGGCGGCCGAACAGGCGCACGATCAGCCAGACGGGCACGACGATGACGGCACCGTAAAGCAGCCATTGGCCGACCTCGCGCACGGCCTCGAAGCCGCGTCCGATGACGCGACGGATGAAATCGACGATGCCGTCGACGAGGCCGAGCGGCGTGATGCCGAGGAAGGCCATGATGGCGCCGACAAGAATCGACAGGAAGATCAGCTTGACGAGGACGGACAGGGGCGAGCCGCCGAGAAAGCGCTGAAGCGAGCCGTTCGCCATGGTCCGATCCTTCGTCTGCCGTGGCCGTCCTTCGCTCTGGACCAAGGCCGGCCTCGCGTGGTTTCCTCGCACCGGCACCTGCCGGCGTTGTGCGTGTGCGGTCATGCCGCCGCGCCTTTCACCACATGGACGATCCCTTCCTCGCGCGCAAGATCCCGATGCTCGATCCTCGCCTCTTCCATCCCGATGCCGTCGACCCAGAGACGGCGGCCCTCAACGCCGACATTCTCGCCCGGCTCACTGGCGCGCCCGACCAGTGGAGCGCCCCACCCGCCGTGGTGCGCGAGAACCGCGCCAAGGGGCTCGGCCCCTTTCCGCCGGCTCCGAAGAGCCCGCGGGCCCGGACCATCACCATCGAGGGGCCGGGCGGGCCGCTCGCCCTGCGCGTCATCGCGCCCGAGGAGCCGCGCGGCGTCTTCCTCCACATCCACGGCGGCGGCTGGATGCTGGGCGCTCCCGACGAGCAGGATCCCTTCCTCGAGTTCTTCGCTGAGCGGCTCGGCTTCGCCGCCGTGTCGGTCGATTACCGCCTGGCGCCGGAGCATCCCTATCCGGCCGGACCGGACGACTGCGAGGCGGCGGCGCTGTGGCTGGTGCGCGAGGGGCGCGAGCGTTTCGGCACCGGGCGCTTCATCATCGGCGGCGATTCGGCCGGGGCGCATCTATCGGTGGTGACGCTGCTGCGCCTCAGGGACCGGCATGGCCTGCTGCCCTTCGCCGCCGCCAATCTCATCGCGGGTGTCTACGATCTTGCGCTGACGCCGAGCGTCCGGCGCTGGGGCGATGAGAAGCTCATCCTCAACACGCGGGACATCTTCCTGTTCGTGCAGGGCTTCCTGCGCCGGGAGGGGGACGTGCGCTCGCCCGACGTCTCGCCGATCCATGCCGATCTCGCGGGCCTGCCGCCGGCGCTGTTCACCATCGGCACGCGCGACCCGCTCCTCGATGATTCGCTCTTCATGGCGGCGCGCTGGGCGGCCGCGGGCAACCGCAGCGAGCTCGCGGTCTGGCCGGGCGGCTGCCACGTCTTCACGCGTTTCGACATCGGCCTGACGCAGCAGGCGCTGGCGCGCATGGAGGCGTTCGTCGCCTCGCTCTAGGCTGTCAGGCGGCGCTCGGCGTGGGCACCTGCCCCGCCGCGACGATCCTCGCGGCGGCGATCACGGCCTGCGTGCGGCTCTCGACGCCGAGCTTCTGCAGGATGGCCGAGACGTGGGCCTTCACGGTGGCCTCGGAGACGGACAGCTCGTAGGCGATCTGCTTGTTGAGCAAGCCCTCGGACAGCATCATCAGCACGCGCACCTGCTGCGGCGTGAGACTGGCAAGCCGCTTGACGAGTTCGCTCGTCTCCCGGTCCACGGGCGGAGAGGTCGATGTCGGCCGGTGTCCAGTGGTCGCCGGCGAGCACGGTGCGGATCGCGGTGCGCATCTCCTCGGCATCGAGCGCCTTGGGAATGAAGCCGGCGGCGCCGAAATCGATGCAGCGGCGGATCACGGACGGGTCGTCGTTGGCAGAGACGATGACGACCGGAATGTCGGGATGCTGGGCGCGCAGGTACATCAGGCCTGAGAAACCCTGCACGCCGGGGATGGCAAGGTCGAGCAGCACGAGGTCGGCAGAGACATCGGCGCCGAGGGCGGCGCACATCTCATCGAATGAGCCGGCTTCGACGATGGTCGCGCCGGCAACGACACCCGCCAGAGCCTGGCGCAAGGCGCCGCGGAACAGCGGATGGTCGTCTGCTATGATGATGCGTGCTGCGGAATCGCTCACGGCCCACCCCATGCTTTGCCGGGCCATTTTTCGCCGGGAAACGACGGGTCGGCAAGTCCTGCCTTCGTCGGTTCCGCACCTGCTGAGGCAATCCGTGCAGTCGCCGCGCCTCGTGGCACGGAGTTACACGGAAGTTTGCCATGGGTCTTGGGTCGTGTCACACGAAGATGCAGCAGACGAGGGCTGAAGCGGGAGGCGCGGCATGACGGCAGGCGGCAGACCGGACGGTCAGGCACAGCGCCTCTTGCTGGCGGCGGCGGTGGCCTCCCTCGTCGGCCTCATGTGGCTGCTCGAGCGGGTCGGCGTGCCTGGTGCGCTGCTGACGCCCGTGCTGCTCTGCCTGCCGCTCGTGCTGTCCCTTCTCGTCGGGCTCTCGGCGCGGACGATGAGCCTCGCCACCTTCGATGCCGCCGACCGCAGCCTGCCGGCGGCCGTGGCCACGCTCGCGCTGCCGGTCGTGGTGCTGGCACTCGTCGTGCTGGCCGGCAATGCGCCCGCCCTGCGCTGGGGGGCTGTCGCGGGGCTTGTGCTGCATGCGGCCCTCGCGCCCTTTCTCCATCGCACCGCGGCACCGACGCCTGCCGGCACCCTTGCCGGGCGTTTCGGCTGGCCGGCGCGTGCTGCCGCCGTCGTCGTCCTCGTGCCCGTCCTCTTCGTCGCGCTCGTCCTGATGCTGCAGGACGCGGCCTTCGTGCTCGCCCAGTCGCTCGGCCTTGGCTATCCCGCCGCGCTGCGCCTCGTCCTGGCGCTCTGCGCCCTGGTAGCCATGGTGGGCGGGNTGCGGGCGGTCGCGGCGGTGCTGGCCGTGCANGGCGGCTTTCTCGCCGGCCTCGCCGGACTTCTGGCCGCGACGCTCCTTGCCACCTGGTGGCACGCNTTCGTCGAGAGCGTCCGCTCGGGGGNGGACACGGTGCTGCCCGTTGCAGCGGCGGGCGCGGCACGGTTCGCCTGGCTCGCCGGCGGACCGGCGCAGGAGAGCGGCGTGACGGCCTTCCTCGTCGTCATGTTCGGCGTCGCCGCCCTGCCTCTCGTGACGGGCCTGTCCGCCGCTGTGCCGGGCAGGGGCCTTGCCGGCCGTGTGTCGCTGCGGGCGGCTGTGGTGCTCGCCGCAGTTGTCCTCGTCGCCGATACCGCCGAGGTCTATCTGCCGCAGTCCCTGCTCGGGGGCTCGTGGCTGCTGCGGCAGATGTCGTCGGTCGCGCATCTGGCGACGATGCTGGCGGGAGTCGCCGCGCTCGGCCTCAATCTCGGTCTCGTCCTGTCGCGCGATGTCTACCGGGTCGTTGCACCGCGCGCCTCCACGGCGCGCAAGACCATCATCGCGCGGCTCGCTGTCCTCGCCGCCCTGGGGGGCGCCGCGGCCGCCATTCCGCTGGCGGGGGGCATCGCCCCGGCCGTGGCCGTAAACCTGCTTCTCGGCGTCTCGGCGGCGGCCCTTCTGCCGGGGCTTGCCTTTGCGCTGCTGCCCGGCGGGCGGGGATGGACGGCCGCGCTCGCCATCCTCGGCGCGGCGGCGATCGTGGCCGTGGCTGAGTTGCCTGCGCTGTTGCCCTCGCTCGTTGCGGGTTCGCCGGCGCTCGCCCGCGCTGTAGGGGCGCTGGGCGATACGGCACCCCTGTGGGCGGCGGCGTGGGCGGTTGTGGTGATGGCGCTCGGCCTCGCGCTGTCGCGCGCGCGGGGTGCCGCCGCCGGTCAGGCGCTCGCGTCGTCCTGAGCCGCGCCGGACGCCGTGACGATCACCTCCCGCGCATGCGGCCGGTCGCGGTGCTCGATGAGATAGATGCCCTGCCACGTGCCGAGCGCGAGCCGCCCGGCGACGATGGGCACGGCAAGCGCGGTGTCGGTCAGCATGGTGCGGATATGGGCGGGCATGTCATCCGGCCCCTCGATGGCATGCACGTAGCTTTCCCCGCGCGGTGCGAGGCGCTCGAGCGCTGCCGCAAGATCNGTGCGCACGTCCGGGTCGGCGTTCTCCTGGATGGTCAGCGAGGCGGAGGTGTGGCGGCAGAAGACGGTGAGGAGGCCGTCCGCGATNCCGCTCGTGGCCAGCCAGCGCCGGATCGCCTGGGTGATGTCGGTGAAGCCGGGCCCGCGCGTGCGCACCAGAAGGCGCGCGCTGGCGTGGCGCGTCACGGGGCCGGCGAAGAGGGGCGTCGTTTCAATGGCTTCGCGTTGCGTCATGTCTTCCCTGCCTTCGTCGTCGCCCGTTCCCCGCGCGGCAGGAGGCGGGCGAGAGTGTCGAGACGATCGGCCTCGCGCGGCGGTTTGTCCCAGCGGATGCGGTTGATGCGGGGAAAACGCATGGCGATGCCGGATTTATGGCGCGTTGACTGCTGCACCCCCTCGAAGGCGACCTCGAGCACCAGGCCACGCTCGCCCGTGTGGATCACCTCCCGCACCGGGCCGAAGCGGTTGACCGTCTCGCGCCGCACGAAGCGGTCGAGCTCCTTCAGCTCCTCGTCGGTGAAGCCGAAATAAGCCTTGCCGACGGGCACCAGCTCGTCCCCTTCGGGCCCGCTGCGCCACAGGCCGAAGGTGTAGTCGGAATAGTAGGAGGAGCGCCTGCCGTGGCCGCGCTGGGCATACATCAGCACCGCGTCGACGAGGTGCGGATCGTGCTTCCACTTGTACCACAGGCCCTTTGGCCGGCCCGGCACGTAGGGGCTGTCGCGGCGCTTGAGCATGACACCCTCGACGGCCTCGGCGTCGATGCCGGCGCCCGCCTCGCCCGGACGGGCGCGCGCCATGGCCAGCTCCTCCCAGCTTGCGAAGGGCACCAGCGGTGAGATGTCCACGCGCCGGCCGGCGAGGCGGGCGACGAGCGCCTCGAGCCGCCGGCGCCGCTCGACGAAGGGCAGGGGGCGCAGATCCTCCCCGCCTTCGGCAAGCAGGTCGTAGGCGCGGATATGCGCCGGAAATTCCTGCATCAGGCGCGGGGTGATCGCCTTGCGGTTCAGGCGCTGCTGCAGGACGTTGAAGCTCTCGACGCGCCCGGCGCGCAGGACGAGGAGCTCCCCGTCGATGGTGCCGACGAAGGCCTCCTGCGCCAGGAGGTCCTCGCACAGGTCGGGGAATGAAGCGGTGATGTCCTCGCCGGTGCGGGAATAGAGGCGCACCACGCGCCGCCCGTCGGCCGTCAGCTCGCGCACGGCCTGGATGCGGATGCCGTCCCATTTCCACTCCGCGCAGAAATCGGCCGGGTCGAGGCGGGAGAATTCCCCCTCGTCGAGCGGGTGTGACAGCATCGGCGGGCGAAAGGGCGCGACGACGAGGCTTTCCGGTCGTTCCGCGCGGCCTTCGAGCCAGGCGAAGAGCGGTTCGTAGGGCGGGGAGAGCCCGTGCCACAGCTCTTCCACGGCGTTGGGATCGACGCCGCCAAGGGCCGCGACGGCTGTCTTGGCCAGGCGGGCCGAGACCCCGATGCGCAGCGAGCCCGTGATGAGCTTGAGCAGCGCCCATCGCCCGGTTTCGTCGAGCGCGTCAAGCCAGCGCGCCATGAGGCCGGGCAGCTCCGTCTTCGCCGTCTGGGACAGGCCCTCGACCACGTCAGAGAGGCGCGGCGGCGCAGCGTTGTGCCCGGCGCCGCCGGGTGCGGGCGCGGGCCACATGAGGGCGACGGTCTCCGACAGGTCGCCGACATAGTCATAGGAAAGGGCGAAGAGCACCGGGTCGGTCCGCTCTGCGATGAGCGCGCGCACGAGGCCGGGCTTGGCGTTGCGGAAGGACAGGCCGCCGGTGAGGGCGGCGAGCGCATAGCCGCGCTCCGGGTCCGGCGTGGTATGGAAGAAGTCCTCCATCAGCCGCAGCTTGGCGTTGCGACGTGGCTCGAAGGCAAGCCGGTCGAGCAGCTCGGCGAAGTGGTTCATGCCGCAGGCTCCGCGCCGGCCGTCTCCGCGACGGCTTCCGCCTCTGCCTCGTCGTCGCCGTAGCCGAGCATGTGGAGGGGCCGTGCCGCGAGCCCCTCCCGCGTGCACCAGTGCACCAGCGCCTCCTCCGCCCCGTGCGTCACCCAGACCTCGGATGCGCCGGTCTCGCGGATCGTGCTGCACAGTTCATCCCAGCCGGCGTGGTCCGAGACGACGAGCGGCAGCTCGACGCCGCGCTGGCGGGCGCGGGCGCGCACGCGCATCCAGCCCGAGGCGAAGGCGGTAACGGGGTCGGGGAAGCGCCGCGCCCACAGGTCCTGCAGCGCGCCCGGCGGGCACAGCACGACCGCGCCAGCGAGGCTCTCGCGGGTGCCGGGCTCGACCCGCCGCAGGTCGCCGAGAGGGATGCCAAAGGCTTCGTAGAGCTGCATCAGNCGCTCCATGGCCCCGTGCAGATAAACCGGCCGGTCGTAGCCGCGCTGGCGCATGAGGGCGACGAGCCGCTGCGCCTTGCCGAGCGGGTAGGCGCCGAGGAGATGCGCCCGTTCGGGAAAGAGCGCGAGCGNGCGCAGCAGCTTGTCGATCTCGCCGCCGGCGTCTGGATGGCGGAAGACGGGCAGGCCGAAGGTCGCCTCGGTGATGAAGACGTCGCAGCGCACGGGCTCGAAAGGGGGGCAGGTCGGATCGCCGGCGCGCTTGTAGTCGCCCGAGACGACGACGCGCAGGCCGCCCGCCTCGAGAAGGATCTGCGCCGACCCGAGCACGTGGCCCGCCGGCAGGAAGGTGACGCCCACCGGGCCGAGCGTCACCCGNTCGCCATAGCGTACCGCCTGCGCCGAGCCGCAGAAGNTTTCGCCGTAGCGCGCGGCCATGATGGCGAGCGTCTCGGCCGTCGCCAGCACGGCGCCGTGTCCGGCACGGGCATGGTCGGAATGTCCGTGCGTGATCAGCGCGCGCGGCACCGGGCGCAGCGGGTCGATGTGGACATCCGCGAGAGGACAATAGAGCCCGGCCGGGGTCAGTGAGAGGATGTCGCGCGCCTGCATAAAACGAAGATAGTCGCTCGCCGCGCGCTCTTTAAGCCGGCGGCTCCCGAGGCCCTCACTTTCCTCTTGACGGAAGCCGGGCGCAGGCTTTTTTTCCCGCGCCTTCCTCATCACGTTTCTCGCCATCCATGCAGCTAACGAAGCTGACCACTTCCGGCGATCTCATCGTCGACAGACGCTATACCTTTGCCAGGACGCTGATGGAGGAGAAGGACTGGCAGGCCGCGGCCGATCTCCTTGCCGACACGGTTCGCCAGGTGCCGGAGTGGGCGCCGGCCTGGGTCGGCTTCGGCGACGCGCTCGCTGCGCTTGGCCGCACCGACGAGGCGCGTGAGGCCTTCGCGACGGCCCTGAAGCTTTCTCCCGACGACGAGCTGGGGGCGGGGCTTCGTCTCGCCCGCCTCGGGGCCCTGCCGGCGGAAAACGCCATGTCCGTCGGTTATGTGCGGGCGCTGTTCGACGAATATGCCGGGCAGTTCGACGCCCACCTGCGCGAGAAGCTGGCCTACCGTGGGCCGGAGCTTCTCCTCGAGACGCTCCTCGACCTGTGCCGCGAGCGCGGCCGCGAGCCGCGCTTCCGCCACGGGCTCGACCTCGGCTGCGGCACGGGGCTGATGGGCGAGGTGGTGCGTCCTCACGTCGACGTTCTCGCCGGCTGCGACCTTTCTCCGCGCATGCTGGACCGGGCACGCCGGCGCGGCTGCTACGACCGGCTGGTGGTGGCCGAGCTCACCGCATTTCTGGAGGCGGAGGCGCCGGGCAGCGCCGATCTGGTGCTTGCGGCCGACGTCGTGATCTACATCGGCGACCTCGCCCCCGTGATGGCCGCCACGGCCCGGGTGCTCGCTCCCGGTGGCCTTTTCCTCTTCACCACCCAGGCCGCCGCCGATGAGTCGGTGGATTGTGTGCTCGGCGAGGACATGCGCTTCGCGCACGGCACCGGGCACCTGCAGGGGCTGCTCGCCGATGCCGGCCTCGAGACCGTCCGGTGCCAGCCCGCCGTCTTGCGGCACGACGCCGGCAAGCCAGTCGAGGGTGTGGTCCTCGCCGCAGCGAAGCCCGGCGAAGGCGCCTGATGGCGAGGTGACGGATCGCCCGCGACTCGCTACCTCTTGGGCGTGACCGAGCCTGCTGCTGTGCCCACTGCGGCTGCCCTGCCGCCTGCCTTCACCGCCTGGTTCGCCGGGCGTGGCTGGCACGTGCGCCGGCACCAGCTCGACCTGCTGGCGAGCGCACGGGCGGGCCGCTCTGCCCTGCTCGTGGCGCCGACCGGCGCCGGCAAGACGCTCGCGGGCTTCCTGCCGAGCCTCGTCGAGCTTGCGCAGGCGCCGGACCGGGCCGGCCTCCACACGCTCTATATCTCGCCGCTCAAGGCGCTCGCCGTCGACATCGCGCGCAACCTCGAGGCGCCGGTGACGGAGATGGGGCTGCCGGTGAAGATCGAGACGCGCACTGGCGACACGCCGGCCCACAAGCGCGCACGGCAGATTGCCCGCCCGCCCCACATCCTCCTGACGACGCCCGAGCAGCTCGCGCTGCTCCTGGCCCATCGGGAGGCCGAGACGTTCTTCGCCNGCCTGCGACGGGTGGTGCTGGACGAGCTGCATGCGCTCGTCACCTCCAAGCGCGGCGACCTGCTGTCGCTCGGCCTCATGCGGCTGTTCGCGCTCGCGCCGCAGGTGACGACGGTCGGCCTCTCGGCCACGGTGCGCGAGCCGGAGGTGCTGGCGCGCTATCTCGTCCCGCAGCGCGCGGGCGTTGCCGCGCCGGACATCATTGCCGTGAAGGAGGGCGCGCGTCCGCACATCGGCATCCTCGAGAGTCGTCTCGCCCCGCCGCTCGCCGGCCACACGGCGCTGCACGCGATGGAAGAGATCTACCGGGCGATCCGCGACCATCGCCTGTCGCTCGTCTTCGTCAACACGCGCATGCAGGCCGAGTTCGTCTTCCAGGAGCTGTGGCGGCTGAACGACGACGGCCTCGCCATCGCGCTGCACCACGGCTCGCTCGATGCGGGCCAGCGGCGGCGCGTCGAGGCAGCGATGGCCGAGGGGCGGCTCAAGGCCGTCGTCTGCACGTCCACGCTGGACCTCGGCATCGACTGGGGCGACGTGGATCTCGTCATCAATGTTGGTGCGCCCAAGGGGGCGAGCCGGCTGATGCAGCGCATCGGCCGCGCCAACCACCGCCTCGACGAGCCGTCGAAGGCCTTCCTCGTTCCGGCCAATCGCTTCGAGGTGCTGGAATGCCGGGCGGCGCTCGATGCCGTCGCCGAGGCGGCACAGGACACGCCGGATGCGCGCACCGGCGCCCTCGACGTGCTCGCCCAGCACGTGTTGGGCCGGGCCTGCGCCGGGCCGTTCGACGCCGATGCGTTCTACGAGGAGGTACGCGGCGCAGCGCCCTATGCCGGCCTGTCGCGGCGGGATTTCGACGACGTCGTGGCCTTCGTCGCCACCGGCGGCTACGCGTTGAGGAGCTACGAGCGTTTCGCGCGGATCGTGCGGGGCAAGGATGGGCTGTGGCGCGTCGCCAACCCGCGTGTCGCCCAGCAGTACCGGCTCAACGTGGGCACCATCGTCGAGGAGCCGATGCTGCGCGTGCGCCTCGCCCGCCCGCGCCGGGCGGGCGGCATGACCGTGGTGCGCGGCGGGCGCGTGCTGGGCGAGGTCGAGGAATATTTCGCGGAGGGGCTGACGCCGGGCGATACCTTTGTCTTCGCCGGCGAGGTGCTGCGCTTCGAGGGCATCCACGAGAACGAGGTCATCGCCTCGCGCACGGCGGCGGGCACGGACCCGAAGGTTCCCTCCTATGCCGGCGGCAAGTTTCCCCTGTCGAGCTTCCTGGCCAGCCGCGTGCGCCACATGATCGCCAACCCCGACGACTGGCACCGTCTGCCGAAGCCTGTGGCCAACTGGCTGATGGCGCAGAAGATGAAGTCGCGCCTGCCGCGACCGGGGGAGCTGCTGGTCGAGACCTTTCCGCGCGGCGGGCGCTACTATCTCGTCACCTATCCCTTCGAGGGGCGGCTCGCGCACCAGACACTCGGCATGCTGCTGACGCGCCGCCTGGAGCGGGCGCGGCTGAGGCCACTCGGCTTCGTTGCCAACGACTATGGCCTCGCCGCCTGGGGCACCGCGGACATCGGCCTCGCCGTCACCCAGGGGCGGCTGTCGCTCGCCGATCTCTTCGCCCCCGACATGCTCGGCGACGACCTGGAGGACTGGCTGGCGGAATCGGCGCTGATGAAGCGCACCTTCCGCCATTGCGCCATCATCGCGGGCATGATCGAGCGGCGCTTTCCGGGGCAGGAGAAGACCGGCCGGCAGGTCACCATGTCGACCGATCTCGTCTACGACGTGCTGCGCCGGCACGAGCCCGACCACGTCCTCCTGCGTGCGGCGCGCGCCGATGCCGCNACGGGGCTGCTCGACGTGCGGAGGCTCGGCGATATGCTGGTGCGCGTGGCCGGGCGAATCGTGCATGCGCCGCTCGATCACCTCTCGCCGCTCTCGGTGGCGGTGATGCTGGAGATTGGCCGAGAGATGGTCTACGGCGAGGCGGCCGAGCACATGCTGGCCGAGGCCGAGGCGGCGATGATGGAAGAGGCGATGCGGTGAACGCGATGGGTGGCGAGGCTATCCCGGCGGGCGAGGCGCAGGTGCTGCGCCTCGGGCGCCTCNATCTCGTCGCCGACCCTGCCGGCGCGCTCTTCATCCCGGACGAGGGGATGCTCGTCGTCGCCGACCTGCACCTGGAGAAGGCCTCCTCCTTTGCGGGGCGTGGCGTTTTCCTGCCGCCATACGACACGCGCGCCACGCTTGCCGTCGTGGCGCGCCTCGTCGCCCGCTACGCGCCGCGCGCCGTCGTCGCGCTCGGCGACAGCTTNCACGATGCCGGTGCCCATGCCCGCCTCGAGGTGCGCGATCGCGAGGCGCTTGCGGCGCTGCAGAGCGGGCGCGACTGGCTGTGGGTGACGGGCAACCACGACCCCGAGGTGCCGCGCGNCGCCGGCGGGGAGCGTGCGGCGGAGCTGCGCCTTGCCGACGTGGTGCTGCGGCACGCGCCCGGGGACAACGGCACGGCGGAGATCGTCGGCCACCTGCATCCGGCTGCCAGGGTCCGGCTCACTGGCCGCTCCGTGCGCCGGCGCTGCTTCGCTGCCGGGGCGCGTCGCATCGTCATGCCGGCGCTTGGCGCGCTGACGGGCGGGCTCAACCTGCGTGACGCGGCCTTCCGGCCGCTCTTTCCCGACGGCGTGACNGCGCTTGTGCTGGGCCAGCGGCTCTACGCCATCGGCTGGCCCCTGCTGCTGCCGGACTGAGCGTCAGTCCCGGCGGAAAATGACTGTCGCCAGCCAGCCGAAGACGACGGCCATGATGACGACGCCGAGGCCGTAGAGGATGGCGTGGTCGTGGGCGAGCGTGACCGTTGCCTGCTCGAANCCCGTCTTCACCACCTCGAAGTTGGTGGTCTGGCGGGCGAGCTGCGCGCCGTCCACGAANAGCGCCACCTCGACGTCGTAGTTGCCCGTGGGGGCGACGGCGGGCAGCGTGATGGGCGCACGAAAGATCGTTGGCGTGAGAAAGGTGACGCCGCGCGGATCCTCGGCGAATAGCCGCTGCTCCTTCTTGAGCCTGAGCAGCGCGTCGCGGAACGGCTCCTCGCTCACGATCTGTTCCATGCCCGGCGCCGTGATCTGCATGGCGAGGCCCAGGCGGTAGCGCGTGAGGAAGGGCCCGCCGGCGATCTCGCCGATGGGCCGCGAGGAGAGGACGGCGAGATAGGTCGGCAGGTCCACGAAGCGCCGCTGCGACGTGTTGAGCCAGAGGGGCCCCACCTTCTCCTTCTCGCGCACGATCGTGGTGCGGCGCGGCCCGCGCACGGTGATGACGATGTCGTAGGGCGCCGCCCGCGCAACCGTGCGCTCGTCCCGCTCGATGGCGCCGAAGACGACGATGGACGAGCCCGTATAGGTGGAGGTGATGGCGACACGGTGCGTCGAGAGGGACAGGATGAGCGTCTCCGCCGCAGCCGGAGCGAGCGAGGCGAGGAGCCCCGCGAGCGCGGCGGCCGCGCCGACAAGCAGCCAGGACGATGCCATCTGCGGGAGCCGCATCGCCGTCATGGCCGTGCTCCCACGGTGACGAGCGAGAAGGGATCCTGCGGTTCCACCACGATGTCGATGGCGAAGCGGATGCCGACGCCGAGGACGAGGATGGCGAGCAGCAGGCGGAACGATTCGCCCTTGAGGTTCTGCCCCGCCCGGGCGCCGAACTGCGCGCCCATGACGCCGCCGATGATGAGCAGCATCGCCAGCACCACGTCGACCGACTGGTTGGTGATGGCGTGCAGCAGCGTCGCCGCCATCATCGTGAAGAGGATCTGGAACAGTGACGTGCCGACCACCACGGCGGCGGGGATGCGGAAGAGATAGATGAGCGCCGGAACGAGGATGAAGCCGCCGCCGATGCCGAGCACCGCACCCGCGAAGCCGATGAGCATCGCGAGCGTGACGATGGGAATGACGCTGCCGTAGAGCTGCGAGCGGTGAAACCGCATCTTCCACGGCAGGCCGAGATACCAGGGATGTTCGCCCGAGCGGCGCGAGCGCGGTACAACGCCACGGCGCGTGGCCCAGATGGCCTTGAGGCTCTCGGCCAGCATCAGCGAGCCGATGATGCCGAAGAGCGTCACGTAGCTGATGACGATGATGAACTCGAGCTGCCCGAGGCGGCTCATGACATTGAAGAACCACACGCCGAGCAGGGTGCCGACGAAGCCGCCCGCCACCAGCACGCCGCCCAGCTTGAAGTCGAGCGCCTTGCGCCGCCAGTAGCCGAGGGTGCCGGTGACGGAGGANGCTGTGATCTGTGCCGTCTGCGTGGCGACCGCGATCGCCGGCGGAATGCCGAGAAAGATCAGGAGCGGCGTCATCAGGAAGCCGCCGCCGACGCCGAACATGCCCGAGATGAAGCCTACCGCCGCCCCCATGGCGAGGAGGGTGAACATGTTGACCGACATTTCGGCGATGGGCAGGTAGATGTGCACGGCACGGGACTCGGCGCTCGTCGAATGCGACAGCGGCCGCGGGCCGTCGGCACGCGGCTGCTGCGTCAGTCTAGGGGAGCGTCCCTTAACGTGGGGTCAAAACCAAGGCATGACAGGGGCGCCGTTGTGCCGTGCGCTGCGCCGCTGCCGCGCGGCGCCGTCAGAGGNGCGAGACCTTGCCGGACGGCTGTTGCGGTGCCGGCGCGGGCGCGCTGGCGCTTTCTTCCCAGCCGCCCGTGGGCACCTCGTTGGCGGCCGGGTCCTGCATCTTGGGCTTCCAGCGGGCGACCGCCTCCTTGCCGACGGCCAGTTCGCTCGCCGTCAGGCTGCGGGCCAGCTCGTCGCGTTTGGCGGCCGCATCCTTGTCGCCGTCGCGGGCGAGCACCGACAGCCAGGTATAGGCGGCAACGAGGTCACGCTCGGTGCCGAGGCCGCGCGCCAGCAGCACGGCGAGGTTGAACTGGCTGTCGCGCACGCCGAGCTCGGCTGCCTTGCGGAACCACTTNATGGCCGTCTCGTAGTCCGGCTTGCCGGTGATGCCCTCGGCATAGAGGACACCGAGGTTATGCATGGCCTTGGCATTGCCGGCTTCGGCGGCCTTCTCGTACCACATGCGCGCCGTAGCAACGTCGCGGGTGACGCCGATGCCCTTCTCGTAGTGGCTGGCGATGCGGTACTGCGCCGGCACGAGGCCGCCCGTCGCTGCCGCCTCGAACAGGCGTGCAGCCCTGGCCATGTCGCGGGGCACGCCACGGCCTTCGGCGAGGCGGCTCGCGACCTCGTAGACGGCGGCAGCATCGCCGGCAGCGGCGGCCTTGCGCAGCGGTGCGGGCAGACCCTCCGCCGGCAGGTCGGCGACGTAGGTCGGCGGGATGAATAGGGGGGTGTGCAGGCTTTCCTTAAGCTGCGAATCCCGTTCCGGCTCGGGGGCCGCCGGGGGACTGTCCGGAACCGCCGGGGCCGGCGGTGAGGACGGGATCGAGCCGGTCGTCGGCGGATCATTGTCGAGCGGGAGGGGGGTGGCGGCGAAGGGATTGAACAGGTCCGCCGTTTCGGCTGCGGCCTCGGCGGGTGGGGCCGAAGGCGCTGCCGCTTCCTCCCGCGTCGCGGGGGCGACGGTGTCGTGGGCAGCCGGCTCGGTCTCCCCCGTGGATGGCGACTTGCCGGCGAGGCCGCTCAGCACCTGCGCGGCGCCGACGGCGATGACGATGGCTGCCAGGCCGATCAGCAGCGACTTGCGCCGGGCGGCAACGCCGTCCCTCAGCCGTGCCACCGGCGAGGCGCCGGCCTTGCGTCGGGTCGCCGCCGTCGGCCGCGGCTCGGCCCTCAGTGCGCGGACCGGGTCCTCGGCGGTCTTGGCCGGGGCTTCGCCCGCCGTGGGCTGTGCGGCCGCGTCCGGCAGGGCGGCGGCCGTCTCGGCCGCTGCCGCCTGCGCCGCTCGCCGGGCGGCAGCGATGAAGCTCGCCTTGACCGTCGCGGCGGGAGCCTCCTCGAAGGCCGGCGCGGCCGGCTTCGCCTCGCCCTCGGCGGGCGGCACGGGCTCGGCNGCTTGCNGGACGACGGGCGCGGGCGCNTCGGCCTCCGCGGGGCGTGCCGGCGGGACGGCCTCGTCGATGCGGCTGCGAGAGGGTTCGTTGGCCCTGAGCAGGGCATCGAGGCTGGCGCGCAGGTCCTCGAAGGCGGCCGACTCCTCCGGCTCGTCCTCGGATGGCGCTGCGGCGGCGGGGGCGGGGCGCCCCTCGAGCATGTCCTCCTCGAGCTGGGCGAGCCGGTCCACGATCCGCTCCAGCGTCTCATGCACGGCTTCCAGCGTGTCCTGGGTCCGCAGGTCGCTGGTGGCCTGGGTCGTTCTCAGCTCGGCGAGATCACGCTTGAGCTGGCCGATCTCGGCCGGCACTGCCTCGTAGGCCTCGGGCAGGGCGTTGCGGGCCGCCTCGGCCGCACGCTGGGCCGCCTGCTCGATGGCCGCAGCCGTGCCGTCCTGCAGCTCGCGCATCTCCTCGCGCAGCTGGCGGCGCATGTCGGCGAGGAGGTCGGCCATCGTCCGCTCGAGCGAGGCCATGCCCTGCTCGATCTGCTCTCGGTCGGCCGCNGCCGGCGTGGCCTGGGCCGCATCGATCCGGGCNGCGAGCTGGCCGATCTGCCGTTCCAGGGCATCGAGCCCGGTGGTGTCCATCTCGGCGGTGCGTATCTCCTCGATGCGCGCCGTCAGTGCATGGATCATGCTTTCGATGCGCGCGAGATCGGGCGCGGGGCGCTCCAGACGCTCGTCGAGGCGGTCGAGACGGGCGAGGACGTCGCTGATCGGCATTTCCGCCACTGGGCGCAGCGCCTCGTCGATCTTGCGCGACAGGGTCTCCAGACGCGCGACGATGGCCTCGTCGGCGCCCGACCGGGCGGGTGCCGTCCCCCGCGTCGCGGGCGCGGGGCTGCGACGCGGGCGCTCCTCGAGCCGGCGGCTCATGGCGGCGAAGCGCTCTCCGAGCGACGGACCGTCGTCGAGTTCGCGCTGGCGGCGGCGGATCTCGGCAATGGCCGCCTCGAGCCGACGGCGGGCGGCCTGCTCCTCCGAGACGAGCATGCCGAAGGATGCCGGCTCACCGGCCGTCTGTCCGGCCTTGGCCACGGCCTCGAGCCGCTCCCCGACATCGTCGAGCGCATTGCGCAGCACGTCCGCGTCCTCGTGCCAGCGCGAGACGGCGGCGGGAGCCTTGTCGGTGGAGAGGTGCCGCTCGATCTCGTCGAGCCGCCGGCCGATGGCGAGCAGCGCCTTGCCGATGGCGACGGCGGTCTCGTCCTGCCGCTCGGCCATCGCGCGCGTGCTCTGCTCCATCTGGGATTCAGTGCGCTCCATCCAGCGGGCGACGGCATCGAGCGCGCTTGCCGTGCGGGCCGCGGCGGCGCGTGTCTCGGCGAGGCTGCGCTCGCTGACGCGCGCGACGATCTCGTCGAGGCTCGGCATGTCGNCGGCGCTGTTGTGGCGCGGCGGGATGGCGGTCTGCGTGTGNTCGCGGGCAAACCGTTCGAGGCGCGCGCTGACTTCGGCGAGCGAATCACGCTCCGGCGNGGCCGGGGCCGTGTGGCCCTCCGCTGCCTGGTCGGCGATGACGTTGCTGAGCCATGCGCCGAGCGTCATTCCCGCCTTGCGCGCCGCCTCCTTGGCTGCATCCCGCGCCTGCGGGTCGATGCCCTTCACACTCCAGGGGGCGGTCTGTGCCATGGTGATCCCACTGCGCTGCCGCAGGCACGTCCTGCGCAATCCTGCCGGTGGGTCAAATTCTGCTGATTATGGTAAA
>JGI25331J36430_1000803_pt1 | contig 18806 bp, 10 predicted proteins | sample HigsolmetaAR206D_FD_36430 | JGI IMG/M metagenome (IMG submission 36430) | reverse complement strand
GGATCCCCCGCCGGCCGGGTTCGGCCGCCACGGCGTCGGCCGCCGTCGCGGGGGCCGGGGCCTCGGTGGCGGGCCGGACACCGGCGTCGCCGTCCGCCTCCCGTGCCGGGGCGGTCACCGTGGCGAGCACCGCGTCCGGGTTGATCCGGCGCAGCACGTAGTCGCTGATGCTGACGATCTCCTGGCCGGAGTCGTCGATCAGCGAGACGTCCGCGACGATGACCTCGGTGCCGGCGCTGTTGCGGAACCGCAGGTGGCTCCAGAACCGGCGCGGCATCGGGGCGCGGACCACGACCCGGCCGTAGCTCAGCGGCAGGTAGTGTCCCTCCACGTTGAACCGGGCGAACGAGGTGGCCTCGTCGAGCATCCCGGGGTGCAGCACCCAGCGGTGCAGGTCGGCCGCGACCACGTCGTTGGCCTCCAGCAGGGCCAGCGCCTCGTTGTCGCCGGTGTACCAGTCCCGCAGGTTCTGCCAGTGCGGCCCGTAGGTGAGCAGGCTCGACAGCGCCACCCCGCCCTGGCCGCCGGCCCGGGTGCAGCGGGCGCGCACCGCGTCGAGGTCCACGACCGGCGTCGGGCCCGGGTCGATCCAGCCGGCGCTGCCCCGGGCGTGGGTCGAGGTGACACCCCCGGCGGTGCTGCGCACCTGGAACTCGGCGCCGTCCGGTTCGGCCTCGAAGACCACCCGCAGCTCGGCGGAGGTGCCGTCCGGTACCGGCATCGGCTCGACGAAGACCAGGTCGCGCAGCTCGACGACCTGACCGTCGGCCCGGCCGGGCAGGGCCGCCTCGGCCGCCGCGCGGGCGATCTCCACGTAGCCGGTGCCGGGCATCAGCGGCACCGGCGACATCCGGTGCTCGTCGAGGACCCAGTGGGTGGCGGCGGAGACCGTCCCGCCGCACCAGGGCAGGGTGCCGTCGCCGGGCTCGTGTCGCGCCACCACCACCGGGTGGTCGACCGGCGTCACGACGTCCGCGGCGGGCGTCCGGTCGCCCTCCCCGCCGACCCGCAGCGCGGCCGGGGCGGCCACCTCGGCGGCCATCCCGACGTCCAGCCAGCCGCCCCAGTTGACCGAGACGACCCGGGCCCGCCAGCCGTGCCGGCTGCGGGCGTGCGCGTCCAGGAACGCGTTGGCGCCGCAGTAGTCGACCTGGCCGAAACCGCCCGCCACCGCCGTGATCGACGAGCAGAGCAGCACCACGTCGAGATCGAGGTCGCCGAAGACCTCCCGCAGCGCCAGGGTGCCGAGCAGCTTGGGCGCCAGCACCCGTTCCGCGTCGGCGCGGTCCTTGACCTCGGCGACCCCACCACCGGGCAACCCGGCGGCGTGCACGATGCCGTGGATCGCGCCGAACATGGCCAGCGTCTCCCGGCGGACCCGGCGCAGGTCGTCGGGGTTGGTGACGTCGGCGGCCAGGACCAACGCCTCGCCGCCGGCCTCCTCGATCCGACGGATGGCCGCGATCGCCCGCCCCACCCGCCCGGTGGGGCCCTGCTCCCGCAGCAGGTCGTCCCACCGCACCCGCGGCGGCAGGCCGGACCGGGACACCAGCACGACCCTGGCCCGGGCCCGCCACGCCAGGTCCTCGGCGATGGTGATGCCGATGCCGCCGAGCCCGCCGGTGATGACGTACACGCCGCCGGTGCGGATCCCGGCGCCCGGCCGCTCCGGAAGCGGGACCTGCTGGTACTCCTGGATCCAACGGCGGCCGGCCCGGACCGCCGTCGGTGGACACAGCCCGGCCTCGTCCGTCTCCGGCTTGCGGGCCAGCGCGTCGACGACGTCGGACCAGTCGGCGGGCGACCCGGTGGCGGCCGGGTCCAGGTCGAGGTGCTGGACGGCCAGCCACGGCAGTTCGAGCGGCGCCACCCGGGCGATCCCGGCGACCGTGGCGTGCTCGGGGCGCACCAGGTCGGCGCCGGTGACGTCGGCGGCGCCCCGGCTGAGCACGTCGAGCCGGACCCGCTGCGGGTGTTCGCCCGCGGCGAGCGCCTCGACGAGGTTGAGCAGGCTGAAGAAACCCCGGTCCTGGGCGGCCCAGGTGGCCGCCCCGACACCGTCGGCCGGAGCGCCGCCGCTCGCCCAGGCGTGCACGATCCGCTCGACCGGTCCGCCGTCCGCGGCCAGGTCCGCGACGAGGGCGTCGTAGTCGGCCCGCTCCGCGGGCCGGACGGTGAAGCCGCCGTCCGTGCGGGCGTACCGGTCACCCGGGCGGACCTCGCGTACCTCGACACCCCGGTCGCGCAGCGCGGCGGCGAGTCCGGCGCTGTCGTCGTCGACGAAGACCAGGCACCGGCCGGGCAGCGGCTCGGTCGACGGGCTGGGCGCCAGTTGGCGCCAGGTCGGAACCCACGCCCAGTCGTCGATCGGCGGCACGCCCCCGCGCTCGGCACGGGTGGTGATCGCGGAGGTCTGCGCGGCGAACCCCGCCGCCTCCGGGTCCGGCTCCACCCAGGCGCGGGTGCGCTCGAACGGGTACGTCGGCAGCGGCACCCGGTTGGCCGCCGGGGCCAGCGCCGTCGTGTCCAGCCCCGCGCCGTGCACCCACAGCGTGCCGGCCGCCTGGTAGAGCACACGCAGGTCGGCGCCGACGTCGCGGGGGCCGGGCAGGCTCGGCAGCGGCGCGACCGCGTCCCGGGACAGCTGGCCGCGTACCAGACCAACGAGCTGCCGGCCCGGCCCGCACTCCAGGAACAGCCACTCGCCCTCGGCCAGCAGCGTGGCGACCCCGTCGCCGAAGCGGACCGGTTCGCGCAGGTGCCGTGCCCAGTACCCGGGGTCGGTCGCCTCCTCCGGGGTGATCCAGGTGCCGGTCACGTTGGACAGGAAGGGCAGCCGGGGCGCGGCCAGCTCGGTGGCGGCGACCAGGTCACGGAACTCGGCGAGGATCGGGTCCATCATCGGCGAGTGGAACGCGTGCGAGGTCCGCAGCGTCGTGGCGCCCACACCGTCGGCGACGAGCCGCTCGGCGAACTCCTTGGCCAGCTCGGTCGGTCCGGCGACCACGCACGTGCCGGGCGCGTTGACCGTCGCCACCGACAGCCCGTCGGGCAGCATCGGGCGGACCTCGGCCTCGTCGAGCCGGACGGCGAGCATCGACCCGGGCGGCATGCCCTGCATGAGGCGGCCCCGGGCGGCGACCAGGCGGAGCGCGTCCGGCAGGGTGAAGACCCCGGCCAGGGTCGCGGCGACGTACTCGCCGATGCTGTGGCCGAGCATCGCGGCCGGCTCCAGTCCCCACGACTGCCAGAGCCGGGCCAGGGCGTACTCGACGACGAACAACGCCGGCTGGGCGAACCGGGTCTGCCGGAGCGTGTCGTCGGTGTCCCGGGAGAAGATCACCTCGCGGATGTCGCCGAGGTCGTCGGCCAGGATGTCGGCACACTCGTCCACGGCGGCGCGGAACGTCGGCTCCAGGTCGTACAGCTGGGCCCCCATGCCGGCGTACTGGGCGCCCTGGCCGGAGAAGAGGAAGGCGACCCGGGGAGCGCGCCGGTCCGCGACCCCGGTGACGACGCGCGCGTCGTCGGCCAGCGCGGCGATCGCGTCGGCCGGGTCGGTGACCACCACGGCGGCCCGGCGGGCCAGCTCCCGCCGGCCGACCCGCAGGGTGTACGCCACGTCGGCGAGGTCCAGCTCCGGGTGCGCGGCCAGGTGCGCGGCGAGCCGTTCGCGCTGGCGGGCCAGGGCGGTGTCGGTGCGCGCCGACAGGGGCAGCAGGTACGCCGGCCGGGCCGGACGGGGCGTCCGCTCGCGCCGCGGCGCCTCCTCCAGGACGGCGTGGGCGTTGGTGCCGCCGATGCCGAACGAGCTGACCGCCGCCCGCCTGGGCGTGCCGTCGACCACCCAGTCGGTCAGTTTCGTGTTGACGTAGAACGGGTTCTGTCCAAAGTCGATCTTCGGATTCGGCTGCCGGTAGTGCAGGCTCGGTGGGATCTGACCGTGTTCCAGCGCGAGCACGGTCTTGATCAGCGCGGCGACCCCGGCGGCCTGCCCGAGGTGACCGATGTTGGTCTTGACCGAGCCGATCGCGCACCAGCCCCGGGCGTCGGTGTCGCGCTGGTACACCTCCGACAGCGCCGAGACCTCGATCGGGTCGCCGAGCGCGGTGCCGGTGCCGTGCGCCTCGACGTACGTGATCGTGCGCGGGTCGATCCCGGCCACGCCGAGCGCCTGGGCGATCACCGCGGCCTGGCCCTCCATGCTCGGCGCCGAGAAGCCGACCTTGCTGTCGCCGTCGTTGTTGATCGCGTTGCCGAGCACCACCGCCCGGATGTGGTCGCCGTCGGCGATGGCGTCGGCCAGCCGCTTGAGCACCACGACCCCACCGCCGCTGCCCCAGATCGTCCCCCGGGCGTCGGCGTCGAACGTCCGGCAGTGCCCGTCCGGCGAGGTGATGCCGCCCTCGTCGTACAGGTAGCCGTGGCCGGCCGGGATGTCGATGGTCGCGCCACCGGTCAGCGCCATGTCGCACTCGCCGTTGCGCAGCGCCTCACAGGCCAGGTGCAGCGCCACCAGCGAGCTGGAGCACGCGGTGTTCATCGTCAGGCTCGGCCCGCGCAGACCCAGCTTGTACGAGGTGAGGGTCGACGCGTAGTCCGGGTGGTTGCCGACCATCACCGCCAGCCAGCCCGCGTTGGCGTACGCCTTGGGGTTGCTGCGGATGTTGAGCCACTGGTAGACGTCCGGACCCACCGTGGCGTACACGCCGATCTCCCCGGGGTACCGGGACGGGTCGTAGCCCGCGTCCTCCAGCGCGGTGTGGCTCAACTCCAGCAACAGCCGGTGCTGCGGGTCGCGGATCTCGGCCTCGCGGATGGACATGCCGAAGAAACCGGCGTCGAGCGCGTCGTAGTCGTCGAGCACCGCCGCGGCGGGAACGAAGTTGGGGTCACTGACGATCGACTCGGGTACGCCGAGCGCCCGCTGCTCGTCGTGCGTGTAGAACCGCACCCCCTCGACCCCGGCGGCGAGGTTGGCCCAGAACTGCTCGGCGTCGGCGGCCCCGGGCACCCGACAGGCCAGGCCGATGACGGCGATCGGGTCCACGGTCGGCGGCGCGGCCGGTTCGGCGGCGTGGTGGGATTGGCTCATCGCGGACCATCTCCAGTTGTCTCCATGAGGCCGCCGAGGCGGCCCTGGTTTCTCAGGCGTAACCGTTCCCGCCGGACCGCGACGCGGCGGGCGGCCCGGTCCAGTCCCGGGCTGCCGACGTCGCCGTCGAGGTAGCCGGCGAGCTGCCGGATGGTGGGGCGACGGAACAGCTCCACGACCGGTATGTCGGTGCCGACGGCGGCCGACAGTCGCGCCGCCACGGCGACGAGCGCCAGCGAGTGCCCGCCGGCCTCGAAGAAGTTCTCCTCCGCGCCGATCCGCGACCGGCCGAGCACGGCGCGCCAGATCCCGGCCACCAGCCGTTCGGTGCGGGTGCGCAGTTCGTCGTCGACGGGGCGGTGGGACGGCCGGGGCACGCTGCGGGCGAGCGCGGCCCGGTCCACCTTGCCGTTGGCGGTGAGCGGGATCGCCGGCACCAGGTGCAGGTGCGCCGGCACGGCGTACTCGGGGAACCGGGCGCGCAGGTGGTCGACGAGGTCGGAGACCCGCAGGTCGGGTTGGGCGGGGGCGACGAACGCCCGGACCGCCCGTTCCCCGTCGACCGTGGTCGGTACCGCGGCGGCGGCCCGCACGTCCGGGTGCAGGGCGAGGGCGGCCTCGATCTCGGCCAGCTCCACCCGGTAGCCGCGTACCTTGAGTTGGTCGTCGGCCCGCCCGGCGAGCGTCACCGTGCCGTCCGGGTGGTGCCGACCCAGGTCGCCCGTGCGGTACGTCCGGTCCTGGTCGTCGTCGGCACCGGGGGTGGCGGCGAAGCGGCGGCGGGTGAGTTCGGGGTCGAGGTATCCGGTGGCCAGGTGGCGGCTGCGCACCACGACCTCCCCGAGTTCGCCGACGGCCGCCGGTCGGCCGAGTCGGTCCACGACCACCAGGGCGCTGCCCGGGGCTCCCCTGCCGACCGGGACGACGTCGTTCGGCGGCTCGTCCGGCAGCTCGTACCAGCCGTGGATCTGCGGGGTCTCGGTGGTGCCGTAGGCGTTGACCAGCCGGGCGTTCGGGGCCAGGGCACGCAGCCGGGACACGTCGGCGGCGGTGAGCTGGTCCCCGGCGACGACGACCAGGCGCAGGTCGGTCAGGGCGGTGTGCGCCGACCCCGTGGCCAGCATCCGGCCGAGCTGGGGGGTCAGGTGGGCGACGGTGACCCGCTGCCCACGCAGCCAGTCGGCGAGCCGGGCCGGGTCGCGCAGCAGCGCCTGTTCGGGTACGGCCAGCCGCGCGCCGAGCACCAGCGGCACGTACATGTCGCGCAGGACCGGGTCGTGGCCCAGTCCGGCGAGCAGTGCGAACCGGTCGGCCGGCCCGAGCCCGAACGCGGCCGGGTACCAGTCGAGGAAGGCCGCCAGCGCCGTCTCCGGGCTCACCACGACCTGCGGCTCCCCGGTGGTGCCCGAGGTGAACGACAGGTAGCCGGGACCGCCGGCGCCCGGTGCGGCGGCGCCGGACGCCCCGCACGCCTCCGGCGTCGCGGCGTCCTCCACCGCCGGCGCGGTGTCGGCGGGAACGACCGGGACCAGGTCGGCCAGTTCCTCGGGCACCGCCACGTCCGGGCAGACGAGCAGCGCCCTCGCGGAGGCGGCCGCGGCCTGGCGGGCGAGCCGGGCGGCCGGCAGCGTGGCGTCCAACACCGCCCACCGGGCACCGGCCGACAGCACGCCGAGCAGCAGCGCCGGCAGCGCCACGTGCCGGCTGGCCAGGACGGCGACCGTCTCCGCCGGGCCGATCCCGGCGGCGGTGACCGCGGCGGCGGTCCGGCGCCGCAGCGCGTCGAGCGCGCGGTAGGTCAACTCGCCGCCGACCCCGACGACGGCCGGGGCGTCGGGGTGCTCCGCGACCCGCTGCGCGACCCGGCGCAGCACCGGCACCCCGGCCCGGCGTGGCAGCGGGGTGTCCCAGCCCGGCAGCGCCGCCCCCGGCGGCCGGGCCGGGGCCCGCCCGACCGGCGTGTCGGGGGCGGCGGTCAGCTCACCGACCAGGTGGCGGTACGTGTCGAGGAGCGCGGCGACGCGGGCGTCGTCGTACAGGTCCGGGTTGTAGACCGCCTCCAGGCGCAGCCCGTCGCCGTGTTCGGTGACGTACAGCGTGAGGTCGAACATCGCGCCCGGCAGGCCCGCCGGCACCGGCTCCGCGACGCAGCCGCGCAGTTCCAGCCGGGCCTGGCCGAACGTGTACATGTTGAACATCACCTGGACCAGCGGGTTGCGGCCCAGGTCGCGGGGGACCCGCAGCGCCTCGACGATGCGGTCCAGCGGCGCGTCGCGGTGCTCGGCGGCCAGCTGGAGTTCCTCGGCGCAGCGCCGGACGTGGTCGGTGAAGGTGTCCTCGTCGGCCACCCGCAGCCGCACCGGCAGGATCTGCAGCAACAGCCCGACCAGCGGCTCGAACGCGACGTGGTCCCGGTCGGCGAACGGCACCCCGACGACCAGGTCCGCCTGTCCGGTGAGCCGTCGCAGCAGCTGGGCGAACGCGGCGAGCAGCACCGCGTACGGGGTGGCGCCGGCACGCCGCGCCACCGCCCGGACCGCGGCGGTGGCCGCCGCGTCCAGTTCGGCGTCCCGGGCGGCGCCGCGGTGGGACTGGGTGGCCGGGCGGGCCCGGTCGCGGGGCAGGTCGCAGACCGTCGGCGCGCCCGCAAGCCGCCGCACCCACCAGCGCAGGTGCGCGGCGCCGTTGCGGGCCGCGCGCGCGGCCAGGGTCGCGACGTAGTCGGCGAACCCGACACGCAACGGTGGGAGGTCGGGTGGTCGGCCGTCGAGCGCGGCGGCGTACCCGGCGGCGAGGTCGCGGTAGAACACCTGCTGCGACCAGCCGTCGAAGACCAGGTGGTGCACGGCGAACGCCAGAACGTGCTCGTCGTCGGCCAGCCGCAGCAGCGTCGCCCGCCACAGCGGGCCGGTGGCCAGGTCGAACGGGACGAGCGCCGCGGCGTCCAGCGCCGCGCGCAGCGCCTGTTCCCGCTCCCGGCGGGTGCCGGCGGTGAGGTCGCGTACCGGCAGCGGGACCTCGGCGGTGGCGTCGACGACCGCGACCGTGGGCACGCCGTCGCGCCGCGGTACCCGCCAGCGCAGCGCCGCGTGGCGCCGCACGACCGTGGCGAGCGCGGTGCGCAGGGCGGCCAGGTCGAGCGGCCCGCGCAGCCGTTCGGCGAACGTGATGTTGTGGGTCGGCGTGCCCGGTGCCACCTGCTCGACGAACCACATCCGCCGCTGTGCCGGGGAGAGCGTGGGGACCGCGCCTGCGACGGCGAGGTCGACGTCGTCCAGGGGCGGTGCGGCCTCGACCCGACGGATGAGTCCGCCCAGGGTACGGCCGGCGTGGACGTCCGCCACGGCGACGTCCCGGCCGAGCCGGTCCCGCAGCGCCGCGACCAGCCGCATCGCGGCCAGCGAGTGCCCACCGGAGTCGAGGAACCCGTCCTGTGGGGCCGGCGCCGGCACGCGCAGGACCTCGGCCCAGACCGCCGCCACGGTCGCCGCGACCGACGCCGCCGGCTCCGGTGCCGACGCCGCCGGCTCCGGTGCCGGCGCCGCCGCGTCCGCCGGCCCGGACAGCCGTTCGCGCAACGCCCGCAGGTCGGTCTTGCCGGCGGCGGTCAGCGGCAGCGCGTCCAGCCGCACCACCCGGGTGGGCAGCATGTACGCCGGCAGCCACCGCGCGCAGTACTNCCGAAGCTGCGCCAGGTCGGGGCCGTCGGCCGGGGTGACGAACGCGACGAGCTCCCCGGGGTTCGGGCCGGGGGCGGTGCCGTCCCCGGCCGGTGCCACGTCGACGACGGCCTGGGTGACCCGGGGATGCCCGCGTACCACGGACTCGACCTCGCCGATCTCGACGCGCTGTCCCTGGATCTTCACCTGCCGGTCCAGCCGGCCGAGGTACGCGATGCGCCCGTCGGCCTCCCACGCCGCCCGGTCGCCGGTGCGGTACAGCCGCGCTCCCGGCTCGTCGCCGTACGGGTCCGGCACGAACCGCTCGGCGGTCAGGCCCGGCTGCCGCCAGTACCCCTGGGCCACCTGTACACCGCCGATGTACAGCTCACCGGGGACGCCGGGCGGGCACGGCCTCATCCGCTCGTCGAGCACGTACGCCCGGCAGCCGGGCAGCGGCCGGCCGATCGGCACCGGCCGCCGCCACCGGCCGGTCAGCTCGCCGCCGACCACGCAGACGGTCGTCTCCGTCGGGCCGTACCAGTTGTGCAGCCGGCGGTGGGGTGGGGCGGACCACCGGGCCACCTGTTCCGGTCCCGGCGGTTCGCCGGCGGTGACGACGTCGCGCAGCGTGGGCAGCCGGGCCGGGTCGAGCAGCGGCAGCAGGGCGGGCGGGATGAACCCCCAGGTGACCTCGTGCGCGGCCAGGAACCGTTGCAGCCGGGCCGGGTCGGTCCGGTCGGCGTCCGGCACGAGCTGCACGCTCGCCCCGTGCGCCAGGGGCGTCAGCAGGTCCAGCACCGACACGTCGAAGCCCAGGGCGGCGAACGCGATGGCCCGGCAGGTGCCGTCGAGCCCGAAGTGCCGGCCCGCCGCGGTCACGAACGCGGTGAGGCTGCGCTGGCTGACCGCCACCCCCTTGGGCCGCCCGGTCGACCCCGACGTGTACAGCAGGTACGCGGTGTTCGACGGGTCGACGGCCGGGGACGCGGCCCCGGCGGGCCCGGCCGCGCCGGGGGCGGGCGGGTCGAGACTCGGCACGACCAGCCGTCCGCCGGTGCCGGCGAGCAGGCTGGCCCCGTCCTCGTCGGCCACGATGACGTCGATCCCGGCGTCGCGCCGGATGTGGTCCAGCCGGCTGGGTGGGTGCGCCGGGTCCAGCGCCACGTACGCGGCGCCGCTGGCCAGCACACCCAGCACGCTCACCGGCAGCTCCGGGCCGCGGCGCGTGCAGACGCCGACCCGGGTCTGCGGGCCGACCCCGAGCGCCCGCAGCCGGCCGGCCAGGGCCGTGGCCGCGCCGACCAGGTGGGCGTAGCTGAGCGTGGTCTGCCACTGTCGTACGGCGACCGCGTCCGGCTGCCGCCGTGCCTGCGCCACGACGAGATCCCAGAGCAGCACGGACGGAGGGTGGTGGTNCGGTCCGCGCGTCCAGTGCCATGGCACGGACGACCCGCCCGGTGGTTCTCCCGGAGCGTGCGTGTCGGCCGGTGCCACGGGAGCCTCCCCCTACCGTGGAAGTCCGCCGAGGATCTCGTACCGCAGCCGCCAGTTCCCGCCGGACGTGGCCACCGCGGCGACCGCGTCGTCCAGGTCGAGCTCGGTGACCCGCCAGTCGACCGCGGTGGGCGTGCCCGGGGCTGCTGCCGCCGCGGCGGTGGCCTTGCGTACCGCCTCCCTGGCCGTCCAGCGCCGTAACGCGGCCGACAGCTGGTGCTCCTCCGGCTCGGCGAACACCTCGGCCCGCTCGGCGGGGGTCAGGGCCCGGTCGCAGAAGTCGTCGAGATCCGTCACGGGCCGGAGCACCTCGACGTCGACGGCGAGCTCCCGACGGCCGAGCGCGACGAGGGCCGTGCCCGCCGACCTGCTGACCGCCCGGTGCAGCCCGGCCAGGGTCGGCCCGCCGAAGGCCGGGTCGCCCGGGTCCGCGCCGGCACCGTCCAGGTCGCCGTCCTCCACGCCGTAGCGCCGCAGCAGGTGGCGCAGCGCGGCGCGGAAGGCGGCGTCACCGCCCTGCCCGACCTCGTCGGCGGTGCCGTCCCGGGCCGAGCCCGTGCCCGGTGGACCCAGCGCCAGGCGCCAGACGTGGATCTCGTCGGGGGCCGGCGGCGGGACCGTCGGCGCGTCGTGGCGGCCGTCCCGGGCCGCCGCCAGGTCGGCCGCGATCATCGCGGTGAGGGTCGCGGTCTCGGTACGGATGAACAGGTGGTCGCCGACCAGGGTGTGCAGGCGGAACGAGGCACTGGTGTGCCGCGCCCAACCCAGCATGAGGTTGTCGGGCACCTCCTGGTCGTCCACGCCGGCGAACGCCACCACCGGTACGGGCAGNGGGCTCTCCGGTCGGTAGCGGTACGCCCGCAACCAGTCGAGGTCGATGCGGAGGGTCGGCAGGACNGCGGCCCGCACGTACGGGTCGTCCCGGACCACCGCCGGGGTGCCCGCGCGCAGGATCAACTGGTCCAGGAACTGCTCCTCGGTCAGGTGGGCCAGCCGGGCGATGGGCTCGACCAGGTGCGGCGGGTGCGCCCCGCCGACGTAGAGCCGCAGCGGCAGCGGGACGCCGCGGCGCCGCAGCTCCCGGACCACCTCGAAGGCCAGCCGCGCGCCCATGCTGTGCCCGTACAGCGCGTACGGGGCGTGGGCGTGCGCGGCGACCTGGTCGGCCACGTCGCCGACGACGATCCCGCCACGGTCGGATCGGCGTCCGTCCCGTCCGGGCAGCTCGACGACCACGACCCGGGCGGATCCGCGCAGCGCCTCGGACCACCGCAGGAACGCGACCGCGTCGCCACCGGCGTAGGGCAGACAGACGAGCGTGAGCTCCTGATCCGGTGTGGACCGCGCGACCTGCCTGGACAGTTGGGCCGTCTCACTCGTCTCCACGCGCATCCCGTCCCCCGCGAGGCCAACCGGACCGCATGCCGGGTCGGGCGTGGCCCCGGCGTGATGGTGGTCACCATTCGGCTGGAGCAGTGGGCGCCATTTTGCCACAGTGGTCTGACGTCTGTCGATCATGGATCGTCGCCCATGGACCGGGGATGGCGCCGGGGGAGGCGGCGTGTCCGCGCCGTCCGGCATGATGGCCGGATGGGTGAACACTCGGCGGGAACCGCCGACCCGGCCCTGCGGGACCGGGTCGCCGGTGGGCTGATCGGGGTACACGCGGGCGACTCACTCGGCGCGACCGCCGAGTTCATGTCCTGGGCCGAGATCCACGCGGAGTACCCGGAGGGTGTCCGGGAGATCATCGGCGGCGGGAGGTTCGGGTGGCCGGCGGGGCACGCCACCGACGACACCGACCTGACCCGTGCCGTGCTGTTGGCGTACCTCTCACCCGGCGGCGACGTGGTCCGGGCCGCGGCCGACCACATGGTCCGGTGGTGGCGCGGTGAGTGGCCGGGGCGCCGGCCGGGCAGCCGGCCCCGGGACTACGGTGGGGCGACCGCCACCGGGCTGCGGCGCTACCAGCAGACCGGGGATCCGCGTCGGGCCGGGGCGGGGAAGGGCCAGGCCGGCAACGGCTCGCTGATGCGCTGCCTGCCGACCGCTCTGGCCGTCCCCGACCAGGAGCGTCGGATCCGGGAGTCGATGGAGATCTCGGCGATCACCCACGACGACCCGCGGTGTACCGTCGCCTGCGCGGCCTACAACGAGATCGCCGCCGCGCTGCTGACCGGCGCGGGCCCGACGGAGGCGGTCGGCGTGGGCCACGAGGTGGCTGTCCGGCTGGGCGGTGACGACGTCGCGGACTCGATCGCGTCCGGCCGACGGTTGAACCTCGTCGAGGTCGCCACCACCGGGCGGTCCCCGCTTCCCGACGGCGGCCGGGGCTACGTACTCGACTCGCTCANTCTCGGCGTCGCGGCGCTGCTCGACCCCCGAGCCCTGCCCGAGGTGGTGATCGACGTCGCCCGGCTCGGCGGCGACACCGACACCAACGCCGCGATCGCGGGGGGCCTGCTCGGCGTCCGGGACGGGCTTGCCGCCGTGCCCGAGCGCTGGCGCGCCCGGCTGCAGTTCGCCGACGAGTTTCTCGCCGCCGCGGACGTGTTGAGCAGCCGGTGGTGAGCGCCCGACGACCGCGCGGCGCCGGGTCCCGGCGCCCGGCGGCTTCCGGTCACGCCCGGGCTCGCCGCCGGAGACGTGCCGAGGGACGGCGCGGGCCCGGCCGAGGGACGTGGCCGGGCCCGGGTTCGCTGTCCCATCGTCGAGGTCGTCCGGTGGTCAGGCCGCCTTCGCCTCGGCCGCGCCCTCACCCGACTCGAGCGCCGGGGCGGTCGGCCTGCCGGAGGTGACGGCGATCCGCTGGGCTCCGGTGCCGGCGTACGCACCGGCGACGCGGATGTGCAGCACGCCCGCGTCGTACGAGGCGCTGATCGCGTCCGCCGTGACGTGGGTCGGCAGCCGGAACGACCGGTGGAACGAGCCGTACCGGAGCTCGCGCAGGGTCCGGCCGTCGTGCTCCTCGGACCGCTCGTCGCGGCGCTCACCACGGACGACCAGGTGGCCGCGGTCGACCTCGACCGTCACGTCCTTCTCGACGTCCAACCCCGGAAGCTCGACCCGGACCACCGCGTCGTCGCCGTCCCGNACGATCTCGGCGGCCGGGGTGAAGCCGGTCAGCCGGGTGGTCGGCCGGGTCGCGACGGCGTCGAAGGCCTCACGGATCAGGGTGTCGAACTCCGCGAACGGGTCACGCCGGGTCCACAGTGACAGAACGCTCATGGTGCCCCTCCCTCAGGTGCCTTCCGGCCGGTCGCCTCGACCGGCATCCATGACAACTTGAGTCGGGTCGACTCAATTCCCGGCTGTGACCCGGACAACACGCTGTCAGGCGGGCGGGTCGCCGACCTCCCGGTCCGTCGCCCGCGCCGCCGCCCGGGCCCGGACGTACGCCTCGATCCCGTCCAACACCCGGGGCAGGCCGAACTCGAACGACCGGGCCGGGTCGGTGGCCGCCTGGTACTCGACCCCGGCCGTCTCGCCGACCCGGGCCGCCACCGGGAAGCGTGCGACGTCGATGACCTGTGCCAGCAGCGGACCGTACGAGCGCCACCACTGCTCGTCGGTCATCCCGGTGCGCTGCTCGGCCTGGTCCGCCTCGACCGCGGCGCGGGCCGCCCCGTGCACGTAGTCGCCGAGCAGGGTGATCAGCAGGTCCATCTCGATGTCGGTGAGGCCGAGCCCGTCGATCGCGGCGAGCTCCCGGTCCCACCGGGCCAGCAGGTTCGGCCCGAGGACCGGGCGGCTGGTCGCGACCTGGAGCAGCCAGGGGTGACGCCGGTAGCGGGCGTAGTTCTGCCGCGCCAGTCGTTCGAGCCGGGCCCGCCAGCCCACCCCGGCGGCCGTCTCCGTGGCGCCGGTCTGGTCACCGGCTGTCGTCCCCTCCGGCGGCCGTCGCGTCGCCGTCGGCGGGTCGACGTCCTCGCCGTACACCGTGTCGAGCATGACGTCGAGCAGTTCCGCCTTGCCGGGGATGTAGGTGTAGAGGGACATCGCGGTGACCCCGAGGTGATCGGCGACCCGCCGCATGGAGAGCCCGGCCAGTCCCTCCGCGTCGGCGATCTCGATCGCGGCCCGGACGATCTGGGCCACGGTCAGCCTCGGTTTCGGCCCACGCCGGGGGCGGTCGGGCTCGCCCCAGAGCAGTTCCATGCTCCGCTTCGGATCACCGGTGCCGCTGTACTCCGTCGTCACCCCGGTCATTCTCCCGACCGTCATCGCCGGCCGGCCCGTCGTGCCGGCCCGGAATGGCGCCGGCGGGGCCGGGTATCCGACCGGCGGTCCAGTTCGCCGTGCCGGCCACACCGGCCGCTACCGCTCAGAAGAGGACATCATGCCCCTCATCCCCGCAGAACCGACCCCACCCGACAGCATCGTCCTGATCCACGGGATGTGGCTGACCCCGCGTAGCTGGGAGCAGTGGGCGGAGCGCTACCGGCGTGCGGGATTCCGGGTCCTCACGCCCGCCTGGCCCGGGCTGGAGGAGGCGGCGGAGGAGGTGCGGCGCAACCCGGCCGCGCTCGCCGACCTGGACACCGCCCGGATCGTCGACCACTACGAGGACATCGTCCGGAGCCTGGACACGCCACCGATCATCATGGGCCACTGCTTCGGTGGCGCGTTCACCCAGTTGCTGCTCGACCGGGGACTCGGCGCCGCGGGGGTGGCCATCGACACCGCCCCGATCCGGGGGGTGCTGCGGCTGCCGGTGTCGACGGTGAAGGCGAGCCTGCCGGTGCTGCGCAACCCCAGGAACCGGCACCGGGCCGTACCGCTGGCCTTCGACGAGTTCCACCACGCCTTCACCCAGACGATGTCCCGCGAGGAGGCCGAGCGGGTCTACCACCGGTACGCCGTACCGGCCGCCGGCAACGTGCTGTTCGAGGCCGCGACGGCGAGCCTCAACCCTCGTACGGCGTTGCGGGTCGACTTCGGCAACGCGTCGCGGGCGCCGCTGCTGCTGATCGCCGACGGCGCCGACCGCGTGACACCGCCGACGATCAGCAGGGCGACCGCCGGGCGGTACCGGAAGTCCACCGCGATCACCGGCTACCGGGAGTTCCCCGGCCGGCCGCACCACAGCCTCGGCCAGCCCGGCTGGGAAGAGGTGGCCGACTACGCGCTCGACTGGGCGTGCCAGGCGGCGAGGTTGCGCCGCCCGCTGCCCAGCAACCGCTGACGTCCCCGGGCCCGCCGACCGGCCGGGTCCGTCCCCGCCGCGTCGCTCAACCCACCGCGACCGCGATCTTGCCGACCGTCCCGCCGTTGTTGAAGTCCGCGAACGCCTGCGGCACCTCGTCGAGCAGGTAGGTCCGGGCGATCGACGGCCGGAGCCGGTCGGCCGCGACCTCGGTGGCGAGGTGTTCCAGGACGATCCGGTCCGGCACCGCCTCGATCGCGGTGGCGCTCACGTCCCGACCGCCGAGTTCCCCGGGACCGACGCCGAGGCTGGAGGCGAACCGCCCGCCCGGTACCAGCAGGTCGGCGAGCAGCCCCGGATCGCCGGCCAGGTGCACGACGGCGTCGACCCCGGCCGGAGCCAACCGCCGCACCTGGGCGGCCAGGTCGCCCCGGTGGTCGACGGTGTGCGCGGCCCCCAACTCGTGCATCAGGTCCGACTGCGGGCCGGGCGCGGCGGTGGCGATCACCGAGGCACCCCGGGCGGCGGCAAGCTGCACGGCGTAGTGGCCGACGCCACCGGTCGCGCCGGAGATCAGAACCAGCTCACCGTGCCCGGGTGCCACCGCGTCCACGCAGGCCAGGGCGGCGACACCGGCCAGACCGAGCACTCCGGCGGCCCGGTAGTCGATCCCGGCCGGCATCGGCGCCAGGCCGACCTCCGTCGGCACCACCACGTACTCGCTGAACGAGCCGTCGCCGAGCCGGGGCTTGGCGACGACGCCGAAGACCTTCTCTCCGGGCATGAAACCCGACACACCCGGACCGACCTCGGTGATGATGCCGGCGAAGTCCCGGCCGAGCACCACCGGGAACTGGTGTTCCAGTTCGCCGTCGAGATAGCCGCCGACGAGCTTCNCGTCGTACGCGTTCAGGGAGGACGCCCGGACCTCGATCTTCACGTCGCCGCCGACCGGCGACGGTTCCGGTACGTCCCGGACCTCCGGCATCGCCCCGTACGACTCCGCCATCACCGCGCGCATGGTTCTCCTCCCCACCGTCGCGTCCGTTGCCACCCCCGGTGCGTTCCCGCCGACCTGCCCGGCATGCCCTGCCGGGTCGCACGACCGCGGGCAGGCCCCGGCGGCGCGCCGGGTGGGTCGGTCAGTCGAAGAACCGGGCCAGGTGGGACGGGTCGGGGCCGGGATCGTCCGGCCCCAGCGGGGTCAGGTCGGCGAAGATCGAGGCTCCGTCGCAGCCGGCGTGCAGCGGGTACCAGCGTGGGGCGCCCGGATGGCGCTGGCAGATGTGCTTGATGGTCTGCACGTCGAGCAGCCGGACGTGGGTCGGGTCGGCCACCGCGTTGACGTGCCCCCACCACGGGCTCATCACGTGCAGGACGCCGCCCGGCCGCAGCACCCGGTGACACTCGTCGACCAGGGTCAGGAAGTCGACCAGGTGCTCCAGGACGTGCACCGTGAAGATCACGTCGACCGAGTCGTCCGCCAGCGGCAGCGACGTGGAGAGATCGGCCTGGGCGTCGACCCCGGGCGCCACCCGCAGGTCCAGCCCGAGGTTGTCCGGGTACTGCTTGGTGGCACCACAGCCCAGGTCGACGATGACCGGGTCGCGCCCGGCGACGCGAACCCGGGACCACACCGCCAGCACACCGGCGAGCCGGCCGACGAGCGTCCGTACCATCCGCAGCTCGTCGGCGTCCGCGACCTCGCCGGTCAGGTGCGCCACGCCCCGGTCGAACCTGGCCTCCACCGCGGTCCCACGCAGTCGGTCGTCGTGCTTGACCAGATCGGCGTACGCCATGCTGAGGAACTCGTCGATCGCCCGCAACCGGTCTCCGGAGGGCGCCCTGTGCAGTTGCGCGACCATGCCCACCTCCACGTCCGGCCTACCCGGAATCTCCCGGGTCATGCCTGGCGGTGCCCGGCGGTCCGCGGACCCGTCCGGCCCGCCCACCGGCGGTCGACGTCGGCCGGTGCCCGGATGGGCGGGCCCGCGGGACGGGGCGCACACTGATGCGGTGACCACGACCCTGGCGATCGACTGCGGCGGCGGGGGAATCAAGGCGTCGGTTCTCGACGAGGCCGGCACGATGCGGGCCCGGCCGATCCGGGTGCCGACGCCGTACCCCCTGCCGACCAGCCTCTTCGTCAAGACGCTGCTCGACCTCGCGGCCCGGCTTCCGGCGGCAGACCGGGTCACCGTGGGAATGCCGGGCATGATCCGGCACGGTGTGGTGGTGTCGACGCCGCACTACGTCACCCGCGGCGGGCCGCGCACCAAACCCGATCCGGTCCTGGTCGCGCAGTGGTCCGGGTTCGACGTGCAGCGCGCGCTCACCGAGGCGTTCGGTCTGCCGACGCTGGTGCTCAACGACGCGGAGGTGCACGGCGCCGGGGTGGTCGCCGGGACCGGCCTGGAACTGGTGCTGACCCTCGGCACCGGTCTGGGCTGTGCCCTCTTCGACGGCGGGGTGCTCGCTCCGCACCTGGAGCTCTCCCAGGCCCCGGTCCGGTGGGGGATGACCTACGACACGTACGTCGGTGAGCCGGAACGGCGCCGGCTCGGGGACGCCTTCTGGTCCCGTCGTATCCGGGCCGTCGTCGAAGGGCTGCGCCCGGTGTTCCTGTGGGACCGGCTCTACCTCGGCGGTGGCAACTCCCGGCTGATCCGTCCGGAGCAACTGGCCCGGATGGGCGACGACGTGGTGGTCGTGCCGAACAGCGCCGGCATCGTCGGCGGCGTGCGCGCCTGGACGATCCGTCGCGGTTGACGCTCCGCCCCGGCCGACACCTGCGGGCCCTCCCCGTACCGTCCGGGCACGGAACACTCGCGCCAGTGGCGGTGTTGTGTCAGCGTCGAGACAGGTGGGGCGACACGTGGAGGTGGGCCGAATGGATCTTCTGGCCGAGTACCGGCGGGCGACCATGTACTTCGAGAGCGGAAATCCGTCCGCGGCGGTTCGGCTGTTGGAGCCAATCCTGGAGGCGGCCCCGGAGAACAACGCCGTGCGACAGTTGCTGGCCCGGGCCTACTTCCAGACAGCCCAGCTCGGCCGNGCCGAGGAGCAGCTCCGGGCCCTGGTGAGCCGGGATCCGACCGACCACTACGCCCACCACGTGCTGGGCCGGACCCTGGAACGGGCCGGCCGACCGGTGGAGGCGCTGCGGCACCTGCGGATCGCGGCTGCGATGCACGCCGAGAACGACGACTACCGGGCGGCGCTGGAGCGGGTACAGACCCGGGTCAGCGGCCGGCGGTGAGNCCCGGACCGCGTCCGACGGCGGCGGTGAGGGCGGGTGTGGCCGTGTNCCGCCTAGCATGGGCCACCATGGACCGTGCGTCGTCGGTGGCCGTCTGATGAAGCTCACACTCGACCTACACGACATCTTCAACCGCGGGCGTGACATCGA
>JGI25331J36430_1000801_pt1 | contig 18817 bp, 19 predicted proteins | sample HigsolmetaAR206D_FD_36430 | JGI IMG/M metagenome (IMG submission 36430) | reverse complement strand
AAGGGGCTTGGCGTACGACAAGGACGCCTCAATTGCATAAAGCCCTTGGCAAAGCCTACTGGCTTAAGCAAGGGCTGAAGAGTTTAACGCAGAGATATTTTAAACTCCGTCAAGATTGGCGAACCGCCTAGTGCGGACCCGCATGCTAGGTGGTGTGAGGGGACGGGGGTTCGTCACCCCCTCCTACTCGATTAAGCAGGTTTCAAAATATGTTAAATGTTTCAATCGCTTTTTTCTTTTGCTTAAAGTCAACATGTGTGTATACTTGCATCGTGACTAAACTTTCATCACCGAGCAGTTCTTGTACGGTACGCAAATCAACATTTTCTTTATTTTCTTGTATCAACAAGGTAGCAAACGTATGCCGCAAATGATGGAGTAAAAGGGAGCCAAAAGGGTGGCTCCCATTCGAAACCTTTGCATCACTTCTATGAAAAAGACGAATCCCCACATAATGAAGAGCCGATTCCGTCTAAACAAGAGCAAGAGAAGGGAGATTATATTTTTATATATACAAACTCCCTTTGTTTGATGAATCCGTGTTTTTTATAAAACTTCTCGGCCACGGTGTTGCCGACCCAATAGTCCAATTCAATGACATCAATGCCATGCTTTTTAGCGATGTTATAGATTTCTTCCATTAATCGCGTGCCGTAACCTTTTTTTCTTTGGGCCTCCACGATGCTGATTTGGTGGACAAAAACGGATCGATACGCTCTTCTAAAAGGGTTTTCGGGATATTCCCGAATCTCGATCATCGCAAAGCCGAGGGGCTCCACGCCTTCTTCTAAAAGAAGAAAGATAAAACCGTCTTTATGGACGATGTCTTTGAAAAATTGTTTTACATCGTCATAGTTATATTCTTTAAAGTAATCGGGTTTTAGCTCAAAATGGATCTGTTGCACGGGCTGATTTAACCGGGCAATGAGTTCGTAATCCGTCGTTTGTGTGACCTTCATATGCAGCCTCCATTCGCATAACCATTGCATTGCCTAAACTGAAATTTTATTTAGGCTCTTTTCGTAAAGATTGCACCCTTCACCAAACGTGAGAGTAGCGAGTGCTCGTAAGTGGGCGGCTGTCGTGCCATGATGACTTATCGCAATCCTTGCAGAGGTTTCGCTTAAGCATAAAATATACGAAATGAACTTTTATTAATTATTTTATATTTTTTTATATGCTTGTCCATGACGTGATAAAGCTTGAATCAGGCCATTCGTCGGGAAAGACGCAAATGGGAGAGCGGCGCGTTGAAGCCATCCTGATGGGGAAGAGGCGTATGGCAAATTTGATTTTGCGAGTATCCCTGATCCTTTCTTTAAGTGATAGGTACAATTATATGTTATAAACTTCACTTTTATCTGATAATAAAAATATGATAAAATATTAGCAATGGTAGCCGGTCGTAAACGTCACTATGACTTTCGATCAGGTCGTTTGTTTTAAAGCCGATGCGGTGAAACGGCTTGGATCTCTCGTCACTGCACATAATATTTTGGCATGGTTTATACAACCGTCGCTGGATGCAAGCTGCAGGTATTCAGAAAAGAGTGCGCACGAAAAACGGTTACGCGGCCGCAATTTAAAAATACGAATGGCGGAGGCGGAAACATGTGGAAACAAAATTGATCAAAACAGGAAGAGGGCAATTTGAAGTCTTCGAGGCAGGCAAGGGAGAACCTTGACGAGTTAAGCATGAGGGAAACGGTCAAGGATTTAGAGGAAATCCGGAAGGCTTTAGGTTTTGATAAGTGGAGCTTTGCCGGCCATTCCACAGGCGGGATGTTAGGTTTGGTTTACGCGGCCAAATATCCAAATTCATTAAAACGTCTAATGGTCGGCGGAGCCGCAGCCACAAATGATTATATGGAGCATAAAGATAGTATATATAGTTATAAAAACCCCCTTAACAAAAGGCTTAAAGAAATTTTCGCCGTTCTGAATTCCAGTGAGTCCACACGGGAACAAAGACTCCAGGCAAATCGCGAATGGACCGAAATGTCGTTGTATGATCCCAGCCGCTTTGATGAATATTTTTCTAAACCGAGCAGCGGAAAAGTCGTTCAAAAACGCTTGGATTATTACTCTTACGAAGAACTCTCAAACTTTGACATTAGAGAAGAAATCTCGAAAATCCAAATTCCAACGATCGTCTATTGCGGCAAGCATGATTCCCAATGTCCATTGGTTTATTCAATAGAGATCCATAAATTAATTCCACAGTCAAAGCTTTACATTTTCGATAAAAGCAATCACGCCCCGTACTTAGAAGAAAAAGAAAAATTCAAAGAGATGATAAAGGATTTTATAAATTTGGTTTAATATCAAGCATCTAGCGGCACAAAAGCCCCTCGATTAGTCATGCTTTTCAATCAATAACTGTCTGCAGAGATAAAAAGTTATAGAAATGAAGGGAGGGTAGGGAAGTCATGAAAAAAACGGGGGACTCCGAACTTGGTCTCTTTTTAAAGTTCCTCAAACCATATAAAGGCAAAATTTATTTGATCCTCTTGAGTCAATTGGTGATTATTGGCTGCTCTATATCCGTCCCATACATCCTCGGCAAAATCATTCATGATCTGGAGATTCGACATATTTCTGTGCAAAGCCTTATATTGAGTCTAATCCTTTTGGCGGCTATTTATTTTATTTGGGATGCCCTTCAGATTTTTGTTGATATTAATTTTGAACGCGTAAATAAAGGGGTAGAAAACGATATAAGGGCTTTTTGCTATGCCAATATTTTAAATTCCCCGATGGCAAAGTTTCACAAAAAAAGCGAAGGCGAAATCATTACGAGAGTCATTAAAGATACCGAAAAAATTGAAAAAACGTTTTCGAGTGTCTTTCAACTCTTTGATGCCATAACGAACACCGTAGGCATTATCGTAATGATGATCGTCGTCAGTCATCTGCTCGCGTTTATTATGATTGCCATCTATATTGTCATTATCCTCATCCATAGAATCATGGCGAAACCCCTCAAAGAGCTCTATACAAAATATAAACACTCCGAAGAAATGTTATTAATTGACTTGCGGAACCAGCTGACCGGTTTTTTGACAACCAAAATCTTTTCGCTTGAGGAAAAATCGATAGAGCTATTGAAAAAGCGAAACGACGAAAACCTCAAACGCCATGTGAAAATCGGTACGAGAGTGAGCATCGTTAAAAACGTTAACTTTTTCTCTTCATCCATTTTTAGAGTGTTAACGGTGGTGATCGGCGGCATTTTATACTTGTATAAATTGGCTAATATCGGCCAAATCTTTACTTTGAATACTTATGCCATTCAAATGACCTATGAACTTAGAACGATCATTGAGATCGATATCATTCTCAGAGATATCAAAACATCGTTTACCCGGATTATCGCTTTTCTGAATGAATTTAAAAGCGCGGATGACGGAAAAGGCACCGTCATTGATCGCATTGAACGCATTACGTTTAAGGATGTCAGTTTTGAATATGAAGGCAAAAAGCTCTTCAATAAATTAAATTTTGACTTCAAAAAGGGAACGGTGGTCGGTATAAAAGGCCAAAACGGCAGCGGTAAAACCACTTTGACTTACCTCATTTGCGGTTTTTATAAGCCCGAAGGCATTTTTGTTAATGGGATATCGAACCAATTTATTTCTGAAAACGAAATGATGAGGCATACATCCTACGTCTTGCAAAATGTTCATCTTTTTCCCGCGACCGTTTTGGATAATCTTACGTGTTTTAAAAAGATGGATATCGAGAAAGTCTATGAGGTATGTCAATCGATCGGCCTTCATGAAAAGATCATGAGATTGCCGGATGGGTATATGACGATGGTTAATGAAAAGAACATGAATTTATCGGGCGGCGAAAAGCAGCTAATTGCCGTCGCCCGCGCATTATTAAAAGAAGCCGATATTCTGATTCTCGATGAAATCAATAGCGCTTTGGATCCCGAAACGGAAAACGAGCTGTTAAAAAACATCCAGACGTATTTTAAAAATAAAATCGTCTTTATCATTTCACATCGTGAAAAGATATTTAATATGTGTGACCAAATCATCAATTTAAGTCCCAACGGCTAGACCGGTTGCAACAAAAAACGTGAACCCGCCGAATGCCGCTCGTTAAGTGCACCGGGCTCATAATAAAGCGCCCAAGTATAAATCCTATTTGTTGGCCGGCCATGCGTATGGGGCATTTTTTTGTGCCTCAAATAGGTTCATAAAATTGCAATGTGGAAAGGACAGACATCGAAGTGGGTGGCATGGAGGTAAGCCGGATTCAGCTTTAAAAATTATTACGTAAAATATCATTTTGACGAAATAATATCCATGGTTTATAATGGAAGTACCGAAATTCTGTTATGTGAGCCTTCCCATTTTAAGGAGTTGGTTTTTGTGAATCGTGACGCCCAACTGCGCACCTACGAAAAAATCGAAGAAAAAATTCGTGAACTTCCTTGGTACGTAGCGGAATTCATTCAAAAGAAAATGCGCACGATGTCGCCGGCAACCTTGCTGAATTACTGTCACGATTATCTCATTTTTTTCGACTGGCTCGTCGCCGAAGGCTTTTGGACCGGACATCGCCGCGACGTGCCTCTGGAAACGCTGGAAAAGCTCACCGTTCCGCAAATTGAAGATTTCTTGTCCTATTTACAATTTCGCCTCGACAACACGCCGTTGACCGTGAACCGAAAAATTTCGGCGCTGAAATCTCTCTTTCATTATTTACAGAATATTGCAGAAACGGATGATCTGGAACCCTATCTCACCCGCAATGTGATGGCGAAAATCGAACTCAATGCCGTCAAAGAAGATCAAGAAACGATCGCGCAAAAAATGGCCGGGAAAATTCTCTGGCACGAGGAATACGAACAATTCCGCCGCTTCGTCGCCCATGATTACGGCGTTTTGGTCAAGGACAATAAAAAATTATTCAATTTCTATCAGCGCAATCGCGAGCGGGATACGGCGATCATCTCCCTCATCCTCGGTTCCGGACTGCGCTTATCGGAGGTCGTCGGGCTGGATATCGATGATCTGGATTTAAAAAAGTTTTCCGCGCGCGTCATCCGCAAAGGCAACAAAGAACAGTACGTGTTTTTCAGCGAGCAGGCGCTCTTGGATCTCAAAGAATATCTGGCCGTTCGCAAGCAAAAATACCAATTGGACGATAAAACAAGGGCGTTATTCGTGTCTTCCCCGATGGGGCCCAAAGGCGCTTCCCGGCGAATGACCCCGCGGGCCGTTGAAAAAATGGTTGAAAAGTATGCTAAAGCATTCGGCAAACCGGCCCTATCCGTTCATAAGCTGCGCCATTCCTTTGCGACCCGTTATCATGCGGAAAACAACGACGTCCCGAAACTGCGCCGCCAGCTCGGCCACGCCTCGATTCAAACAACGATGATCTATACCCATTTGACAAACGATGAACTCAAAAAAGCCGTCGACAAAATGGATCAAAACAAAATCCTATAAACTTGGTACCGGTGATCATGACGAATAAGGCGCTTGGATTCTGGGACGCAAAGCAGCTGGACTTTGCCGTTCGGTGAAACGGTGCGCCTTCTCTTCCCTTTTCTCAAATGAACAATGACAATAAAGCCATCGAGTTGCAGCTCTTATTATGGTTTGCGTTCTTTTTCGCCGCCGCGCCCGATGGCGATTTTTTTTGCAATCAGCGGCAAATGGCCAACAATAAAATAAATAGCTTTGGAAATGATACACGAGGCGGAAGGAAACAAGATGGCTTTATGGATTCGGCAGGATCGGTGCAGGAGCGTTGCTGTTGAAAGTGCGGCAGATCATGGTTTGCGAAACAAAAGCCGATCGGTTGGTGCGATTAATAGATATTTAATACGTTTTTAATTCTTTTAATTTCGGTTTTATTGTTAAACAGTTCTTCAACGAGAATTTTTTGGCCCGTCGCCAAATCGGTTAATTGTTCTTTGATTTGCCCGATCTCTTTTTCCAGGCGTTCAAAACGCTGGTCAATTTGTTCGAACCGTTTGTCAATCTGTTCGAAACGCTGGTCAATTTGTTCAAACCGTTTGTCAATCTGTTCGAAACGCTTGTCCATGTGTTCAAAGCGTTGATTGGTTTCATCCTTGTAGTTGATCAATTGCGCGGACAATTCTTTGACCGCCTGCAGAATCATTTCGTTGGTTACGTTGGCCATCGTCCCTTCCCCTCCTTTCTTCTCTTCATTTGTGTTTGCTCCCCTTATTATACATGATTTCTTGCTGGCGTCGTAGAGGAAATCGAATCAACACGATTTTTTCGAATGGGCTCGAAATCTCATCCATCTTTCTTTCTGCTTATAGCGGCCAGACGCAGAGGATTTACGCAGCATCTGCCATGATATACTTAAACAAATTTCGGCTATGAAATCCAAGAGATGACAGCCCCTGCGGCGGCGGAAAAGACGACCACCATTCCAGGCGGACATTTCCAAACCATCAGCAGGCCAAAATCGACTAAAGCCAGGCAAAAATCCAACGGATTGCTTATGGCCTTCATCCAGACGGGATTATAAAGGGCCGCAAGCAGGATTCCGACAACCGCTGCATTAATGCCGATAAGGGCCGCTTGAAAGCGCGGGCGATGACGGAGCCAATGCCAAAAAGGGAGTGCCCCGAGGATTAACAGAAAAGACGGAAGAAAAATGGCTAGCGTGGCAACGACCGCCCCAATCCAGCCGAAACCGGCCATTCCAAGGTATGACGCGAAGGTAAACAGCGGTCCGGGTACGGCTTGGGCGGCGCCGTATCCCGCTAAAAATTGATCCGCTGAAATCCATCCGGACCGAACAACTTCGGTTTGCAGTAACGGAAGGACCACATGCCCTCCCCCGAATACTAAAGCGCCAGACCGATAAAAGCTGTCCATGAGCGCAAACAGGTTTGAATCAACGAACGGCCGGGCTAACGGAAACAATGCCAACAAAACAAAAAATAAGATGAGCCATATCAAGGATAGCTTTTTATCAAACGGGATGGTGAGCGCCACGGGTTTTGAATCCTGCATTCTGCGGAACGAAAACCAGCCGATCACACCGGCGCCCGCGATGACGCCCACTTGACTCCAAACGCTTGGGATGGACAAAGTCAAAATCGCCGCTGCAATGGCAATGGTGGCACGCCAACGATCGGAGGCAAAGGTTTTGGCCATGCCCCACACCGCTTGAGCGACGACCGCAACGGCAACAACGAGGAGTCCGTGTATCCAGCCGGTTTCATGAAAAGAAGGCCTTGTAAAAAATGGGCAAATAAGACGAGCGCCAACGCGGAAGGGATCGTAAAGCCAAGCCAAGCAGCCAATGCCCCCGGAAAACCAGCTCGTATATATCCGATTCCCATCCCAACCTGACTGCTCGCCGGACCCGGCAAAAATTGGCAAAGTGCGACCAAATCGGCAAAGGTCTTATCATCCAACCATTTTTTTCGGTTAACGTATTCCTGTATTCCTCCCGAAAATATCCTAAATGGGCAATTTGATGCACATAAGCTCTTCCCTTTTCCTTTTTCCTTAAATTCCCTTGAATCGGCTAAACCCTGACTCGTTTCTGCGAAAGAGGCTTTTTGTTTTATAAAAACCAAGTGAACAAAATCGCGATCACTAAACTTTGAGCGACGATAACCAAGGCCGTTCTTAATTTATCGACCTTTACATTGTATAAGAGCAGGTTTTGGCCGATCCAATTAATGATGAGGATGATAATGAACGCAAGCAGAAAATAGAAAACAAAATCCCCCACCGAATTGGCACCTCCTTCCAAAAAGATATCATCCATGGCGTGATGGCCGGTTGGGTCACACGATGACCTTCATAAATTTAAGAATGACAAGTTTGGTGGCCGGCTCGACTCGCGGTTCATCCGGATTGCGAATGTGCATGCCGGGGGCTACCGCTCCTAAATTTCTTGCGACAAACGGATCATATCCCGGCACGGGATGCCGTTTTCAAATATAGGTTCAGCATAATGGCGGATGAAAAAATCCTTGTCGATGCCCGTGATCCGAAAACCGCACTTTTGATAAAGCGCGAGCTGGCCAATGCTTGAATTGCCGGTTCCAATCTCAACGGTTTTATACCCCTGGGCTTTGGCGGTTTGAATGGCGTGCTTAACCAGTTGTTTCCCGATGCCTCGGCCCTGGTGCGCTTCGGCGACGGCCACATTGACGATCTCGACGGTTTGCGGTCTTGTGGGAAGCAACACGTAAACGCCGATGACTTCCCCATCCTCTTCCGCCAAATAGCACTGCCCTCTTTGTACATATTCCTCGACAAGCTCACGGGAAGGATCGGCCAGCAATAACAAATCCATCGGCAGCGGTTCATGACCATTCCATCTTCGAATCTTCATGAAATCCCCCTTGATTGGCTTGATCAACTTTGGAAATGGCGTCACTCTCGGCAAGCTTATCAATCAATGGCTCAAAGCTGTTTAAGCCAAGGGTGGTTGGGCGTATGCCGTTTCAGAGCCTGCCGGAGCCATTCCCGTTGTGTCCGATCCAGTCGATCTTTTACCGTCATGAAGTCATGATGGTCTTTGTCTCTCGTCCGTTTGGCTTTATATAACAGGACGATTTCCGGATTGAGAAACGGGATGCCGGTTTGTGTACTGCTCCAAACGGACGGCAGCGGGCGGGTGATCGTCACATCCCTTCGGAATTTCCATTCGTCCCCTTCCGATTCATTGAGCAGAATTTCCAATCGATTGCCGTTTTCGGGGTTTCGCGCGTGGAGTTCATGAACCGGGAGCTCCAAAACTTCGTTTTCCCACGGATAAAGCGCGTGGTTCATCACTTTTTGGAACGCCCATCCCTTGAGGTATTCTTTTAACTTAAGTTGGTCTTTGCGAAACACGGCGATTTCTATATCATCGTGCGGTCTTGTTTCTCTGCCGACAAACAGATCGATGGCCCATCCTCCCGCGATAAACCACGGTTGCTGAAAGCCGGACATGAGCGCAGCGATCCGCCGGCACGGTTCAAAAGGCATGTCCATTCCCCCGAACCCAAGCGTTTTCCGCAAAACCATCCGCTGGGCACGTTTTCGGCTGCTTTTCTCCAAGCCAGCCAGATGTTTTTCTAGACGTCTGCCCTTTTGGATGAAGATCGGCCCCCCTCAAAGGAAACCTAAAGTCTTTCGTAGGAAGAACCGTCGCGAATTCACCGTGCAAAGTGGCAAGGGAAACATTGTGAATTTGATCGGCATCGTAATACACACCATCAGGACCTTTCAGACCAAAAGCGGCCGTCGCATGAGTTCTATCAAGAATCTGCCCATATTCCTGTCCACGGAAGCAAAAACCACATTTGTACAGTTTTCACTCACCATCCTTTTTGGCTTGACCGAACATTTTATTGATGAGGTGTTCGCCCAAGAATAATCCGAAGACGCAAACGATCAAAAACCACCAGCCGACCGTTTTCCAATAAGTCATGGCAATCAGCGTGATCAAGAAATACCACCCTAACGCTAAAAACCAACGTAGGAACCGCATGCCGATTTCCCCTTGTGTTCCAGACTTAGATCCATGACGAGAGGTACATTCATTAGCTTAGGAAACGATCAAATTGCCCCATACTGAGGTTTTTTATGCTTTTCAACGATTTGCGAAAGCTGCCGACTCAACTTCGCGGGATCTTGCGAAAAGATGATGATTAAAATACGTTTTAAACAAATAATTAAAGCGGATTAAAGCAACCATAAGAAGAAGTATATATCAGCCCTCTTGAATTTTATTAATAAATATTTCTCAACAACGATTAATTTTTCTTTCCAAGCCGGATCCGTGTCATTGGATAGAAAGGAAATATCCTCCCGCTTGCTTTGTCTATAAGAGCGATTAAGCATGATGATCGTCACGAGATTGGTGATCATGGTTAACAAAATGGTGATGACACCGATATGCAAAGCCGTCAACAAACATAAATTGAACAGACAAAATCCAAGCGTTTCATTTCTGATTTTCCGCAATCCTGCATTGTCATAGTTTTCATAGTAGCTTTTGTCATGGACGATGACAAAAAACTGTATTTTGTGTCTGGGCCATGCTGTTCCGCAACGGACCAACCAAAATATATTCAAAAGGTATAGATCGTGCCTTTTATTTTATGCCACCTGATTGGGTTCTTGCGTAACCTGATAAAGCTCCTTGAAACCGCGAAGTAACGGAAAAAACAACACAAGGATGACCATAAACAGACCGGTCGCGGCCAAGGCATAAAGTGTCCCGGTTATTCCGGCCAAAAAACCGCCAAATAAAATGCCGATCATTTGTCCCCAATTGACCGTGGCCTGTAAAATCGATGAACCGCGGCCCAGCAATTCCTGTGGCGTTATTCCCAAGAACAAAGCGCCGACCGGAACATTTAGCAACGCATTCAGGCCGCCGACCAGAGCGGACCATGCAAAGATGGGCGACAAGCCTATTAACCTTTCAAAAGGCGGCAGGACGAGGACAACAATCATCCATAAGCCGATGGCGGCGGTACTTGCCAGCAGCATCACGCTTGGGCGAATCCGCTTGACGATAAAAGGTGAAATCAATGAACCTAAAAGGGCGCCCATGCCCACGGTGGCATCCAGAAAGCCGAATTTTGCGGCCGGCACATGCAACTCAACCAAAAACAACGCATTGAGATTCGTACTTAAAACCCCTGCCGCAAGGGTTACAGGGATCAGTAACAGGATCAGAAATCTTAACGTTGAAAGGCCGAAGATTTCGCGTATCCCATGGCGGAAGGCGGTCAGATAAGATTCTTGCGCCCCTTGAGAAGACTCGTTTCTTTGATTGAGTTCAACCAGGGTAACGAGCAGTGCCGCAGAAATAAGAAAAGTGAACGCGTCGATAATAAAGATCGCGTTGTAATTATGAACCAAAAACAATAACCCGGCGACGGCGGGTGCGATGATGATCATGGCTTGCGTCGTGCTCTGGGATAAACCGACGGCTTCGGGCAACTTCTGTTTGTCCACCAAAAGCGGAATGGATGCGGAGCGGGCCGGTTCAAACAACGAAGTGCCGATTCCCTCTAAAACGATGAGACATAAAAGTATCCAAACATGGTTTTGGGCGAAAAGCATCGCCAGCACGATGCACATTCGGTACAGATCCATGCTGACCAAAATCAACCGTTTGGCATAGCGATCCGCCAATGGTCCCATAAAAGCCCCGAACACGGCCGTCGGCAACATTTGCGCAAAAATGACCATCCCGATAATGAAAGGGTTATTGGTTTTGCTGGCCGCGAGAAAAACAATCAACGTTTTTGTAATGCCATCCCCGAATTCCGAGACGAGCTGGGCCGACCAAAACCTCAAATAAACCGAAGAGCGTAATAAGGACAACACGAATATCCCCCACCGATCTCTCGTTCGAGCGATATGTGTCACCATCGTGCAAAACGAATAACAGGCATCGATATCCCGTTTTGCAAACGACATCACGAAAATTTTAACTTTCATACCCTCATTTAAATAATGAAATTCAATAAGATTCAGTCCGTTTCCTGCAAAAAAATATAAATCGGGTCTATCCTTTCTCCTTATATCGTCTTTGGACTTAGACATCACCGAGAGAAACGGACGTTTTTTCGCACCGTTTCAAAGAGACGCACATTCTTGCCTGCGGTCAACCAAGCCGGTGTCATAATCATTTATTTTATGTTTTCGACGATGACTTTCGGTTCATATGTGCTCAGTATCTCGAACGTTGACTCTACGGTTGAAATCACATAATGTTCGACAGGATAAAGATCGGTTCCCGGCCCGGGCAGCTGGTCGTACCAATGGATAAAATCGGAACGGGTTGATTTGTAGAGATACCAGGGATGGCATTCATCACCAAAATGTCTCCGGCGGGCCGCAGATGCTTCTTGAAGCAGATAGCTCGCCTTCATTTCGTCCATAAATCGAAAGGCTTCAACAAAATTGCCGGAACGACCTTGTTGATCATAAATGAAACTAAAAATTTTACGATCATCCCCGACTTTAATAATCAAGCCGCTTGGGCTTTTGATGACTTCTTTTTCTTCTAGCAAATCGACATGCTCGTAATTTGCGGGATGCCAAATTTCCAGCATCGTTATCCCCTCATTCCTTTATGGGCGGCGCATTTTATCTTTCTCAAAGTTAAATGTAGGTTCTCCTCCAAAAGAGCTTGTACTGTATCTAACATCACCCGGCGGAGGGCTTTTTACAACAGTTTCACCGGCAATGGATGCGTATTCCTCGACTTCGTATCACTTATCTGACGAGTTGTATATTTTTTTCAGCTCCTTTTTTAGGCTTTTATAGTGCCAATGAATGTGATAAAAATCTATAAGTTTTTCAATAAGGGTTTCTTTCGACAGGTCTTCAGCCGCGGCGGCCAACTCGGACAAAATACGCATATAGTTATAACAGCTTTCAAAAATATCATTTAAGTCGCTCGTCAACACGCTTAATTCCTTTTTTTGCACAAGCGGATGCAATAGGTCGATGATTTCCTGAAATATCCATTTCTTTCAATGCAAAACCTTTCCCTTCATCGCGGCACGTATGGCCCATGCCCTTTGAACTTTTTAAATCGACCTTCTGCTGAAAGTGTCCCACACTGGGATTCGGGACGGAAATTTATCCTTCCAATGCAAAACACATTTTACTTTTTAACCTTTCTTTTTCTTTCCCGGTAATAAACCAAAAACCATGCAAACGCCGAAGCTGAAGCGATGACCAACGCCCTGACAATACCTGTAAAATTGATTGCAGAACGTAAAAAAAACAATCCAAAAACAATTATAATTATAAAATTAATAAGAAAATAAATTAATGCTCCTCTGATAGTCTTTTTCATATATACCATCCTCTATATCTGATCAATTTTTATCTCATATTTATATAAATATAGCTATTTTCTGCTATCAGCTTACACAAAGTTATTTTACGTTGAGTTCAAATAAATAAAAAACAACAATAATATACGGTGTTTAGTTATGAAACCTTTTAAAGGGTGGGCGTGAACTTTTTGGCAAAGTTGTCTCTAAAAACCATGCTATCTATGTTTCAAGCTCACGCCCACAGTGATTTCATGTAAAGTTACAATTTGCCGTTAATTTATATGAAGAAAAACCATTTAGTAATTAAGAAAACCGTTGTTCTTACGTTTATCTCTGGAATCTAAATAGTTAAAAATTTTTTCACCTGGATTGGAATACCACATAAGTATGCTAAATACAGCATTTACAGCGTTTACAACATAACTGGCAATTCTTGTTGATAAGCCTAAAGCTAAAAGTTTTCTCTTTAAACTTCTTGAAAAAATAATTTTAGCCCTTTCAACAGAATACTTTTTTGACAAATTCCTCAAATAAGCTGAAAGTTTTAGAAGTCCACCTCCAATAACTCCTTGAATAGCCCAATTAATGGCATTGGAAACAAACCATCTAGAATTCCACCAATGATTTTTCCAATAAAACCCTGTAGGATCGATATTCATCACTGGGTTATTTCCCGCATAAATATATCCATTCTGTGAAATAGGATCATCTTTGTCACCTGGATGCGGATCCAGCGCTAAGAAATTGCCGTTTTGCGGGTTGTAGTATCGGGCTTTTAGATAATAATGCTTCGTTTCATTGTCATAGTAGTAGCCGGCGTAGCGGATCGGGTTCTCTTTGGCTATGGCGCCGTTTTCGCTTAAAACATTGCCGTAAGCGTCATACAGATAGGAACCGACCTCGTTTCCGGATGAATCCAGAATAGAAATCACATCGCCGCGCTGATTGGTCCAATAATAGTAAGGATGGTCGACCCATTCGCCAGATGCATTTTTTTCCCTGATGATGAAACCCAGAGGTTTTCCATCGGAGTCCCACTGATAATAACGATATTGCGTAATGGTCCCGTTATCGCGAACGATTTCCATCGCGAGATTATTGGACTCATAGTAATATTCATACGATTTTGTACCGACGGTTTTCTTGGTCCTTTACCCGTTTTCATCATATTCATATTGCCCGATGACAGTGCCCGACAAGGTTGTGACCTTGGTTTGCTGCCCCAAAGCATTGTAGACATACTTATAGTTTTCATCCTGTGTCAAATTACCATCAAGATCATACACATAGGGGACGCCGTTTTTGGTCACAATCTGGTTGGCATCATTATAGGTATACGTACTGGTAACCCCATTCACTGTCGCTTTCGTCCTATTCCCAACCGCGTCATATTCATATGTGTTTCTCGTTCCATTCGGAAGGACTTCTGAGATCAGTTGGTTATTTTGATCATAATTGTACGTCGTATCCCCTAACGGAGTCGTCTCTTTAATGATGTTGCCCGATTGATCGTATTGATAAGAATATTGGGATGTCGGCGTTGTACTGGATCCTTTAAAATATTGGATGGATTGGATATTGTTGCTCTCATTCAAAGTCGTGATTTGTTTAAATAATCCATTGTTCACATCTACCGTATCCCGGCGATTGGTTAAATCATAGGAGAATTGATATTGAACCATGTTTTGATCGTTGACGCTCGTGCTTACGCTTTGGGGCTTGCCTTCCTCCGTGTAGGTATAATTGTTCTTCACCATCCAAGGTTGGTCCTCTTTATATTGCAGAATAGCCCCACTTATCAAATCATCATCGTTATACGAATAGTTGAGTTGAAAATTCCCTTGGTTGTATTGAGAGAGTTGATCGTTCTCCGTATAGGCAAACTGTTTTTCCGCAATGTTGCTATTTTTCAATAAGTCTTTAAAAACGCTTGAAGTGAGTTGTCCATCCTCATTGTAGCTATTTGTTAAGCCCAATACATCTTGATTATTTTGACTGACCACCATGCCGGCTAATTGATCTTCACTGTTATACGTATAGCTTTCTTTGATTCCGGAATTTTTGATTGTTGTTTTCAAATTCCCGTTTTGATCATATTCATATTGTATCTTCATTTTTTGTTGACCGGAGACGGGCATTTCAACACTTGTCACTTGGTTATTGCCATTATACGTATAGGTCTTTTGGCGACCCAAGGCATCGGTTAAAGACAACATATTTCCGTTATCATCATAAGTGTACCTTGTTTTATTGCCCTTTCCATCCGTGACCGATGTAATAAGATCCGTAAAAATTGGATCATATTCATATGAAATGGTTCTGCCGGCCCCATCCGTTTTGGAAATGACTTGTCCGTAATCGTTGTAACTCGTAGATGTTGTGTTTCCCATTTCATCGGTTTCAACAACGCTATTGTCCGTATAGACAGTCTGGATAAACGTATGATTCGGATAAGTGACCTTAATCTGCCGCCCGTAAGCATCGTATTGATATTCGGTGACTTCTTCGCCAACTCGTGACCAGATGAGATTTCCATGGGAATCGTAATCATTATATGTTTTTGTTCCTGACGGATCCGTTTGAACAATTAAATGGTTTTGACCATCATATTGATAAGTGGTCACTTTTCCTTCTTTATCCACGTACTGAATCACGTTTCCTTGATTGTCATACGTACGGGTTTCGGTGTTGCCATCCGCATTGGTCGTCTCTATAACATTATAATTCGTATCATATTTAACCTTGGTGGTTGAGCCGTCATCATTTGTCGTTTCTGTCACCATGTAAGTCTGGTTTGCGGTATCTCGTTTATAAGAAGTCGTTCTCCCTTCCGTATCGCTGACCTGATACAGATTATTTTTGTAATCGTAATCATATGTCGTCGAAACCGATTCGGCCCCCGGAGATTGAGGCGTTAAAATCGTCAATTCATTATCCTCATAACTAAACGTATTGACATTTCCCTTTGCATCCGTATATTCGGACAATTGGTCATTTTCGTTATCGTAATCAAATGTGTTGGTTAAGGTTCTTGTTGTACCGGTCGCTTTTGTGACGGTGCCGATGAGCTGGTTATTACTATTATATTGATACTCTAGCCAACGGTCTTTGAAAGCCACCTTATTGATCATGCCGTTTGTATTGTAGGATATCTTGATGCTGTTCCGTACGGTATTTCCAGCAGCGTCCACCTCCGCGATTTCCGTCAACTGATTCCCGGTGTATTTGAAACGAATTTCATTATTGTTCATATCCTTATATGCATACAGCCGAAAGCGGTTGGCATTGCTGGGATCCTGTTCAAACAACTTTGAGAATCCATCTTTATCCTTTATCCGATAACCTGAAGTTCCGTTGACGGTTTCGTTAGTCAACGACAAATATTTTCCCTTTGGTGAACGATAGGAGCCATCGCTGGAATTGTAAACAAATTCGTGTCTCGTTCCGTCCTCATCATAATAATAAAGGTTGGAAGACGCCTCCTTCTTCACTAACGATTCATTTCCCGCGAATGTCCATCCTTTGCCAAAGGCAGACGATTGAGTTGAGCGGGAATTGTAATATCTCGTAAAGTCAAAACCTAACGTGCCGCGGGTGTATAAAGATTGATCCGTAAAACTCAACACCATATTGCCGGTCGTTACATTGACCGATGCTGTTGCATTATTACCCAGTTGATGGGTTCCATAGGTGAAGTAGTCTTCTAACCCTAATAGATCCTCTTGGTTGGGAATATTGCCCAACTGTGTCGCAGAAGGCGCGCTGAGCCCCCGATCACCCGTCATCTTTTCAGCTTCGGAGGACGGCGCTGTTTCCGCTGTATAACGGTAAGCTCGCACTCGAACTTGGTAAGCTTTTTTATCAATTAGCGTTTGGGAGGCACCGATCTCCTGATATTGTTTCGTTGGATCAACCGGCAAATCGGTAATACCATCGAATAGTGAGATCCCGGCTGTGTTCCAGGAAGTGGTTTTTCCAACATCAAAGGATTTATAATTTTTGCCGTCATAAAGCTCCACTCTATAGCCACCGGCGCCTGTAACAGGACTCCAAGTGATATTTAATGCCCCTTTATTATTGACATAATCAGTCACTTCACCACTAACATTCACATTTTTCGGGGTCTCAAGCGGTATATAGCCATACTGTGACTCGGAAAATGGCGTGGTTCCCAGATCACAAACCGCTTTTATTCGAATGGAATAACGATGGAAGTATGTGTAATCTCCTCCATCTTTAGAAGCATTCACATACACAGGGTTTGGGTCGATGGGCAATTCCGCTCCCGTTTTATCTTTATGCAGAGCATATTTTCCTTGGGCGATTTCACTATCGGTTGGCCAAACCTTTTGCCCTTTCGTAGACCAACTGGTGGTATTCCCGACATTGAATTCTTCGTAGTGTATCCCATTATAAATCAATACTTTATATCCTGTTGCGCCTTCTACGGGATCCCACGAAATATCCAACCAACCTCTTCCCTTGTTCGTCGGATCGGTCTCGGGATAGGCGTAAGCTTTTACGGTCGGCATGTTAGGCGTATCCACAAGATTGGCAGGAATCGCTTTCTTGACTTCCGATGAGGCTGGGCTGTCTCCGCTCTCATAATGGGCAATAACCCTAAATCCATATTCCTTTCTAGTGGTGGTCGTTCCGCTTTTCGCACTGTAGAATTTACTGGGATCTGTTGGTAATTCTTCTCCTGAACCATCTAGCTTATAAGTTGAACTTGTGGAATAAGGGGCTTTAGGAAATATTTTTTTTGATTTTGATGTCCAACTGGTGGCCGTACCGTTATAAACCGTTTCGAATCCTTTTCCATCATACATCTGAAGTTCATAGGATTTAGCACCATATACTGAGGGCCAACTGACGTTCACATAGCCAGTGGTTTTCCCGTCTGCATATTGCGTCGCTGATACGGTTGGGCTTTTCATTGTTGGATAATGATATGAGATGATGATTTTAGCCTTATTTGGGCTTTCAGCAGCGGTGATTTTTTTCCAATAAGTTTGTCCATTTCCGTTCGTATGAAATTTGAATCCATAGTTTGGAATATCGCCGTCTACCATGGATTGAATCGTACTGGTTACATTAAACGAAGCCCATTGATCGCGGGCAACCTTAGTGCTCGTAATATTGGTTGAGCTAGGTTTATTATTCCATGTTAATTCATCGACATTCCATGGACCATTTACACGATCAACCCATAGCCCCGTTGGGGTCGTTGCGTAATACGCATGCGTCACATAAACTTTTAAAGTGGCGGAGTCAATGATGGCACCCTTTAAATCTCCTACAATACTAAACTTAATAAATGCGTAATTCGTTCCAGTTGTGCTGTCATATTTTCCAACTTTTAAAACGTATTCTCCTTGAGAAGAATCCCATTCTTTATTGTAGTTCGTGTTAGGATAGGCACTGGATACAAATGTATCCCCTAATGCATCAATGGTAACTGAAGGGTCAATGTAAACAGGATAAACGCGATCCGGAGATTCGAGCCATTTTTTGTCCACGACGAGCTTAATATTGTATTGATTTTTTCCTCGTTTCGACAATTCATAATGTAAATCTCTTGATTGAACGCCGTTTCCCAATCCGCTATTATAATTCGAGTCTTCCATGATCGGACTGGGCAATTCAAAGACCTTATTTTTAAATTTTGGCTCTTTGTCATTTTCTGTAGAAACTCGCCCAATCCAGCCTTTTCATAGGCTAGAGAATCTCCTTCTCGCGTACCAACCATTAAGCGGATGGAGCGCAGGGGGTCAAGCGCTTTTGGCTTGACGCCTAAGCGACATCAGCTAGACTATGGGACGGCGAAGAAGGGGACGGATGGATACCACGGCTTGAACATTCAAGCTTGACGCGAATGCGAAAATGTTCCAGATTCCTAAATCCATATGACATGCGCTTTCTGTTCTTAATTTTGTGGTTTGTCCCTTCGGTTCTCGCATTCGTATAGGGTAACTCAAAGAACTTTAAAATATGCATTTTCCA
>JGI25331J36430_1000779_pt1 | contig 19144 bp, 24 predicted proteins | sample HigsolmetaAR206D_FD_36430 | JGI IMG/M metagenome (IMG submission 36430) | reverse complement strand
GTGAAACAACAAAAAGAAAAGGGCGGCAAGAAGAAAAAGGCGAAAGAACTTAAGATCGCTTTAGTCCATACGGGTTGGGAACAAGACGGCTCCAAACGGCGAAAATTGAAGAATAAACGGCATGATTTCCACACGGGCTCCGAGCCGTTTTGGGAAGGCTTTGAAAGCTTCCTGGAGAAGCACTACGACTATGACGCGACGAAAACGAAGCTGGTCATCAACGGAGATGGGGCTGGTTGGATTTCGGCTTGCCAAGATGACTTCAAGGGCCGGGCGTTTTATCATTTGGATCGGTTCCATGTCGCCCGCGATTTGTATCTAGTCATGAAAGACCATCCGCGCTATTCCGCGATGAAACGGGCGCTGAACGAGAATGATCCGGAGCGGTTGATCGTGGAGCTGAACAGCGCCGTGGGAACGATGGCTACACCGGAAGGCGAAGCGAAGCTAGAGGTGTTCATCGCGTATGTCACGAAACATAAAGAAGCCTTATGTGATTATAAGGCGTGGCTCGAAGAAAAAGGGATGGACACCCGCGGGATGTGCACGATGGGGGCTTCGGAAGGCCTGATGAGCCAATTTGCGGCTCGCCTTAAACAGGGGCGCAGTTGGAGCGCAGCCGGTGTAGAGGTGATGACCCAATGGATGATTATCGACAAGGATCGGTTGGAGGTCAAAACGTGGTTTGGGCAATGGGTGCCGAACCGTGAAATAAACGGTTCGGGTCGTAAGGCTATAGAGACCAAAACCCGTAAAAGGCAAAGTGCTGTGAATCATCGTGCCTGAAGATTGTTTCATATAGGGGATGTTGTCGCGTACATCATTTACGATTTTCTTGATCGAGTGACGGGCATGCTAGGCATGAGTGCCTGCAAAGATCTAAAGTGCAGTTCTTTACAAGAAATCATGTCCCGCAGAGGTTCCATGTCAAGCATTGAAAAAGTGAAAATATATATAGTTTGATGAATTTATTTATTTATTTATTTGGAATTTACCTATATTTTTTAATTGACAAATAAAATAGATTTCTAAATTAAATTGAACATTTAATGGAAATATAATAATAATTTGTATCTTGGTATATATCCGGTAAAGTGAGCATATTCAAAATAACAAATTTGGTAAAGTACTCATCGAAGTATATACACTCTTTACTTCCCTCCCATAAAGATAAATTTAGGGAAACTAAGCGACCTTTCCGGCGGGGAACCCCCTCTTCCTTTTCAGTGGAACACGCAAGATTAACCGATCCTTATAGAATTCATCAAGCGAAGTCCGACATAACCTTGTGTAAAGGAAAAGGTAAAAAGATCCATTATTGTTGACCAAAAACAATTTCAAGGGGAAAGCGACCATTGTCAATGAAATTTCTCTGCTCACTTCAATTAGAGAGATTATAATGATTATTTCTACATCCGCATCATTTAACCTCCTTTAACAAAAATTAGGATGCTTAGTGTATCATTTCTTTAGATCCATCAAAATGGATGACCATAAACTTCCTCATACCAGAAGATGAAAAATGCCACGAGCTTTCCCTTTGGATTGGAGAGTTTTGTAGAAATCCTTTCAAGCTATGGGGAAGACGTGAACCGCAAACTTGCCGTGTAAGGGGGAATTTGAAAATGGCATTAAAAAATGAAGTGGACGTCGTTTTCTTGGATGCGGGGGGNGTCCTTTTTGACACCTTTATAAAACAGTATGATCGTATCAGAAATCTATTGACGGCAAGAGGTTGTCCACAATCACACATTGACACCGCCCTCGTGAAGGCAAAGGCATATGTACGGGAGTTTTTGACCGAAAATAGCCTGATTACAAATTGGGATGAAGAAGAACAATACTACAAAGGGTTATATGGAGTCATTGCCAAAGAACTCGGTGAAATGGGTCTAATCAATGAATTGTTTTACTGTACGCACTATGCCGTTCATTGCGAGTTGTTCCCGGAAGTCAAAGAGGTTCTCGAAACACTCCGTCATAGATATCGATTGGGAGTTATTTCAAACGCTTTGCCGAGCATGGATTGGGTCTTTGATCGGTTCGGGATTCGCAAATACTTCGATGCCATCATTCTTTCCGCCACGGTTAAGGTAGCCAAACCGGATGCTGCCATCTATCACATTGCGCTTCAGCGCCTGCAAGCCGAAAAAGCGCATTGCATCTTTATTGACGATAAACTTGAAAATATTGAAGGGGCCGAACGCGTCGGAATAAGAGGGCTGCGTTTGGATAGAGAAAAGATGAATCTGTTGGAATTATTAAAAGGACACGGGCTCTTGTAAGTCTCCAAATGAACGAAGAGCGGACGCTTGATAGGACGATATAGGCCTGGATTGGAAATGTGATCCAAGAAGTTTTCCAATTAAAAACAAGAATCGGCATCCTTTTCCCCCACGACATTTCCAAAACGTTTCTAACGGCCTTGTTCCTCCCGGCAAACTCATGCTGGCCTTGTCCTTCGCGCTTTCCTTTCATGCGTGGTAACCGCAAATGAGGAGTAGATTAAATAAGCAGCTCTGCCTAACCGCTCGTGCGGAAGCAAACAAAGGGGTCCCGGGCATCGTCGGCGTTTCAACGGAGCAGCTTTGCGATAATGTGAAAGCGCTAGAAGTCATGCGTTGGTTAGGGCGGTATAAGTCACTCAATGGGGGATGGTCAGGTTGCCGAGGTGTTCCGCCGAAAAGGCGGTGAGGCTCATTACAAATGAGATGATTGATCGCTGCGCTCAACAACAGCTACGGTTCTTCGCCGCAGAGGCTTGTTTAAAGGGGCGCCATCTCCATGGAACATCTTGACATCGCACACATGAATGATATATTGGTTGTATGACCAATCAAAAGCGAGTGGAGGACGGAATGAAAACAAGAGAAAAGAATGCGCGGGCCAAATTGATCGAAGCGGCTTATAAGGTGCTTGCCGAAAAGGGGTATGAGAATTGTTCCATAAAGGACATTGCCCGTGAGGCGGGGGTGTCACCGGGGCTTGTTCATTATTACTTTGCGAACAAGGAAGAACTGTTAGCGGCGGTTGTTAAAGAAGCGACAGATGCGTATTGCCGAGAGATGGAGCACATGCGGGCAACCGTCGCAGGAGACCGGCTGGCCGACGCCGCACTGGCCGAGCCGCTCAAACGGACGAGAGAACATGCGGACTGGTATAAGCTGCGCTACGAGTTGTACGTCCTGGCCTTGCGTAATCCCACGATACGGTCGGGGGTCAAAGAGCTGTTCACAAAGGGACGCGAGGGCATCGAAGGTACCGTACAGGCTGTAGCTGGGAAACCTTTATTAGATGGAGCGGAGCTGTCGGCCATTTTGTTCGCTTGTTTTGAAGGCCTGGCCTTGCAAGCTTTGATTGATCCGGATTTTGATTTAGAAGGGGCTTACCGGGTCCTGGGCCAAATGGCCAAACAGTTTGTCCAAACAAAAAGCGAGGGAAAATGATTATGGTTCGCGTCCTCATGCGGTTGGAAAGCTTGTGCGTGGCGCTGCTCAGTGCGGCGGCCTATTACACGCTTCATCTCAACTGGGCGGCGTTTTTTGGTTTCCTTCTCGCTCCGGACATCGCGATGGCGGGCTATCGGGTGAATCCTCGCGTAGGGGCGATGGTGTATAACTTGGCCCACAGTTACCTTCTGCCCGCGGCCATCTTGGCGGCCGGATGGTGGCATCAAAGCCCGCTGCTTTTGCAGGTTGGCTTGATCTGGTCCGCGCATATTGGATTGGACCGGGCGATGGGCTTTGGGCTGAAATACCCGACCGCTTTTCAGGATACCCATTTACAAAGGTTGTAGGTTTCTCTGTTATTGGTTGGTTGTACAATCAAATAGATGGTATTCCGTTGTTTCTCATTCTGTGATCAAACGTTGGAGGGCATTCGATGAAGGTATTGATTATCTACGCTCACCCGAATCCGCAGAGTTTTAACGCCGCCCTTTTAAAAGCCGTGGAACGCGGGCTGCGAGAAGCCGGTCATGCGTATGCGGTCATCGATCTGTACAAGGACCGTTTTAATCCGGTTTTGGTGTACAACGACAAAATCCGGCGCCGGGATCTTAAAAACGATCCGGAAACCGCACATTATCGTGATCTCGTGCGGGACGCCGATCATCTCATCTTCATATTTCCCGTTTGGTGGTATGGCGTCCCGGCGATTTTGAAGGGCTTTTTCGATCGGGTCTTTGCCTCCGGGTTTGCCTATCGTTATGACGGTGCGGTGCCGAAGGGATTGCTGAAGGGAAAATCGGCGTGGGTGGTCTATACGCTGGACTCGCCCGGATGGTATGTCAGACTGGTTCGCCGAAGCGTGGAATGGACGGTCATCCGAGAGGCGATCCTCAAGTTTTGCGGCATCCGCAAGGTCAGGCGCTTCATGTTTGCCGGCGTCAAGCGGAGCAGCATCAAACGACGTCAAAAGTGGTTGGCTTCTTTGTACCATCAAGCCCGTTTCGGGTTGCGCTAAACGGATTGGAGGGAGTTCGGGCATCCTTATCGTCCGGGAAAAGCACAGCCACTAGAAAAATCGCAGGAGAAGCTGAAGCGGCCCGAAGACGGAGAGGACGGTGGCGGCCGTGCGGATTTCATCGCTCAGGAAAACCTGCATGCTGGAGCGCTGCCCGAAAGGAAAAACCGATTGCTCGGTGTCCCGTGTGGGCCGGAGCGGATTTGAACGGGGTGCTTCCACGACGTTTGTACAGAGAAGAAAGGCGCCGTGGGGAAATCCGTACACTTTAGCGGCTTGCCGTGGAAGCGGGCTTGTCGCACGGTCGCTTGGCAGGCCAGTTCTCTGGCGCCTTCATGGTTGTCCGTTTAGGAGGTTTACGATTTTATTTCAGGGCTTCGGGGCCATGTGCTCTATCAAAGAGCGACTTGGCCACAAAAAGAGGAGTTCATTGAAAACTGACCAAGACGGGACATCTTTGGTCTGTTTTAGGCATTCAGAATTTGTTTTAGCGATAAGTTTTGACGGCGGGCGGTTCGTAGGCGTGAAATCGCTCAAGCAACCGGCTTGGCTCGTCGTCTACGAGCGCCATAGAACGGTATTGTTCATGTAAAAATTGTTCCTTCGTCATATGATTAAACAGCTCGACAAGGGGATCAAAATAATGGTTAATGTTTAATAGCCCAATCGGTTTTTGATGGAGCCCCAATTGCGCCCACGTGAACATTTCAAAAAACTCCTCTAACGTTCCCGGCCCGCCCGGCAGAGCAATAAATCCGTCCGCCAGCTCCGCCATTTTAGCCTTCCGCTCGTGCATGGTATCCACAATCACGAGTTCTGATAAATGTTTGTGGGCGATTTCTCTTTTTTCAAGGAAGCTTGGCATAATACCGATGACACGCCCGCCTCCCTCTAAAACGGCGTCCGCGACGGCGCCCATCACGCCGACGCTGGCTCCGCCATAGACAAGCGTGAGGTTCCGTTTTGCCAGTTCTTTGCCAAGTTGTTTGGCGCCTTCTACATAGAGATGAGAGGCCCCGTTGCTGGAGCCGCAAAATACGGCGATCCGTTTCACATGAAATCCCCTCCTAATCTTTCAACGTTTCTATTATATAAAAGTGGCAATAGTCTGTTAAACTAAAGATGCGGGCATCAAAAAATGTGTCCCATGTTTTCGGCAGTCTCTTTAAGGCAACAAGGAAAAAATCCCCTTTGGTCCAATGTCTCATCCTTTGTGCGCGATGCGATGCGTGTCATGCGAAGGCAGCGTTTGCTTGGGGTTTCCGGCCTTTCGCTTTGCGGTCGTCGATGTTGTCCGGATTTCCGCGGGGTGACGCTTTAACCTTTGCGTCATGCGCGATTCGGCCGGATCGTTCAAAATGGCTTAGTTTATGTCCTGCCGGCGCTTCGTGAGGGATCTTGGTAGAGTTTGAGCGCCGGCCGCTATCCGTATCCGTTTCGCCGCGGCGTTTGACAAAAAGAGATCGGCGCCGCTGTTCAAGTCGGGATCGTTCGGCGCGGGAATGGATCCGTCGCTCAAGGCAACTGTTGTTTGACGTTTGAAGGCGCGTCCCGGCTGTCCTATACTCTACTATGTTCAGAATTATAATAAGGAGTGAGTCCACATGGAGATTATGGATTTAATCAAATCCCGCCGTTCCATTGGCGCTGTGGAAGATAGAGAGGTACCGGACGATGTGATCCGGGAATTATTGGAGGCTGCGATATGGGCGCCGAACCATAAAAAAACGGAGCCTTGGAAATTTCGCGTCGTCAAAGGAGAAGGGCGCGTAAAATTCGGTGAAGAAATGGCGCGCATCGCGGCGGCCAAGGTTGCGGGCTTGAGCGAAGAAGAAGCACAAAAGAAGATTGAAAAAGCACGAAAAGCTCCGCTGAGAGCGCCGGTCATCATCGTCATCGCCACGAGCCCGTCCGGAAAAGTGCCGGAAATAGAAGAAGTGGCGGCGACCGGCTGCGCCTTGCAAAACCTCTTGCTTGTCGCAACGGAAAAGGGCCTGGCTACAAAAGTAAGAACCGGGGATATGGCGTATGAAAAAGAGCTGCATAAGTTTCTCCAATTAGATGAGAACGATAAAATTATTGGTTTTGTTTATGTCGGTTATCCGAAAAAAGAATCGGAGATTAAAGCGCAACGGACTCCGGCCGAAGAAAAAACGATTTGGATCGGTTGATGGCTTGACACAGAAGCCCGGCACCTGCAAACGATTCTGGGTTTACGGTGCGGGCTCTTTTTTATTTTGGCGAAAGCGTTTTTGGATTTGCGGATTAAAAATGTAATTGCCAAGGATGTTTTGGCGGCTTGAGGTCGAGATGATGCGGGCGGGCTTTTAAAGGATAGACGGCAGGGATAGCGTTTGCGGCGTTATCTTTAAGCAGGGGCGTCATTTTAAATCCTTTACGGGCAAAGCAGTTGCCGAGTGTCCTCTACTAATGGAATTACTCGGCGGCTTTTTTATTCATAGATTCATCTTTTTCCGAATGGGGCTAGATTGTGCATTCGACCGATATTTCATATGCAAACCAATTTTAAATCGTGCTAAAATAATATACAGTAAGAGTATTTGTAATGGGGATATGATCGAACGCCACCCGGGATACCGACGGTCAAGACCGTAACCTATAAATCGACTACCGTATCAGGAAAGGCGGAAGCCGGTTCCACCGTTTACGTCTATAACGGAAGCAAATATCTTGGGAAAGGGACGGCAAACTCCAAAGGAAACTACGTCGTTCACATCAGCAAACAGAAAAAAGGTTCAACCCTCAAGATTTACGCAAAAGATAAAGCGGGAAATAAGAGCGGTTATCGCTATGTGAAAGTGAAATAGTGGAGCCCAACCTCTCCCAAATGGGAGAGGTTGATTTCTGGCATTTTTTGTCCGGTACGACATTTCTTAATCTACAGGGGGGCCTTCCATGGATGCACGGGTTCAAGAACTGATTGATTTCATTAGGACAAAATTTGGATTGCACCATTACGATTTAAAAAGGCACCGGTTCGCGCGGCATGTCAATCTCTTTAATCAAACCGTGTACACATTGAACATGGAATGGTTTCCGGATCTGATCATCGCACAAGAGGATGAGGATTTAAATCCGGACGGGGCCGCGGTGATTGACATCGACGTCAAGAGCCGCAGGGTTCAGAACGTGATTTTTGTTGGCGGCAAAACTTATGCCCGCGGCGGGATTGCGTTTGCCGGTCTCGATAAAAACGGCATGATCCAGTGGATCGAACAGGAGACAGGATTAACGTACGGGCTGCACTTCCAACTGGAAAGGGAAGAACCAGGGGCGCTCAACTTTCAGGCTTGTTTTGACGGCATCCCGGTTTCGCCGCCCGGGTTTATCGAATTGCGCTGGGATCCGAACAGAAACCTCACCTTATTTTCCGTCAGCGGTCCGTTTCCTTCTGAAGAAATGGTCCGGGAGGAAAGCTATGCCCTTTCCCTTGAAAAGGTGGAACATCTGACGAAGGATCAATTCCGATTGATCGAACTTCCTTCCTATGAAGAGAAGCGGCTCGTTCCCGTCTATGCGTTGGAAGAGCTCTTTGTCACCAATGATGGATCATCGACGCTTCCCTATGAGCTCATTGAAAATGCGGGATCATTTCTGGAAATCGACAAAATCCTGTCTTGGGATGAACCGCTCGCTCTTCCCTTTGAAAGTCAAGCATTGAGTTTTACGGAGGACATAATGGCCGAACAAGCCTTCTCCGGTGAGCCGCATCCCGATTCTTTTCCGATTACCAAGCCTGAGCAAGAACAGTGCGTGGAGGCGGTTCGCGACTTTCTGCGCCGGGTGTATCCGAATGATAGCGGAAAATGGCGGCTTCATACGCTGCATCGCGAAAACGGATATATTCATGCGACATTGAGAGAAAGCCGGCCCGAGGCCCGCGCGCTTCCAAGGAAACTGATCGTTATGATCGATGCGGAACATTTTCAGGCCGTCAATTATATGGATAATCAAGTTTTGTTGGAGATTTTCGGTCCATTGCAAGCGCCTGAAAAAGTTAAAATAAAAAAAGATGAAGCTTATGAAAAAATAAAAGATCGGATTGAGTTAAAGCCGGTCTACGTTTATGACTTCAAACAAAAACGCTATGTTTTGTGCGGAAAACTTGATTGCGGCGATGTTGTGGATGCGGTGAGCGGCGAAGTGCTGGCATTGGATGGATGATAGTTGAGAGAAATGAAGGCAATCTCCTCCATGTTTGTTGGGAGAGATTGCCTATTTTTATGAGAGTAAGCGCCGCGTGATCGACAACAATACCGTCCAGACGGTATAGTTCAGATAAGAGGAGTGAATGAGCATGAGCGATATGAAATCCGGGATGACCACAACGCGGGAACGCTTGTTGGAAACCGCCTGCCAGATTGTCCGCGCGGAAGGGGTCGGCCGTTTGACGCTGGATGCCGTGGCGCACGCTTCCGGTGTGAGCAAAGGGGGACTGCTCTATCATTTCCCTTCAAAAAAAGACTTGATTGCCGGGATGGTGCACTACTTGACGGAGCGGTTCAACGACGGCCTTGAACGGGAACTGCGGAAGGAATCCGAGGATTATCCGGCGGGTTCAAGTTCGAATGGGCGGTTTGTTCGTTCCTATATTCGCAGCACGTTTGCCGATGCGGAACAGATGGGAGAGATCAGTGCCGCTTTGCTGGCGGCGGTCGTCACCGATCCGCAGCTGTTGGATCCGCTGCGGGAACGCCAGCGGGAATGGCAGCGGCGGATCGATGAGGACGGATTGGAACCGGCCTTGGCGACGGTGTTGCGCCTTGCCGCAGACGGGCTGTGGTTCGCCGACCTGTTCGATCTGGCGCCGCCAAAGGGAGAGCAGCGCGCCCGCGTGCTTGCGCTGCTTGAGCGATGGGCCGGAGGGGGACAAAAACCGTGAAATCGTTTCTGTTTTTATTGATAGCCATCGCCAGCGAAGTGGTGGGGACGGCTTCGTTGAAAGCCTCACAAGGGTTCAGCCGCTTGTGGCCAAGCCTCATCGTCGTCATCGGGTACGGCACGGCCTTTTATTTCTTCTCCTTAAGCTTGAAACATATCCCGCTGGGTGTCGCCTACGCGATCTGGTCGGGCTTGGGAACGGTCGGTACGGTCATCATCGGCTATTTCGTCTGGCGCGAGACGCTGGACCTTTATCGGGCGATCGGCATCGTGCTCATCTTGATCGGCACCGTGATCCTCAATGTTACGAACAACGAGGGATAAACGATGAACAACGTCATGACGACTTTGAAATGGTATTTTCTCGCGGTCGACGTGGCCTTTATTCTCTATTGGCTGATGACCGTTTTGCATCTCATTCCACACAAATGGCTCTTTAAAGATTACGATCATCCGGTTCTGGTTGCCTGGAACTAGTCGTTTTTGCCCCTGGATTTGCTTTTTCGGCAACGGGATTGATCAGTCTGCGTCAGTACGGCAAAACCGTCCTTCGTGGCGTTCGACTGCTCTTGTTTCCCTTGTATTGACGTTTTGCTCCGGATTGCAGGCGCTCGCTTTTTGGGCGATTCGCCTTGACTTCGATCCCCTTTGGTGGCTACCGAACGCCTATCTGCTGATTTACCCGTTGTTTTTTATCCCGAAATTGCTTGTAGCGATGGAAAAGTCACGGCCGCGTGCTTTTTAAAGAAATCCTTTATCTGAATGCCGCATACAAAACCGCTTTGTATGACCGAACGGGTTTTTCGATTCTCAAGGTACGGTGATCCTGGTGCCTGGTAAAGGCATCGCTTTGATGGTTGATCAGTCGGAGGCAGAGCGACTGACGACCATCATTTTTTATGTTCATTTGCTGATCGTGACGCACTGAGTTTTATCAAGATAAGGCATCTTGTTCGTTTTATTCGGCGGCGTTTGCCTCACCGATTTTTTAAGGCATCTTTATGTTTGCATATTCGTTATAACGGGAAACTCAATCACTCTCACCCTTTTATTCCTCTTATATGTCTTGCAATAAGAATATATCTTATAATAAGATATAAATGCGAAAGGAGGCCGCTGTATGCAATTGGACGAGATGGTTGAGACAATCAACGAGCAATGGACGGACATCTATTACCTCTTGCATTATGTTTACGATGACAATCTCTCGCATCAAGCCATTCGTTTATTGCAATATATTGAAAAAAACGAGAAAGCGACCATAGGGGATTTAGCCAAACATTTAAAGGTGTCCCATAATACCGCTTCTGAACATACAAAAAGACTGATGAAAAAAGGGCTTGTGACGAAACGCAGAAGCCGAACGGATGAAAGAAAGGTGTTCGTCGCTTTAACTGAAAAAGGCCGTAACGTGCTGTATCGTCATACCCGATTAGATAGGGATAAATTGAGAAAGGTTTTAGAAAATCTCAGCCCATCGGATTTGGAGATCATACAAAAGGCTTTTTCCGTTTTTAGCGAGGGAGTAAAGCAATGTTTGCGCTAGCAAAAATCGTCGTATCTGCCGTCATAATTGGAATCGTAACGGAAGTGGCAAAGCGCTTCCCGACATTCGGCGGGATTATAGCCGCATTGCCGTTGGTGAGTTTACTCAGTTTAAGTTGGCTTTATATTCAAGGGGAACAAACGCCAAATCTAAGCAAATTTGTATTTGGCGTTTTATGGGGACTGCCGGCAACTTTCCTTTTATTGTTCATTGTCGCTTTGTCCTTAAAGGCTTCCCATTCATTGATTTTATCGATTGTATTAGGTATCGGCGGTTGGGGGGNATTTTTAGTCCTACAGAATATGGTATTTAAGAACATATAAATGGATTCCCGCGCAGGAGACATATTCTGCGTCTGTTTTTTTAGTTATTACATCAAAAATTTTTGATTTATGCATTGACACATCAAAAAAAATTGATGTATATTTATATCAAGAAATTTTGATCTGTTCTTTTGGAAGAAGGTGTAAGAGATGACTTTAAACAATGAGCAATTGGCCAAATTCGCAAAAGCCCTTAGCGATCCTATCCGTTTGAAAATTCTCGATCTCATTCGTGCCGGATATAGTGAATTAGATGTCAATCCTCCGGTTGCTTGTTGCACGGGCGGCGTTTGCGTCTGTGATATCCAAGAACAGATGGATATGGCGCAATCAAAAGTTTCTTATCACCTGAAAGAACTGAAAAATGCGGGCTTGGTTACAGAAACCAAGGTAGGGAAGTGGAATTTTTATTCCATAAACCGATCAACATTTCAAGATTATTTGAAAGAAATTTATCGATTATATATTGATGGCGACCCGGTTGCAACTCATATTGAGCATGGTGAAAGAAGGGAAAGCCCATATGTTCGGCAAAATCGCCCATGATTTCTTTTCCATCGCAGGCGAATTAACTGTTTTATTCGTCGTGATCTCATTTCTTATCAGTCTCCTTCAAGGGCTCATTCCTTATGACAAGATTAACAAAGCATTGTCCGGGAAGAATACGTTTCTTGGAGTGATCGCTGCGCTTGTCTTTGCCTTTGTTACTCCCTTTTGCTCCTGCTCAACCATTCCGGTGGTTGTAAATCTGTTAAACAAGCAAGTCCGGTTTGGGATTGTAATGGTTTTTCTCTTTTCTTCTCCTGTCTTGGACCCAACCATCATCACCTTAATGGCCACTCTACTGGGAGTAAAGGTTGCGGTCGCTTATACCTTGATCACTTCTGTGTTATCGGCTGTCATTGGGCTTGCTTTAGAAAAATTGGGATTTGAAAAAGCAGTGAAACGGGTTATCATGACCGGATATGAAGAAAAGCAAGTGACATTCAATTTTAAACGGGTTCTAAAGGAAACGCTCGGTTTAATGAAATCTGTTTATCCTTACCTCCTCATCGGTGCGGGCATCGGTTCGATCATCCATGAGGCGGTACCATCCCAATGGATTTCAGAACACTTTAGTGGTGAAAACTGGTGGTTGGTTCCTGTGGCAGCCATCATCGGAATTCCTCTATATGTCCGAATTTCCACGATGATCCCGCTTTCGCAAATATTGATCACAAAGGGAATGGCGTTAGGTCCTGTCATGGCTTTAATGATTGGTTCTACAGGTGCCAGCCTACCTGAGTTAACCTTGTTAAACTCTATCTTTCAAAAACGGTTAGTCATGGCTTTTGTTGTCTCCGTTGTGATGATGGCCTCTATTTCAGGCTTCCTGTTTTATATCATTTAAAGGAGGTGAAATACATGCTGAAATGGTTTAGCCAAAAAGAAGAATCCTGTTGCAACATTCAAATCCAAGAAGTGAAATCAGAACAAAATGAACCATGTTGTGGTGAACAAACTGAACAAGAATGTTGCTAAACATCAAAAGCCCTTTGCCCTTGGTGGTAAAGGGCTAACGGTGTTTTTTATGGGGAAAGAGGAATAAGTGTACCCTGGATGACCCTCGCAGCAACTAAACAAGAATTCCCAGCGATTTTGAACATTTGATTATAGCCACATCTCAAAATCGATGTGGCTCGGCTTTCTACTGTGTTTGACTCCAATCATGAACGGCTGAACCTGCCAAGTAACTCTCGCAATCCAGCACGGCCATGCAACGGGTTCCTGCTGCGGTAATGGCTTGACGGTAAACATGATCTTGGACATCGCCACAGGCAAACACGCCTGGAACACTCGTTTTAGTCGTGACCGGTTTCATTTTGAAATGGCTGCCGTTAATCCTGCCGGCCCAGTCCCCAAAACGATAACCTTTTCCATGTTCGACCTCTCCTAAAACCGTTATTTTCCTTCTTTCGCAAACTGAATAATACGTGCCTCAATTTGGTCTCTGACACGGCGGAACACTTCCCATACTTTTTGTTCGGTTCCTTGTGCCTTTGCCGGATCTTCAAATCCCCAATGATCACGATGAACGTGCGGAGGTGTCATCGGGCATTTATCATTAGCATCGCCGCAGAGAGTGATCACAAAGTCCGCTTTATTCAGCAACTCCGGATCTATGATATCGGACGTTTGATTGGAAATATCAATGCCTTTTTCCGCCATGACTTGGACTGCTTTTGGGTTTAATCCGTGTGCCTCAATCCCTGCGCTGTATACATCAAATCGATCGCCTAAATATTTCTTTCCAAACCCTTCTGCCATTTGGCTACGACAAGAGTTTCCTGTGCAGAGGAAGTAGATGATTTTTTTGTCAGGCATGTTGTACACTCCTTTAGTGTAAGATGGATACCCAGAGGAGTTCGGTGGAATGGGGGGCTTGGGAGATGTCTGAACTGTAACGGCAATTGTTTTAAATGCGGTACTTGTGTTTTTGGCCGTTGGGATCTTTAAAATTGGCATGTCTGTCGTGGTTTATGGCAGTGCCAGGATGGCGCCTCCTGTTGCAGACCAACCGATCGATAGCCCCTTGGGTTGCCAGATCACGAAAAGTAATGTAATAAAAAAAACGATAAACGCTAAAACGGACATCAATGACATGAACAAATCTCCTTTAGCTTAATCGCATACAACCTTCAATCCGCTGGCTTTCAGTTCTTCAATTTCCTTAGAAGTATCCGGGAGTGTTTTGAGAAACTCTTGGAAGAAAGGGAACATGGAACCATCAAGGGAATAAAACACCCACTTTCCTTGGCGTCGTTCCTTCACGAGTTTTGCATTTTTTAGCTTTCGCATGTGTTGGGAAACGGCCGGTTGAGTCATTTTGAGGAGTTCCACTAACTCGCATACGCATAGATCTTCTGTTCTGAGCAAGGAGAGGATGCGTAATCGAGTTTTGTCCCCCAGTGCTTTGTGATACTCCGCTAATTGCTCCCAATCAAGCATAGATATCTCCCCATAAAAATATAAAGATATGCTTATATTATAATTTAATAAACAGTTATATTCCAGCTAAGATTTTTCGAGAAACTCAATCTAACACAATGATACGAGCTTCTTGAGCAGGGAGTAGCCTATATAAACAATGGTTTGATTGTTTTATCACCTTGCGTTATTATTAAAATAATCATTTGAATGTTATAATGGGGTGTTGTTTTTGGCTGAAGATCGTTGCGATATTTACTGTTATGATGAAGCGAAAGTGCGGCGGGNCCATCGTTCGCTGGAACAAGAAGACTTTCTCGGCACGGCACAGCTTTTCAAAGCGTTGGCCGATCCGACGCGCCTAAAAATTGTTTATGCTTTGGTTCAAGAGGATGAGCTTTGTGTTTGTGATGTAGCGAATATTATCGAATCCACAGTAGCTGCGGCTTCTCATCATTTGCGCTTTCTTCGGAATATCGGCTTTGCGAAGTATCGGAAAGAAGGAAAAATGGTTTTTTATTCTCTGGATAATGACCATGTCAAACAACTTGTCCAATTGGCATTCACTCAAAATAAGGGGTTAACCACAAGTGGAGCAAGTAAAAGTTCAAGATAAAAAAGTATACCGTGTTCAAGGGTTCACCTGTGCCAGCTGTGCAACAAAGTTTGAGGAGAATGTGAAAAAGCTTCCCGGTGTCAGGGATGCCCAGGTAAACTTTGGAGCCGCTAAAATCACCGTATATGGGGAGCCTTCCATTAAAGATTTGGAGAAGGCCGGCGCATTTGAGAGCCTGAAGATTTATCCGGAAAACCAGGAAGTCCGTATGGGAGAGAACCCTTTTGGAAGCGGAGGGGGACCATTCAAGTCGGGGTTGCGCTGGCGTTTCTCATGATCGGCTGGTTGATGGGTAAGTTCTATGGCGAAGACAGTCTTCTTTCTGTAGCTTTTTATTTCCTTTCCATGTTAATAGGCGGATATGCTTTGTTCCGGAAAGGATTGCTAAACCTCACTCGCCTCCGATTTGATATGTATACCTTGATGACGATTGCCGTCTTAGGTGCTGCTTTCATTGGCGAGTGGGGAGAAGGCGCAACCGTCGTCATTCTCTTTGCCATCAGCGAAGCGTTGGGAACCTATTCCATGAATCGGGCCCGACAATCCATCCGCGAACTGATGGACGTTGCCCCCAAGCAAGCTCTTGTTCGCCGTGAAGGCAAGGAGTTCTTGATTCCGGTCGATGAGGTCCAGATAGGAGACATCATGATTGTTAAGCCGGGGCAAAAACTGGCCATGGATGGCGTGGTCGTCAAAGGAAGTTCCTCAATTAACCAAGCTCCAATTACAGGGGAATCCATCCCGGTGACAAAAAATGTAGGCGATCAAGTATATGCCGGAACCATAAATGAAGAAGGGCTGTTGGAAGTCAAAGTAACCAAACGAGACGAAGATACGACCATTGCCAAGATCATCCATTTGGTCGAAGAAGCCCAAGCGGAAAAAGCGCCTTCTCAAACTTTTGTCGACCGTTTTGCCAAGATTTATACGCCTGCCATTCTGATTGCCGGATTTCTGGTTGCTGTTGTTCCACCTCTTCTGTTCCAAGCGGATTGGAACGATTGGATCTATCGCGGGTTGGCTCTTTTGGTCGTGGGTTGCCCATGCGCATTGGTGATTTCAACACCGGTTTCCATAGTGACGGCCATCGGAAATGCCGCGCGAAACGGAGTGCTGATCAAAAGCGGCATCCATTTGGAGGAAGCCGGAGCGCTTTCCGTCGTGGCCTTTGATAAAACAGGGACTTTAACGCGTGGGGTTCCGGTGGTGACAGACTTTATTCCGTTGATATCCGACAAAGAAAAAGAGTTCTTAAGCATAGCGGCAACCATTGAGAAACACTCACAGCACCCGTTGGCCTCAGCGATTTTGCGGAAAGCGGAGGAAGAAGCCGTTCCAATTCGCGAGGTCGAAGATTTCTTCTCTCTGACGGGAAAAGGTGTCCGAGCAAAGATAAACGGGATTTATTATTACATGGGCAGTCCTGGACTATTTGAAGAACTCTTGCCGGCCGGCATTCCAGACCAAACGAAGAAACGAATGCTTGATCTTCAACAACAAGGAAAAACCGTGATGGCATTGGGAACGGATAGCGAAATGCTGGCTCTGATTGCCGCAGCGGATGATGTAAGGGAAAACAGTAAGGAAGTAATCCGGCGGTTGCATGAGCTGGGGATTAAAAAGACGGTCATGTTGACTGGCGATAACCGGGCCACGGCTGAGGCGATCGGTAAGCAATTAGGAATTGGCGAAGTTCAAGCCGAACGGTTGCCTCAAGACAAATTTGAGTATATCAAACAACTTCGTTCAGACGGTTCCAAAGTCGCGATGGTCGGCGACGGGGTCAACGATGCGCCTGCCCTTGCAGCCTCTACAGTTGGGATTGCCATGGGAGGAGCCTGTGCGGATTCGGCCCTTGAAACGGCGGATATCGTGCTGATGGCTGATGACCTTGGAAAATTGCCTTTCACCATGCAGTTAAGCCGCAAAGCGTTGCAAATCATTAAGCAGAACATCACTTTTTCCTTAGCAATAAAAACGGTAGCCTTATTGCTCATCGGACCGGGTTGGCTCACCCTATGGATGGCCGTCTTTGCGGATATGGGCGCAACCTTGATCGTTACTTTAAATGGGCTGAGATTGCTGAAAGTGAAAGATTAAGCATCCGGCGTTTTTCAATGAGAGCAATAACCACATGACTAACAAGCCGTTGAGCGCGTATCATTGTGACATAACTGTCCGCGCGGGCAGATGCGTTCGGGCGCACCTTCTGGTGGTCGCTCGCCTTCACCGCGATCGAGCTTGTTCCCGCAATCTTTCTTCCCTGAAGCAAACGTGAACCGGGCAACTCATACGATCATAACGGCGAGGAAACCCCAGGGCAAATGCGGGCTTCCTTTGAACTGTCGGTGTTCATTCGTTCTGGAGCGGTGGTTGAAGACCTCCCGCCTCCATGAAGAAAATTTACCATCAGCACGGGAGAACGAAAAAAGAAAAAAGAGGGTTTCGGCAAACTTTGCGGAATAATATATTTATGGGCGAACGGGAAGTTTAGTTTCAAAAGGATTCATCATAGGGACGAGAATACAAACATAATCACTAACTAAACGATAAGGAGTCTGTTCGCGATGCAAAAAATCACGACGTTTTTGATGTTCCAAGGCCAGGCGGAAGAGGCGATGAATTTATATACTTCTCTATTTGACAAGTCGGAAATCATCAGTATTTCCCGTTATGGCGCCAATGAGGAGGGGGAAGAAGGGACGGTGAAGCATGCGATATTTTCATTAAACGGCCAAGAATTTATGTGCATTGACAGCAACGTGAAACATGATTTTACTTTCACACCTTCCATTTCATTGTATGTCAATTGTGATACGGAAGACGAGCTCGACCGGATTTATGAGAAACTATCCGAGGGCGGCAAGGTTTTAATGCCGTTGGCCGCTTATCCATTTAGTAAAAAGTTTTGTTGGGTGCAAGATAAATACGGCGTTTCATGGCAACTGAACTTGGCAAAATAACCGGTAAGAGAGGATACCGATAAAAATCCGCGCAGCATTCACCGCTCTTTTATGGGCGGTTTTCTTGTATATGAATACCGCACCGGACCATACACTTTCCCATCATGAACCGCCATTTATCACAATGTCATATTTGGAACAGATGGCTGAAAAAATCTTTAAAAGGCCGGGGACATCCAATGTGGAATGGTCCATCATAACATGAGGTTGCCGTCGAGGACGCATATATGCGATTGGACGAGTTAGGAGGGGTTAAATTGAAAGGCAGGCAAAAAAGCCGTTCGTTTTTATCGATCCTGACAATATTGATGCTTATGGCCATCATGGGGGCGTGTTCGCATAATAAGGAGTCAAATGCGGAAGGAAAACATCGGGCCAAAGTTTACATGGAAGGTTCGTTTTCCATCAACATGGATGATCCCCGGGCAACCGTCGGTGACGCGGATTATGTTTTTTTGGCCCGTGTCGATAAAAAAGGAAAAACGGTATACAAAAATAAGGTCCAAATTGAAACAGAAAATGGCACAAAAGAGATTGCAACGCCTTATACCAATTATAAAGTCACGGTTTTAAAAAATATAAAAGGCAGCTTGCAAACCGATCAATCGATTCCCGTTCAAAAAGCTGGCGGTATTGACAAAAAGGGGGATTCCATTGTCATATTTGAGGACGATGCTCTCCCGGAAGTCGGTAAAACCTATGTATTTTTAGCCTATGCGCAAGATGACGGATCGTTATTAATTTCGGGTCCGCACTCGAACACACTTGTGGCAAATATCGATCGCACCGTCACAAGCCAAACGGTGAACGCTTATGCCAAACAATCTGATGTGGTTTCATATTATGAAAAAGCCTTTGATCATCAAATCACCACGGACAGAAAACGCTCGATTTCCAAATATGATACAAGCGCCAATTAATCCGCGATCTAGAGCAACATGTTCCATGAGCCTCTTTCATCTTTTTTGTATAGGCACCATGAAACATCGATTTCCTGAATCATGGCAATCAGTAGTGTTTCAGCCCGCTGCAGCAGTGTAATTAAAAATTTAAGAATACAATATATGTGCATTATTAGGGCCTATTGCTCTAACCATTGTGTCTCATTTCCCGTTCCGATATCGTAATTCAAACATTTACGAGATTTATGCAGCGTTCAAAAAAATCTGTGCCAGTCTGCGGGTACCGTCAAGAATTTTGTGTAATGTAAGATAGATAGGGTATCTCTGAAATAGATTTGGAATAGAGGGGGGGCTGGTTCCCCCCCCCAGGGGACTGAATATTCAGTCTCTTGAGGGGGAAAGGGAGAATCCCCTCATCTCATCTATTTACATTATTTGGTTAATGATAACGTTCTTCAAAC
>JGI25331J36430_1000773_pt1 | contig 19175 bp, 24 predicted proteins | sample HigsolmetaAR206D_FD_36430 | JGI IMG/M metagenome (IMG submission 36430) | reverse complement strand
CCCCCTTTCGTCGGGGCGGACATTCGGTTATGGAGCGTGCGCTATTGCGTAGGCGAGGGGACGGGAGATCCCCGTCAGGCGTAGTCCGGCAGGCCGGGGCCGAGCCGGAAACCGCTTGAGACAGAGAAAGGATCGTTGCCATGATCCAGATGCAAACCAATCTCGACGTCGCCGACAACTCCGGCGCACGTCGCGTGATGTGCATCAAGGTTCTGGGTGGGTCGAAGCGTAAGTATGCGAGCGTCGGCGACATCATCGTCGTCTCGGTGAAGGAAGCCATCCCGCGCGGGCGCGTGAAGAAGGGCGACGTCATGAAGGCTGTCGTCGTGCGCACCGCCAAGGACATCCGCCGCCCCGACGGGTCGGTCATCCGCTTCGACCGTAACGCGGCCGTTCTGATCAACAACCAGAAGGAGCCGGTGGGCACCCGTATCTTCGGCCCCGTGCCGCGTGAGCTGCGCGCGAAGAACCACATGAAGATCATTTCGCTGGCGCCCGAGGTGCTGTGATGGCTGCGAAGATCAAGAAGGGCGACAAGGTCGTCGTGCTCGCCGGCCGCGACAAGGGCCGCACCGGCGAGGTCGTCCGCGTTCTGCCGAAGGAGGAGCGCGCGCTCGTCCGTGGCATNAACATCGTCAAGCGCCATCAGCGTCAGACGGCGAATCAGGAGGGCGGCATCATCTCCAAGGAGCTGCCGATTCACCTGTCCAACCTCGCCGTGGCCGATCCCAAGGACGGCAAGCCGACCCGTGTCGGTTTCAAGGTGCTCGAGGACGGGCGCAAGGTTCGGTTCGCCAAGCGCTCGGGAGATCTGATCGATGGCTGAGACGGCGAAGATTGACGCGGCCTCCTACACGCCGCGGTTGAAGAAGCATTATGAAGAGGTCGTGCGGCCGAAGCTCATCGAGGAGTTCGGCTACAAGAACCCGATGCAGGTTCCGGCCATCGAGAAGATCGTGATCAACATGGGCGTCGGCGAGTCGGTCAACGACTCCAAGAAGGCGTCCGTGGCGGCCGAGGATCTCGCCCTCATCGCCGGCCAGAAGCCGGTGATCACCCGGGCCCGCAAGGCCATTGCGGGCTTCAAGGTGCGCGAGAACATGCCGCTCGGCTGCAAGGTCACCCTGCGCAAGGCCCGCATGTATGAGTTCATCGACCGGCTCATCACGGTGGCCCTGCCGCGCGTGCGTGACTTCCGCGGTCTCAACCCCAAGTCGTTCGACGGTCGTGGCAACTTTGCCCTCGGCATCAAGGAGCACCTGGTGTTCCCCGAGATCAACTACGACAAGACCGAGCAGATCTGGGGCATGGACATCATCGTCTGCACGACGGCCAAGACCGACGAGGAGGCGCGTGCTCTCCTCAAGCACTTCAACTTCCCGTTCCGGCAGTGAGAGCCATTTCTCTCAAACGCGGACACCGGAGATAGACATGGCGAAGAAGAGTTCAATCGAGAAGAACAAGCGGCGCGAGCGGCTTGTGAAGAAGTATGCGGGGCGGCGCGCGCGCCTGCTCGCCATCGCCAACGACGAGACGAAGTCGATGGAGGAGCGCTTCGAGGCGCGCCTGAAGCTGGCGGAGCTCCCGCGCAACGCGAATCCCACGCGCCTTCGCAACCGCTGCGAGGTGACGGGGCGTCCGCGCGCTTACTACCGCAAGCTCAAGATGTCGCGTGTCGCGCTGCGCGAGCTTGGGTCCAAGGGGCTGATCCCCGGCCTGGTCAAGTCGAGCTGGTAAGGAGGCCCCCATGGCAATCAATGATCCGCTCGGCGATATGCTGACCCGCATCCGCAACGCGCAGATGCGCCGCCGCAGCAAGGTGACCACGCCTGGTTCCAAGCTGCGTGCGCGCGTTCTCGACGTGTTGCAGGCCGAGGGCTACATCCGTGGCTATTCGACGACCGAGTACGGCAACGGCCGTACGGAGTTCGAGATCGAGCTGAAGTACTACGACGGCGAGCCGGTCATCCGCTCGATCGAGCGTGTGTCCAAGCCCGGCCGTCGCGTCTATGCCTCGGTCGAAACCATGCCGCGCGTGGCCGATGGCCTCGGCATCACCATTCTCTCGACGCCGCGTGGGGTTATGGCCGACCACCTGGCGCGCGAGGCGAACGTGGGCGGCGAAGTGCTCTGCAAGGTCTTCTGATCTTCAGGGCACGGACAAGAACCACGGAGAGGCCAAATGTCTCGTATCGGTAAGAAGCCTGTTGTGGTGCCGTCCGGCGTGACGGCCAACGTCGATGGCCAGACGGTGAAGGTGAAGGGCGCCAAGGGCGAGCTCGCCTTCATCGTTCCCGACGACGTCGTCGTCGCCCTGGAGGATGGGGCTATCAAGGTCCAGCCGCGCGACGATTCCAAGCGCGCACGTGCCCTGTGGGGCATGTCGCGGTCGCAGCTTGCGAACATTATCGAGGGCGTGTCGAAGGGCTTCGAGAAGANGCTCGAGATNAACGGCGTCGGTTACAAGGCGGCCGTTGCCGGCAAGGTGCTGAAGCTGTCGCTCGGCTACAGCCACGACATCGACTTCGAGATTCCGCAGGGCATCACGATCGCGACGCCGAAGCCGACGGAGATCGTCGTTGGCGGCATCGACAAGCAGAAGGTCGGTCAGACCGCTTCGGAGATCCGCAAGTTGCGCGGCCCCGAGCCCTACAAGGGCAAGGGCGTGAAGTATGTGGATGAGTTCATCTTCCGCAAGGAAGGCAAGAAGAAGTAAGGAGCGGATGAGATGGGCAAGCACCTCAACGCGACCGAGCGCCGCCAGGCGCGCGTNCGTCGCGCGATCCGCGCCGCCGCCAACGGCCGCCCTCGGCTGAGCGTTTTCCGGTCGTCGAAGCAGATCTACGCGCAGATCATCGACGACAAGGCCGGCCGCACGNTGGTTTCGGCCTCGACGCTCGAGAAGGAGATGCGTGAGAAGCTGAGGACGGGAGCGACGGTCGAGGCCGCCGCNGCCGTCGGCAAGCTGATCGCCGAGCGTGCCGTCAAGGCCGGCGTGAAGGACGTCGTGTTCGACCGTGGCCGGTACATCTACCACGGCCGCGTGAAGGCTCTGGCCGAGGCGGCCCGCGAGGGTGGCCTCAACTTCTGAGCCGCAGATTCAAGGGGCGGGCGGAGCGTCAGGACGACGCTTCGCCCGTTTCCGTCGCCTGAGCGGCCTCTGAAACGCAAAGGTGCGCAGCCGCTTTTGCGTTTCAGAGTCTGGTTGGGCTCTTGTCATCGGCCCTTGCGCATTGCATGTGTGTCCCACATCGCAGGCACGAGTCAGCCGTAGGTGGCATGTTTTGCGAGCGGAGCCGCCCCGCGTCAGTTGAGAAGAAGATATGGCTAGAGAACGTCAATCGCGTGAGCGCGAGGAGCGCGACAGCGAGTTCGTGGATCGCCTGGTCCACATCAATCGCGTCGCCAAGGTTGTAAAGGGCGGTCGCCGCTTCGGCTTCGCCGCCCTCGTCGTCGTCGGTGACCAGAAGGGTCGCGTGGGTTTCGGCCACGGCAAGGCCCGCGAGGTGCCGGAGGCCATTCGGAAGGCCACGGATGCCGCNAAGCGCAGCATGATCCGCGTGCCGCTGAAGGAAGGTCGCACCCTGCATCACGACGTCGCCGGGCGCTGGGGCGCCGGCCGCGTGATTCTGCGTGCCGCCCCGCCCGGTACCGGCATCATCGCCGGCGGCCCGATGCGTGCCGTTTTCGAGACGCTTGGCATGCACGATGTCGTCGCGAAGTCGCTCGGCTCGTCGAACCCGTACAACCTCGTGCGGGCCACCTTCGACGCGCTGAAGCGCGAGGACAGCCCGCGTGCGGTCGCTGCCCGCCGCGGCATCAAGGTGTCCACCCTCCAGGCCCGTCGTCGCGATGGCGATGCCGAGGCCGCTGGCGCCGACGCGTGAGAGGAGGGCAGGTGATGACCGCGAAGAAGACCGGCAAGACCATCACCGTCGAGCAGATCGGCAGCCCGGTGCGCCGTCCCGGCGTGCAGCGCAAGACGCTGATCGGCCTCGGCCTCAACAAGCTCCATCGCCGCTCGACCCTCGAGGACACGCCCGCCGTGCGCGGCATGATCGCGAGCGTCAAGCACCTCGTGCGCGTCGTCGACGAGCAGTGAGGAGGGAAGACCCATGAAACTCACTGACATTCGCGATAACCAGGGCGCGACCAAGAAGCGCATGCGTATCGGCCGGGGCATCGGCTCGGGCAAGGGCAAGACCGGCGGGCGTGGCGTCAAGGGCCAGACCTCTCGCTCGGGCGTCCGCATCAAGGGCTTCGAGGGTGGCCAGATGCCGCTCTACCGGCGCCTGCCGAAGCGCGGCTTCTGGAACCCCTTCTCGCGTGATCTCAACGAGGTCAACGTGGGCCGGATCCAGGCGGCGATCGATGCGGGCAAGCTCGACGCCTCCGCTCCGGTCACGGTCGAGGCGCTCGTCGCAGCCGGCGTCTGCGCCCGCGCGCGCGACGGCGTGAAGATCCTGGGCCAGGGCGAACTCACCGCCAAGCTGGTGTTTGAGGTTGCGGGCGCTTCCAAGAGCGCCATCTCGGCCATCGAGAAGGCCGGTGGTTCGGTGAAGATTCTCTCGCAGCCCGTGGCGGAAGCGTGAGCTGGATCCCACTTTAGCAAGGTGCGGCGGCTGGAGACTTCTCCGGCCGCCGTGTCCATGAGGGGATCGTAGGGGAAAAAGCGACATGGCATCGGCAGCTGAACAGCTCGCAGCGAATCTGAATTTCGGGGCCTTGGCCAAGGCCGAGGAACTCAAGAAGCGGATCTGGTTCACGCTTGCCGCCCTCGTCGTCTACCGTCTCGGCACCTACATCCCGCTGCCGGGGATCGATCCCAACGCCGTNGCGGACATCTTCCGGCAGGCGCAGGCCGGTGTGCTCGGCCTCTTCAACATGTTCGCCGGTGGCGCGGTGGGCCGCATGGCCATCTTCGCGCTCAACATCATGCCGTACATCTCGGCATCGATCATCGTGCAGCTTCTGACGAGCGTCGTGCCGTCGCTCGAGGCCCTCAAGAAGGAGGGTGAGCAGGGCCGCAAGGTGATCAACCAGTACACGCGGTATCTGACCGTCGTCCTTGCCGTCTTCCAGGCCTACGGCATCGCGATCGGCCTTGAGAGTTCGGGCAATGTCGTGCTCGAGCCCGGCATGTTTTTCCGCATCTCGACGGTGATCACGCTGACGGGCGGCACCATGTTTCTGATGTGGCTGGGCGAGCAGATCACCTCGCGCGGNATCGGCAANGGCACCTCGCTCATCATCTTCGCCGGTATTGTCGCCGAGCTGCCATCGGCTGTCGTCGGCACGCTGGAGCTTGGCCGGCAGGGCGCGGTCTCGACGGGCCTCATCCTCGGCGTGCTCGTGATGGCGGTTGCCGTCATCGCCTTCATCGTTTTCATGGAGCGCGCCCAGCGTCGGCTGCTGATCAACTATCCGAAGCGGCAGGTCGGCAACCGGATGTATGAGGGGCAGACGTCGTTCCTGCCTCTCAAGCTCAACACTGCCGGCGTCATTCCACCGATCTTCGCGTCCTCGCTGCTGCTGCTGCCGACGACCGTCGCGACCTTCACGCAGGACCAGGGCACCGGTTTTCTCGCGACCCTCTCCGCCTACATCGGCCATGGCCGGCCGCTGTACATGGTCCTTTACGTCGCGCTGATCATCTTCTTCGCATTCTTTTACACGGCCATCGTCTTCAATCCGGCGGAGACCGCCGACAATCTCAAGAAGCACGGTGGCTTCATTCCGGGCATCCGTCCGGGCGAGCGCACCGCTGAGTATATCGACACGGTCCTGACGCGCATCACGGTGATCGGCGCGGCCTATCTGGCGCTGATCTGCCTCATTCCGGAGATTCTCATCTCCTATGCCGCATTGCCGTTCTATTTCGGTGGCACATCGCTCCTGATCGTTGTTAGCGTGACCATGGATACGGTCGCGCAGGTGCATGGGCATCTTCTCGCTCACCAGTACGAAGGGCTGGTGAAGAAGGCCAAGTTGCGGGGGGCAAGGCGCAAATGAGGCTCATTNTGTTGGGGCCACCAGGGGCAGGCAAGGGGACGCAGGCCAAGCGGCTGGTGGCGCGCTACGGCATTCCGCAACTTTCAACGGGCGACATGCTGCGCGCCGCCGTCGAGGCCGGCACGCCGATCGGCCTGAAGGCGCGGGCGGTGATGGACGCCGGGCAGCTCGTTTCCGACGACATCGTCATCGGCATTGTCGCCGAGCGTCTGGAGCAGCCGGACGCCCGCAAGGGCTTNATCCTNGATGGCTTCCCGCGCACCGTGGCGCAGGCCAAGGCGCTCGATGCGCTGCTCGAGAGCAAGGGCCTCAAGCTCGACGCGGTGGTCGAGCTCAAGGTCAACCAGGAAGAGCTCGTCGGCCGTATCGTGAAGCGGGCGGAGGAGGCGAGAGCCCGCGGCGAGCCCGTGCGCAAGGACGACGACCCGGAGATCTTCAAGACCCGGCTTGATGCCTACAACCGCGATACTGCCGTCGTTGCGCCCTACTATGCCGAGCGGGGCCAGCTCTCCGTGATTGACGGCATGCAGGACATCGAGAAGGTTTCGGCGGACATCGAGCGCGTGCTCGACGGCGCGTGAAGAGAGTTTCGTGGGCGGGTTGACTTTGCCGTCACAAGGCGGTAGTGGACGCCCCCTACGTTCAAGAGCGATGCTGCTTCCTCTGCGTGAGGAGGCGGTGTCGCTTGTCTTATTGAACGCCTGCAAGGGCCGGGCTCCACCGGACGCAGGTAAAACCACACCCGGTCGGGCTTTCCGGCCGGCCACATGGAGACGGCAATGGCCCGTATCGCTGGTGTAAATATCCCGACGAACAAGCGCGTCGTCATCGCGCTGCAGTACATCCATGGCATCGGCCCGAAGAACGCGGGCGAGATCTGCCAGAAGGTCGGCATCCCGCCGGAGCGTCGCGTCAACGAGCTGACCGACCAGGAGGTGCTGCAGATNCGTGAGACGATCGACCGCGACTATCTCGTCGAGGGTGATCTGCGCCGCGAAGTGTCGATGAACATCAAGCGGCTCATGGATCTTGGCTGCTACCGCGGCCTGCGCCATCGCCGCAACCTGCCGGTCCGTGGTCAGCGCACGCATACGAATGCGCGCACCCGCAAGGGCAAGGCCAAGCCGATCGCCGGCAAGAAGAAGTAATGTTGCGGGTCCGCCTCGTGCGGGCTCGTGTCGTGCGTCCCTCCGGGGACATCATCCCGAGCGCCTGGCATGACGGGCGCGCTTGAAGGATCCTGACGAATGGCAAGAGAAGCCACCCGCGTTCGCCGCCGTGAACGCAAGAACATCGTGTCGGGCGTCGCTCACGTGAACGCCTCGTTCAACAACACGATGATCACCATCACCGATGCGCAGGGCAACACGATCTCGTGGTCGTCCGCTGGCGCCATGGGCTTCAAGGGCTCGCGCAAGTCGACCCCCTATGCGGCCCAGGTCGCTGCCGAGGATGCCGCGCGCAAGGCGGCCGAGCACGGCATGCGCACGCTCGAGGTCGAGGTTTCCGGTCCGGGTTCGGGCCGTGAGTCTGCCCTGCGCGCGCTTCAGGCTGCGGGTTTCACGATCACGTCGATCCGTGACGTGACGCCGATCCCGCACAACGGCTGCCGCCCGCGCAAGCGCCGGCGCGTCTGATGCCCGCCGGTGCGGCCCCTGCGGCCGCGCCGCGCCCGTAGCGGGCAGGCCACCGTGCCCCGCCCGACGTTTGAGACACGCATGAGGTGCGGTCGTGATCCAGAAGAACTGGCAAGAGCTCATCAAGCCGAGCAAGCTCGAGGTGTCGCCCGGTGACGATGCCAGGCGCGTGGCGACGATTGTCGCCGAGCCGCTGGAGCGCGGTTTCGGCCTGACGCTCGGCAACGCGCTTCGGCGCGTGCTGCTGTCGTCGCTGCAGGGCGCGGCGGTGACGGCCGTGCACATCGATGGCGTCCTGCATGAATTNTCGTCCATCCCCGGTGTGCGGGAGGACGTGACGGACATCGTGCTCAACATCAAGACCATCGCGGTCAAGATGCAGGGCGACGGTCCCAAGCGCATGACGCTGCGCAAGCAGGGCCCCGGCGTGGTGACGGCGGGCGACATTGCGACGGTTGGCGACGTGGAGATCCTCAACCCCGAGCTGCCGCTGTGCACGCTCGACGACGGGGCTGAGATCCGCATGGAGTTTACCGTTAACACGGGCAAGGGCTACGTGGCGGCCGAGCATAACCGGCCGGAGGATGCGCCGATCGGCCTCATCGCCGTCGACAGCCTCTACAGCCCCGTCAAGAAGGTGTCGTACCGCGTGGAGAACACGCGCGAGGGCCAGATCCTCGACTACGANAAGCTCACGATGACGGTGGAGACGAATGGCGCGGTGACTCCGGAGGACGCGGTGGCCTATGCTGCCCGCATCCTCCAGGACCAGCTGGCGGTGTTCGTCAACTTCGAGGAGCCCCGCCGCGAGGAGACGGCCGTCTCCACGCCGCAGCTGCCCTTCAACCCGGCGCTGCTCAAGAAGGTGGACGANCTCGAGCTCTCCGTNCGTTCGGCCAACTGCCTCAAGAACGACAACATCGTCTACATCGGCGACCTCATCCAGAAGACGGAAGCCGAGATGCTGCGCACGCCGAACTTCGGCCGCAAGTCGCTCAACGAGATCAAGGAAGTGCTCGCCTCCATGGGGCTGCACCTCGGCATGGAAGTGAGCGGCTGGCCGCCGGACAACATCGAAGAGCTCGCCAAGCGCTTCGAGGAGCACTACTGAGTTTCGGCCCGGCGGTCCGCTGCCGGGCTTCTGCGCGGCGGTGAACGCCAGCCGCGTCCGACCGACAGAAGCAACAAGAGACGGCCGTACCTTGGCACGGCGGCCGTAAGATAAGGAGAGAGCCATGCGTCACGGTTACGCGCACCGTCGTTTCAACCGCACGTCCGAGCACCGCAAGGCGATGTTCGCCAACATGGCCTGCGCGCTGATCAAGCACGAGCAGATCATCACCACGCTGCCGAAGGCGAAGGATCTGCGCCCGGTGGTCGAGAAGCTCGTCACCCTCGGCAAGCGGGGCGACCTGCACGCCCGTCGTCAGGCGATCGCGCAGATCCGTGACGTCGCGCTGGTCAGGAAGCTCTTCGACGTGCTCGCCCCGCGCTACAAGGACCGCAACGGCGGCTACACCCGCGTGCTGAAGGCGGGCTTCCGCTATGGCGACAACGCNCCGATGGCCGTGATCGAGTTCGTCGATCGCGATGTCGACGCCAAGGGCCAGGACTCGGGNCCGACGCAGAAGGAAGAGGTGATCGAGGCGGGCGAGAAGTAAGCCTCGCGTCATCGGCATCAGGAGGGCGGCTTCGGCCGCCCTTTTGTTTTGGGCCGTCGGGCTCCCGCGCAAACGTGACGGGGGCAGACGGATCGCGAAGAGCGGCCCCGCTTTGCGCGCAATCGCTTGGGAAACTATATCTGCCACGGAAACCTTTCGATCCGTCCACGGCAGCACAGCGAGACACCATCGATGCACCGTTTGCTTGTCATTCCCGCCCTTGTCTCGGCCCTCGTGGCAGCGGGGCCGGCGCCGGCGCAGGAGCGCCAGGTGCCCGCCGACAGGGCACAGGTGCAGCTCTCGCTCGCGCCAGTCGTCAAGCGGGCGGCGCCGAGCGTCGTCAACGTCTACGGCGCGCGCGTTGAGAAGCGGCCGTCCAATCCCTTCTTCGATGACCCGTTCTTCCGCCGCTTCTTCGGCGACAACGGCTTCGGCGTGCCGCGCGAGCGGGTGCAGCGCTCGCTCGGCTCGGGCGTGATCGTCGANCCATCCGGCCTTGTCGTCACCAACAACCATGTCATCGAGGGCATGACGGAGGTGAAGGTGGCGCTGGCCGACCGGCGCGAGTTCGCGGCCGAGATCGTGCTGCGCGACCCGCGGACGGACCTNGCCGTGCTGCGCATCGCGGAGAAGGGGCCGTTCCCGGCGCTCAGCTTCGGCGATTCCGACGGGCTGGAGGTCGGCGACTTCGTCATCGCCATTGGCAACCCGTTTGGCGTGGGACAGACGGTGACGCAGGGAATCGTCTCGGCGCTTGCCCGCACCCAGGTCGGCATCAGCGACTTCCAGTCGTTCATCCAGACGGATGCCGCGATCAACCCCGGCAACTCGGGCGGGGCGCTCGTCAACATGCGGGGCGAGCTCGTCGGCATCAATACGGCGATCTTCTCCCGTTCCGGCGGCAGCCACGGCATCGGTTTCGCCATTCCCTCGGCCATGGTGCGCGTCGTCGTCGAATCGGCGCGCAACGGCGGGGCGGCCGTGCGTCGGCCCTGGTTTGGTGCGCGGCTTCAGCAGGTCACCAGCGATATCGCGGAGAGCCTCGGNCTGCCGCGCCCGGCGGGTGCGCTCGTTGCCTCGGTGGATGAGCGCGGGCCGGCGGCAAAGGCGGGGCTGCGGCGCGGCGACCTCATCACTGCCGTCGGCGGGCAGCAGATCGACGATCCGGATGCGTTCGGCTACCGCTTCGCGACGCGGCCNATCGGCGGCACTGTACCGGTGACNGTGCTGCGCGGCGGCAGGGAGATCACCCTGACGGTCGCGCTCTCCACCGCGCCGGAGGATCCGCCCCGCGATCCGGTGAAGATCGGCGGACGCACGCCCCTGACGGGCATCACGGCGATCAATCTTTCTCCGGCGGTTATCGAGGAGTTCTATCTCGAGGATGCGGACAGCGGCGTCGTCGTGGCGGAGCTCGTGGAAGGCAGCCCGGCGGCGCAGTTCGGCTTCCAGAAGGGCGACATCATTCTGGCCGTCAACGGCGTGCGGATCGAGACATCCCGCGATCTCGCGCAGGCGACGAACCGGCGCACCCGCTACTGGGAGCTGACAATCAATCGCAAGGGCCAGGTGTTCACCACCGTGCTCGGGGGCTGAGCGGGGCCATGAGCGATCTCTTCGGGGCTGCGGGGCTGGACAGGCAGGCGCCGCGGCCGCTTGCCGACCGGCTGCGGCCACAGCGCCTAGCCGACGTTGTGGGGCAGGACCATCTCGTGGGGCCGGACGGGGCTCTGACGCGTCTCCTGCGGTCCGGATCTGTGGGCTCGCTCATCTTCTGGGGGCCGCCGGGCACCGGCAAGACGACGGTCGCGCGGCTGCTCGCTGGCGAGACGAAGCTCGTCTTCGAGCCGATGTCGGCCATCTTCTCCGGCGTGGCAGATCTCAAGAAGGCCTTCGATACGGCGCGCGGCCGCCGGGCGGCGGGGCAGGGCACGCTGCTCTTCGTCGACGAGATCCACCGCTTCAACCGGGCGCAGCTCGACGCCTTCCTGCCGGTGATGGAGGACGGCACCATCACGCTCGTCGGGGCGACGACGGAAAATCCCTCCTTCGCGCTGAACGCCGCCCTCCTCTCCCGCGCTCGGGTGATGACCTTCAAGGCGCTCGACGACGAGGCGCTCCTGAAGCTCCTCGCAAGGGCGGAGGAGATTGAGGGNAGGCCCCTGCCGCTCGACGAGGGNGCGCGGCTGTCGCTCGTGCGCATGGCCGACGGGGACGGGCGCGCCTCCCTGACCTTGGCGGAGGAGGTCTGGCGCGCGGCGGGCGAGGGTGAGGTCTTCGATGCCGCCAAGCTGCAGGAGATCGTGCAGCGGCGNGCGCCCATCTACGACAAGTCGCAGGATGGGCACTACAACCTCATCTCCGCCCTGCACAAGACGATCCGCGGCTCGGACCCGGACGCTGCGCTCTATTATCTCGCCCGCATGCTGGACGCCGGCGAGGACCCGCTGTTCATCGCGCGCCGGCTGGTGCGCATGGCGGTGGAGGACATCGGCCTCGCCGATCCGCAGGCCCTCGTNGTCGCCAACGCGGCGAAGGAGGCCTACGACTTCCTCGGCTCGCCGGAGGGGGAGCTGGCCCTGGCGCAGGCCGCGATCTATCTCGCCACGGCCCCGAAGTCGAACGCCGCCTATGTGGCCTTCAAGGCCGCGAGCCGCGTTGCCAAGGAGGCGGGCTCGCTCATGCCGCCGATGACCATCCTCAATGCGCCGACGCGCTTCATGAAGAACGAGGGCTACGGCCAGGGATACCGCTATGACCACGATGAGCCCGATGCCTTCTCGGGACAGGACTACTGGCCGGAGAAGCTCGGGCGCCAGCACTTCTACGAGCCCGTGGAGCGCGGCTTCGAACGCGAGATTCGCAAGCGGCTNGACTGGTGGGANAAGCTGAGGGCCGAGCGGCGGCGGTGACTTTCGCTGCCGAAAAGGCTATCGACGGGGCCGGGCGCGACGTCCCGGGCCCGGCTGTCATTCGGAGCATAGCATGAAGCACACGAGATCCGGCTCCGGCGGCTCAGGCCCGCGCGCCGGTGCGCCCACGCGGAGCGGCCGCAGGCCGGGACGTGCCGGGCAGCAGGCGGCTCAGGGCGCAGGCAAGGCCAAAGGCGCGGGCAAGGGGCCCGCGCGCAGCGTGCGCGGTCTCGATGGCACCAAGGCGACGCCTGCCAAGGCCCCGCGCGCGGCTGCGCTTGCGGCCCCGCCCGGGGCCGGGACGAAGGCTGCCGCCAAGGCAGCAGCGACCGAGACGCTCGTGACCGGCGTCCAGACCCTGATCGTTGCACCCGACGAGGCGGGCATGCGCCTCGACCGCTTTCTTGTCGCCCGCTTTCCGCAGCTCGCCTTCACCCACATCCAGCGCATCGTGCGCAAGGGCGANCTGCGCGTCGACATGAAGCGCGCCAAGCCGAACGACCGGCTCGAGGCAGGCCAGAGCGTGCGNGTGCCGCCACTCAGGCTCGAGGAGAATAAGCCTGCCGCCCGCACGCCGGCGAAGGACCAGAGCGACGCGGCTTTCCTCAAGTCCATCACGCTCTACGAGGACAAGGACGTCCTCGTGCTCAACAAGCCCATGGGGCTCGCCGTGCAGGGCGGNTCCGGCACCACGCGCCATGTCGACGGTATGCTGGAGGCCCTGCGTGACGCCGACGGGCAGAAGCCGCGCCTCGTGCACCGGCTCGACAAGGACACGGCCGGCTGCCTCGTCGTCGCCAAGACGCGCTTTGCTGCGACGACGCTCGCCAANTCNTTCCGNTCGCGCTCGGCCCGCAAGATCTACTGGGCGCTCGTCGCCGGCGTGCCGAGGGTTCGGCAGGGGCGCATCTCGACCTATCTCGCGAAGGAGGAGGCGGGCGACGGCGACGCCCGCATGCGCGTCGCCCAGCACGGGGAGGAGGGCGCGAGCCACGCCGTGACCTATTACGCCGTGGTGGATACGGCGGCGCAGAAGCTCGCCTGGCTCTCGCTGAAGCCGGTGACNGGCCGCACGCACCAGCTGCGCGCGCACACGGCGCATATCGGCCACCCCATCGTCGGCGATCCGAAATATTTCAACGTCGAGAACTGGGAGCTGCCGGGCGGCATCCAGAACCGCCTGCACCTGCTGGCGCGGCGCATCGTCATTCCGCATCCGCGCACGGGCAAGCCCATCGACGTGACGGCGCCGCTGCCGCCGCACATGCAGCAGTCGTGGAACCTGCTCGGCTTCGACACGAGCGGCTACGATCCGATTGTCGAGGCACCGGAGGACTAGGAGTGCGCTTCCTCGTCTTCGACATAGACGGCACGCTGGTGGACAGCCAGAACCTGCTCGTTGCCGCGCAGGAGGCGACCTTTGCGGCCCACGGCCTGCCGCCGCCAAGCCGGGAGCGGGTGCTGTCGGTCGTCGGCCTGTCGTTGGCGGAGACCTTTCGGGTGCTGGCCGGGCCGGAGGGCCCGCATGCCGCGCTGGAGGCGACCTATCGCGCCACCTTTGCGCGGCTCGTTGCCGAGCCGTCCCTGGCCTCGCAGCTCTTTCCGGGCGTCGATGCCCTGCTGCGTGATCTTGCGGCGCGGGACAATCATTTCCTCGGCATTGCCACCGGCAAGTCGCAGCGCGGCGTGCGGCGGCTGTTCGAGGCCCACGGCTGGCATACGCTGTTCGCGAGCGTACAAACCGCGGACGATGCGCCGTCGAAGCCGCATCCGGCCATGCTGGAGCAGGCGATGGGAGAGGTGGGGGCGACGCCGGGGCAGACCGTCATGATCGGTGACAGCACCTTCGACATGCAGATGGCGCGAGCGGCGGGCTGCCGCGCTGTTGGCGTCGCCTGGGGCTACTGCAAGGTCGATGCCCTGCGGGCGGCCGGCGCGCAGCTGATTGTGGAGTCGGTTGAGGAACTTGCGGCTGTTCTTGCTGAAACCGATTCAACCATGGGCCTCGGCGCGGTGCCCTGACTGGCGGCTGCAGCGCCGATTCCGCTTTCGACTCGAAGCCATTGACGGCGAATCGTTTCCGTCGTCGCCGCGGGGGCTTCTTCATGCTAAGGACGCGCCATGCGTGACGAACTGACCATCGACTGGTTCCCGAAGGAAGGCGAGGCCGTGCGCGACCCCATGCGGGCGGCCCAGCAGTCCATGAAGGCACACCTGCCGCGCCGCTTCTACAAGGAAGCGGCGGTGGAGGAGCGCGCGGAGGGCTTCGTTCTCCTGCTCGACGGGCGTCCGGCCCGCACGCCGGGCAAGACCCTGCTGGCCCTGCCGACGCAGGCGGCGGGCGAGGCCGTGGCGGCGGAATGGGCCGCACAGGGGGAGCACATCGATCCGGCCGCGATGCCGCTCACGCGCATCGCCAATTCGGCCATCGACGGGGTGTCGCGGGAGATGGAGGCGGTGGCGGCCGATGTCGTCAAATACGCCGGTTCGGACCTGCTATGTTACCGCGCCGAGGGGCCGGAGCGCCTCGTCGCGCGTCAGCAGCAGATCTGGGATCCCATTCTCGCCTGGGTGCGGGAGGCGCTTGGGGNGCGCTTNGTGCTGGCCGAGGGAGTGATGTTNGTNGCCCAGCCCGAGGCCTCGCTCGCGGCCGTGGCTGCGGCTGTTGCCCGCTTCGACCGCCCGATGGCNCTCGCCGCGCTGCACGTGCTGACGACGCTGAGCGGCTCGGCGCTCATTGCGCTCGCCGTTGCGCTGGANCACCTGACGCCGGAGGCCGCGTGGCTNGCGGCGCATGTCGACGAGGACGTGCAGATGGAGATCTGGGGTGAGGACCAGGAGGCCCTTGAGCGTCGGGCGGCGCGCTGGCGTGAGTTTGCCGCTGCCGCGCAGATGCTGCGGGCCCTCGCTTGACAGGAACCTGCCGCATCCGGGCTTGCGCCTATCCGCCTACCGTATCGGTTCCTGCGGCCCGGCCGGCGTGTTAAGCACGCAGCAAGAGGGAACCNACCGAGGGAAAGGCGCATGAAGGACATCCTCGAGAAGCTCGAAGAGCGGCGCGCCGGTGCGCGCATCGGCGGCGGCGAGAAGCGCATCGCGGCCCAGCATGCGCGCGGCAAGCTGACGGCGCGCGAGCGCATCGAGCTGCTGCTCGACAAGGGCTCCTTCGAGGAGTTCGACATGTTCGTCGAGCANCGGTGCGTCGACTTTGGCATGGAGGGGACGAAGTNTCCCGGCGACGGTGTCGTCACCGGCTGGGGCACCATCAACGGCCGCACCGTCTTCGTCTTTGCCAAGGACTTCACCGTCTTCGGCGGCTCGCTATCGGAGACGCACGCGCAGAAGATCACCAAGATCCAGGACATGGCGGTGAAGATGCGCGCGCCGATCATCGGCCTGTTCGACGCCGGCGGCGCCCGCATCCAGGAGGGGGTCGCGGCTCTCGGCGGCTATGGCGAGGTATTCAAGCGCAACGTCATTGCCTCGGGCGTCATCCCGCAGATTTCGGTGATTATGGGCCCGTGCGCCGGCGGCGACGTCTACTCGCCGGCCATGACCGATTTCATCTTCATGGTGCGCGACACCAGCTACATGTTCGTGACNGGGCCGGATGTGGTGAAGACGGTAACCAACGAGACCGTCACCGCGGAGGAGCTGGGCGGCGCCAAGGTACACACGACGAAATCCTCCGTCGCCGACGGCGCGTGGGACAACGACGTGGAGGCCTTGCTGCAGGTCCGCCGGCTGATGGACTTCCTGCCGTCCAACAACACCGAGGGCGTGCCGGAATGGCCGACCGACGACCCGGCGGACCGGGTGGAGATGTCACTCGACACGCTCGTGCCGGACAACCCGAACAAGCCCTATGACATGAAGGAACTCGTCCTGAAGGTTGCGGACGANGGAGATTTCTTCGAGATTCAAGAGGCTTATGCCAAGAATATCATAACGGGNTTCATCCGGCTTGAAGGCCGCACGGTNGGTGTCGTGGCCAACCAGCCGATGGTGCTCGCCGGCGTGCTCGATGCTGATGCCTCGCGCAAGGCGGCGCGNTTCGTGCGCTTCTGCGANGCCTTCGAGATCCCGATCCTCACCTTTGTCGATGTGCCCGGCTTCCTGCCCGGCACGGCGCAGGAGTATGGCGGCCTCATCAAGCACGGTGCCAAGCTGCTCTACGCCTATTCGGAAGCCACGGTGCCGCTCGTCACGGTCATCACGCGCAAGGCTTTTGGCGGCGCCTATGACGTCATGGCGTCGAAGCACGTCGGCGGCGACGTGAACTACGCCTGGCCGACGGCGCAGATCGCCGTNATGGGGGCCAAGGGCGCGGTGGAGATCATCTTCCGCCAGGATATCGGCGATGCGGAGAAGATCGCGGCACGCACGAAGCAGTACGAGGACCGCTTCATGTCACCCTTCGTCGCCGCCGAGCGCGGCTATATCGACGAAGTGATCATGCCGCACTCGACGCGCCGGCGCGTGGCGCGCGCCTTCGCCATGCTGCGCACCAAGAAGGCCGAGCGGCCCTGGCGCAAGCACGACAATATCCCGCTTTAGGAGGCGGGCGTTGCGGCTTCGGGGCGGCGGAGACGCCGGCCCCTGCGGGAACTGACGGGCGCGGAGGCTAGCGCCCGTCGATCTCCTCCACCGTGCCGAGTGCCGGCTTCTCCACCTTTCGCAGCTCGCGCCCGATGCGCTCGACGGCGCGGAACACGCGCACGAAGTTGCGCGAGGCGATGCCGGCAATGGCGTCCTCCGACCAGCCGCGGCGGATNAGCTCGGCCAGGAGGTGGGGGAAGCGGCTCGCATTCTCCAGTCCCTGCGGCGTCGGGCCGCCGAAGAAGTCGGAGCCGATGCCGACGTGCCGGATNCCGGCCTTGTCGGCGATATACTCGATGTGATCGCACAGCTGCTCCAGCGTGCCGCGTGGCCAGGGGCCCGCCTCGCGCGTGCGCGCCGCCANGGCGTCGTCCACGGAGATGTCGTGGCGCCCCTTGCCGAACTCGTCCTTCAGCGGGCGCATCCAGTCGCGCGACTGTTGGCTGATGAAATCCGGCACGAAGGTGGCCATGACGATGCCACCGTTGGTCCTGAGGCGGGCCAGCACGTCGTCCGGCACGTTGCGCGGATGGTCGCACAGGGCGAAGGCATTGGAGTGGGAGAAGACGACCGGCGCGCGCGAGATGTCCAGCACCTGCCGCATGACATCGTGCGAGACATGGGCGCAGTCGACGATCATGCCGAGGCGGTTGAGCTCCCGCACGACGGCGCGGCCGAAGGCGGTGAGGCCGCCGTGGCGCGGCGCGTCGGTGGCGGAATCGACCCAGTCCAGCGTCTCGTTGTGGCAGAGCGTCATCAGCCGCGCGCCGGCGGCGTGCCAGACGCGCAGCGGCGCCAGGCTGTTCTCGAGGCCGACGCCGCCTTCCACGGCGATGAAGGAGGCAATCTTGCCGAGCTTCTTGGCCTTGGCGATGTCGCTGGCCTTCGTTGCCGGCATGAAGACGTCGGGGTGCGCTTCCTGAATGCGCAGGATGGTGTCGATCTGCTCCAGAGTCGTGCGGCCCGGATGGGGCACATAGGTGGGGATGAAGGCCGCCCAGAACTGGGCACTGACGCGGCCGGCGCGCAGGCGGGGAATGTCGGTGTCACCGTCCTGGTGCTCACGCGTCAGGTCATATGCCAGGACATCGCCGCGGACCGTGGGATCCTGGCGGATCACCCACGGCAGGTCGTTGTGGCCGTCGACCAGCGGCAGCGTTTCCAGAAGACGAAGTGCCTTGTCGAGAGCGTCGTCGCGCGTCGGCGACTTGCGAGCCGCAGCCTTTGCCAATTCTTCTTCCCCCTCGTTGGAGCCGGCCCCGAGGCCGGCCGCCAAACACTCCGACCCCCGACGGCGCTTGGCAAGCGACTGCGGGGCGGAGCTGCCGGGCGAGCCCTGCAGAAGATGCGGAGGCCGGCCCGAGTGGGGGCTGTCAGCCGGCCTGCNCCAGCCAGTCTGNAGCGATGTCGAGATCGGCCCGNGTCAGGCNGTGTCCTGCCGGCAGTACTTCGTGCCGCACGGTGGCGCCGGCCCCGCGCAGCAGGCCCGCGAGTCGGGTGGCGTCCTCCGCGGGAATCATCGGATCGGCCGAGCCGGACAGGATCAGCACGGGCTTGCCGCCGAGGTCCGGCAGCTCGTCCGGAACGAGCGGCGTCATGGCCCTCAGAAGAACGGCGCCGGCGAGCGCCTGCGGTGCGAGCAGCATCATCGCCGCGGCGATGTTCGCGCCGTTCGAGAAGCCGAGGGCCAGCGGCTGCGCTATGCCGTAGCGCTCGCGCGCTTCGTCGACGAAGGCGGCCAGCTCGGCCGCGCGCAGCTTGATGTCCTCCACGTCGAACCGGCCTTCGCCGAAGCGGCGGAAGAAGCGGGGCATGCCGTTCTCCAGCACCTTGCCGCGCGGGGAAAGAAGCGCCGCCTCCGGAGCCAGCCTGCGCCCCAGCGGCACGAGATCGTGCTCGTCGCCGCCGGTGCCGTGCAGAAGGAGAAGGGGACGGCGCTGGTCGCTGCCAGCCTCGTAATGGTGGATGAAATCGGCCATTGCACATGTCCTGCCGTGCCCGAGGGGGGCGGGCACGGCTCACGGGGTTGAGAAACCTGCTCAGTCGAGCAGGGGCAGGGCNGCNTCGATCCGCTCCCGGTCCTTCTCGTAGAAGGGCGGCAGCTTGAGCGACGTGCCGAGCGCATCGCGCGGCTCGTCGATGGCGAAGCCTGGGTCGTCGGTGGCGATNTCGAAAATCACGCCGCCGGGCTCGCGGAAGTAGATGGAGCGGAAATAGTTGCGCTCCTTCTGCTCCGTCGTCGCGATGCCGAACTTCTCGCGCAGCGCCTTCGCCATTGCTGCCTGGTCCGCATCGCTCGCGGCGCGGAAGGCGATGTGATGCACCGATCCCGCGCCCAGCGTGCCGGGCAGGAA
>JGI25331J36430_1000771_pt1 | contig 19235 bp, 16 predicted proteins | sample HigsolmetaAR206D_FD_36430 | JGI IMG/M metagenome (IMG submission 36430) | reverse complement strand
GGCCGTGTAGTCCTCACCGGGCGAGGAGCTGTCTAGCCGCTCGTGCGTGAAGCCGGCCCGCACGGCGAGCGTGCGCGTCAGCTTCCACTCGATCCCGAGGGTGCCGGTGAATTCCCTCTCTTTGAGGTCCACGCCCCTGTAGTCGCTCTCGCCGATGGTCGCCGAGGCCGTGAAGATGAGGTTGCGGCGCAGGGCGTGCTCCAGCGCCAGCGTGGCGCTGCGGTTCACGACGCCGCTCGATCCGGCGATGGTCGTCTCGCCGAGGGAGCTGGAGCCGGTGAGCCGCACGGTCGTCAGCGCCGACGGCCGCCAGATCAGCGACAGCTCGCCGATGGGGCCACGCAGGTCTGCAAGGCGCGGATCGTCATACTTGCGCACCTGGTGCCCGATCGCCGCCTCGCCGGTGATGAGACGCGTGATCTCGAAGGTCGTTCCGACGCGCGCGCCGAGGCCCCTGGACGACCGCTCAAAGCCGCCGGCGTTGAACCGCTCGTCATACTGCCTGCGGTCGACCAGCCCCTCGACGAAGGGCTCAAGGCCGGGGTGCACCTCGTAGCCCGCCCTGAGCCGCAGCCCGTATTCGTTGTAGTTGCGATAGCCCTGGTCAAGACGGCTACCGTCGGCAAACTCGGCATCGCCATAGACATTGCGCTCGACGGAGCCGGTCACGCCAAGCGCCAGACGGTTGAAGCGGTGCGTGGCGCCCAGCGATCCGCCATAGGAAACGATGGTCGGCTGATTGACGACCCCGCCCGGCAGGTTGGGGTTGTCGGAACGCTGCGTCGTCAGCGAGCCACGCCCCTCGATATTGATGGTGGTGTCCTGCGTGGCGTCGAGGCGCAGGTTGAGACGGGCATCCGCCTCAGGCCNGTCCGCCTTCTCGAGGGCCGGGAAGGCCCAGTAGGAGCCGCGCAGATGGCCGGTGAGCGCATGGCGCGACCAGTCGGACCGCACGGAAACCTCGCCGCGCGTGAGGATGGCTGCCGCCCCCTTCCCGGCACCGCCCTCGCGCCGTGGATTGCTGTCGTAGCCACCATCGATCTCGATCGAGGGAAAGACGGTCAGCGTGCCGAGTCGCAGGCCGAGCGGCCCCCACGGATCCTCCTCCTCGTCCGGCCGTGGCAACCGGGGCACGCTGCCGAGCGACAGCGGCTCGCCCGCGGAGAGCCCCTGCGACGGGCGCAGCGGGCTGCGTTCCAGCGAGACCGGCGCCCGCACCGGGCGATAGACGGGGGAAGGCGACGGGGCCTGCGGTGCCTCGGCGGGCGTCTCCAGCACGCCCGGCAGCGGCACCGCCCCGCCGCTGTCGTGGCCGGGCTGCACAGTGCCGCGCAACGAGAGAAACGACGCCCCCTCCTGGCCGTGTGCGGCCGGCCCTGCCAGAAGAATCGCACCGGCAGCGATGCACGCTGCGAGCGGCGCGGCGCCGCACCGGCGCGAGACTATGGGGGGGCACTGACGCAAATCGACGCTTTCCTGCAGCAGCAATGCGATGCGGCCGCCCTGGAGAGGCCTCCGGCAAGCGGCCAGCGTGGTTAATGGAGGCTAAAGCGACATGGTTAACGCCCGGTAACCCGGCGCGGGCTTCGCCTGCCGGCGCCTGCCGTGCTAAAGACCGCGCGAACAACCGGGCGCCTGACGCCAGGAGCAGGACAAGAACAGGATGATCACCATGACGAGCCTTGCAGCCCGCGACACCGGCACGACGCAGCGCAGGTCCGGGACGGCCGTGGCGTCGGCCCTGCGCACGCTGTCGAGCGAGCGGTCCGGGCTCGAGGCGCTGATCGCGGCGCTTGAAGGGGAGCTGGCCGGCCCCTTCGAGGCCGCCGTCAACACGATCTCGGGGGCGCGTGGCCGCGTCATCGTGACCGGCATGGGCAAGTCCGGCCACATCGGCCGCAAGATCGCCGCTACCATGGCCTCCACAGGCACGCCCGCCTATTTCGTCCACCCCAGCGAGGCGAGCCACGGCGATCTCGGCATGATCCAGACGGACGACGCCATTCTCGCCCTCTCCTGGTCGGGCGAGACGGCGGAGCTTTCCGACATCATCGGCTATGCCAAGCGCTTCCGCGTGCCGCTCATCGCCTTCACGTCNAGCGCGCAGTCGACGCTCGGCCGTGAGGCCGACGTGTGCCTGGCACTGCCCAAGGCGAGCGAGGCCTGCCCGAACGGGCTCGCCCCCACGACCTCCACCACGATGCAGCTCGCCCTCGGCGACGCACTGGCCATCGCCCTGCTCGAGAGCCGCGGCTTCTCGGCGCAGGATTTCCGCATCTATCACCCGGGCGGCAAGCTGGGCGCGCAGCTCAAATTCGTGCGCGACATCATGCACACCGGCGAGCGGCTGCCGATCGTGCGCCGCGGCACCTCGATGGCCGATGCGATCGTCGAGACGAGCGCCAAGGGCTTTGGCTGCGTGCTGGTGACAGAGGACGACGGCCGACTCGCCGGGATCGTCACTGACGGTGACCTGCGCCGTCACATGAACCCCTCGCTGCTCGCCCAGCGGGTGGAGGAGGTGATGAACCCCACGCCCAAGTCCGTCGCGCCGGAGACGCTGCTCGGCGAAGCGCTGGAAGTCGTGGAGCGGATGAAGGTCGGCGCCCTCGTGGTCGCCGAGAACGGGCGCGCGGTCGGCATCATCCACGTGCTCGACCTCCTGCGCGCCGGCGCTGCCTGAGGGTCCGGGCGCCGTCAGGCCGCCCGATCGTGCTTTCCGCGCCGGACCCCAGACGGTATGATCCTCTNCAGGAGCCGGGGGGCCGCCCGTCGGGCGGCGCGGCCAACATCATCGTCGTCACAGGCCCCGCAAGGCCGTGGCGGACAACATCGCGTCGGTCCCGAGCGGGGNGAAGGCCCGCCCGCGAAGGGAGAACGCGTCATGTCCACAGCACCACGGCTCGAACACTACCTGTCGCGCAGCGGCGTCACCTACGACCTCATGCGCCACGAACCCACCGCCACCTCGATGCGCACGGCGAAGGCCTGCGAGGTGCCCGCCGACATGATCGCTAAGGCGGTCGTGCTGAAGGACAGGGCCGGCTACATGCTGGCCGTGCTGCCCGCCTCGCGGCACCTCAGCCTTCGTGCCGTCAGCGAGATGCTCGACGAGGAGATCGAGCTCGCCCACGAGGCGGAGATCGAGCGCCTCTTTCCCGATTGTGCGCGCGGCGCGGTGCCCCCGCTCGGCGCCGCTTACGGCATGCCGATGATCGTCGACGAGACGCTGGCCANCCTCTCGGAGATCTATTTCGAGGCGGGCGACCACGAGACGATCGTCCGCATGTCCGGGCGGGACTTCCGTCAGCTCGCCGGCCGGGCGCGGCACGGCCGCATCTGCCTGCAGCAGTGACTCCCTGGCGACGGCGCCTCAGGCGCCGCCGTCCCCGTCCGGCACGACGACGAGATTGGCCCCGTCGATGCCCGTGACGGTGACCCGCGTCCCTGCCGGACAATCCTGCCCCACGACACGCCAGACGCTGTCGTCGACGCGCACCCAGCCTTCGCCGCCCGTGATGGGGGCGTCGAGCGTGAAGCGGCGGCCGACGAGCGCCGCCCCGCGCCGGTTGAGGAAAGGCTGCTCGGCCTCGTGCACGCCGCGCCGACGGGTGGCGAGGCGGCCCGCGACGACACTCACCACGGACAGCAGCGCGAAGATGATGGCGCTCGTCTGCCACGACAGGTCGAACACGGCGTCGAGCAGACCCGTCACGATGGCGGCGAGGCCGAACCAGATGAGGAATACCCCCGGCGCCAGGAGCTCGAGCGCAGCCAGCAGCAAGCCCAGCACAACCCAGCTCCACGGCCCGAGGGCCACGATCGCATCGCGGATCATATCCGCCTCCCGTCAGGCCGGCCCGCCCGCCCCAGGGCCGCCGCTCGCCGGCACGCTGCCACGGCGGGCGCTCTGGAGTTGGCGTGCCGCGGCGGTGCCAGTCCCCCCCTCGCCGAAGACCGTCTTGGTGATCTCGCCGAGACCGGCGAGCGTGCCGACGACACTCGCCGCCTCGATCGGCACCACCACCACCTTCTGGTTGGGCGCGGCTGCGAGGCCCTTGAGCGCATCGACATATTTTTCGGCGACGAGGAAGTTCGCAGCGGCAAGGTCGCCCTGGGCGATGGCCTCGCTGACGAGCGCGGTCGCCCTGGCCTCGGCCTCGGCCAGGCGCTCGCGCGCCTCCGCGTCTCGGAAGGCGGCTTCCTTGCGGCCCTCGGCGGCGAGGATCTGCGCCTGCTTCTCGCCCTCCGCACGCAGGATCTGCGCCTGGCGCTCGCCCTCGGCCTCGAGGATGCTGGCGCGCTTCTCGCGCTCGGCCTTCATCTGCCTGGCCATGGCATCGGCGAGGTCTGCGGGCGGCAGGATGTCCTTGATCTCGATGCGCGTCACCTTGACGCCCCAGGGCGAGGCCGCGGCATCCATGACGCGCAACAGCCGCTCGTTGATCTCGTCACGGTGCGACAGGAGCTGGTCGAGGTCCATCGAGCCGACGACGGTGCGGATGTTGGTCATCGTCAGCGTCAGCAGCGCCTGCGACAGGTCCGCCACCTCGTAGGAGGCCCGCGCCGCGTCCAGCACCTGGAAGAACGAGACGGCATCAATCCTGACGGTGGCGTTGTCCTTGGTGATGGCCTCCTGGCTCGGCACGTCGAGCACCTGCTCCATCATGTTCACCTTGTGCCCGATGGTTTCGATGAAGGGCACGATGAGGCCAAGCCCGGGGCCCAGCGAGCGCGAGTAGCGGCCGAAACGCTCCACCGTGTAGGCGTAGCCCTGCGGCACGGTCCGCACGCCGAGAGCGATCGTCAGGACGACGAGACCGACGAGAACGACGACGAAGATATCGAAACCGAACATGATGCCCCCTCTCACGCGGAGCCCCGGCGCAATACGTTGCCGCCGCGCGCACGCGGATACGGCGGCGGCGCTTCATATCACATCCGGATGCGTGCAGGACCGCAAGCGACAGGCCTCACCTGCCGACGGAGCGGCAGGATGTGTCGCGGTGCCGCGCGAGACCGGCCGTCAGATCCAGCCTTGCAGCTCGCGCCTCACGATGTGCTCGATGACGCGCATGCCCTCGGGCGAGTCGTTGAGGCAGGGGATGGCCGCGAAGTGCTCACCGCCGTGCTCGCGGAAGATCTCGGCGTTCTCGCCGGCGATCTCCTCCAGCGTCTCGAGACAATCGGCCGAAAAGCCCGGCGTGATGACGGCGAGGCGCTTGACGCCCTTCTCAGCAAGGCCCTTCACCGTCATGTCCGTGTAGGGCTGCAGCCATTCGGCCCGCCCGAAACGCGACTGGAAGGTGAGCAGCAGCCGCTCCGGCGGCAGACCGAGGGCCTCGCGCATGAGCCGCACCGTCTTCTGGCACTGGCAGTGATAGGGATCGCCCTTCAGGTGATAGTCCTTCGGCACGCCGTGGAAGGAGGCGATGATGATCTCCGGCTCGAACGGGAGCTTCGCGAGTTCCGCCTTCAGGCTGTCCACCACCGCGCCGATGTAGACGGGATCGTCGTGATAGGGCGGTGAGACGCGGATGGTCGGCTGCCAGCGCATGCGCATCAGCGCCTCGAAGGCCTTGTCACAGGCGGTGGCCGTGGTCGCCGCCGCATACTGCGGATAGAGCGGCACGAGCAGGATGCGGTCGCAGCCCGCACGCTGCAGCGCCTCGAGCCGCTCCTTGATGCTCGGGTTGCCGTAGCGCATGGCCCAGTCGACGACATGCGCCCCTCCTCCCCGCCAGGCAGGGAAGCGAGCCTCTGCGCCAGCTTCTCGGCCTGCGAGCGCGTGATGGTCTTCAGGGGCGACTCGTTGCGTTCCCTGTTCCAGATCGTCTCGTAGTCCCTGCCCTTGCGGGCGGGGCGCGTCGTCAGGATGACGCCATTGAGCAGCGGCCACCACAGGATGCGCGGCGTCTCGATGACACGCCTGTCGGAGAGGAACTCCTTGAGGTAGCGGCGCATCGACCAGTAGTCGGTGGCATCGGGCGTGCCGAGGTTCAGCAGCAGCACACCGATGCGCCCGACCGCGACAGGCTGATGATCGGCAGGAAGGCGCACAGCGCGGGACGCCGCTTCGCTCAAGGACACTGTTTCGCTCTCCATTCGTTGCTCGCACAGGCGCGACAGGCCTCATGTAGACACCTTTCGCCGCCTGTCCAATATACCCGCGCCACGCGCCGGCGGACCGATCGCCGCACATGGGCGGATATCCGACTTGCGGCGACATCTCCACCGCTTGCTGGCCGCAGCGCGGCCCGACATCATGCGGCCGCGCCCACACATCCTCCCGCAAGGTGCCACCGGTTGTTGGAGCCTGCCATGAGTCCCATCTCCCGTCGCCAGACCCTGCGCCTCGGCGTGACTGCCGGCCTCGCAGCTGCCACGCTGACCACGGGTGCCGATGCAGCACCGCCGCCGACAAGCTTCACCCTGCTGCTCGTCAATGACATCTACAAGATGAACGAGGACAAGGGGCGTGGCGGCTTCCCGCGCCTCGCCGCGATCGTGAAGGCCGAGCGGGCGCGTGGCGTGCCCATGCTCTTCTGCCATGCCGGAGACTGCTTCTCGCCCTCACTGATGTCCGGCTTCGATCAGGGCGCCCACATCGTCGCGCTGACCAACATGATCAAGCCGGATGTCTTCGTGCCCGGCAACCACGAGTTCGACTTCGGCAAGGATGTCTATTTCGCCCGCCTGCGCGAGGCGGAGTTCCCCTTCTTCGCGGCCAACATGCGCGACGCCGCTGGCCAGCCGCTGCCCGGCCACCGCGACAGCGCCATCTTCGACCTCGGCGGCGTCAGGGTGGGTGTCGTCGGCCTCATCCTCGACAACGTGCCGCAGATGTCCAGCCCCGGCGACATCACCTTCCTGCCGGTAATGGACACGCTGCGCAGGGAAGCGAAGAAGCTGCGCGAGGAGGGGGCGGACCTCGTCGTCGCCGTCACCCACACCGACCGGGCGATGGACTTCGAGATCGTGCGCTCGCGCCTCGTAGACGTGCTGCTCACCGGCCACGACCACGACCTCGCCATCGGCTTCGACGGCAAGACCGTGATGGTGGAATCGAACGAGGAGGGCAACTACGTCACCGCCATCGACTTCGCCGCCACCGTGACCGGCGAGGGCAAGGACCGCAAGGTGACGTGGACCCCGACATTCCGCGTCAACGATTCCCGCGCCGTTGAGCCCGATCCGGAGGTGCTGGCGGTCGTCGCGCGCTACGAGGCGGAACTGTCCAAGGAACTCGACGTCACGGTCGCCACACTCGCCGCCCCCCTCGACAGCCGCACCGCCATCGTGCGCTCACAGGAGGCGGCCATCGGCGATCTCATCGCCGACGCCATGCGCGCCGCGTCGGGTGCCGACATCGCCATCACCAATGGCGGCGGCATCCGCGGCAACAAGCAGTATCCGGCCGGCCACCAGCTGACGCGCCGCGACATCCTCACCGAGCTGCCGTTTGGCAACCGCACCGTCGTGACCCGTATCACCGGCAAGGAGGTGAAGGCCGCGTTGGAAAACGGCTTTTCGCAGATGGAGCAGCGCGCCGGCCGCTTCCCGCAGGTGTCGGGACTGAAGGTGACGGTGGCTCCCGGCCGCCCCGCCGGCAGCCGCGTCGTCGCCGTGACGGTGGACGGAGCACCCATCCAGGACGACCGGACCTACACGGTCGCCACCAACGACTTCATGCTTCGGGGCGGCGACGGCTACACGATGCTGGCGGCGGGCGTGAAAGGCGGCGATCTCGACGTCGCCGGAAAGCTGACGGCGAATGACGTGATGGTCTACGCCCGCAAGCTCGGCACCATCGACCTCAAGCCCGAAGGGCGCATCGTCTTCCAGTAGCCGAGGTCAGGGCGCCCGGCCTCCCGCGCCCTGCGCCGGCTAGCTGTACTTGCGCTCGTCGGCAATGACCTTGCCGTCGTTGGGCAGCGCGCCGGGCGCGACCACCACGACACCGCCCCTCAGCTTCGTCACCGCCTGCAGCGTCCCGGCCACGGCCGCCGTGTCGACGAGGTCGGCGTTGGCCGCCTCGGCGTGCAGCGTCATCACGTCCATCTCGTTCTCGCGCGTGACGACGAGGCGCAGCTTGCCGAGCTCCGGGTGGCGGCGGCCGACCTCGGCCACCTGCTCCGGCCGCACGAACATGCCCTTCACCTTCGTCGTCTGGTCGGCGCGCCCCAGCCAGCCCCTGATGCGCTGATTGGTGCGTCCGCACGGGCTCGTCCCGGGCATGATGGCGGACAGATCGCCGAGCGCCAGGCGCAGAATGGGGCGATGCGGATCAAGCAAGGTGACGACCACCTCGCCCACCTCGCCTTCCGCCACCGGGTCGCCGGTGCCCGGCCGCACGATCTCGACAATGATATCCTCGTTGACGACGAGGCCCTCGCGAGCCGGCGTCTCGTAGGCGATGGCCCCGCACTCGGCCACCGCATAGAGCTGGTAGCCTTCGATGCCGCGCTCGGCGAAAGCCTTCTGCAGCGACGCCGGAAAGGCGGCGCCCGACACCACCGCCCGGCGCAGCGAGGAGGTGTCGAGTCCGGCCGCATCGGCCGCCTCGAGCAGGACCTTCAGGAAATCGGGGGTGCCGGTGTAGGCGGTGGGACGGTACGCAGCCATGACCTGCAGCTGTTGCTCGGTATTCCCCGGCCCGGCAGGAATGACGGCACAGCCGAGCGCCCGCGCGCCGGAATCGAGGATGAAGCCGCCCGGCGTCAGGTGATAGGAGAAGGTGTTGAGCACCACGTCACCCTCGCGGAAGCCGGCGGCGTGAAGCGCCCGCGCCGTGCGCCACGGGTCGGCCTGCACCCCTTCCGGCTCGAAGATTGGCCCGGGCGAGGCGAAAAGCCTGCTGAAGCTGCCCGGCGCGTCAGCGACATAGCCGCCGAAGGGCGGCGCCGCGCTCTGCAGGGCCGGCAGGTCGGACTTGCGCAGCACCGGCAGGCTTGCCAGCGCCTCGCGGCTCGTGATGTCGAGCGGCTGTACGCCGGCCAGATGCGCCGCCCAGCCGGGCGCCTGCATCGCCTTGGCGACGATCGTCGGCAGATGGGCGAGAAGCTCCGCCTCCCGCGCCGCCGGGTCGCGCGTCTCGCGATGGTCGTAGAAATCCTTCATCGGTCCTCTCAGCGGCGGTCGGGTGCATGGCGCGGGAAGGAGNGGTCCCGCCCGCGTCCCTCCTTCGCCCTACATCAGCCAGCGTTTGCGGCGCTTGTAGCTCTTCACCTCGCGGAAGGACTTGCGCTCGCCCTCGCCGATGCCGAGGTAGAATTCCTTGACGTCCTCGTTTTCCCTGAGCGAGGCGGCGTCGCCGTCCATCACGATGCGCCCCGTCTCCATGATGTAGCCGTAGGTGGCATAGCGCAGGGCGATGTTGGTGTTCTGCTCGGCGAGGAGGAAGGACACCCCCTCCTTGGCGTTGAGATCCTTCACGATCTCGAAGATCTCCTCCACCACCTGCGGCGCCAGGCCCATCGACGGCTCGTCGAGGAGGATCATCTTCGGCCGGGACATGAGCGCGCGGCCGATGGCGCACATCTGCTGCTCNCCGCCGGACGTATAGCCCGACATGGAATTGCGGCGCTGCCGGAGGCGCGGGAAATATTCGTAGACCATCTCCATATCGCGCCGGATGGCGGCCGCCCCGTCGCGGCGCGTGAAGGCACCGGTCAGCAGGTTCTCCTCGATGGTGAGGTGGCCGAAGCAGTGACGCCCCTCCATCACCTGGATGCAGCCGCGCCGCACCAGCTCGTTCGGCGTCATGCGGTCGACACGCTCGCCGTCGAACACGATGGAGCCCTTCGTCACCTCGCCGCGCTCGGCCCGCAGCAGGTTGGACACGGCCTTGAGCGTCGTCGTCTTGCCGGCCCCGTTGGCGCCGAGCAGCGCCACGATGCCGCCGCGCGGCACCGAGAGGGACACCCCCTTCAGCACCAGGATGACGTGGTCGTAGATCACCTCGATGTTATTGACCGAGAGGATCGTGTCGGTCCCCGCCTCAGCGGCGGGCGCGGCTGCGATGCTCATGCTCGTTCCCTCGTCTCCCTTTCGCGGAGGGGGGCAGCCAGGGCGGGCGGAGCAGGATGCCCCCGCCCGGCCCCGTTACCCGCTCCCCTCCCCCANGCGGGGAAGGGGATCGCTGCCAGACGCTCCCAGGGAGCGTCCGGTTCTCACGACTGCTTGTCGCAGGGCTCCGTGCGCTTCGGCCAGCCGGTGCTCTTCTCGGCATAGTCCCTGGCGGCGGCCTCGAGCAGCGGCTTGACGCGGTCGGCCATCGGCTCGATGGGTTCGGAGATCTTCACCCACTTCTCGCCGTCCCACTGCTGCATGAAGGCCGGACGGTGGCCGTTATGGTCCGTGCAGGTGAGCTTGATGGGGCCGGCGAAGCCCTCGAGCCCCAGCTCCTTCAGGCGGGCCTCGTCGATGTTGAGCGTCTCCAGGCCGCGGCGCACGTCCTCGCCCGTCACCACCNTCTTGCCGGTGAGCTTCTGGGCGTTGCGGATGCCCTCGGCGATCAGCATCGAGTTGTAGACGCCGCGGTTGTAGAGCACCTCACCCACGCTGTTCTTCGGCGCCTGGCTGAGGCCCTTGTCGACGACGAGCTTCTGGATGTCCTGCAGGGCCGGGAAGTCCGTGCCCACCGCATGCCAGTTGAGCGTCTTGAAGCCCTTGCCGCCGGGCCCCGCCGAGCGCATGTCGTCATCGCCCGGCCACCAGATGGAGATGAACTTCTCCATGGGGTAGTTGATCTTCGCCGCTTCCTTCACGGCGGTCGGGTTGAGGGCGCCCCAGCCGTACAGCACCATGTAGTCGGGCCGGTCGCGGCGCACGCTCAGCCACTGCGACGACTGGTTCTGCATGCTGTCGGCCGGCACGGGATAGAGCTTGAGTTCGAAGCCGAGATCGCGCGCGAGCTGGTCGAACAGCGGCAGGGGCTCGCGGCCGAAACCCGCGTCGAGATAGATGTAGCCGATCTTTTTGCCCTTGAGCTTGTCGAGCCCGCCCTCCTGCTCGCCGATGTACTTGATGATCATCGACAGGCCGTCCCAGTACGTGTTCGGCGGGTTGAAGATCCACGGGAAGGTCTCGCCATCCGCCGAGGCGGAGAGGCCATAGGCCATGGACAGGATCGGGATCTTGTCGACGGCCGCGCGCGGGATGAGGGGCAGGGTGATGCCCGTCGACCACGGGTTGATCATCACCGGGTTCTTGCCCTTCACGGCCTCGTAACACTCGACGCCCTTCTTGGTGTCGTAGCCGGTCTCGCACTCCTCGAGGATGAGCTTGGCACCGCCGATGCCCCCGTCGCGCTCGTTGAGCATCGTGAGATAGTCGCGCATGCCGTTGGCGATGGGGATGCCCGAACCGGAGAAGGGGCCGGTGCGGTAGGTGAACAGCGGCACGTAGATCGAGTCCTGTGCCTTCGCCGGCAACGCAAAGGCCGATGCCACGATCGCGGTCGCCAGGATGGTGGAAAGCTTGCGCACCATGTTTCGTTTCCTCCCGTTGAAGCGCCCCGCATCACNCGCGGCGCCCGTCCGTTGTCCGGCTCGTTCCCGGCCCTCCCGCGCTAGTAGGGGAAAGGCCAGACCCTGAGCTTCTGCTTGCCCGTCTGCCAGAGCCGCGCCAGTCCGTGCGGCTCGACAATCAGGAAGAAGATGATGAGCGCGCCGACGATCATGAACGTCAGGTGCTCGACCGTGGCCGCCCCGATGTCGAGGCCGACGAGGGACGGCGCGCCGCGCAGCACGATCGGCAGGATGTAGATGAGCGCGGCGCCGAAGAAGGAGCCGATGAGACTGCCGAGCCCGCCGATGATCACCATGAAGAGGATCAGGAAGGACTGGTTGATGGAGAAGACCTCCGGCTCGGCGCCCCCGTACCAGAGGAAGACCATCAGCGCCCCGGCCACGCCGCAGTAGAAGGACGAGACGGCGAAGGCCAGCAGCTTCGTCGGCAGCAGCTTGATGCCCATGAGCTCGGCNGCAATGTCCATGTCGCGCACTGCCATCCACGAGCGGCCGATGCGGCCGTGGACGAGGTTGGACGCGATCCACGTCAGCAGGATGACGAGGCCGAGCACGACATAGTAGCGCATCTCGGGCGAGGCGTTGGGCCCCGTCACGGGGATGCCGAAGAGGGTCCGCGTCGGCACCTCGATCGCCCCCGAGACGTTGTAGTTGTAGAGCCACGGGATGCGGATGAAGCACCACTGCAGGAAGAACTGCGCGGCGAGCGTCGCGACCGCCAGGTAGAANCCCTTGATGCGCAGCGACGGCAGGCCGAAGAACACACCCACCGCCGCCGAGAACAGGCCCGAGGCGAGGATCCAGACGATGATGTTCACCTCGGGGAAGATCGTCGTCAGCTTGTAGCAGGCAAAGGCGCCNACCCCCATGAAGCCCGCCGTGCCGAGCGACAGCAGCCCGGTGTANCCCGTCAGCAGGTTGAGCCCGATCGACGCCAGCGCGAAGACGAGGAACGGGATCATCACCACCGACAGGAAGAAGGNGTNCCCCACGAGAGGGATGACGACAAGGGCGAGCGCAAGGATGATGGCGATCCCGATCTTGTCCTGCAGGATCGGGAACACCGCCATGTCTGCGGCGTAGTTCGTCTTGAACTGGCCTGCTTCGCGGTAGAACACGGATGCCGCCTCCTCAAATCCGCTCGATGATCCGCTCGCCGAACAGGCCCTGCGGCCGGAACAGCAGGAAGCCGAGGGCAATGACGTAGGCGAGCCAGCTCTCGATGCCGCTGCCGACAAGCGGCCCCCAGTAGAACTCGCCGAGCTTCTCGCCGACGCCGATGATGAGCCCGCCGACGATGGCGCCGGGCACCGAGGTGAAACCGCCAAGGATCAGCACCGGCAGGGCCTTCAGCGCGATGATCTGCAGCGCGAAGGACACCTCCGAGCGCGCGCCCCACATGATGCCGGTGGCGAGCGCCACGATGCCGGCGGTGAACCAGACGATGATCCAGATCTGGTTGAGCGAGATGCCGACCGACAGCGCCGCCTTGTGGCTGTCCGCGACNGCCCTGAGTGCGCGGCCGATNCGCGTCTTCTGGAAGAAGACGGCAAGCGCGGCCACCATGACGGAAGCGATGATGGCTGCCGTGATGTCGATCTTCTGCAGGCTGACGAAGCCGCCGAACATCTCGAACTCGACGGAACCGCGCGGCAGGTAGAGCTNGTCGGTGATCATCACCTTCGGGTTGCCGCCGAAGACGAGCTCGCCGAAACCGATGAGGAAGTAGGTGAGCCCGAAGGTCGCCATGAAGAGGATGATGTCGGGCTGGTTCACCAGCGGGCGCAGCACGAGCCGCTCGACGCCGACGGCGAGCAGGAACATCACGGCGATGGTCAGGATCAGCGCGAGGATCGCCGGCACGCCGGCCTCATAGAGGCCGACGAGGGTGAGCGCGGCGAACACGACCATGATGCCCTGGGCGAAGTTGAAGACGCCCGACGCCTTGAAGATGAGCACGAAGCCGAGCGCGATGAGCGCGTAGAGCACGCCCGAGACCAGCCCCTCCCACAGCGTCTGCACGAGGAGGTCGGGCGCCGAGCCCATCTGCACGAAGGGATCGATGAAGATGCTGTAGAGAATGTCCATCAATGCGCCCTCAGTGCGGAACGCCGAGATAGGCGTCGATGACCGCCTGGTTCTTCTTGACCTCGTCCGGCACGCCGTCCGCGATCTTGCGGCCGTACTCGAGCACCACGACGCGGTCCGACAGGTCCATGACCACGCCCATGTCGTGTTCGATGAGCGCGATGGTGGTGCCGAACTGGCTGTTGACGTCGAGGATGAAGCGGCACATGTCCTCCTTCTCCTCAAGGTTCATGCCCGCCATCGGCTCGTCGAGCAGCAGCAGATCCGGCTCCATGGCCAGCGCCCGGCCCAGCTCGACGCGCTTCTGCAGGCCGTAGGGCAGCCGCCCCACCGGCACCTTGCGGATGGCCTCGATCTCGAGGAAGTCGATGATCTCCTCCACCACCCGGCGGTGCTCGATCTCCTCGGCCAGAGCCGGCCCGTGACGCAGCATCTGCCAGAAGAAGCCGCGCTTCATCTTCAGCGTGCGGCCGGCCATGATGTTGTCGAGCGTCGTCATGCCCTTGAAGAGCGCGACGTTCTGGAAGGTGCGGGCGATGCCCTGGCGCGCCGCCTCGTGGGGACGCATCCTGGAGCGCGTCTTGCCCTTGAAGGTGATGCGCCCCTCCTGCGGGTGGTAGAAGCCGTTGATGACGTTGAGCATCGACGTCTTGCCCGCGCCGTTGGGGCCGATGATGGCGCGGATCTCACCCTTGCGGATGTCGAAGGAGACGTCGGTGATGGCCTTCACCCCGCCAAAGCGCAGGGAAACATTCTCGACGGCGAGCAGAACGTCGCCAGCCGCGACACCGGCATTCATGTCGGGCGCCCTCATGCGGCCTTCTCCTTCACCGCGGCGGGATAGACCTGCATGTCGCGNATCTTGACCCGCGCCGAAATCGTGCCCTTGCGGCCGTCCTCGAAGGTCACTTCGGTCGTGATGTCGGCCTCGTGCGAGCCGTCGTAGAGCGCCGTGATGAGCGGCGCATAGCGCTCGGCGATGAAGGAACGCCGGACCTTCTGCGTGCGCGTGAGCTCGCCGTCGTCGGCATCGAGCTCCTTGTGCAGGATGAGAAAGCGGCGGATCTGCGCCCCGCCCATCATCGGCTCGGCCGCGAGCGCGCGGTTCACCTCGTCCACGTGCTTCTCGATCATGTCGTAGACGAGCGGGTGGCCGGCGAGCTCCTGATAGGAGCCGTAGACCACGTTGTTGCGCTCNGCCCAGTTGCCGACGGCCGTGAGGTCGATGTTGATGAAGCAGGCGACGAAGTCCCGCCCGTGGCCGAAGGCGACGGCCTCCTTCACGTTGGGGAAGAACTTGAGCTTGTTCTCGATGTACTTGGGCGGGAAGAGCGAGCCGTCGTTGAGCCTGCCGACGTCCTTGGCGCGGTCAATGATCTTGAGATGCCCGGCCGGGTCGAAGAAGCCGGCATCCCCCGTCTTGATGAAGCCATCCTCGGTCAGCACCTCCTCGGTCTTCTCGGGTTCCTTGAAGTAGCCGGTGAACATGCCGGGCGACCGGAACAGCACCTCGCCGCTCTCGGAGAGACGGATCTCCACGTTGGGCATCGGCGGGCCGACAGTGTCCGGCTTGATGGCGCCGTCGGGTTGGGCCGTGACGTAGAGGAAGGCTTCCGTCTGGCCGTAGAGCTGCTTCAGGTTGAGGCCGAGGGAGCGATAGAAGGAGAAGAGGTCGGGTCCGATCGCCTCGCCCGCCGTGTAGGCGACGCGGATGCGCGAGAAGCCGAGCACGTTCTTCAAGGGCTCGTAGACGAGCAGGCGACCGAGCCCGTAGAGCAACCGCCCGCGAAGCGGCACCGGCTCGCCGTTGAGGATCTTCTCGCCATAGCGCTTCGCGACGCCGATGAAGTAGTGGAACATGCGCCGCTTGAGACTTCCCGCATCCTCCATGCGGATCATCACGCGGGTCAGGATCTGCTCGAAGACGCGCGGTGGCGCGAAATAGAAGGTCGGGCCGATCTCCTTGAGATCCTGCATGGCCGTCTCGCCCGACTCCGGGCAGGCCATGCAGAAGCCGGCGACGAGCCCCTGGGCGTAGTTGAGGTAGTGGTCGCCGACCCAGGCGAGCGGCAGGTAGGCGAGCACCTCGTCCGTCTCGCCCAGCTTGTCGAAGGCCACCGTGTCGCGCGCCGCGGCGATGCAGCGCTCTGCGGTGAGCACCACCCCCTTCGAGCGGCCGTGGTGCCGGATGTATAGAGGATGATGGACACGTCCGAGCCCTTGCCGGCGGCCAGCGTGGCATCCAGCCAGGCCGAGACGTCGGGATCCTTCAACGCCTCCTCGCCTTCCGCCATCACCTCCGTCATCGCGTGCAGGCGCGTGTGGTCGTAGTCGCGCAGTCCGCGCGGCTCGTCGTAGACCATGTGGCGCAGCAGGGGCAGGCGCTCGGAGACCGAAAGGATCTTGTCGACCTGCTCCTGGTCCTGCACCGCCGCGAAGGTCACCTCGGCATGGGCGAGGACGTAGGCAAGCTCGTCCGCCACAGCGTCGGCATAGACAGGCACCGGCACCGCGCCCAGCATCTGCGCGGCCATGACCGTCCAGTAGAGCTTCGGCCGGTTGCCGCCGACGATGGCGATCGCCTCGCCGCGCTTCAGACCCAGCCGGTCGAGCCCGACGGCCAGGCGGCGCACGTTCTCGTAGACCTCGGACCAGGTCCACGTCTGCCAGATACCGAGATCCTTGTGGCGGAAGGCCGGCCGGTTGCCGCGCACCGCCGCATTGTGCGCCAGGAGNTTGGCGAACGTGTCCGCCCGCCCGGAATCGACCGCTGTCACGGCGCATTCCTCCCTTCGGCCCCATCGGGCCATGGCGTTCCCTCTGGCCGGGTTTTTCCGGCTCTCGTTGATGCTCGAATAGTGCGCGGCGGCCCGCGCCTCCGCAAGCACCCGCTTGACAGACAGGACAGGCCCGTGTTCGCTGGGATGCCGGCTTGCGCCGCCCGTTTTTCCCGCCGTTTTCGCCCGTTTCGCCGCCTCTTGCGGCCCTGCGCCGGTCAGTCCGCGCTGCCAGAAGCCGTGCGCGAAATCAAATATGGTTTGTGCCGATCCGCAGCGGCCGTGCGGCGATTCCCATCCCTCTTCATTCGCCGTAGCGAGCGAGACGCGGCAGGTCGACGATGCGCACGCCGCTGTGCTCGATCTTCAGCAGCCCCTCGTCCTCCAGCGCCTTCAGGCACTTGTTGGTCATCTGNCGCGACAGGCCGGAGAGCAGCCCCAGCTCCTCCTGGCTGATGTCGAGGTAGCTGCCGACGCTCGGATAGAGCACCGGGTTGAACATCCAGGCGAGCCCGCGCGCGAGGCGGGCCTGTGCATCGAGCATGCGGTCATAGCCCAGCACGGCGATGAACTGGCCCAACCGCTCGTTGAGCTGATGCACGAGGAAGCGGTTGAAGGCGACGCTGTTGTCGAACAGCCAGAGAAAGGTGGCCCGGTTCATCAGCGCAAGGCGCGTCGCGCGCAGGGCGACGAGGTCGTACTTGCGCGGCTCGTCCTTGAGCAGCGTACCCTCACCGAACCAGCCGCCCGCCGGCACGCCGGTGAAGGTCACGGCCTTCCCCGTGTCGGACACGGTGCTGACCTTGACGAGGCCGCTGACGACGCCGCACCAGCTGTCGAAACGGTCCCCCTGGTGGCAGATGTACTCGCCCTGCGCATAAGTGCGCTCGACGATGCCCTTGGCCGCCCGCTCCCGCTCGGCAGGGGAAAGATCGTGCGCCCACCGCGCAATGGAAAGGAGGTGCTCGCTCGTGATCAAGGCACTGCCCGTTGCCGCGTCGCCGGCACACTATAAAGAGCCTCGCCGGCCAAGCGAAGCGTCGCCCGAGCCGCCTGCCTCAGCCTTTCGTCTGCCCTTCGGCCCACTTGCCCGGCCCCGCCCGGAATGGAACCCTGGACAGACGGAACCGGACGAACCTTGGAAGTCATCCTGCAATGATCATCGAAGCTGAACGCTCCTGCCTGCTTCTCGTCGACTTTCAGGGCCGTCTCGCGCCCGCCATCGCGGAAGCGGAGCAGTCTGTCGCCGCGGCGCGACGCCTCGCGCTTGCCGCCCGCCTCCTGGGTGTGCCGGTCATCGCCAGCGAGCAGAATCCGCAGGGCCTCGGCCCGACCATCGACGCATTGCGCGACCTGCCGGAGCTCGTCGTGGCCAAGACGAGCTTCGATGCCTCGCGCGAGCTGGAGCTGCAGGAGGCCCTCGACGAGGAGCGCGACACGGTGCTCGTCGCCGGCTGGGAGGCGCATGTCTGCGTGCTGCAGACGGCCTTCGGCCTCAAGCGCAACGGCTTTGCGCCAATCGTCGTGGCCGATGCCGTCGGCTCGCGACAGCCAGCGAACAGGGCCGCGGCGCTCGAGCGTCTCGCCCGCCACGGGATCGAGATCGTCACGAGCGAGATGGTGATCTTCGAATGGTTGCAGGATTGCGAGCACCCCCGCTTCAGGGAGGTGCTCGCCCTCATCAAGTGAAACGGTGGCAGCGCCTGGCCGGCGAGGCCGCCGAAGGCTTGGCCTATTCCGCCGCCATGGCGAGCTTCGGCTCGCCGGCGCGCCAGCGCCCCAGCAGCTCCGCCTCCTCCTTCTTCGCCGCCTCGAGATGGCGCAGCTTGACGTGGCCGAAGCCGCGGATCTTCTCGGGGATCGAGGCGAGCGCGACGGCGAGCGCGTGGTTCTCCGGCGTCAGGCCCTGCATAAGGTCCATGACGAGCGCCTCGTAGTCCCTGATCAGCTGCCGCTCCATGCGCCGCTCGGCGGTGTAGCCGAAGATGTCCAGCGGCGTGCCGCGCAGCACCCTGAGCTTCGCGAGCAGCCGGAACACGGGCAGTATCCAGGGGCCGAAGCTCGTCTTCCGCGGGTTGCCGCTGGCATCCCTGCGGCCGAGGATGGGCGGCGCGAGGTGGAACTCGTAGCGCAGGTTCTCCCCCGAGAAGGTCGCCCGCACCTGCTTCTCGAAGCTGCCGTCGGTGTAGAGGCGCGCCACCTCGTACTCGTCCTTGTAGGCCATGAGCTTGAAGAGGTAGCGCGCCACCGCCGTCGCAAGGGCCGCGGAGCCCGGTTTCACCGCCGCCTCGCGCTCGCGCACCTGCTCGACGAGCGCCCGGTAGCGCGCCGCATAGGCACCGTTCTGGTAGGCGGTGAGATAGTCGACGCGCCGCTCCACCATCTCGTCAAGCGTGCGCGACATGTGCCGCGCAGGCGTCGCCTCGCGGGCAGGCGCCACGAGATGCTCGATGCGCGCCGGCTCCAGAGCCGCGCGCCGGCCCCACAGGAAGGCCGCCTTGTTGAGCCCGACGGCCTGGCCGTTGAGCTCGATGGCCCGCTCCAGCGCGGCGGCCGAGACCGGCACCTTGCCCCGCTGGTAGGCGAAGCCGAGCATGAACATGTTGGTGGCGATGGCATTGCCGAGGACGGCGGTGGCAATGCCCGTGGCGTCGACAAAGGAAACGTCCTCGCCCGCCGCCGCCGCTATCGCCCGCTTGATGCGCTCGCTCGGCAGGTGATAGTCCGCGTTGCGGGTAAACTCGCCCGGATGCACCTCCGCCGTGTTGACGACCACGGCCGTGCCGTCGCGCCGGATGGCGGCGAGCACCTTCTTCATGCCGGTGACGACGAGGTCGCA
>JGI25331J36430_1000764_pt1 | contig 19280 bp, 20 predicted proteins | sample HigsolmetaAR206D_FD_36430 | JGI IMG/M metagenome (IMG submission 36430) | reverse complement strand
TCGGATCAGCGAGGGAAAAGGACTTTTCTAATTCTTTATTTTAATCGAAATACAAATGGTTCTACAACTTTTTCTGCAATCCATCTTCCAAGTCGCTACTTTCGTCCTTTGCAGGAAATGATTCCTATAATGAAATAAGCAGGTATTTGTATGCGTATATTCATGAATGGAAAAACGATCGTCTTTTTTCGGAAAGAAGATGCCAAAGACTTACACATTGGCCCAATGAAGATCAGGAAAAACTTTGCCGGCTAAAAAAGGAGCGCCGTAGATCGACGCCCCGATGATAGGGAGTTTAGGGTATGGATCTCGTTGTACCATGATTTTACCCTAATTTTTGATGGATAAACCTTTTATCATACCATAAAAAATTTGAAAATAAAGGTAAATTCCTTTATGATAGGTACATGATACGGAAAGGAGGAACGTTCCATGAGCATGAATTTTAACATTTTTATGAATGATGTCGTGAATCAGTCTCGTAAAGAAATTGTCGACGCTGGTTATAGAGAACTTAGAACTCCGGAAGAAGTGGATGAAGCGTTGCAGAAAAAAGGCACGACTCTTGTGATGGTGAATTCGGTTTGCGGCTGTGCCGGGGGAATTGCACGTCCTGCTGCCGCTTATGCGATCCACTACGATAAACGTCCGGATCAGCTTGTTACAGTTTTTGCCGGACAGGATAAAGAAGCAACAGCGAAAGCTCGCAGTTATTTTACCGGCTATCCACCTTCTTCTCCATCTTTTGCACTTTTAAAAGATGGGAAACTGGTTGCCATGGTTGAACGACATGAGATTGAAGGACATGAGCCTTTGGAAGTTGTTCAAAAATTGCAAGCGGCTTTTGATCAATATTGCGACGAAGTGTAAGAAGTGTAAGATGGCAGCGATTTCGTTCTGCNATCACAACGTTTAAACGAAAAACGTGCCAAGGATGGAACAGAAAAATCCATGTCCGATAGATCCACTTTCATGCTGGCTCAACAAGGTCAGCCCTTTCAAATGGGAGATTTTTTTATTCTGCATTTGAAAAGGCTTTTGAGGCTCCTTGTGATCCAGCTTTTTTATTGATTATCCGGTCCAAAGTGTGATCTTGCTTGAAAACAAAGAAAGGGTTGAGCATACTAGAGGAGAAAATAATGGATTTGAGGTTATGGATATGTTTCGAATCGGTTATCGAACGATCAAAACAGCGGTAGGTACAACATTGGCGATCATGATTTCGCAATGGCTTCACTTGCATAATTTTGTCTCTGCCGGGATCATTACAATATTATGTATCAAAAATACGAAAGTGAAATCATTTGAGGCAGCATGGACGCGTTTTTTCGCTTGTGTGCTGGCGATGATTTTTTCTGCTTGTTTCTTTGAAGGAATTGCTTTTCATCCAGTTGTGATTGGTCTCATGCTATTGTTTTTTATTCCAACAACCGTAAAGCTAAAAGTAACAGAAGGCATTGTTACAAGCAGTGTCATTATTCTTCATATTTATTCAGCCGGTCATGTCACCCTTTCTTTGTTGTTGAATGAGCTGTGCCTCATTGTTGTCGGCATCGGCATTGCTTTATTGATGAACCTTTATATGCCCAGTGCAGATGAAACGTTGTATCGCTACCAGGAAGAAATTGAAAAGAACTTCCGGAGGATTTTTGAGGAAGTGATTTCGTATTTACGCAGTCATAAAAATGATTGGGATGGAAAAGAAATAACGGAAACGGCGCGTCTGTTGAAAGAAGCAAAATCACTCGCTTTAAAAGATGCAGAAAATCATCCAACAAGAGAAGAAAACTTATTTTATCACTATTTTGTCATTCGTGAAAAACAATTTGAAATACTCGAACGATTGTTGCCGATTTTAACGTTTGTCTCCTACCAAACAAAACAATCCCACATGGTTGCCGATTTTTTGGAAGAGTTAAAAGACAATATTCATCCTGGAAATACAGCTCATTTTTATTTGAAAAAACTATACGATATGAAGGTGGAATTTGAAAGAATGGAGTTGCCTAAAACAAGGGAGGAATTCGAAACAAGAGCGGCTCTTTTTCAATTTGTCCGAGAAATGGAACAATACTTGATCATCAAAAGTTCGTTTAAGGGTTTAAAACGAAAGGCGAATAAAAACAGCCAAAAATCCGCAACATACTCTTAAATAAACCCATCCCGGCAAGCAAAGATTGCGCTGGGGTGTTTTAGCAACATTTGATTTTCCGTTTNCCGACTGTTTTTCCATTCAAGCATCTAACGGTCGGTGAAGCGGGAAAGAAAAGTGGTGATCAAGTTGAAAAAACTTTGGTTAATTCTATTCATATTCGCTTTTTTGTTTCCGAATTCGACCTTTGCACAAGGCTCTCCTCTTATTGTCATCAATAAAAAAACAAATGAATTAGCNTTTTATAACCATGGCAAGNTGCAAATGAGGGAAAAAGTGGCCACTGGAAAAACGAATGAACTGACACCGGAAGGGCTGTTCACTGTAACGGTCAAAGCGAAAAATCCTTTCTATCGGAAGAAAAATATTCCCGGCGGGCATCCAAATAACCCGCTTGGAACGAGGTGGATCGGATTTAATGCCAAAAATACCGGCGGCCGGATCTATGGTGTCCACGGAACTAATAATCCATCTTCCATCGGGCACTATATTTCCAACGGCTGCATTCGTATGAACAATCAGGCGATTGAAAGATTGTATGAAAATGTTCCCATTGGAACGAAAATCAAGGTGGTCACATCCACACAATCGTTAGACCAGATAGCCAGGCAGTACGGTGCCATTCATTAGGAAAATAACCAAAATGAAAAGCAATCGGCTTTCCAGCTGATTGCTTTTTTCGTTTTTACAAAAACATTGTAAGCCCGGCGAGGACCGTTGTGGCAATCATTGCCAATAACATGATATAGACAACGACTTTTTGGAATTTCTTATTTCTCATGATCTCCTCTCCTTCAATTCCGCTGTCTTTATATTATCGATTTTTCCAGTTGTCATCAACATGATCCTATAGAGGGATGGNTAAGATTTTTTGAAAAAAGAGGAGTTTTTAAAAATCATATCGAATATTGGAATGAAAAAATACTTGAACGTTGTCGCCCCTTTTGCCATTGACTTTTTATACCGCCATACCCTAAAAATCCGAGAAAATTGATATTATTCGAAAAATAAAGCCATATGATCAGAATCTACCTTTCGTTTGTAGACTTTTTTTCAAANGAGTATACTGAATNGTGAGTACATAAATTGGAGGTAATTTTTGCTATGGTGAATAAAGAAAGATTNGTCAATGAATTTTTGGAACTTGTACAAATTGACTCGGAAACCAAAAACGAAAGCGAGATTTCTAAAGTTTTAAAACAAAAATTTACAGAATTGGGCTTGGATGTCTATGAAGATAATGCGAAAGAAAAAACAGGGCATGGCGCCGGAAACTTGATTTGTACTTTACCGGGAAATAAAGAAGGCGTGGATCCTATTTATTTTACTTCACATATGGATACCGTCGTTCCCGGAAAAGGGGTGAAACCGTCCATTAAAGACGGTTACGTCGTCACGGACGGAACGACGATTTTAGGTGCTGATGATAAAGCCGGATTGGCGGCCATGTTTGAAGCAATCAGAATGATTAAAGAACAGAACATTTCTCATGGGACGATTCAATTTATCATAACAGTGGGGGAAGAATCCGGCTTAGTGGGAGCCAAAGAGCTTGATCCATCGCTTATTAAAGCGAAATATGGGTATGCTCTCGACAGCGATGGGAAAGTGGGAAATATTGTCGTGGCAGCTCCAACACAAGCAAAAATCAAAGCGGTGATTCTTGGAAAAACGGCNCATGCAGGTGTGGCTCCTGAGAAAGGGGTTTCCGCCATCACGATCGCCTCAAAAGCTATNGCAAGAATGCCGTTAGGACGAATCGACGAAGAAACCACTGCCAATATCGGCCGATTTGAAGGCGGGCAAGCAACGAATATCGTATGTGACCGTGTCGATATTTTGGCGGAAGCAAGATCGTTAGTTCCTGAAAAAATGGAACAACAAGTAGCCAAAATGAAAGAAGCTTTTGAAAGTGCCGCCCAAGAAATGGGAGGACGGGCAGAAATTGATGTGCAGGTTATGTACCCTGGTTTTAAATTTGGCGAAGGAGATAAAGTGGTGGAAATTGCGAAAAAAGCAGCGGCGAAAGTGGGCCGACCTTCTGAATTGCTGCAAAGCGGCGGCGGAAGCGACGCGAACGTGATTGCCGGATTAGGGATTCCTACTGTCAANTTAGCTGTAGGATATGAGGANATTCANACAGTGAATGANAAAATGCCTATTGAAGAACTAGTGAAATTGGCAGAAATGACAGTGGCTATTGTGGANGAAGTAGCGAATCCATCGTAATTTCTTTTGAAAAGAGAGCTCTCCAGCTCTCTTTTCGACCGTTTTCAAAAGGGGGCANAAGAAATGGAAGAAACAAAAATGGTTGTTTTTCAATCAGGCAAGGAAGAATATGCCGTTCCGATTCAATATGTCGTTTCGATTGAAAAATTGGATCATATCAATCCCATTCCTCATTTGCCTGCTTATTTAAGGGGAATTGTCAAAAATCGTGGTGAATTGATTCCGGTCATTGATTTTGAGCAAGTTCTATATTCTCAATTTATCGAAAATTTGTCTGAAAGCCGTCTGATTGTTCTTCAAGTAGAATCATTCTTTTTCGGAATATTAGTAAAAGAGGCGAAAGAAATCATTGACATTCCGATTGAACTCCAAAAACAGATCGGCCTAATGGCTTACGAGGGAACCCGTTATTTTTCAGCAGTGGCAAACATGGAGAAACGCTTAGTGACCATCATTGATCCTAAAATTCTGGTGGAATCGCTAGAAGGCATTCAAGACATACAAGAATATATGAAAACGATGCAAAATGCCTGACGGTTGAATTTNCTGTTGTTATATCCAACCGTTTTATCGCTGATCATAATATAGCAGATTCCTGCAGGCCACTTGTTATAACAGAAAAAATTGAATATAAGAAATAGCTGTTTATTTTGTCATTTGATAGAAGAAGGGAGCTAAAAGTTCCCTTCTTAGGATTGGCTCATAAAATTTGGTTGCGAAGCTACGATTTCCATTTTGTTTATCGCGATAGGCGAGTAAATGCATGGCNTTACAAGCTCTTGAAAGAATAGGTGAATCTTTATTCATTCAGCTTGAAACGGAATCCTCTGTGAACGGCCATGCGGGGAGCATTTTATGGAGNGGTTTATCCTGTCGGTAGCCGAGAGCGTATTCTGCTTGCATGATCGTATGAATCTCCCTCGTTCCTTCGTAAATAACCGGTGCTTTGGAATTTCTTAAATATCGTTCCACGGGATATTCATTGGAATATCCGTATGCGCCATGAATTTGCACCGCGTCATCCGCCGCTTTGTTGGCAAAATCACAGGCTTGCCATTTGGCTAAGGAGGTTTCGCGTGTATTGCGTCGGCCTTTGTTTTTCAATTCGCCNGCTCGATAGACAAGAAGCCGACTTATTTGCAGTCCTGCTTCCATGTTGGCGATCATTTGTTGAACGAGCTGATGGCGGCCGATTTCTTTTCCAAATGTCTTGCGTTCGTGGCAATATTTGACGCTTGCTTCCAGGCAGGCCATGATGAGGCCGCAGGCTCCGGCTGCGACAGTAAATCGACCGTTGTCAAGAGCCGACATAGCAATTTTAAATCCTTCACCTTCTTCGCCAAGCAAGTTTTCTTTTGGAACCCGGACGTTGTCAAAAAACAGTTCTCCCGTATTTCCGGCTCGAATTCCCAATTTTCCTTTAATCGCTTTGGAAGAAAATCCGGGCATGGTCCGTTCAACAATAAAGGCGGAAATCCCTTTATGTTTTTTGCTTTTGTCCGTATAGGCGAATACAAGAAAATGATCCGCCACGTCGCACAAGGAAATCCAAGTTTTTTGTCCGTTTAAAATATAGTCGTCGCCNTCTCGAGTCGCTGTCGTGCCTAAAGCGGCTACATCAGATCCTGCTCCNGGCTCAGTTAATCCAAAGGCGCCGATTTTTTCNCCTTTCGCTTGAGGAACAAGATAAGTTTGTTTTTGATATTCGTTGCCCCATTGAAGAAGAGTCAGGCTATTCAGTCCGGTATGGACCGACACAGCTGTCCGAAATGCTGTATCTCCTCTTTCTAGTTCTTCGCACACAATCGCAAGCGAGTTGTAATCCATTCCGCTTCCACCATACTGTTCGGGAATACAGACACCCATCAAGCCGAGTTCAGCCAATTTTTTAATGATGTTTGTTTCAAAATGATGGTTTGCNTCCCATTCGCCGATATACGGCATGATCTCTTTATCCACGAACTGGCGCACGGTTTTTCTTAATAGTTGTTGCTCTTCCGAAAATTCAAAGTTCATGGGCTCATCGCTCCTTTAAATAATTTGATTCGTTTTCAAATCTTCAATCTCTGCATCAGAATAGCCTAAATGGCTCAAAATGAGTTCGTTGTGTTCCCCGGGCAAAGGAGGATATTGATTTTGTTTTACGGGTGTTTTCGAAAGTTTTAAAGGACTGCCAACGACTTGAATAGTCCCTGCTGTTGGATGTTCCATGGAAAGAAACATTTCCCGTGCTGTCAGCTGAGGGTCACAAACCATTTCATCCAATTTTTGAATAGGTCCGCACGGTATTTTTTTCTGTTGACAAGCTTCCATCCAGTAGGCGGTTGATTTCATTTGAAACCGTTTCTCTAAAATTGGGATAAGCTCTGTNCGGTGCTTCACCCGCTCCGGGTTNGTGGAAAAACGCGGATCGCTGGGAAGTTCCCGCATTTCCAACACGCTGCATAAATCTTGAAACTGCCGATCGTTCCCTACCGCAATGACCATTTCTCCATCNGCTGTGCGAAATGTTTGATAAGGTACGATATTAGGATGGCGGTTTCCCATTTTGGGCGGCACCTTTTTAGTCATGAGATAATTGCTGGCAACGTTGACTAGTGAGCTGACAGCGCAGTCATATAAAGANAGATCGATCTTTTGCCCCCTTCCTGAACGGTCCTTTTCTAACAATGCTGCTTGAATGCCAATNCAGGCGTANAGCCCGGTTAAAATATCCGTAATGGCTACTCCNGTTTTGAAGGGAGGNGTATGTTCGTCACCGGTAATTGACATAAGCCCACTCATTCCTTGAATGATAAAATCATATCCTGGCAGATTTTTATAAGGACCTGTCTCGCCAAATCCGGTAATGGAGCAGTAGATAAGTTTCGGATTGCATCGGGACAACTCCTCATATCCCAAACCGAGCCGGTCCATTGTGCCTGTTTTAAAGTTATGAATGACAACATCGCTTTTTTCCACTAGTTGATAAATGATCTTTTTTCCTCTTGGATCTTTTAAATTGACAGTTAGGCTTTTTTTATTTCGATTGGCGCATAAATAGTATGCGCTTACACCGTTTTGAAACGGAGGCCCCCATTTTCTTGTTTCATCGCTTCCGCCGGGGGCTTCTACTTTAATCACTTCCGCGCCTAAATCGCCTAAAATCATCGTACATAATGGTCCCGCAAGCACTCTTGTCAAGTCGAGAACTTTTACACCGTCTAACGCGCCAACCATCGTTATCACCCCTTTCATTCGTTATAAATGAAAAAGCCGGCTTCTTTCCGGCTAATAAACTGCGGAGCGAAAGAAACGGGCTCTTATCTGCCTGAATCGTTCGGACAATCAAGGTTGAAAAAATGAAAAGTTTTTTGCTTCAAACTGCCTTACCATGGCGGTAAGCTGAGATGAACAAGTATAGGCGGTAAACTATTATCCCGTTCTTTTTGTACTTTTCTACTTTATATTATTCTGAATAGCAAAAAAATAGTATGGGATATGTTGAAAAGGAAAGGAAAATCCCTTGATGGTAAGCAGGAGAAGGAAGGAAATCTTTTAGTTGCTTTCATTCATCGGAGGAGCGCTCCATTGTTTTCTTCAAGCTGACAATTGGTATAATAAATTACAGAATGAATGGAGGTGGACGGAGGTGAAGCGGTATTACCCTAAAAACGGTCGAGTGATTTTACATGTCGATATGAATAGCTTCTATGCTTCGGTTGAAATGGCCTACGATCCATCCTTAAAGGGTAAACCATTAGCGATTGCAGGTGATCCTAAGCAACGAAAAGGGATTGTCGTCACATGCAGCTATGAAGCTAGAAAGTTCGGAGTAAAAACGACTATGCCAATATGGGAAGCGAAAAAGAGGTGCCCGGAACTGATTGTTAAACCGCCGAATTTTGATCGGTATCGGACCTTATCTCAGGCGATATTTAATATTTTGCGTGAATACACTCATCTAGTAGAGCCTGTTTCCATTGATGAAGGGTATATGGATATTACAGAAAGCTATGAATGGGGAACGCCGATTGAAATCGCCGAAGACATCCAAAAAAGACTTCAAAACGAATTGGACTTGCCTTCCAGCATAGGGATTGCTCCCAATAAATTTTTAGCGAAAATGGCTTCCAATATGAAAAAGCCGATGGGCATCACAATATTGCGCAAAAGAGATGTGCCTGTTCGATTATGGCCGCTTCCTGTTGAGGAGATGCACGGTGTTGGGGAGAAGACGGCCGCAAAATTACGAACGATTGGCATTCAGACGATTGGCGATTTGGCAAAAGCGAACGATATCCAGCTGAGATCTCTTCTAGGCATCATCGGGGTGCGTCTTCGCGAGCGGGCAAATGGTCGAGATGATCGAAAAGTGGATCCGGAGTCAGTGAATGAGCGCAAAAGCATTGGAAATTCAATGACTTTGCCTCAAGATGCGGAAAGTGAAGAGGAATTGTCCGAGGTGACTCANAAGCTGGCTGAAAAAGTCTCATCTCGTCTTAAGGAGCGGGGACTGCTCACGACCCATCTTTCGGTTATGATTCGCTTTCGAAACAGACATACGATCACGAGAAGCAAGAAATTGGACAGTCCGACGGATTCAGTGGGAGACATTCAGCGGATTTCTCGGGCGTTGGTTTTAGAACATTGGAATGGCACCCCTGTTCGTTTGCTTGGCATCACAGCACAAGATTTAGTGGAAAAAGAAGAGGCTTACAAGCAGCTGGATTTATTTACGTATCAAAAAGAAGCCAAAATAGAGCCTCTGTTGGAAACGATGGAAAAACTGAAAGAAAAATTTGGCAGCCAAATCATTCAAAAAGGGTTCCCGCGTTCTTAACAAATGAAAANGTGGCGTTTTTCTTTTTTAAAACATNCCGATTTGGAATGAATAGTGAGAAAGGCGATTCTTTCACCATCGGGAAGATTGTCAGAAGAAATCATGGTCTCTATTTGAACGTTTTTCCGTTATATAGGAAAGACGATGGTCTGATTCAATCATTTGCAACCCACGTCGAAAATTGATACAGTAAAATAGCGATAACAGCTTTAAATATAGTGCAGAAGGGGCGTAAGAAATGATGGCAAAACAACAAATTGGTGTAATCGGATTAGCTGTTATGGGAAAAAATTTAGCACTCAATATTGAAAGCAAAGGGTACTCTGTTTCGGTTTATAATCGTTCAAGAGAAAAAACAGATGCCTTATTAGAAGAAGCAAAAGGAAAAAATATTGTCGGAACATATAGTATTGAAGAATTTATTGATTCCTTGGAAAAACCGCGGAAAATTTTGTTGATGGTCAAAGCTGGAGCTCCGACGGATGCAACGATTGAACAATTAAAACCGCATCTCGAACCGGGCGATATTTTGATTGATGGAGGAAACACTTTCTTCAAAGATACACAGCGCCGCAATAAAGAGTTGAGTGAATTAGGCATTCATTTTATCGGCACTGGGGTATCCGGAGGAGAAGAAGGAGCATTGACCGGTCCTTCCATTATGCCCGGTGGACAAAAAGAAGCATATGATCTTGTTTCGCCCATTTTAAAGGATATTTCGGCTAAAGTGAATGGCGATCCATGTTGTACATATATTGGTCCAGACGGTGCCGGCCATTANGTGAAAATGGTTCATAATGGCATCGAATACGGCGATATGCAGCTGATTTCAGAAGCATACTTTTTACTGAAGAATTTGCTTGGTTTAAATGCTGATGAACTGCATCAAGTTTTTGCCGAATGGAATAAAGGTGAGCTGGACAGCTATTTGATTGAAATTACTGCTGACATTTTTACGAAAAAAGATGAAGAAACCGGAAAACCGCTGNTAGATGTGATTTTGGACAAAGCGGGTCAAAAAGGAACAGGAAAATGGACCAGTCAGAGCGCGCTCGACTTGGGAATTCCGCTCCCGCTTATTACCGAGTCGGTTTTTGCCCGCTTTATTTCTGCGTTGAAAGAGGAAAGAGTAAAAGCAAGCAAGCTTTTAAAAGGGCCGGAAACAAAAGGATTCGAAGGGGATCGCAGCAAACTGATCGAATCGATCCGCAGAGCGCTTTATATGAGCAAAATCTGTTCTTACGCCCAAGGATTTGCACAAATGAGAGCAGCTTCGGAAGAATACAATTGGAATCTTCGCTACGGTGACATCGCCATGATTTTCCGTGGCGGCTGCATCATTCGCGCGCAATTTTTGCAAAAAATTAAAGAAGCATATGATCGAGATCCAAACTTAACGAATTTGCTATTAGATCCTTATTTCAAAGAGATCGTCGAAAAATATCANTCTTCTTTGCGTGAAGTCGTTTCGTTGGCTGTNCTTCAAGGAATCCCTGTTCCTGCTTTTTCTGCTGCTTTGGCTTACTATGACAGCTATCGGACAGAAACATTGCCTGCCAACTTAATTCAGGCGCAAAGGGACTACTTCGGCGCTCACACTTATGAAAGAGTGGACAAAGAAGGCATTTTCCATACAGAATGGATAAGCAAGTAATTTTGAAAAAGAAACTTTGTTTTCATATATGAAGAGAGTCCCCTCATAGCAGAAAAATCTGTTTGCTATGAGGGGATTTTTCTATGGAAAAATTTGATCGTCTTTTAAGGTCCACTTTTTAACTGCGGNAGATCAGCGAAGATTTTTCCATTCTACCATTGAGAATAGAGTAGTTTTTTGTGAAACAGTATTTTAAGTTTAAGAGAATTTTCGAATTTCACAAANGCCCTTCAAAATCACTTTCATACTAGATAATGAAGAATCCAAACAGAATGGAATTTTAGGCAGTAATAGCTTTGACAACCATCGAAGCAAATCATGAGTATTCCTTTTATCCCGTCGCCTCAAAACAAATATACATACATACTAATGGGCTACACATGTAGAAACCTCATCCATCCCTCTTTTAACGCTGTCATAAGAAGGTTTTCAACATTCAGCAGTTTTATGAATTCGTCACATTTGGGAATTTTTACTTTCCCAACATGTCATTCTTGTTATATTATTTAACTCAACTTTCGCACACAGAAATATGGAGACAGTCCTTGATATAACGAGGTAAAGAAGTAATCCAATTGGACAGTTGACACTGAAAAATGTCCATACTCAAATAAACCTTAGCTTCAGCCAAAGTTTGGAAAAGAGAAATCAATTGTAGTAAAGCCGTTTTAAAGTCCATCTCCTTTACTTCGTCACATAGAAACAAGAATAAGTTGCCCATGGTCTTCGGATCCTCTTCTTTCCGAAGTTGCCAAGCAATCAAGATATACCGAGTGAAGACAATGGTAGTATGGCTAATCATCATGTCATAGGAACGACCTTGAAACTCTTTGGCTAAATGTAAAAACGATTTACTGAATTTAAAAAAGGTTTCAATGTCCCAACGCATCCCATAGATTCGAACGATTTCTTCATTAGACAGCGTGGTATCTGTACTCAAAATGGCCAGCCATTCACTTTGGTTGTTTCGATTCCGCACAAACACGATTTTCACTGGTAAACCCGTATGAAGGGTTGCGTGAATCGAGCCGAGTGTTTCTTTTTTGCCAATGTCTCGTTTCGCTTTTCGATACAGTTGTTCCAAGGTTAAACGTTCTCCGTTGAAAAGATACCGTTGTTTCAGCTGTTTGACCATNCCAATGACAAAAAGGCCTTTGGAGTGAATCTTCTCCACCAACGGGGCATGAGTAAACCATGTATCCATGAGCACATAATCAGCGAAAATTCCTTTATCCAATGCATGTTCTACTAATTTCAACACCATGTTTGGTTTTGCTTCCAATGCCTCGAGCCGTCGTTTGTAGCCTGTGGTTCGTTTATCAATGGACGAATGGATTTCCGTTCAAGCGATTCTTTTGGTTCGCTGAACTCAAAAGAGCGAAATCGATAGGTACAAATGTAAAGCCATCGGACCATCCGAGCGTTAATAGTTGAAAACCATTGANAAACTGACGAGTGGAATGATCGAATACTTTAGCTAGAAGCTCAACCGATTTACTACGGTTACGAGAATAAATCGAATCGTCTACAATAAACACGGTAACACGGCGCTTCGAAATCGTTTGTTTCACACGACGAATCACTTCGGAGCTCAGAGATAGTAAAAAGGTTCTCCAGTTATACGTAGACGAGTTCAAAAAACGATAAATGGTATCTTTTCCTGGTAAATCGGCAGCCTTTTTGCTTTGTAAGGCGTGGTACCAGTTTCTGTATTGAAAAACAAGAAGAAATAATAGTTGAAAAATCGATAAACAAGAATAACCACAAGCCTTGATAATTCCNGCTTTTCTTAAATGNTTACCAATTTGTAATTCAGAAAATCCGTCTTTTATTTCTTTTGGTAATTGCGCAAAATACTCTTTTTTCGTTATCATAATGGTGACACCTTTCTTTCTTTGGTTTTTTGGTTTGGTCACCAATAGTTTACCAAAAGAAAGAGGTGTCTTTTTGTTTTTTAGACGAATTTTTTCAGTGTCAAGTGAATATGAGATACCCAAAGAAACCTATCAAATCAAGGATTATTCATAAATTTTTCACTGCGAAAGTTGAGTTAATTATATAAAAACGTCAACTTCATTTGACCGAAATTTTTGAGTTTAAAATAAACCTGCGCTTCCAGATAACTCTCAAAATTCCTGTACATTTAAGGCAACTAATAAATCAGCTAAAATTAAGCACAAAAAACGGTGTTCCCACGAATTCATTTTCGCTGAAACACCGTCTTATAGAAGCGCCCGACAAGTTGATTTAGCGATGGAGGAGATTTTCCGTGATGCAAAATAACCGTGTAAAATTCGTGCAAAATTTTTTCAAAATCTATAGGATTCTTTCGGATTCTCGAAAAAGAAAAAACGACCGCAAATGCAGTCGTATCAAGGTATTAAAGAAATTCAATCCGAACCAGTCGGATACTTGAAACGCCCTCGGCAGGAATCGAACCCACATTTTTGTATTGAATCAAAGTGAATCAAAACAAATCAAAAACATTGTAATATCAACGTTTTTTTAACAGCCCATCCGAAGAAAAGATAATAATTTCTAAAAGTTTTTTGGGCAATTTTTGGGCAAAAGGCGGGGGATCCCGCCTTATCCCATTATTCTTTATTTTTATTTGATTTCATCAAAAGTTAGAACTTGATGATCCATCCCCGAAAGCCATTTTTCTAATTTTTGTTTTCGATGATTCGTCGTCGTGAAAAAGTGTAATCTTGGATTGATCTTCTTTAATTTGAAAATCTCTTTATAATTAGCGATCTTCTTCAAATTATCCTTCATATGCCTTGTATTATCGATCTCAATTACATTACCTGCAAAATAAGCATCCGCTATCACTATTTTCTTCATTACACTTTTCCCGCTGCCAATCCTCACAATAATGTCCGTAATTTCTTCTTCATGTTCGATTCTATACTCTGTTATCCAATCGGACGGGCATCCAAAATAAATGTATGCCTCGTTCAACAATAACTTGTGTTCAATCTGCATAGATTTTTTGACCTCTTTATCGCTGCCAATTAATTCACGGCCATCTTTATTCAGATAGAAAATTTTTTCACGCCCTCTTGTGACGTGTAGATAAGGCTCCAATTGGGATACGATCCGGCAAGCATTTCTGTAGCTGCCGAGATCGTGGATCCGCTGCAACTGACGAACTGTCATAACCCCAAGCTGATCAATCGTTTTTAATAGCATTTCTGTCCGTTCCTGTTTCTTTAGTGCCAAGGCCATTTATTATCCCCTCCAATGTTTTATCGTTGATATATGGGACCTGGACTTCTCTTTTCTTCTCAATTTTATACAGAGCCCGCCCTGGTATAGCTTCTAATTCTTCTGCTCCGGTCTCATCTAAAATCACACGGCTCCCCATGCTTTCAGGCATTTTAAAAGCCAGTCTGGCTACCATATTCATTTTCACCTGCCCTGGAACTGCTTCGCGGGTCGGGTATTGAGTGGCATAAATAAGCCTATACCCTAATGCCCCGCCGATCCTGGCGATCTGCCCAAGACAATTCATACAGTATTCGGCATATTTTTTATGTTCTTTTGAAACTAATTTAGGGGAAAGTTCCGCCGCTTCGTCCACGATAATAAAAGTTCGTTTTTGTATTTTTGTGTCTACAATATTGGAAATTCCCTTTTCTTTGAATAATCGTTCTCGCTCTTTCAATTCCTTCGCGATTTGATCAAGTGTCCTACACGCTTCCAGCAGGTCGCTGGCCAAAGTTTTAATTTGATGGAGATGTTTGTATCGATTGAACTCTAAACCGCCTTTGAGATCCAGGATGTAAAAGCTGACATGCTCTTTTTTATTCATCAGCAATGAGGCCAGCAGTATTTTTAAAAAGACCGTTTTCCCAAAACGTGTAGTGCCGCCAACCAACATGTGCGGATATTTTTCAAAGTCATGGTAAAGCACGCCATGATGATTTTTTCCGATAGGAACTTCCCAGGTATCCGTTTTTAGATCAGCAGTATAATTCCACTTGTTAGGCAGCCTATCATCAAACACCTGAATGTGTAGGTATCCGTTCTTAAATTCCCATTCAATCTCTTTATTCAATGCCTCTCTTATGGTCAATTCAATATTTTTAATCGTATCACTGGAAAGCCCTATTGGTAGCGAATAAACATACCTTCCTTCCCCACCACTCACCAATTTCGGATAGAGGACGGTGTCTCCATTTTTAATAGAAGTATTTGTCCGCTCAAATATTTCTTGAATGATCCTCTTATCGTTTTTTCGTCTTGTGGGAACAAGTGCCGCTCCTATCACTGCGGCCGGTAAAATCCATTCAATCACTGCGTCACTCTCCTATTCATTGAATAGTTCTTTATGTGAATCCGACATTGAATAATTCCTTTCTTATCTTCTTGCTGGTTGGATGAGCTATTTCGATGTCACTTTCCGAGGAACAAATATAGATATTTCATATAAATTTGGTCAGTTCTTTGAGTAGGTAGATGATGGAACCGTATTTAGCAAACTCAAGGACCACTTTGACCATGGAATGGTTGATGACCAAACCCGCATTTTCCAGCAATGAAATAAAAACGAGCGAACCTCCAAACAGCCCAGTTGCGACTATTCCAAATGTAAAAATATCCATGGTGTCAATCTCCCCTTTTTGTCTTTGAATAGTACATTGTATGGGCGAATGAAATATTAATGCATGTCCATATGAAATTTCATTGCATGTCCAAGTGAACTTTATTTGACATACAGGAATTTTTACCTAAATGTCGAAATATAAATATTGGTGATGTGGATGAAGTTAAAACCAAACATTGAAAAATTAATAAAGGAGAGTGGTCTAAGGAAAGATTTTATCTCTACAAAAATTGGTATTAGCACAAGAATGCTAAGAAAGTACGAAAAAGGAGAATCCATCATGCCGATGGAAAAAGCGTACATATTAGCACGTTTGCTCGGAGTCAGGGTAGACGATTTATATGAGTATGAGGGGGATGAATCATGAGAAAAACAATTGTACTGGGGTTGTCGGGATTATTAGCGTTAGGTTTGAGTGCATGCGGAAATGAAGATAAAGCAACTTCAAGCACGCCCAAAGAACAAACCACAGCAGTTTCTAAAGATCAACAGGAAAGCAACGTTACCTCGGATATATTTACTGCTGCTAAAAAGAATGTGACATTCCAAGATGAAAACACTGGTGAGGAATATAAAATTTTAGGCGAGTATCTGAACGGACCAACCAAAGATGGAATGTATCAAATTCATTTTGGAGACAACGAGGAAAAATCGTTTGTGCTTAATTATTCTGTTAAACTTTCCAGAAATCCTGAAGGAAAATTAGGTTTGCTGTTTTTAGAAGAAGGGGATAACACGAAGAGTGGACAGCTAATTGACTACCAAGGAACCAGGGTATCAATTATAACGGATACCGCTGAACAAATCGGGGATGACCTCGATCATGTAACTTCGGGTCTTAATGGCGTAGCTGCGTCTTATGAAGGACCCGTTAAAGAAAAAGGATTTATGTTTATTAAATTTGAAAATCAAGATCAAACACCTAAAAAATTAGAAATTGACTTTGACGCTCCAGACCTATTGCAAAAAGATTCAGATGGACAACTAGCCATTGTTCCTGGTGATAGCGAAACCGGAACAAAGCAACTGGGCAAGAAAGAGCATGTAACACTAAAATTATCTAAACTAAATTAATGAAGAAAAACGCCCACTGAAATGATTCAGTGGGCAAATAAATTGCTATGGAAAAGTTAGCTTCATTATAAATCATGTTACAACTTTTGGAAAGAATGGTATGCACCTAATATATTATGTATCCTCCACTTCCACGTTTACAATGTTGTCAAATTTTATCCTCTCCACATCCCCTTCATCGTCCTTCACTCTGATCTCTTTCTGTATTGGATCCAAATAATACACGATTCCCCGAACTTCTTCTACAAATCCCTCAATCCAAACATCAAACTTGACTTGAAAGTGAAATTCCATCGCATAATGGATCTTCTCTTCAATCTCCTGTATCTGATACGGATCAAGCATTGGCTTGGGCGTTTTGTAATACTCTTCGTTTGCAAATTGCCGTAGCATATCAACGTGCTCCGGTATCATAAGAGATGTCCATTTCTTGTTCTCTCGATCGTAATGAAGATATCTTGTATCTAGGTCCCTCTTCATCGAACCACTCCTATAAGAACGTTTGTTCCTATTATATACCAAACAAATGTTCTTGTTCAAGGCAAAAAAATAAAGCCCTTTAAAACGAAAAGAGCTTTTTCTTTATCATTTTAATTTGTACGTCATAAATCAAAATAACTATTTCTCTTTTTCTTTTTTGAATTCAAAACATACAATGCAAAACCTAATATAAAAATAGGCATCACTATAGCGACTATTGTCGGAATAATAGGTTTACCAAATAAATATTCAAAGGATTTTCTCAATCCTTTAAAATAAAGCAATCCTCCCAAAATAAAGAAATATAATAATATTAATACGGAGAAAAAATACACATAGTTTCTAACTAACAACTCTACTAAGTTTGTAGTATTACGATTTATGTTAAAAGTTCTTATGACAATATTTGATACCGACTTCATTAATAAAACGATAATCGTTATAACACCAATTCCTGTTAAACTTGTGAAAACTAAAAGTTTTCCTGTAGAGACGGTACCAATATGACTAAATACTGAACTAATTGTTTGCAAACTCCCCATAATACCAATTACAATTCCTGTAAAAATCCCAAGAATAGATACGAATTCAGCATATATTTTTGCCTTACTTTCGCCAATTTTTTGCACATGTCTTCTTGCCTCATCCACTTCTTGATCCAACACTGAAACGTTTTTTCTTATATAATCTCTTTGGATAATTGCAAGCTTTATGTGATCACCAATTTTATTAATAACTTTTTTAAGCTCTTTATTCCCCGCACTACTCAACAATAATTCTATGTTATTATCCACGAATTCAATTTTTTCATCAATAATTTTTTCAATATTATCATGTTTATCTGTAACATCATTATCTTCTTTAGGATAAAAGTTAGGATCCTCAAATACACATTTAGTTATTAGTGTATAAGGAATCCTTCTGTTTTCATCAACTAAAAAGGTTTGAAAAAATGTTTTAATAGCTGTATTTGATGCCGAGTTTAAAACTTTGCCATATAATAACTTAATTATTTCTTCAAAAACTTGTTCCGAACTCCTTATTTCTTCTCCCATATTCTTTCTTCCTTATGTTTCATGAAGAATTCTCTTATCTCTTTGTTATCATAAGCAATATTTCTATAACCACTTTCAATTCTCTCTCTGTCGTTAAACCACATAGGATGCTTGTGAGTTAGTTCAACTAATTCAAATCCATCAAATTCCAATAGTCGATCGATTATAGGTTCTAATTCTTTTTTATCATCTTTTGTAATACTTGATTCTTCAACATTGTATTGTTGAATAGTAATGCCTTTCTCGAAATCAAAGCTAACCATATCAGGAACCTTGTCAATTCTTTTTGCACCAAAATGTTTATATTCTTGATAAACATTTGGAACAACAGGACCCAATTTCCATTTTTCGATGACATCCTTAAATAATGGTTTATTATGTTTTAACAAGTTATAACTTTGCAGGTAATATAGTATTTTTTGTAACTTTAAATTAGTTATTTCTTTTCCAGAATTTTCAGCCCGCCAAACAATATAGTTTGCAACTTCTAATGCGTTATAAGTATTCATATTGACACCTCCCTTTTTACAAAATACTCACGACATATGATTTATGTATGGTTTATTAGGCTAAAAATTGAATGTTTATGTATAGATATTAGCTGATTTCCTTTATAATAACATAAAATATAACCTAATTAATACGAAAATAAACTAAAGTAACGAAAATAACGGACTTAAACGAAAAAGCCCCTCTCGAACGAGAAGGGCCTTTTTCTTATTTCCCACTGCCTTGAATCAGTTCCCTTTCCAAAGCAACGTAGATCAGACCGATCGCGTCACTCGTTGTAAGTTCCCTTTTTTGAAGCTTTTCTCTCCATACCGGACTTATTGCTCCAGGATCCTTCTTTTCGAGTCTGGATAATACAACAGCTGTACTGTTTACGATAGCTTGATTAGTAAGAAGCAAAGGCTCAATATCTTCCCTAACGGATAAAATTTTCTGAAAAAAATTTTAAAAAGTGTTTACAAAGTTATCTTAGTTTGATATATTATAGATAACAAAGTTATCACTTTTGATAGGAGGAATGGGGCATGAAAAAAGTAAACTTAAAGGAAGTGATGCTGCAGGCTTGGAAAATCGCTCGTGAAGGTGTTGCTAAGTTTGGCGGAAAGGTGAAGGAATATTTTGCGGAAGCTCTGAAAATCGCATGGGAGTTGGCTAAAGGTTTGAAAAACGTGAAGGATGTTGTGGTAGAAGCTACC
>JGI25331J36430_1000763_pt1 | contig 19282 bp, 17 predicted proteins | sample HigsolmetaAR206D_FD_36430 | JGI IMG/M metagenome (IMG submission 36430) | reverse complement strand
GGTGCAGCGGCTCGTCGCTCCGCTCCCCGCCGAACAGGTCGGCCAGTCTGGCCAGCGCTCCGCTCTCCCCTTCCCGGCCGTAACGCTCCTCGAACAGCTCGTCGAGCGTGTCCATCCGAAGCAGCTCCGCCTCCGTCTCGGTCGCGATGCGAAAGCCCGGGTCCAGGCCGATAAGCGGGGCGTACCGCTCGACCACTTCCAGGCAGAAAGAGTGCAGCGTCGTCACCGACGCCCGCGGAAGCAAGGCGAGCTGACGCCGCAGGTGGTCGGAATCGGGCCTGCGCTCGAGCTCGTCTTCCAGGGCGATGCGGATGCGCTCCTTCATCTCCGCCGCGGCCGCCTTGGTGAAGGTCGCCACCAGCAAACGGTCGACGTCCAAAGGCCGCTCTTCGTCGGCAATGCGGGAAAGAATGCGTTCGACGAGCACGGCCGTCTTCCCCGATCCGGCCGCCGCGGCCACCAAAATGTCGGTTCCCCGAGCGGAAATAGCCGCCCATTGCTCATCCGTCCAGCGGCTGCCTTCCGGCTTCGCGTAAGTCGCCGCAAGCAACCCCGTATGCCCGCTCAATGCCAGTCTCCCCTTTCCGCTTCGTTTTCCAGCCACTGCCACAGCTGCTCCCGGCTCGAAGGCTTCATCAGCGGGTGATACCGGTTACCCTCGATCAGCGCGTCGAACTGGCACACCGGCCGGTATTCGCACTGCGCGCAGGGGCTCCGTTTGTCCAGCCGGTAAGGCGAGATCGAGACGTCCCCTTCGACGATGCGGCGGCCGATGCGGCGGATGCTGTTGCGGACCGATTTGCGCAGCACGTTCCACTGGCCCGAATCCGCGACCTGCGAGCGCGCCGAGAACGAGCCGTCCTTCTTGAATTCCACCGGAATGACGGACGATTTGCCTTCGGCCGCGAGCGATTCGTCCATCAGCCGCACCGCCTCTCCGTTTGCGAGCACGAGCCCCTGCATGCGGAACTCCTTGCGCATCGCCCGCTCCGCTTCGGACGGCGACATGCCGTTCGCGCAGTGCAGAAGGGGATTATGTACGTGAAAGTACAGCACGCCCGCCGGCTCCGCCGGNCGTCCGAGCCAACTCGGCGCATGGGAGACGACGACATCGAGATACGTCAGCATTTGCAGCGACAATCCGTGCGCAACCTCGTCGAGCTTCAGCTTCATGGCGCTGGACTTGTAATCCAGAACCCGCAGCAGCAGCCCCTCGTCCGTTTCGGCCGCGTCGACGCGGTCGATCCGCCCGACGATATCCATCCGCCGCCCGTTGCCCAAATCGAGCGACAGCGGCGGCAACACGCCATCGGGGCCAAACGATACTTCCAGTCCGACGGGTCGGAACGCCGACAGCCTGGCGTGCTCGCCCAGCATCGCCGACGCCCGGGCGACGATCTCCTTCAGCTTCCGGGCCATCGCCTGGTGGCGAAGGGAGGACAGCAGAATTTGCGACTGCACCTTCGGAAGCAGCCGCTCCACCGCCGCTGCGGCTTCCTGCTGCCAACGGGCCAGCGATTGGCCCGCCGGCCCTTCGGCGAGCAGCTTCTCCGTCGTCTGCCGCAGCGCGGCGTGAAAGAGCTGGCCGATGTCGGGCGCGTCGACGCGGTACAGCCTGCGTTCACGCAGCCGCAGTCCGTGCGAAGCAAAATGCCGGAACGGACAGGCGACGAACCGCTCCATCCGCGATACGCTGGCGATCAGCCGGTCGCCGTACAGCAGCCTGCTCGTGCCGGCCTCAAGCGGCGGCTCGTCGTTCCGGTATTGCAGGGACGACAGCAGCTTCCGCAGCCGGAACCGCCATGTCTCGCGTTCGGCCAGAAAGCGGTACACCGACCACCAGCCGTCGGCCAGCTCTCCTCCCTGCCGCCAGGCGCGCAGCCGGGAGACCAGATAGGTAAGCGCCCTCCCCGGATGGGCGGCGTACGCCAGCTGCCGTTCTTCGGATTCGCCTTCCTGCGGCTCGGCGTTCAGCACGCCGACGGGAAGCCCCGGAAAGCGCTGGCGCAGGCGGCGGATATATTCCGACGGGAGCANNCCCTGCCCTTCCTCATCNGCGGCCGGATAGCTGATCCACAAATGCCGGGAAGGAGCCGTTAAGGCCAAATACGCCAAAAACCGCTCGTCCAGCAGCCGGCGGCGCGCCCCCGGCGCCATCTTCAGTCCCGACTCCGTCAGCCGGTCCCGCTCGGCCTCCGACAGCAGGCCGTTTTCCCGGATCGCCATCGGCATGACGCCGTCGCTGACGCCGAGCATATAAAGAACCGCGATGCGGTCCGACCGCGTGCGNTCCGGACTGCCGATCAGCACCGCGTCGAGCGACGGCGGCACCGCGCCGAGCTTCATCTCCTCCAGTCCCGCATCGATCATGTCCGCGAACAGCTGCGGATTGGANGGCTCGTCGCCGGTCAGCTCGACCAGCTGGTCGAGCAGGTCCAGAACGCTGTCCCAGAGCGGGCGATGCAGGCGGGCCTTGCCGGGATCGCCCGCAGCCTCGTCCTCGGCGCTCCAGCGTTCAAGCCGGTCGGCGACGCGGGTTTCCTCGAGCAATTCGAACAACGCTTCGCACAAATCCCGCATCGTAGCCGACCGCTTAAAGCGCTGTTCCAGCCGGCGAAGCGGAGAAATAATCGCATCCCGCGTCGACCGAATCCGCTCCATGTCAAACGCGGACTTCGAGGGCTGCTCCTCCGCTTCCAGGTCGCCCCGGGAAAGCGGCAGCCACGCCCGTTCATCGTGCCACCGCCAGCCGTCGATGCCCGCGGCCAGCACGTAGTTTTCCAGCTCGTCCACTTCCGCGCGGGCCGACACGGCGTCCTGCGGATGAAGCAGGTCCGTTTTCGCGCAGCGAAACACGGAGTCGGATTTCCATCCGCCTACGACCGTCTCCAGCGCCGAACGGACAAACTCCACAAGCGGATGATGAGCGGCCGTCACCTTGCCGTCGAGAAAATAGGGAATTCCGTAATCGGCGAACACTTCTTCGAGCAAATCCGCATAGTCTTCCATCCTGCGCACAAAAACCGCCATATCCCTCCAGCGGCAGCCTTCCGTCCGCGCCCGGCGCAGCATGTCGCGGGCCGCCCCTTCCGCTTCCGCGCGGCGGTTGGCCGCTTCGTAAAGCGACAGGCCGCACTGCGGGCGCCCCGGATCAAGCAGAGCGGGATCTCCCGTCCAGCGCCTGCGGGCGTCGAACGCGCTTTCCACATGCGCCAATACGGGGTTCGCCGCAAACCGCGGCAGCGGATCCGGATTCAGCACGACCGGCTCCTCCACCGNCACCTTGGCCGTTTCCGCCAGCTCGCAAAGCCGCGCCGACGTTTCCGCCGTCGGATGAAACAGCTCCAGCTCGTCCGGACGTTCGCCCGCTCCCCGCGGCTTGTCCAGGCAAAGCGTCACCGACACGCGGGCGGCATGGCGCAGCAGCGCCTCAATCGCCTCGTATTCGTTCGGCGTAAAGCCGTGAAAGCCGTCCACCCAGATTTCCGCGCCGGCAAGCTGCTTGGATTCGGCGGCTCCGCGCACCAGCCACCTGAGCGCGTCTTCCCCGTCCAGCCACCGTCCCGCCATTTCGCGTTCGAGATCGAGGGTGAGCAGCGCCAGGTCGTGAAGCTTGTCCGCCAGCAGGGCGGACGCCGGGTCCGTTGCGGACACCGATCCGGCAAGCTCGGAAAGCTTGGCTCCGTCGATCCCGTAACGCTTCCACTCGGTGATCAGCTCGTTCAGCTTGCCGACCAGCCCCTGGCCCGCCGCTTCGCTGCGCAGCAGCTTCCACTGCCCGCGCCTTTGCTCCAGCGATTTGCGGATCAGCATCGCCTTGCCGTTCTCGTTGATCGGCACCGCCGCCGAGCCGCCCGTCTCCTGCATGACGCGAAAAGCCAACCGCCTGAAGCTGTGAACCTGAACGCGCATGAACCCGCTTAGTTCCGGCGACGAAACCAGCGCATATTCCGCTTGAAAGGTCGCTTGTTCCGGCACGAGCAAAATAAGCGGCGGCCCTTCCGGATCCTCGCGCAGCTTCCGCCGGATTTCGTCCAGGCAAAACCGGGTTTTGCCGCTTCCCGACCGGCCCGTTATCAACCGAAGCGTCATCCTTTTTTGCCGCTCCTTTCGTTGTCGAATGCCGACAAACCTTCTTCTGCGAACATTGTACCATATTGCCGCAAAGGGCGCACACACGTTCGCAGAGCTTACGGGCGCGAAACAAGCGCGAAAAAAAGTTAAGCGCGTGTTAGGCCCGGTTCGGACCGAAAGCAAAGAAGCGTATGCGCGGGAATCTGGCGGCCGGCAGCCGCTTGAACGCTCAGGGGAAGATGCGGCCAAAAAATAAAATCGCCCGCAGTTGCGGGCATTCGGTCATGGATCGGGTTCCCGCCGGCGAGTTGCCGGCGAAAATCCGTCACGAAATATGCAAATAAAGCTTCGTCCCGTCCCGGAACCAGAAAATCGCGGCGTCCGACCACAGCTCGACGTCGGTCACCTGCTTCCACTTGCGGCGAAACTCCAGATCAAGCGCCATTTCGCGCATTCTCTTGTTCAGACGCTGCCGGCTTTCGACTCGTTTCGCCTTGTTTTGCAGCGGTACGGTGCGTCGTCCGAAGCGCAACACATCCACAAGATCCACATCCTCTCTCCACTATCCTAGCCAACAGGATACCGAAGAGATTTTAGGAAAGTTACAGCTTGTCCGACTCACACTTTCTTAACAAATAGCCGAGACTACAGCGATTTCCGGCTGCGCACCTCGAAGATGCCGAATTTCAAATAATTCCCTTCTTCGACGCCGCCAAGCTGCGGATGGTCTTTGCCCGCTCCCCGCCACTCGATCAAGCGAAGCGTTTTGCCGGCGTCGGCGGCCGCCTCGAGAATCGTTTCCATAAACAAATCCGGCCTTACATGGTACGAGCAGCTCGACGTTACGAGATACCCGCCCTCGTTGATCAGCTTCATCGCGTGCAGGTTGATGTCTTTGTAGCCGCGGATCGCGCTCGGCACGGCCCGCTTCGTCTTGGCGAACGCGGGCGGATCGAGGATGACGACGTCCCACGTCCGGCCTTCCGACGTAAGCGGCTTCGACGTGTCCACTTTCTTGCCTTCTCCGGCGGCCGCCCGCTGCTGCCGCTCTTCCCGGCCCTTGACCTGCTGCCGCAAATATTCGAAGGCGTCNGCCGTCACGAACTCGACGCGGTCGGAAAAGCCGTTCCGCTCGACNTTGCGCCTTGCCGTCTCGATCGCGTGCGCGGAAATGTCGAGGCATGTCACTTTTTTGGCCCCGTATTTGCAGGCGTGAAGGGTGAAGCTCCCGGTGTGGGCAAAGCATTCCAGCACGGTCGCGCCGTCCCAGTAAGGAAACGTGACGGGTTTGCCGTTGGCGTTGACCGGAATTTCCCGGATTCCCTCCTCCGTCTCCCGCTTCTCCAGTACGATGCCGCTGCGGGCGCCCCAGCCGGTCATCAGCGGCGCGATGGCGGCGCGGTTTTCCCGCTGGTCGAAGAAATAGCCCGTTTTTTGCCCGCCTTCGATGTCGACCTCGACTTTCAGGCCGTTTTCCTCGATGACGACATAACGCGGACAGTCGCCGTACAGAACGCCGCTGCGCTCCTCAAGGCCCTCCAGCGTGCGGACGCCGACGTCGCTCCGCTCGTACACGCCGCGCGGCGCGAACACGTCGATAAGCGCGGGCAGCCACAGCTCCCTGGCTTTGTCCATGCCCAGCGTCAGCACTTGAACGACGAGCACGTCGACGTAACGGTCCACGATGAGCCCCGGCAGAAAATCCGCCTCCCCGAACACGAGCCGGCAGGACGGCTCCGCGCCGACAAAACGGCTCCGGTAAGCGGCGCACCTGGCGAACCGCTCCCGGAACCAGTCGGTGTCCCACTGCTCAAGCGGTTGGTAAGAGACGACGCGGACGGCGATTTGGGAATTCGGATTCCAGTAGCCGACGGCCAGAAACTGGCCCCGATGGTTGACGATTTGAACGAGCGCGCCGGGTTCGGCCGCTCCTTCCAGCTTTTCGATCTCGCTTTGATAAACCCAAGGATGGCCCTGCTCCAGCCTCGGGCGGCGGGAACGGTTCAAAACGACGCGGGCTTGGCTTCCGGTGGACATATCGATCACGCCTTTCCTAGACATTACTTGTCCGATCTATGCATACAATGGAATGAAATTTCGCTTGAATGGCGGGAGGATTGAGATGATGCTGCTTCCGCTTGTCGCCGCGTCGATTTTCGGACTGGCCCTGCTGCTCGGCGGAATGAAGGTGACGGAAACGGCGCTCCGCGTCTGGGCCGGAGAACGCCTGGCCGCCGTTCTGGCCGGCACGACCTCGACGCCGCTGCGCGGCTTCGTCGCCGGAACGGTTTCGTCCGGGCTGCTGCAAAGCGGAACCGCCGTCACGCTGCTTACGATCAGCCTGGTCAATGCCGGGCTGCTGCCGCTTGCGAACAGCTTCGGGATTTTGCTCGGGACCAACGTCGGGACCACCTTGACGACCGAATTGATCGGCCTGCGCCTCCACCGCTACGGCCTGCCGCTGCTGCTGGCTTCGTTCGCGGTCTGGACATGGACGTTGCTCTCGCTGGAAGCAGGCGCGCTGCCCCGGCTTCCCCGGCGGGCGGCGGACGCCATGAGATACGGATCGGCCGCGCTTGCCGGCTTTGCCCTCATGCTGATCGGGTTCGCTTCGCTGCAAACGATAGGCCCCGTCCTGCAGCAAAACGGCACGTTCGCCGCCTGGATGGCCCAGACCGAAACCCGGCCGATGCACGCTTTGCTGGGCGGGGCCGTTCTGACCGCGCTCGTTCATTCCAGCTCGGCGGTCATCGGCATGGCCATGGGGCTGGCCGACACGGGCACGCTGCCGGTATCGACCGGAATCGCGGTCGTGCTCGGGGCCAATATCGGCACCTGCTTCACCGGTCTGCTCGCCTCGCTCGGAGGAGGCAAGGGCGGCCGCTTCGTCGCGCTTTCCCAAATCGCCCTGAACGTGTGCGGAGCGGCGCTGTTTTATCCTCTAAGGGACGGGCTGCTCGCGGCTTCTTCGGCGATCTCTCCCGGGCATCCGGCGGCGCAGATCGCGCATGCGCAGACGCTGTTCAACGTCGCCTGCTCGCTGCTGGCGCTGCCCATCGCCTATGTCCGCATCCGCAGCTTCGGCCGGCCGCGAACGGGCAGAACGCCTTGAGCCCGGGCCCGGATCGCTCCAAATGTTCCGTTTCGGCCGCAATCGCTCAATACCCGCCTTCCGCTGGCGGCTTTCCGCCGACGATGGCGACGCCGGAGCTCGTGCCGATCCGGTTCGCCCCGGCAAGCAGCATGGCGGCGGCGGCTTCGGCGGTGCGGACGCCCCCGGACGCTTTCACGCCCAGATGCGGCGATACCGATTCGCGCATGAGGCGAATGTCAGCTTCGGTAGCCCCTCCGGGGCCGAAGCCGGTCGACGTCTTGACGTAATCCGCGCCCGCGGCTTCCGTCAACCGGCACGCCTCCCGCTTGAGCTCGTCCGGCAGCNCGCCCGTCTCGAGAATCACCTTGACGAGCGCCCCTCCTTGGACCGCCTGGACGACGGAGGCGATATCCCGTTCCACGGCGTCGTAATTCCGTTCGAGCAGCCTGCCGACCGGCAGCACCATATCGATTTCGGACGCCCCGTCCTCGACGGCGGCCGCGGCTTCGAACGCCTTGGCGCGCGTTGCGGCGGCGCCGAGCGGAAAGCCGACGACGGCGCATACCTTCACCTGGGTGCCGGAAAGCTGTTCCCGGCACATGCGGACCCAGCTCCCGTTGACGCACACGCTGTAAAACCCGTATTCAAGCGCCTCGCGGCACAGCTTGGCGATATCTTCCGCGCGCGCTTCCGCCTTCAGCAGCGTGTGGTCGATAAACGGCGCCATCGATTGGCCCGGCCGCCAGATCGGGAATCTGCCGTCCGGCCGGCTCGCCTTCGCTTCCGGCGGCTCGCAGCCAAGACGGCGAAGCGCCTCAAGAAGCACTTCTTCGTTCGTGTCGTATCCGCCCTCGCGCTGCAGCCGCCAGCTTTCTTCCGGCGTGTGCCAGGCTACGCCCGCGATCTCTTCTTCCTGCGCTTTCAACGCGCCTTCGTCCGCCTCGACCAGAAAATAATGCACTTCCTTCTGCACGGCGGCCCTGTCGGCGGATTCGTATTGGTAGCGGACGACGGACAGCGGAGCGACAATCCGCCCGGCAATGCCCGTCTCCTCCCGAATTTCGCGAAGCGCCGTTTGCTCGATCGTCTCCCCCGGCTCCATCTTTCCTTTGGCCAGCGTCATTTTGCCGAAACGGTCTTGGATCAGCTGAATCTCCAGCATGCCGTCCCGTCTCCTGTATACGACGCCTCCCGCGGAAATTTCGTTCACTTCGACTCCCCCTGCCGTCAATTTGCGACTTATGTACGACAAAAGATTTCATCCCGGAGGTCCGGCAGGCCTCGCGTCCGCCAAACCGCCGGGTGAAATCTTCGCCCGAATCTTTACTTAGGCGTGCAGCGCCAGCGGACGGGCGTCCTCCAGCACCTCCAGCAGCTCTCCCTTGCATTCGTTCACGCCGGCTTCCGTTACGCGCACGCGGCACAGCTTGCCGACGAGCGACTCGTCGCCCTCGAACGCGACAAGCAGATAGTTGTCCGCATGGCCCGCAACGGTTCCGGAGCCTTCGCGGGCTTTTCCGCTTCTTTCCGGAATGACGACAAGCTCCCGTCCGACCCACCTATGCGCATACTCCGCCTGCATCTTCTCGGACAGGTCGATCAGCTTGTGGACGCGCTCGTGCTTGATTTCCTCGTCGACCTGATCTTCCATCCGCGCAGCCGGCGTGCCGGTCCGCTTGGAATAGGGAAACACGTGCATTTCCGCAAAGCCGATCTTTTCCATAAACCGGTAGCCGTTCTCGAACTGCTCGTCCGTCTCTCCCGGAAAGCCTACGATGACGTCCGTCGTAATGGCCACGTCCGGCATCGCCTGCTTGATGCGGGCGATTTTGTCGGCGAACTCCTCCGTCGTATATTTGCGCCGCATCCGCTTCAGAATCGCATCGTCGCCGGCCTGCAGCGGAATGTGCAGATGGCGGCACATCTTCGGAGACGAATTGAGCACTTCGATCATGCGGTCGTCGATTTGGCTCGCCTCGATCGAGCTGATGCGGATCCGCTCCAGCCCCTCGATCTTGTTCAGATCGACGAGCAGATCGCTGAGCCTGTAATTTTCCAGATCGTCGCCGTAGCCTCCGGTATGAATGCCGGTCAGGACGATCTCCTTGTAGCCCGCTTCCACCAGCTGCCGCGCCTGCTTCAGCACGCTTGCGGGCTCTCGGCTGCGCGAAAGGCCGCGGGACCACGGAATGATGCAGAAGGTGCAGAAGTTATTGCACCCCTCCTGGATTTTCAGGAACGCCCGCGTTTTCTCGGCGAAAGTCGGAACGTCCAGCTCCTCGAACGCGCGCGTCTTCATAATGTTGCGCACGGCGTTGACGGGCTTGCGCGTCCGCTGGACTTCGGCGATAAGCGACATCAGCTTGTCGCGGTCCTGGGTGCCGATCACCAGATCGACGCCCTCGATATCCAGAATTTCGGCCGGCGACGTTTGCGCATAGCAGCCCGTCACCGCAATGACGGCGTCCGGGTTGCGCCGGATCGCGCGCCGGATGATCTGTCTGCTTTTCTTGTCGCCGGTGTTCGTCACCGTGCAGGTATTGATGACATAGACGTCGGCGTCGTCCGTATCGAAGTCGACCTGCTCGTAGCCTTCGTTCTTGAACAGCTGCCACATCGCTTCAGTGTCGTAAAAATTGACTTTGCAGCCGAGTGTATAAAATGCCACGCTGGGCATGGCGGTCAACCTCCCATCTCTCCTGATTCGTATGCAATGCAGGCAAGCGCCACAAGCGCCGCCGTTTCCGTCCGCAAAATGCGGCGCCCGAGTCCGACCGCGGNCGCNCCGGCCGCCGCGGCCTGCTCGGCCTCCTGCGGATCGAAGCCGCCTTCGGGGCCGACGACGACCAATACGCGCGGATTCGCCNCGGACGGACTCCGCTCGCGAAAAGCCGACAAGACTTGNTTTAAGCCCGTCCCGCCGCGGCCTTCCTCTTCATAGCATAGCAAAGTCAGATCGTAATCTTTCATCGAGCGGAGCAGCTGCTGCCACGAGCAAACGGGCGCCACCTCGGGAATGACCGCGCGATGCGCCTGCTCCGCCGCCTCCTTGGCGATTTTGCGCCATCTCTCAAGCCTTTTTCCTTCCTTGCGCTCGTCGTACTGCACGATCGTTCGCCGCGAAGTAAAGGGCAGGAACGCGGCCGCGCCCGCCTCGGTGCCCTTTTGAATGACGGTTTCCAGTTTGTCTCCTTTGGGCAAGCTTTGCGCCACCGTGACGCGCCATGCCATTTCCGAACCGGTATCGATCCATTGAAGCACCGTTCCGGCGATTTTGCCCGGCTCGATCGTTTCGATCCGGACCTGCGCCTCCCGGCCGGCTCCGTCGCAGGCGATAAAGACGTCTCCCGGCTTCGCCCGCATGACCGTGCCCAAATGACGGGCGTCGTCTCCCGTCAGCGTCACGCCGGCGCCTGCGAATTGGCCGGGAGCGACGAAATAACGCTGCATAACGCTGGTGCCTCCCGCAATGTTCTAAACTCCATCATACCTTGTTTGACCGGGACGCGCCACCGGATTATAGCGGCCAGCCAAGCAGATAGCCGATCGAACGGATCGTCTCCGAGTTGGCGGCGGCGTTTCCGAAGACGGCGGCAAGAAGGGCGTTCATCGCTTCCTGAATCGGCGTGCCGAGCGAGAACAGCGGCGCGATCGTCGCATTGCGCAGCGGCGGAATGAACACGAGCAGCAGAAAAACGAACATGCCCCATTGCTCGTTCTGGCTCATTTTCAGCCGCCACCGAAGCGGCGCGAACTCCTCGACGATGCGGTAGCCGTCCAGCGGAGGCAGCGGTATGAGGTTAAACAGAAACAAAATGACATTAAGATGAAGCCAGTANGCCATAAACGTCGACACCGTCTCCAGCATTCCCCGGGAAGGCGCTTCAAGCGCTCCGGCCGCAACCAGCGCGTAGACGACCAGCAGGCCCAGAAACGCGATCAGCAAATTGCTGACCGGTCCCGCCGCCGTCACGATCAGGCTCATCAGTCTCGGATGACGGAAGCGGCTTCTGCGCACCGGCACCGGCTTCGCCCAGCCGAAGCCCGCGACGAGCAAAAACAGAATGCCGAACAGGTCCAGGTGGGCCATCGGATTAAGCGTCACGCGCCCCTGCTCGTAGGCGGTCGAATCGCCGAATTTCCATGCCGTCCAGGCGTGCGCGAATTCGTGCACCGTGAAGGCGAGCAGCATCGTCAGCACGACGAACGGCAGGTGCTCAAGCGGATACCAGAGAAAATTCATTCCGCATCTCCCTTCGGCTTGCCCGCCACAAATGCGATCCAGTCGTCCTCGCGGACCTTGTCGATAATGTCGAAACCGGCGGCAAGCAGCGCGGCCTCCACGTCGGCTTCCTTGTTTTTATAAATGCCGCTCGCGATGTANATGCCGCCGGGCTTCAGCACCTCCATCACGTCGGAGATAAACAGCAAAATGATTTCCGCCAAAATATTGGCCACGACGATGTCGACGGGCGGACGAACGGCATTTTCCGCTCGGGATGCCGCTTCGCCTTCCCGCAGCACGCCCAGCAGGTCGCTTTGGCGCACCTCGATGACATCGTGCAGGCCGTTCAGTTCCACATTTTGCGTGGCGCTCGTGACGGCGACCGGATCGAGATCGACGGCCAGCACCCGCGACGCGCCGAGACGAACGGCGCCGATCGCGAGAATGCCGGAGCCGGTGCCGACATCGATCACGGTCTCCCCGCCGGAGATGGCGCTCTCCAGCGTACGCAGGCACAGCGCGGTCGTCGGGTGCGTGCCCGTGCCGAACGCCATCCCCGGATCGAGTTCGATGATCAGCTCGCCTTCGCGCGGCTCGTATTCTTCCCACGTCGGCTTGATGGTGAGGCGATCGGAAACGGCGATCGGTTTGAAATACTTTTTCCACGCATGCGCCCAATCCTCCTCGTCGACTTCGGCCACGCTCAGCTTGTATTCGCCCGCATCGAACCCGAATTCGGGCAAGCCCGGCAACAGCCGCTCCAGCTCGCTTATGACGGCGTCCGGATCGCTGTCTTCCGGAAAATATCCTCTGATGTAAGCGTACCCCGCCGGAATATCGTTAAGCGGTTTGTCGTACCACTGGCCGAGGGACGTATCCCGGGGCTTATCCGGCGACCACGATTCCTCGATCGAGACGCCCCCCGCTCCCAGCTCGTGGAGATAATTCGCGATTATTTCCTGCGATTGTTCCGTCGCGAAGACGGTCACTTCAAACCAGCGCACTTGTCTTCCTCCCCGATTTCAAAACCGCGGCCGCCGCGGTTTTCATTGACCTTCATTATACACGCTTCCCGGAAGCGGACGCAAAAAAAGCGTCAAGCCGCAAAGGCCTGACGCTTCCTGTTCAGTAGCTATCCCGAAATAACCCGGCCTCCCGCCTGCTCGATCACGGTGCGGGCGCGCGCAAACGCAACCGCCGGAACCTGGACGGACAGGCTGAACGGTCCTGGCGCACCAAGCGTTCCCGGTTCTTCCGCAGCCTCCAGAAAGGCGTCGGAGACGCCGGATTCCGAAACGCCGCCCTTCCGCTCGATNCGGAACCGGTCGGCGCGCAAGGCCAGGAGCTTTCGTGCCGCGTGTTCCGCCTGATCCTGGGAAGAGAAACCTGCAACGAGCGGACGCATTTCCATGCCCGTTACTTCCCTTCGTACCGGGAGGCCCGCCGGTNGGNTTCCTCGGCCCGCTCCCAGGCTTCCAGGTCGTCCTCGTCCGCAAGCTCTTGGGCGTATTCCACATCTTCGGCCGATGCGGCCGGCANCTTGGAGGTCCGGGAAGCAAATCGCTTCCTGCTTGGGCGTTCGTCGATGCTCATGATTCATCCATCCTTTGGCGTTATCNTTCCGCTTCAAAAGATAGGATGCGCGTCCGGATGGCCTCGTATNCATGCCGAAAGCTCCCGCCCGAACCGCGGACGGGAGCTTGAACAGNCCCTCTGCGCTTCAACCGCCGCGGCCGCGGCGCGAAGCGGAAAAGAAGGCTCGTCAGTCGCCCAGTATCGCTTTTTTCATTCGTTCGAATATGCTCGACGGATGCTGCTCCTGCGTCGATTCGCCGATGCTGGCGGCAAATTCGCGAAGCAGATTCTTCTGCGCTTCGGTCAGGTTGGTCGGCGTCACGACGGTCACTTTGACGTGCTGATCCCCCTGCCCGTAGCCGCGCAGCCGGGGCACGCCTTTGCCCTTCAGGCGGAAGTAGGTTCCCGTCTGCGTTCCGGCCGGAATTTTCAGCTTGACCTTCTCGGTCAGCGTCGGAACCTCGATCTCGTCGCCCAGCGCCGCCTGAGCGAACGTCAGCGGCACTTCGCAGTAGATGTCGTCTCCTTCGCGCTCGAAAAACTCATGCGGCTGTACCCGAAGCACCAGGTACAAATCGCCGGGAGGGCCTCCGCGCAGCCCGGCTTCCCCTTCGCCGCTGACCCGAAGCTGCGCGCCGTCGTCGACGCCGGCCGGGATTTTGACGTGAATTTTCCGCTGCCGCTTCACCTGGCCGCTGCCGCCGCACACGGAACAGCGTTCGCGGATGATTCTCCCTTTGCCGCCGCAAGTCGAGCAGACTCTGCGGTTGACAATCCGGCCGAACGGCGTATTCTGCACCACTTCCTCCTGGCCGGTGCCGCGGCAGGACGAACAGGTGTCCACCCTGGAGCCGGGCCTTGCGCCGCTGCCGCGGCAGGTGTCGCACGTTTCGGTGCGGGGAATGGTGATGTCGGTTTCTTTGCCGAAGACCGCTTCCTTGAAGCTGATCGTCATCGTGTATTGCAGATCGTTGCCGCGCTGCGGAGCGTTCGGGTCGCGCCGGCTTCCGCCGCCGAAGAACATGTCGAAAATGTCCCCGAAGCCGCCGGCGAAATCGCTCGCGCTCGCCCCGCCGCCGAAGCCCGCCATCGGATCCTGATGGCCGTACTGGTCGTAACGGGCGCGTTTTTGCGGGTCGGTAAGGACGTCATAGGCTTCCTTGACTTCCTTGAATTTGGCTTCCGCATCCGGCGCCTTGTTGACGTCGGGATGGTACTGACGGGCCAGCTTGCGGTAAGCTTTCTTGATCTCGTCGGCGGAGGCGTTCCGGTCGACCCCCAGCACTTCGTAATAGTCTCGTTTGTCTGCCACTCCTCCACCTCCTCATGAGGAAAGTCAAAGCCGTTCCGGTTGCCTGGCCGGCAAGGGAAGCAAGCTTTGACTTTGATCAACGTTTCTTATTTCTTGTCGTCGTCCACGACTTCATAGTCCGCATCGACGACGTTGTCTTTTTTGGCCGCTCCGGCATCCGCGCCGCCTTGAGCCGCTTGCGCGTTCGCCGCCTGCTCGTAGAGCTTGACGGAAAGCTGCTGCACGACCTGCGTCAACTCTTCCGTCGCGGCTTTGATTTCGCTCAGGTTGTCGGTTTCGAGCGCTTTTTTCACTTTTTCCTTGGCCGCGTTCGCCTTTTCGATTTCGCTCGCGTCGACTTTGTCGCCCAGGTCCTTGATCGTTTTTTCGACCGTGTAGACCATCTGGTCCGCGCTGTTCTTCGCTTCGACCAGTTCGCGGCGCTTCGCGTCTTCTTCGGCGTACAGCTCGGCTTCTTTCTGCATGCGTTCGATTTCTTCCTTGCTCAAGCCGCTGGAGGACGTGATCGTGATCTTCTGGCTTTTTCCGGTCCCTTTATCCATGGCGGACACGTTCACGATACCGTTGGCGTCGATGTCGAACTTGACTTCGATTTGCGGCACGCCGCGAGGAGCCGGAGGAATATCGCTCAGAATAAAGCGTCCCAGCGTCTTGTTGTCGCGAGCCATCGCGCGCTCGCCTTGCAGGACGTGAATTTCGACCTGCGTCTGGTTGTCCGCGTACGTGGAGAAAATTTGCGATTTTTCCGTCGGAATCGTCGTGTTGCGTTCGATCATCTTGGTCATGACGCCGCCGGCCGTTTCGATGCCGAGCGAAAGCGGCGTAACGTCGAGCAGCACGACGTCCTTGACATCCCCGGTCAGGACGCCCGCTTGAACGGCTGCGCCGAGCGCACGACTTCGTCGGGGTTAACGCCTTTGTGCGGCTCCTTGCCGGTCAGCTTCTTGATCGCTTCCTGCACGGCCGGAATCCGCGAAGAACCGCCGACGAGCACGACTTTGTCGATATCCGAAGGGCTGAGGCCGGCGTCGGCGAGCGCCTGGCGGGTCGGACCCATCGTCCGTTCGACGAGATGCGCGGTCAATTCGTCGAATTTGGCGCGCGTCAGGTTGACTTCGAGGTGCTGCGGCACGCCGTCGACCATCGTGATGAACGGCAGCGAAATCGTCGTGCTCAGCACGCCCGACAGTTCTTTTTTCGCTTTTTCCGCGGCATCCTTGAGGCGTTGGACGGCGGCACGGTCCTTCATCAGGTCCACGCCGTGCTCTTTCTTGAATTCGGCTGCGAGCCAGTCCATGATGGCCTGGTCGAAGTCGTCGCCGCCAAGATGGTTGTCGCCGCTCGTCGCCTTGACTTCGAAGAAGCCGGAGCCGAGCTCCAGAATGCTGACGTCGAACGTACCGCCGCCGAGGTCGAAGACGAGAATCGTTTGGTCTTCTTGCTTTTCGAGACCGTACGCCAGCGCCGCAGCCGTCGGTTCGTTGACGATCCGCAGCACTTCCAGGCCGGCGATCGTGCCGGCGTCTTTGGTCGCTTGACGCTGGCTGTCATTAAAATATGCCGGTACGGTGATAACCGCCTGGGTAACCGGCTGNCCCAGATAAGCTTCCGCGTCCGCNTTGAGCTTTTGCAGAATCATCGCGGAAATTTCTTGCGGCGTGTAGGCCTTGTCGTCGATTTTTACTTTATAGTCCGTGCCCATATGGCGTTTGATCGAAATGACGGTGCGGTCGGGGTTCGTGATGGCCTGGCGTTTCGCCGCCTCGCCGATGATACGCTCCCCGTCCTTCTTAAAGCCGACCACGGAAGGGGTTGTGCGGCCGCCTTCCGGATTGGGAATGACGACGGCCTCGCCGCCTTCCATGACGGCGACGCAGGAGTTGGTCGTTCCCAAGTCGATCCCGATTACTTTGCCCATATGAAGTACTCCTCCTCACATCGTTCCATGGTTAGTGCTTCGATCTTGCTTCGTAAGTACGTCTCTATTGGCTGACCTTGACCATGGCCGGGCGAATCACCTTGTCTTTCAGCCAATAGCCCTCCTGAACGACTTCGACGACGATGCCCTCGCCGTATTCCTCCGATTCGACCTGCATAATCGCCTGATGAAGTTCCGGATCAAACGGCTGGCCGACCGGGTTCATCGCTTTAAGTCCCTCGTTCTCCAGNACCTGAACGAACTGGCGGTAAATCATTTCGATGCCTTTCGAATAGGCGCTGTCATTGGCCGCTTCTCCTCCGGCTTTCAGCGCGCGCTGAAAATTATCGACCACCGGCAGCAGCTCGCTGATCAATTTGGCCGAAGCGTATTTGGAAAGCTCTTCTTTCTCTTTCAGCGTGCGGCGCCGGTAGTTGTCGAAATCCGCTTGAGCCCGCAGAAAACGCTGATAATTGTCGTCGGCAAGCCGCTGCAGTTCCAGATAACGGGGATCTTCGACCGCTTGTTCGGTGTCGCCGGACCGGGCGGCCTCCGCCGTTTCGGCCGCTTCCGCGCTTTCGTCCGCGCCGCCTGCCGCCTCTTCGGGCTGCTGCGTCTCCGCGGCGTTCTCCGCCGCTTCCTCGCGTTGCTCTTCCATCTTTTCGGGCTCCTTCATATCTTGACTGCTCACGCGCAAATCACCTCCTTACCGTGCCACCCTCGAGCGGCCGCTATACCCTTGCTCATTTAAACCAACGGCTCAAATGCGTAGCGAAATCGTTGGTCAAATATTCCAGAAGATGGATGACCTTCCCGTACTCCATCCGGGTCGGGCCGAGGATTCCGATCGTTCCCAGCGATTGCCCCTCGACGGATATGGTCGCCGTAATGAGGCTGCATGAATTGATTTCTTCCACGGCATTCTCCGTGCCGATCCGCACCTGAATGCCTTCCGGAACGGCATGGAACAGCTGAACGAGCTTCGACGTCTCTTCCAACGTATCCAAAATGCCCTTCACTTTGCCGACATCCTTGAACTCGGGCTGCGTCAAAATATTCGTCGCCCCGCTCAAAAACACGTTCGGCTCCATCTCGTCCGCAAGCGTCTTCTCCAGCACTTCGAGAACCTGCTCGCAGCGGTCGATGAACCGGCTCAGTTCGCTGGCCACCTCGGTGTAGAGCACCGATTTGATGCGGACAAACGGCACTCCCGCCAGCTTGTCGTTAAGCAGATTGACGATTCTCTGGATATCCCCGATGTTGATGCCTTCGGGAATCGTGACCGTGCGATGCTCGACATGGCCGGTGCTCGTGACGATGATGGCGACGGCAGAGCTGTCGGTCAGCGGAACGAGCTGAAAATGCTTCAACGTCGTGCTGAACATTTCCGGGCCGAGAACGATGGACGTGTAGTTGGTCAGATGCGACAAAATCGTCGCCGCCTGATGGATGACGCCTTCCCAATGGCTCACCTTGTCGGCGAAGAAGCTGCGCAACTTGGCNATGTCCTGTTCGCTTGCGCCGGAAAGCGGGATCAGATGATCGACGTAATAGCGATACCCTTTAACCGAAGGAATGCGGCCGGCCGATGTATGAGGTTGCTCGAGCAGCCCCAGTTCTTCCAGATCGGCCATCTCGTTGCGGATCGTCGCCGGACTGAAGCTTACATCGCCCCGTTTGGAAATGCTTCGCGAACCGACTGGCTCCGCGGATCGGATATAATCGTCGACAATGGCCGTTAAAATCATCCTTTGACGTTCGGTTAACATCCGGCATTCCCTCCTCGGTTCGTTAGCACTCTTGCCAAACGAGTGCTAAACGCTATAACAAAAATACCAAACCGTTCCCGCCGTTGTCAAGAACGATCCGGGTCCGATCTGGCATTTGCGCCGTCTCTGCGCGTACGGCAGTCTCCGTCCGTTTATCCTTGAATCTGTTCCAAGCGGCCGCAACCGCCCGCGCAAGTCAAAAAAGCACTTTGACGACCGCCGTTTCGTCGCAGCAGTGCCGTTTGCTGCAGTGGACGCAGTCGGTCCACACTTTCTCGGGGAAGATCTCTTTTTCTACGACCGTAAAACCGTTTTTGACAAAAAAATCGACCGCGTACGTAAGCGCCATGACTTTCGGCACCTTGATCGCCCGGGCTTCGTCCAGCAGCGCGTTCACGATGCGCGTGCCGAGCCCTTGGCCCTTGTAGCCTTCGGCCATTCCCAGTGAACGGATTTCCACCAAATCGGCGCCCAACCGAAACAAAGAACCGCAGCCGATCAGCCGGCCGCCTTCCTCGGCCACGATGAACGAATCGATATGGCGATGCAGCGCATCCTTGGACCGCGGAAGCATAATGCCTTTCTCTGCGTAGCCCTGAATCAGATCGTAAAGCGCGTCCACGTCGCTTGGCTGCGCTTTGCGGCAGGCGATGGTCATGTTCACGGGATTCCCTTCTTTTCGGCATCCAAAATGTAGTGATGTGAATAAATATACATCAAAACGAATGAATCCTCAAGAGAGAAATATGCACCTTTCCGCGGCTGCCGGCGCATATCCCGCGTCCGCTTTTCCGACCTGCGGCTGCTTTTTGTTCCTTATTATATGTTATTCGTTCAGGAGGTTTTCCGTTTGGGGCNCANAATNTCAGCCCCTCGCCCGCCGGCGGCTTGCCCGGTGCGGCTCGGCCGCAAATGCCGGCGCGTCTTACAGGAACGCGCCGAACACTTCGTTGCCAAGGGGAACGCCGCGTTCCGTCAAGCGGTAGCCGGCCGCCTCGCCGGTGCCGGAGGCCTCGATCAGCCCCTGCTCCAGAAGACGGTTCAACACGCCGCCGAACACCGCGTCCAGATCCGCTCCGCCGAACTGGGCCGCGAAATCCGCCTTACGCACGCCCTCGCGCAGTCTCAGTCCGACCATCATAAAGTCTTCCATCGCCTCGCGGACCGTAACCGGGGTCGTTTCCAGCCTGGGCAGCCCGCTTGCCGCGGCGTCGATATAAGGCTGAACGCCCTTGATATTGATGTGGCGCACGCCCATGGCGTAGCCGTGGGCGCCCGCGCCCAGCCCGTAGTACGGCTCGTTGCGCCAGTACAC
>JGI25331J36430_1000756_pt1 | contig 19387 bp, 18 predicted proteins | sample HigsolmetaAR206D_FD_36430 | JGI IMG/M metagenome (IMG submission 36430) | reverse complement strand
ACCGACGACAACCCCGACATAGGAGCCAACGACATGCCCGCACTCACCGCCTAACCCACCGGATCACGCAGCACTACACCACTTCCCGGGACTTGACCGGTAACGCTGTGCTGTTCGGTCATGGTGGGGCCGGTGGGGCCGGTGTCGAGGGGATCAAGCTCGACGGTGGTCATGGCGGCAACGGTGGGTTGTTCTTCGGTCGTGGTGGTGACGGTGGGGCCGGTGCGGCGGTGTCGGTCGGTGCCGGTGGGGCCGGTGGGAACGGCGGGGATGCCGGGTTGCTGTCGCTGTGGGGCGGGGGCGGCCGTGGTGGTGCCGGCGGGGATGGGCCCGACGGTGGTGTCGGCGGTGCGGGCGGTGCGTCCGGGCTGTTCGCGTTGTTCCTGAGTCCGGCGGGTGCCGGTGGTGTCGGTGGTGCCGGTGCGGTCGACGGTGTCGGTGGGACCGGTGGTGTCGGTGGGAAGGCGTTGTTGTGGGGTTCCGGTGGTGTCGGCGGTGCCGGTGGTGTCGGTGGGACCGGTGGTGACGGCGGTGCGGGTGGTACCGGTGGGTTGCTGTTCGGTAACGGTGGTGCCGGTGGGGTCGGCGGGAAGGCGCTGGATCCCTATTCGGTCGGCGGCACGGGTGGCAACGGTGGTGATGTCGNTCGGTTCTCGCTGATCGGTGCCGGTGGTGCCGGTGGTGCCGGTGGTGAGGGTGCCGATGGTGTGGATGCCACCGAGATCGCGCTGGCGACGCCCGGTGGGATGGGTGGCCGCGGCGGGAACGGTGGTGCCGGCAGTCTGTTGCTGGGTCTGGGTGGTCTGGCCGGTGTCGGTGGTCGTGGTGGCCGCGGCGGGAACGGTTTCAACGGTGATCATGTGACCACCAGCTCGGGTGCCAGTGGTGGCCAGGGCGGTATGGGTGGTCAGGGTGGCACGGGGCGGTTGTTCTTCGTGCTCGACACCTCGATGGCGTTCGGTGNNGGTGGTGCCGGTGGTGCCGGTGGTGCCGGTGGGAGCTTCGGCGCTGGTGCGGTTGGTGGTGCCGGTGGTGCCGGTGGTGTTGGGGCCCGGGGTACCTGGGTGCAGGCCGGTTACGGCGGCGGCGGTGGCGGCGGTGGTGGTGCCGCGGTGGTCGCCGCGCTCAACGGTGGGGTGATCGTCGCCGGCAGCAGCGCGGTCGGTGGTGCCGGTGGGGCGGGTGCGGCCGGTTCGCTGACCGCCGCCGGCGGGTCCGGCGGTGTGGGCGGTTACGCCAAACTGATCGCCTCCGGCCAGGACGCCACCGTCGACGGCACCGCCACCGGCGGCGCCGGTGCCCCCGGCGTACCCGGTGACACCCCCGGCGGCGCGACCCCCGTCGCGGCCGGCCGGGTCGGCGGCGCAGCGCTGTCCCGCGGCTTCGGTCCCCTCGCCGCCGGCATCCCCGACGGCGGGGTCGGCGGTGACGGTGGGGCCGCCTCCATCACCGCCGAGGGCACCAACAGCTCGGCGTCCGGGACCGCGACCGGTGGCGCGGGCGGCCGCGGCAGCAACGGAGCCGCCGGCGGCACCGGTGGCGCCGCGGGCATCGCCGCGTTCGGGGACGACAGCACTGCCTCCGGTGCGGCCGTCGGCGGCGCCGGCGGTGCGGCCGGCGCGGCGGGTACCGCCGGTGGTTCCGGCGGCGCCGCGTTCATCACCGCCACCGACGGCGCCACCGTCACCAATGCCCAGGTCACCGGTGGTTCCGGCGGCGCCGCGTCGGACAGCGCGGACGGCGGCGACGGCGGCGACGCGATCGTCACCGCCGAGAACGGCGGCACCATCAACGCGGCCGAGATCATCGGCGGCGACGGCACCAACGGCGGCCCCGACGGCCAGGCCGGTGCGCAGGGTGCCACCAACACGGTGGCCGTCAGCGACACCGGCGTGGTCGACGGCACCNCGGTCACCAGCGGTCGCAACAGCGAGTACTTCACCGGCGGCGCGGCCACGGTGATCGTCGGCGACGGCGGTCGCGTGGTCGACAGCGTCGTCGTCGGCGGCGACGCCAGCGACACCGCGGCCGGCGGCGCGGCGACCGTGTCGGCGACCGGCGGCAGCACCGTCACCGACAGCACGATCCTGGGCGGCCGGGCCGGCGAGGGCGTCGGCGGCGGTGTCGGCGGCGTCGGCGGTTCGGTCACCATCACCCTCGGCGACGGCGCCGAACTCACCGACTCGACGTTCACCGCCGGGTCCGGCGGCACCGGCAGCAACGGCGGGACCGGCGGTGCCGGTGGCGGCCAGACCGTCACCTTCGACGGCAGCACGGTCACCCTCGTGGAGATGACCGCCGGTCGCGGCGGTGACGCCGACGGCGCGGGCAGCACCGGCGGCAACGGCGGCCGGATCGAGTTCGACTTCACCGCCGGCGCCGAGGTGACGGACCTGACGTTCCTCACCGGCAACGGCGGCGACGCCGCCGGCGGTGGCACCGGCGGCAACGGCGGCCGGTTCTTCGGCACCGTCGCGGAAGGCACGGTCACCGGGGTCACCGCCATCGGCGGCGCCGGCGGCGACGCGGTCGGGGCCGGCAGTCAGGGCGGTAACTCGGGCGGCGCCGAACTCGACATCGAGGGCGGCGGCGTGCTGGAGAACGCCACCATCACCGGTGGTGACGGCGGCGACGCCGTCGACGGCGGCAGGGGTGGGAACGGCCAGCGCGGCCTGTACTGGGTGTTCGCCCACGGCACCGTCACCGACGCCCACGCCATCGGCGGCAGCGGCGGCAACGCCGAGGGCGCCGGTGCGGTCGGCGGCTCCGGCCACATCGCCTACCTCACCGCGGGCCGCGACTGGGGCGAGGGCACGGCCCAGGGCACCGCGTCCGGTACCGCGGTGGGCGGCAGCGGCGGCAACGCCTACGGCGTGAACGCCAGGGGTGGCGACGCCAACGGGGCGGCCATCCAGGCCGCCGGCACCAACGCCGTCGCCGCGGGCACCGTCCACGGCGGCAACGGCGGGGACGCGATCGGCGACAACAGCACCGGCGGCGGCACCTCGAGCTCGTACTCGCAGATCATCGCGCTCGGCGACGATGCCGTGGCCACCGGCAACACCGTCTACGGCGGCAACGGCGGTGCCGGCATCGACGGCGGCACCGGCGGCCGGGGCGGCTACGCGGTCGCGGGCGTGAACTACTCCAACGGCGGCCAGTGGGTCAACGGCACCGCGCGCGGCGGCAACGGCGGCAGTGCCACCGGTGCGGGAAACACCGGCGGCAACGGCCAGGCCATCGAGACGTTCGGCACCGCCGCCAACCCGAGGGACGGCGCGGCCGTCAACGGCACCAACGGCGCCGACAAGCCGTAACGGCGCGAGCTCCGCACTGCGGCCCGGTCGAAGGACCGGGCCGCAGTCGCATCTGGAGGGTGCGGCAACGGCATGCGGCGCCGCCCCGTACCGTGTTCACTGAGGCGGAGGGAAACGGGGGGCCCGAAGCACACCGACTTTCCGAGGACGCCGATGACGACGATCGAACCGACGGCCGCCACGCCGGTGGTCGGCGCGCGCCTGGACGCGGCCGCCGCGGCCGACCTGCTGGCCGGTGCCGGCACCGTCGTCATCGTCGCGCACGTCCACCCCGACGCCGACACCATCGGCGCCGGACTCGGCCTGGCGCTCGTGCTGGAACGGCTCGGCAAGCCCGTGCAGGTCAGCTTCGCCGAACCGGCACAGCTCCCCGAATCGCTGCGCTCCCTGCCCGGCGGCCACCTGCTGGTCGCCCCGCGGGACGTGCGCCGCGACGCCGACCTGGTGGTCACCGTCGACGTCCCCAGCCGCAACCGGCTCGGCGCGCTGCGCGAGCTGGCCGGACCCGGCCGGCGGGTGCTGGTCATCGACCACCACGACTCCAACCAGCTGTTCGGCACGCACAACTTCGTCGACCCCGGCGCGGACTCGACCACCATGCTGATCGCCGACCTGCTCGACGCCTGGGACCAGCCGATCGACACCGCCGTGGCGCACTGCCTCTACGCCGGGCTGACCACCGACACCGGCTCGTTCCGGTGGGCCAGCGCGCGGGCGCACCGGCTGGCCGCCCGGCTGATGGCGACCGGGCTGGACAACGCCGCGATCAGCCGCACCCTGATGGACACCCACCCGTTCGCGTGGCTGCCCATGCTGTCGCGGGTGCTCGGCTCGGCGCGGTTGGAGCAGCAGGCCGCCGGCGGCCGGGGCCTGGTGTATGCGGTTGTCCCGCACGAGGAGTGGCGCAACGCGCGGCCGGAGGAGGTGGAGAGCATCGTCGACATCGTGCGCACCACCGCCGAGGCCGAGGTGGCGGCGGTGTTCAAGGAGATCGAACCCGGGCACTGGTCGGTGTCGATGCGTTCGAAGGCGTTCGACATCTCGGTGATCGCCGGCGGGTTCGGCGGCGGCGGGCACCGGCTGGCCGCCGGCTACTCGGCCGACGGATCCGCCGCCGACGTGGTGGCCGCCCTGCGGACCGCTCTTGGCTGAACCGCGGGACGCGGTGACCCCGGTCACCGGCCGGCGGATCGCGGGACTGGCGCTGCCCGCGCTCGGGGTGCTGGCCGCCGAGCCGCTCTACCTGCTGTTCGACATCGCCGTCGTCGGCCGGCTCGGTGCCCTGGCACTGGCCGGGCTGGCGATCGGCGGGTTGGTGCTGACCACGGTCAGCTCCCAGATGACGTTTCTGTCCTACGGCACCACCGCGCGGTCGGCCCGCTACTACGGCGCCGGCGACCGGGCGGCCGCGGTCGGGGAGGGGGTGCAGGCCACCTGGCTCGGGCTCGGCCTGGGCCTGCTGCTGGCCGGGGTGGTCCAGGTGGCGGCGGTGCCGCTGCTCTCGGTGCTGGCGGCCGGGGGCGACATCGCCGAGGCCGCGCTGTCCTGGCTGCGCATCGCGGTGTGCGGGGTCCCGGCGATCCTGGTGTCGGCGGCCGGCAACGGCTGGATGCGCGGCGTGCAGGACACGGTGCGGCCGCTGCGGATCGTGGTGGCCGGGTTCGCGGTCTCGGCGCTGCTGTGCCCGCTGCTGGTGTACGGGCCGGCCGGCCTGCCGCGGCTGGAGCTGGCCGGCTCGGCGGTGGCCAACCTGGTGGGGCAGTGGCTGGCCGCGCTGCTGTTCCTGCGGGCGCTGGTCGTCGAGCGGGTGCCGCTGCGGCCGCAGCCGCGGGTGCTGCGCGCTCAGCTGGTGCTGGGCCGCGACCTGGTGGTGCGCACGCTGGCGTTCCAGGCCTGCTTCGTCTCGGCCGGCGCGGTGGCCGCCCGGTTCGGCGCCGCCGCCGTCGCGGCCCACCAGGTGGTGCTGCAGCTGTGGAACTTCCTCGCCCTGGTGCTCGACTCGCTGGCGATCGCCGCGCAGTCGCTGGTCGGCGCGGCGCTCGGGGCGGCCCGGCCGGCGCACGCGAAATCGGTGGCGGCGCGAGTGACGCTGTTCTCCACGCTGGCCGCGGTGGTGCTGGCGACGGTGTTCGCGGTCGGGGCCTCGGTGCTGCCCGGTGTGTTCACCGACGACCGGTCGGTGCTCGACGCGATCGGGGTGCCGTGGTGGTTCATGGTCGCCCAGCTACCGGTCGCCGGGATCGTGTTCGCGCTCGACGGGGTGCTGCTCGGTGCCGGGGACGCGCGGTTCATGCGCAACGCCACCCTGGTCAGTGCGCTGGCCGGGTTCCTGCCGCTGATCTGGTTGTCGCTGGCCTTCGGCTGGGGGCTGGTGGGGATCTGGGCGGGCCTGTCGACGTTCATGGTGCTGCGGCTGGGTTTCGTCGGCTGGCGCGCCCGCTCCGGGCGCTGGCTGGTCCCCGGCACCGGCTGACCCCACTTTCCCCTCCTGCGCGCGAGCGACCGTGTCGGTACGCCGACACGCCGGGCGGCGGCGGGCGTTCGCGGTCGCTCGCGGGGGTCAGCGGACCTGGGCGCGTCCCCGCTCGATCACCGCGGACCGGCTGGCGGCGATGTCGTCGCCGGTGGTGCCCGCCATCCAGCTGCGGGCCGCCTCGGCCTCCAGCCACAGCTGCCCGGCGGTCTGCGCCTCGTCGATGCGGTGGTAGGAGGCCAGCAGGGCCCGCACCGCCCGCTGGTTGTTGCCCACGATCGAGGCCGCCACCCGGCGGGCCGTCGGCAGCAGCTGTTCGTGCGGCACCACCTCGGTGACCAGCCCGGCGCGCAGCGCGTCGGCGGCCGACAGGTAGTCGCCGGTCAGGCTCATCCGGCGGGCCAGACCCACCCCGACCTTCTGCGGCAGCCGCACCGACATCCCCCAGGTCGGCAGCAGCCCCACCCGGGCATGGGTGTCGGCGAACCTGGCGTGCTCGGAGGCGATCAGGATGTCGCAGTACAGCGCCAGCTCCAGCCCGCCGGTCACCGCCGCACCGTTGATCGCCCCGATCACCGGTTTGGTCATCGGCGGCCACTTCGGCGAGATGTCGGGCAGTTCGGTCGAGTCGCCGAGCTCCTTGAGGTCCAGTCCGGCGCAGAACACCGGATCGGTGCCGGTGACGATCACGACGTCCACCTCGTCGTCGGCCTCCGCGGCGCGCAACGCCTCGAAGAACCGCTGCCGCAGCGCGGCCGACAGCGCGTTGCGGGCCTGCGGGCGGTTCAGCGTCAGGGTGCGCACCCGGTCGCGGGTGTCGATGAGCAGGATGTCGTCGGTCGCATCGGTCATGGGCACACCGTAACGGTGCTCACACCNGGCGGGCGCGCCTAGGGTGGACGGCATGTGCCGGAACATCACCGAGCTGCGCGGGCTGCAGCCCCCGGCCACCGCCGCGGAGGTCGAGGCCGCCGCCCGCCAGTACGTGCGCAAGGTCAGCGGCATCACCCGGCCGACGGCCGCCACCGAGGCGGCGTTCGAGGCCGCCGTCGGCGAGGTGGCCGCCGCCACCGCCCGGCTGCTCGAGGCGCTGCCGCCGCGCCGGCAGCCACCGCGCACCGTCCCGCCGCTGCGCCGCCCCGAGGTGCGGGCCCGACTCGCCGGCGACTGATGCGGCCCGCCCTCAAGGAGTGGAGTGCGGCCGTGCACGCGCTGCTCGACGGCCGCCAGACCGTGCTGCTGCGCAAGGGCGGCATCCACGAGAAGCGCTTCGCGGTGAACGCCGCCCGGTTCCTGCTGTTCCCGACCGTGGCGCACAGCCACGCCGAGCGGGTGCGGCCCGAGCACCGCGGCCTGCTCGCCCCCGCCGCCGCCGACAGCACCGAGGCCGAGGTGCTGATCCGCGCCGAGGCGCGGGTGGTGGGCGCGGTCGAGGTGCACCGGCCCGAGGCCGTCGACGAACTGGCCGACCTGCACATCTGGACCGCCGAGTCGGTGCGCGCCGACCGGCTGGACTTCCGGCCCCGGCACCGGTTGACGGTGCTCGTGGTACAGGCCCGGCCGCTGGCCACCCCGGTGCGGCTGGCCCGCCGCCCCGAGTACCGCGGCTGCACCAGCTGGGTGGACCTGCCGGTCGGCGACGACGCGCCGTGCGGTGCGCCGGTGCACGACGACGCCGCGCTGGCCGCCGTCGCCGCCCGGGTGCGCGCCGCGGTCGGCTGAGCCCCTGCGCGAGCCGACGCGAAAACCCCCGCCGGCGCGGCGAACAGGGGGTTAGGCGTCTGCTCGCGGGAGCGAGGTGCCGGCCGGGAGCAGCAGCCGGGACGCCCCGTCGGCCAGGTGCACGGTGTGGGTCGCCGGCACCAGGGTGCGGCCGGTCAGCAGCGGCTCGCCGCTGCCGAGGTTGCGGCCGTAGCGGGGGTGGCAGCCACCGGCCACCAGCACCCGGATCCGGTGGCCGGCGCGGAACCGGTAGGCCACCGGGTCGAGCTCGATGCGCAGCGTCGGCGTGCCCGGGGCGCGGCCGAGATAGCCGTCGGCGACGTTGCGGGAGCGGCCGCGGGTGTCCACGTCGCTCACCCGCACGAACAGGTCGTGGTGCGGGTTGTCGCAGTCGTGGCGCAGCTCGAGCACCGGGGTGCCCAGCACGAACAGGTCGGCGGCCAGCGGCGCGCCGGTGAACACGGCCACGTCCGGGCGCACCGCCAGCCGGGTGTCGACGCGGTAGCCGCCGCCCTCCAGCAGCCGCCCGCCGACGGTGGGGGTGGGGTCGGCCGGGTCGAAGGTGAACGACACCGGCGCCGCCCCGGCCGGCGGGGGTGCGTCCGCCAGCGCGCCGCCCGGGGCCGGGTGCCACTGCCGCTGCGGCAGCGCCGGCGGCCAGTCCGGCAGGTCGATCCAGCCGTGCCGGGTGACGTGCACGCGCACCGGGCCGCGGGTCGTTCGCCGGGTGCCGGCCAGGTGGGTGTCCAGCCAGGCCAGCGACTCCCGCAGCACGGTCGCCAGCCCGGCGGTGAGCACCCCGTTGTGCGTCCAGCTGCCCACCGTCAGCGCCACCGGCACCCCGCGGTCCCGCAGCCGCCGGTACTGCGCCAGGGTCTGGCGCAGGAACAGGTCCTGCCAGCCGCCGAACAGCAGCACCGGGATCTCCACCCGGTCCAGCGCCTCGCCGTGGCGCATCGGCGTCCAGAACGGGTCGTCCGGGTCGGGGTGGCCGGCCCAGTCCTCGTACCAGGGCGCCCCGGTGCCCAGCAGCGCCCGGGCGGCCGCCCCGGCCGGCACCTGCCCGGCGGCCCGGGCCACCCGGCGGCCGGCCCCGAGCCGCCGCACCAGCCGGCGCAGCCGGCCCGGATCCTCCTGGTGGGCCATCATGTCGCTCCAGGCCAGGAAGTCGTTGAGCGTGAACGCCCCGGTGCCCCAGGTGGACTGGGCGAAGTCGTGCGGGCCGACGATGACCACCGCGGCCCGGCAGGCCGGCGGGGGATCGCGCAGCAGCGCCCACTGGACGTAGCCCAGATACGACATCCCGATGGTGGCGAAGGCCCCGGTGAACCAGGGCTGCCGGGTCAGCCACGCGGCGGTGTCGGCGCCGTCGGCGGCCTCGTGCACCATCGGGGTGAACCGGCCGCCGGAGCCGAACGTGCCGCGCACGCTCTGGATCAGCACGTGGTAGCCGTGCGCGGCCAGAAACGTCCCGAACAGCTGCGTGAACGGGAACCCCCGGCCGTACGGGGTGCGCACCAGCACGGTGCCCACCGGCCGGGCCGGCGCGTAGTGGTCGGCCACCAGTTCGACGCCGTCGCGCATCGGCACCCGCAGGCCGCGCTCGACGGTGTAGCGGCACAGCATGGCGGCCGGGTCGGTCAGAAGGTGTAGTAGGGCGCCAGCTCGTGGGCGCGCTGCAGATTGGTCTGCATGCAGTCCACGTCCGGCTCGGAGTAGATCGGGGAGTAGAACAGTGACTGCTGGATCACCCCGTAGCTGGTCTTGAACACGATCATGCAGGTGATCCACCACCGGTTGTTCCAGTCGGTGGGCTTCATCACCCAGAACTGGGCGGCCCGGTGGCCGTCGATGTCGAGCTGCACCGCGTCCAGCGGCAGCGACTCCTCGTAGGTGCGCCACACGATCGGCTCCACCGCCAGCTGGTAGTTGCCGGCGTCGTAGTGGCAGCGCAACCCCTCCTCGGGCATCGGCGGGGTGTACGCCAGCCCGAGCCGCTCGACGACGTCGAGCGGGATCTCCCGGCACGGCTCGAACGGCTTCGGGTCGACGGTCTCGACGACCGGCCACTTGATCGTGGTCGACACGTTGGTCAGCGGCAGCTCGTCGGCGCCGATCCGGGGCACCGTCGGCCCGGGTTCGCTGCACCACACCACGGCCACCGCCGCGAGCAGGGCACACAGTGCGGACAGCAGGCGCACCTTGGCGACCATCACGCTCCCTCGGTCTCCCAGCAGGTCGTTTCGGGGGAGTGTACAAGTCGGCACCCCCGCGCAGAACGGTAAACGAGAACACGTTCCAGTCACCGCCGGGGTGGCCGCAGCCCGCCCGGTTAGGCTGGACGGCTGTGGTGACCCAGGAACAGCCCGGTGCGCGCCGGCCCGTCCTGTGGGCGATCAGCGACCTGCACACCGGACACGTCGGCAACAAGCCGATCGCCGAGGCGCTGTACCCGTCCACCCCGGACGACTGGCTGATCGTCGCCGGCGACGTCGCCGAGCGCACCGACGACATCCGCTGGACGCTGGACCTGCTGCGCAAGCGGTTCGCCAAGGTGATCTGGGTGCCGGGCAACCACGAGCTGTGGACCACGCCGAAGGACCCGGTCCAGCTGTTCGGCCGGGCCCGCTACGAGTACCTGGTCGAGATGTGCGACCGGATGGGCATCCTCACCCCGGAACACCCCTTCCCGGTGTGGACCGAGCAGGGCGGCCCGGCCGTGGTCGTGCCGATGTTCCTGCTCTACGACTACAGCTTCCTGCCGGCCGGGGCCACCACCAAGGCCGAGGGCCTGGCCGTCGCGCGCGAGGCCAACGTGGTGGCCACCGACGAGTTCCTGCTGTCGGCTGAGCCGTACGCCGGCCGCGACGCCTGGTGTGCCGAGCGGGTGGCCTACACCCGGCGCCGGCTGGAGGACCTCGACTGGATGATCCCCACCGTGCTGGTCAACCACTGGCCGCTGCTGCGCGAACCCTGCGACGCGCTGTTCTACCCGGAGTTCTCGTTGTGGTGCGGCACCACCGCGACCGCCGACTGGCACACCCGCTACAACGCCGTCTGCTCGGTCTACGGCCACCTGCACATCCCGCGCACCACCTGGTACGACGGGGTGCGCTTCGAGGAGGTGTCGGTGGGTTATCCGCGGGAGTGGCGCCGCCGCAAGCCCTACCGCTGGCTGCGCCAGGTGCTGCCCGACCCGCAGTACGCGCCCGGCTACCTCAACGAGTTCGGCGGCCACTTCGTCATCACCGAGGAGATGCGCGCCAACGCCCGCCGCATGCAGGAGCGCATCGCCGCCCGGAGGAACGCCCGGTGAGCACCGCACCGCTGCTGTCCGGGCTGCTGCCGCCCGTCGTCGTCGCCGCCGAACTACGCAGCGACCCACCGGATCTCGCGCCGCTGCCGGAGGAGGAGCCGCTGATCGCCCGGTCGGTGGCCAAGCGCCGCAACGAGTTCCTCGGCGCCCGCTACTGCGCGCGGCGGGCGCTGGCCGAGCTCGGCCTGCCGCCGGTGCCGATCCTCAAGGGGGAGAAGGGCGAACCGTGCTGGCCGGACGGCATCGTGGGCAGCCTGACCCACTGCGAGGGCTACCGCGGCGCGGCGGTGGCCCGGCGCACCGAGGTGCGCTCGGTCGGCATCGACGCCGAACCGCACGACGTGCTGCCCAACGGGGTGCTCGACGCGATCAGCCTGCCCGCCGAGCGCGCCGAGCTCGCCGCGCTGCCCGGCCGGCTGCACTGGGACCGGATCCTGTTCTGCGCCAAGGAGGCCACCTACAAGGCCTGGTTCCCGCTGACCCGGCGCTGGCTGGGCTTCGAGGACGCCCACATCACCTTCACCGTCGAGGCCGACGGCGCCACCGGCGGCTTCGTCTCCCGCATCCTCATCGACCCGCAGGCCCTGTCCGGCCCGCCGCTGCACACCCTGACCGGGCGGTGGGCGGTCCGCGACGGGCTCGCCCTGACCGCGATCACGCTATGACCACCACCCCACCCGCGGCCGGCCTGGTCGTCGTCGACAAACCGGCCGGCATGACCAGCCACGACGTCGTCGCCCGCTGCCGGCGCATCTTCGGCACCCGCAAGGTCGGCCACGCCGGCACCCTGGACCCGATGGCCACCGGCGTGCTCGTCATCGGCATCGAGCGGGCCACCAAGCTGCTCGGCCTGCTCACCGCCGCCGACAAGTCCTACACCGCCACCATCCGGCTGGGCCGGTCCACCACCACCGACGACGCCGAGGGCGAGCCGGTGTCGACCACCCCGGCCGGGCACCTGACCGACGCGGCGATCGCCGCCGCCGTCGCCGACCTCACCGGCGACATCGAGCAGGTGCCGTCGGCGGTCAGCGCGGTCAAGATCGACGGCAAACGGGCCTACCAACTGGTGCGCGAGGGCGCCGAGGTGCGGCTGGCGGCCCGGCCGGTGCGCATCGACCGGTTCGANGTGCTGGCCGTGCGCCGGGTGGGGGNCTTCGTCGACGTCGACGTCGCGGTGGACTGCTCCACCGGCACCTACATCCGGGCGCTGGCCCGCGACCTCGGGACCGCCCTGGGGGTGGGCGGGCACCTGACCGCGCTGCGCCGCACCCGGGTGGGCCGCTTCGACCTGTCGCAGGCCCACACCCTCGACGAACTCGCCGAGCACCCACGGCTGTCCTACCCCCTCGACGAGGCCTGCCTGCAGGGGTTCCCGCGCCGCGACCTGTCCGCCGCCGAGGCGGATGCCGCCCGGCACGGCCGGCCGCTGGCCGCCGCCGGGATCGCCGGCACCTACGCCGCGGTCGCCCCGGACGGGACGGTGATCGCGCTGCTGCGCGACGAGGGCGCGCGCACCAGGTCCGTGGTGGTGCTCAGACCGGCCTGACCTCGGCCGGTCAGTCCACCACCCAGATGGCCTGCGCGGCCGGGCTGCCGAGGTCGATGGTCGTCGGGGCGCCGTCGGCGTCCTGCACCGCCACCGACATCATCCCGGCGAAGTCGCGCCGGGCGACCACCCGCACCCGGGCGTCGAGCCGGATCCCCACGCTGTCGAACCAGCGCAGCATCTCCGGGTCGGCGTCGGAGATCCGCGCCACCGTGCCGGCGTCGCCCTCCGGGCAGGCCCACAGCTGCCGGGCCGGCGGGGTGGGCACCTTGCCGTCCGGGGCCGGGATCGGGTCGCCGTGCGGGTCCCGGGTCGGGTAGCCGAGCTTGGCGTCGATGCGGTCGAGCATCAGGTCGGACACGGCGTGCTCGAGGATCTCGGCCTCGTCGTGCACCTCGTCCCAGCTGTAGCCGAGCTCCTGCACCAGGAACGTCTCCATCAGCCGGTGCCGGCGCACCATCGCCAGCGCGGCGCGCCGGCCCTCCTCGGTGAGCGTCACCGCGCCGTACTTCTCGTGATTGACCAGCCCCTGGTCGGCGAGCTTGCGGATGGACTCCGAGGCGGTGCTGGCCGACACCCCGATCCGCTCGGCGAGCAGCTTGGTGCTCACCTTCTCCAGCGACCACTCCTGGGCGGTCCAGATCACCTTCAGGTAGTCCTGGGCAACCGAGCTCAGATCGCGCGGGCTGCCGTTCGGACTCACAACCCCAGAGTTTAGGCAAGATCGCCCCGAGCCGGGGGACTGGCGAATCCCGTGCCGGGTCGCGCCGTAGGCTTGGTCCGTGCAGCGCTGGCGTGGGCAAGAGGACATCCCCACGGACTGGGGCAGGTGTGTACTGACCATCGGGGTGTTCGACGGGGTGCACCGGGGCCACGTCGAACTCATCAACCACGCGGTCAAGGCCGGCCGGGCGCGCGGCGTGCCGACGGTGCTGATGACCTTCGACCCGCACCCGATGGAGGTCGTCTTCCCGGGCAACCACCCCGCGCAGCTGACCACCCTGGCCCGGCGCGCCGAACTCGTCGAGGAGCTCGGCATCGACGTCTTCCTGGTGATGCCGTTCACCGCCGACTTCATGAACTTCACCCCGGAGCGCTACATCCACGAGCTGCTCGTGGAGCGGCTGCACGTCGTCGAGGTGGTGGTGGGGGAGAACTTCACCTTCGGCCGCAACGCCGCCGGCAACGTCGAGCTGCTGCGCGCGGCCGGGGAGCGGTTCGGGTTCCACGTCGAGGCGATGGCGCTGGTCTCCGACGCCGCCCGCGGCGACGCGGTGACCTTCTCGTCGACCTACATCCGGGCCTGCGTGGACGCCGGTGACGTGGTCGCCGCCGCCGAGGCGCTGGGCCGGCCGCACCGGGTCGAGGGTGTGGTGGTGCGCGGCGACGGCCGCGGCCGCGGGCTGGGCTTCCCGACCGCCAACGTCGCCCCGCCGATGTACTCGGCCATCCCCGCCGACGGGGTCTACGCCGCCTGGTTCACCGTGCTCGGCCACGGTCCCGCCACCGGCGAGGTGGTGCCGGGCCGGCGCTACATGGCCGCGGTGTCGATCGGCACCAACCCGACCTTCTCCGGGCGCACCCGCACCGTGGAGGCCTACGTCCTCGACACCTCGGCCGACCTGTACGGCCAGCACGTCGCGGTCGACTTCGTCGCCCGCATCCGCGGCATGCGCAAGTTCGACGAGGTCTCCGAGCTCGTCGAGGCGATGGGCGAGGACGTCGAGCAGGCCCGCGCGATTCTGGCCGCCGCCGAGTAGCTGTTACACTCGCACGCTGTTGTGGCGCGTGCTGTGGTTCGCGGCGGCCGCGCCACCTGATTGTCATTCGCGGACCGATCGATGGAGTGATTCCGTGGCACTGACTGCCGAACAGAAGAAGGAAATCCTGCGCCAATACGGCCTGCACGAGACCGACACCGGCTCGCCGGAGGCCCAGGTCGCCCTGCTGACCAAGCGCATCGCCGACCTCACCGAGCACCTGAAGGTGCACAAGCACGACCACCACTCGCGGCGTGGTCTGCTGCTGCTGGTGGGCCGGCGGCGTCGGCTGCTGAAGTACCTGGCGCGCATCGACGTCGAGCGCTACCGCTCGCTCATCGAGCGGCTCGGCCTGCGTCGCTGAGACATGCACCGGAGCCCGGGCCGGGGGACTGGGACACTCCAGTCACCCGGTCCGGGATTCGGTGTGCCGATCGCCGTGTAGCATGAGGTTTGTCTGCCCCGCCAGTCGGTGCGGACATCTGGGTGCGGTACCCGCAACACCGCGGGCACCGTTCCTGCGTGTCATGACAGGCCCGCCTGATGATCGGTCGGTCTTCGGTAGTGGCTGCCGGGGCATTCGTGTTCCGGCCGCTTCGATCGACGGCCGTCGCCGTTCCAGGCTGAGGTTCAGCGCTCCTGGCGGGAGCCGCTCCGTTGCCCTCGTGACGACGCGAAACAGGCGAACACCGAACCAAGAGAGACACCTATGCCTGTAGTTGAGATCGAAGACGGCGTCTACGAATCCACCGCCGTGATCGACAACGGGAGCTACGGCACCCGGACCATCCGTTTCGAGACCGGGCGACTCGCCCAGCAGGCCGCCGGCTCGGCCGTGGCCTACCTCGACGACGAGACCATGCTGCTGAGCGCGACCACCGCCAGCAAGACCCCCAAGGACCACTTCGACTTCTTCCCGCTCACCGTGGACGTGGAGGAGCGGATGTACGCCGCCGGGCGCATCCCCGGCTCCTTCTTCCGGCGCGAGGGCCGGCCGTCCACCGACGCGATCCTGACCTGCCGGCTCATCGACCGGCCGCTGCGGCCGTCCTTCGCCGACGGCCTGCGCAACGAGATCCAGATCGTCGTCACGGTGCTCAGCCTCGACCCCGAAGAGCTCTACGACGTGCTGGCCATCAACGCCGCCTCGGCGTCGACCCAGCTGGCCGGACTGCCGTTCTCGGGCCCGATCGGCGGGGTGCGGGTCGCCCTGCTGGACGGCACCTGGGTGGCGTTCCCGACCGTCGAGCAGCGCGAGCGCTCCACCTTCGACATGGTCGTCGCCGGCCGGGTGCTCGACAGCGGTGACGTCGCGATCATGATGGTCGAGGCCGAGGCCACCGAGAACGCCATCGAGCTGATCAACAACGGTGCGCAGGCGCCGACCGAGGACGTGGTGGCCGAGGGCCTGGAGGCGGCCAAGCCGTTCATCAAGGTGCTCTGCGCGGCCCAGCAGGAGCTGGCCGAGCGGGCCGCCAAGCCGGTGGCCGACTACCCGCTGTTCCCGGACTACACCGACGACGTGTACTACGCCGTCGCCGCGGTGGCCACCGACGCGCTGTCGGAGGCGCTGACCATCCCCGGCAAGACCGAGCGCAACGAGCGCACCGACGAGATCAAGCTCGAGGTGCTCGAGCGGCTCGGCGAGCAGTTCGCCGGCCGCGAGAAGGAGATCGGCGCGGCGTTCCGGGCGCTGACCAAGAAGCTGGTGCGCCAGCGCATCCTGACCGAGCACTACCGCATCGACGGCCGCGGCATCACCGACATCCGCGAGCTGTCCGCCGAGGTCGCGGTGGTGCCGCGGGCGCACGGCAGCGCGCTGTTCGAGCGCGGTGAGACCCAGATCCTGGGCGTGACGACGCTGGACATGATGAAGATGAGCCAGCAGATCGACTCGCTGGGGCCGGAGACCACCAAGCGCTACATGCACCACTACAACTTCCCGCCGTACTCGACCGGTGAGACCGGCCGGGTGGGCGCGCCCAAGCGCCGCGAGATCGGCCACGGCGCGCTGGCCGAGCGGGCGCTCATCCCGGTGCTGCCCAGTGTCGAGGAGTTCCCCTACGCCATCCGGCAGGTGTCCGAGGCGCTCGGCTCCAACGGGTCGACCTCGATGGGTTCGGTGTGCGCCTCGACCCTGGCGCTGCTGAACGCCGGTGTGCCGCTGAAGGCCCCGGTGGCCGGCATCGCCATGGGCCTGGTCTCCGACGAGGTCGAGGTCGAGCAGCCGGACGGCACCAGGACCACCGAGCGCCGCTACGTCGCGCTCACCGACATCCTCGGCGCCGAGGACGCGTTCGGCGACATGGACTTCAAGGTCGCCGGCACCCGCGAGTTCGTCACCGCGCTGCAGCTCGACACCAAGCTCGACGGCATCCCGTCGCAGGTGCTCGCCGGCGCGCTGCAGCAGGCCAAGGACGCCCGCCTGACCATCCTCGACGTGATGGCCGAGGCGATCAGCGAGCCCGACGAGATGAGCCCGTACGCCCCGCGGATCACNACCATCAAGGTGCCGGTCGACAAGATCGGCGAGGTGATCGGCCCGAAGGGCAAGGTGATCAACCAGATCACCGAGGAGACCGGCGCGGAGATCTCCATCGAGGACGACGGCACCGTGTTCATCGGGGCCACCGACGGGCCGAGCGCGCAGGCCGCGATCGACCGGATCAACGCCATCGCCAACCCGCAGATGCCCAAGGTCGGCGAGCGCTACCTGGGCACCGTGGTCAAGTGCACCGACTTCGGCGCGTTCATCTCGCTGCTGCCGGGCCGCGACGGGCTGCTGCACATCTCCAAGCTGGCCAAGGGCCGCAAGCGCGTCGCCAAGGTCGAGGACGTGGTGAGCGTCGGCCAGAAGCTGCGGGTGGAGATCGCCGACATCGACAACCGCGGCAAGATCTCGCTGGTGCTGGTCGACGAGGAACCCGCCCAGGGCGACCCCGCCAAGGGTGACGACACCTCGGCCGAGCCCGCCGATGCCGCCAAGGCGGGCAGCTAACACGACCGCGCGGCTGCGGGCCGGCCGGGTCGTCACGACCGAGGACGGCTCGACGCTGCGCCGCAGTGTGCTGCCCGGCGGGGTACGGGTGGTCACCGAGNACATCCCCTCGGTGCACTCCGCCTCGGTCGGGGTGTGGGTGGGGGTCGGCTCCCGGGACGAGGGGCCGACCGTCGCCGGTGCCGCGCACTTCCTCGAGCACCTGCTGTTCAAGGGCACCCCGTCGCGCAGCGCGGTCGACATCGCCGAGGCGGTCGACGCCGTCGGCGGGGAGNTGAACGCCTTCACCGCGCGCGAGCACACCTGCTACTACGCGCACGTGCTCGGTGACGATCTGGAGCTGGCCGTCGACATCGTCGCCGACGTGGTGCTCAACGGCAGCTGCGCGGCCGACGACGTCGAACTCGAGCGCGACGTGGTGCTCGAGGAGATCGCCATGCGCGACGACGATCCCGAGGACTGCCTGGGCGACCTGTTCCTGTCGGCCATGTACGGCGACCACCCGCTGGGCCGGCCGGTGATCGGCACCGTGCAGACCGTCTCGGCGATGACCCGCGACCAGCTGCACTCGTTCCACGTCCGGCGCTACCGGCCGGAGCGGATGGTGGTGGCGGTGGCCGGCAACGTCGACCACGCCGAGGTGGTCCGGCTGGTGCGCCGCTACTTCGGGCCGCGGCTGCACCGCGGTCTGGACCCGGTGCCGCCGCGGCGCGGCGCGGCCCGGGTGCCCGGCCGGCCCGGGCTGCGGCTGGTCAGCCGCGACGCCGAGCAGACCCACCTGTCGCTGGGGGTGCGCACCCCGGGCCGGTACTGGGAGCACCGCTGGGCGCTGTCGGTGCTCAACCACGCGCTCGGCGGCGGGTTGAGCTCGCGGCTGTTCCAGGAGATCCGGGAGCGGCGCGGGCTGGCCTACTCGGTCTACTCGGTGGTCGACACGTTCGCCGACTGCGGTGCGCTGTCGATGTACGCCGCCTGCCAGCCGGAGCGGTTCGACGAGGTGGTCACCGTGGCCACCGACGTGCTCGCCCAGGTGGCCCGCGACGGCATCTCCGCCGAGGAGTGCCGCATCGCCAAGGGCTCGCTGCGCGGCGGGCTGGTGCTCGGCCTGGAGGACTCCGCCTCCCGGATGCACCGCATCGGCCGCAACGAACTCAACTACGGTGAGCACCGCAGCATCGCCGAGACCCTGGCCCGCATCGACGCGGTCACGGTCGAGGAGGTCAACGCGGTGGCCCGGCGGCTGCTGACCCGCCCGTTCGGGGCGGCGGTGGTGGGGCCGCACCGCACCCGCCGGTCGCTGCCCCGCAGACTGCGCGACCTGACCGGCTGATCCGGCGGTACGGTCGGGCACATGGCCCCAACCACCACCGGAACCCTCACCCGTCGCAGCGTGCTGTCCGGGGCGCTGGCCGCGCTCGCCGTCGTCGTGACCGCCCGCCCGGCGCCCGCCCAACCGGCCCCGCCGCTGCCGGACCGGCTGGCCGGGCTCGANCGGCGCGACAACCGGATCATCGGGNTGTCGGCGACCGACCTGGTCACCGGCCGCACCGTCACCCACCGCGCCGACGAGTCGTTCGCGATGTGCTCGACGTTCAAGACCTACCTGGCCGGTGCGGTGCTGCAGCGGGTGCAGNACGGCGAACTCGGGCTCGACGAGCAGTTGCCGGTCACCCCGGCGGCGATCACCGTCAACTCACCGCGCACCGAACCGCACGCCGGTGGCCGGATGCGGGTGGCCGACCTGTGCGCGGCCGCGCTGCAGGTCAGCGACAACGGTGCGGCCAACGTCCTGCTGGCCGCCCTGGGCGGGCCGGCGGCGGTCACCGCGTTCGCCCGCTCCATCGGCGACGAGCGCACCCGGCTGGACCGGTGGGAGCCGCAGCTCAACGCCGCCGTCCCGGGCGACCCGCGCGACACCAGCACCCCGGCCGCGCTCGCCGCCGGCTACCGGCGCCTGCTGGAGGGCGACGCGCTGGCCCCGGCACAGCGCGACCGGCTGCGCGACTGGATGCTGGCCAACGAGACCTCGGCGCTGCGCGCCGGCCTGCCGGCCGGGTGGACCAGCGCCGACAAGACCGGCTCCGGCGACTACGGCACCACCAACGACGTCGGCATCGCCTACGGGCCGGCCGGGCAGCGGGTGCTGCTGNCGATCATGACCCGCTCGGCCGCCGACGACGAGCAGGCGGCCAACCTGCGCCCGCTGATCGGTGAGGTCACCGGCGCGGTGCTGGCCGCACTGGCCGGCTAGG
>JGI25331J36430_1000739_pt1 | contig 19646 bp, 9 predicted proteins | sample HigsolmetaAR206D_FD_36430 | JGI IMG/M metagenome (IMG submission 36430) | reverse complement strand
CGCGGTTCGGGGCGAAGACTCGCACCTCGCGCACCGAGCCGTCGGTGCCGGTGAGCAGCACGTCGTAGTGGAAGTCTCCGTCCTCGCGCTGGACGAAGGAGATCCTGCGCTCACCGACCATGGCCGCGAGCGGATAGCACTCGAGCCGGAAGCGGTTCTTCGGCGCGTGCTTGTGGACCGGATAGCGCACTTCGATCGCGGCAATGCCATCAAGGTCGATCTCCTCGAGGAATGCGTGCAGTAGCGGCTTGTATGCCGAGCGGATGCGCGCCTTTACGCTCTTGGCAGCTAGCGCCTCTTCGGCCGCCTTGCGGGTCTTGCGGTCGTCGAAGACCCAGGCCTCGAACTCGTCGCCGGCCCGTGCTTCGGCGATGATGCGGTCGAGTGTGCGTTCAAACGTGCGTTCNGCAAGCAATGAAAGGGTCATGGTCTGGAGCTTCGTCCTGTCGGATCGAGGGTGTCGCGGAGCCAATCACCGAGAAGGTTGAGGCCCAGGACGGTGAGAAGGATGGCAAGGCCCGGGAAGACGCTGACCCACCAGGCGGTCTGCAGGTAGGTACGGCCGTCGGCCAACATGCCTCCCCAGCTGGGTGTCGACGGGTCGATGCCGAGACCGAGGAATGTCAGGCTGCTTTCGAGCAAGATGTTGTTGGCGACGTTCAGCGTCATCAGCACGATCACCGGGCCGACCAGATTGGGCAGCAGGTGCTGGAAAATGATCTTGGCGTTGCTGACGCCGATTGCCTTGGCCGAGAGAATGAACTCGCGTTCGCGCAGCGACAGCACCTGGCCGCGCACGAGGCGTGCGTATTTCACCCACTCGGAGACGATGAGCAGGAAGATGGTGTTGGTGAGGCTCGGGCCGACAATGGCGACAAAGGTCATCGCCAGCAGGATGAACGGCATGGCGAGCTGCACGTCGGCAAAGCGCATCAGCAGCATGTCCCAGAAACCGCGAAAATAGCCGGCCACGAGGCCGAGTACGGTGCCGAGGATCACGGCTCCGATCACCGAGACGACGCCGACGAGCAGCGAGACCTTACCGCCGGCGAGAACACGCGCCAGCACGTCACGGCCGAGCGGATCGGTGCCCAAGGGATGCGCCAGGCTGGTGAAAGGCTTGGTCAGGCGCGCCATGAGGTCGACCTTGGCCGCACCCCCCGGGAACAGGACATCGGAGAAGAGCACGCCCAGGACGATCAACGCGGTGAGCGAGGCGCCGAAGATGAACTCGAAATTGTTGAAGCGGGCCCGGCGGGCGGTGGCTGTTGCCATAGGTGCTACTCCAACCGGATGCGCGGATCGACAAGGCTGTAAGCGATGTCGACGATGAGATTGACGCCGACGATCAGCAGCGCCAGCACGGTTATGACCGCCTGCAGGACCGGATAGTCACGGGCGTTGACCGCGTCGAAGGCGAGGGTGCCGAGGCCCGGCCAGCTGAACACCTTCTCGATGACCACGAGGCCGCCGAGCATGCCGCCGAATTGCAGGCCGAAATAGGTGATCAATGGAATGGCGCAGTTGCGCAGCGCGTGCTTGTAGAGCACGCGGCGCTCGCTCAAGCCCTTGGCGCGCGCGACCATGACATATTGCGATTGCAACGTTTCTAGCATGGCGGTGCGCACGAGGCGGACATTGGTGGCCGTCAGGATCACGCCCATGGTGAGCGTGGGCATGATGTAGCTCTCGAAGCCGGTCATGCCGCTCGGCGGCAGCAAACCGAGGAAGATCGAGAACAGCAGCACCAGCATCGTGGCGAGCCAGAAGTTCGGAAAGGAAACGCCGATCAGCGAGAAAATGCGGATCACCTGGTCGGCCACCTTGCCCTTGGAGACTGCCGCCCAGATGCCGAGCGGGATGGACATGACGATCGAGATCAGCAGTGAGACAAAGGCGAGCTTCAGCGTCGACGGGGCCGCCTGGGCAATCAGGGTGGAGACCGGCGTGCCGCCCACGAAGCTGCGGCCGAGGTCGAGGGTGACCAGTCCCTTCAGGAAACCGAAATACTGCTGGTAGAAGGGCTTGTCTGTCCCGAGCGCGGCTCGGATGCGTTCGAGATCGGCTTCCGACATGGAGCCACCGCCGCCTGCAAACATCATCACTGCCGGATCGCCCGTCAGCCGCACGGCATAGGACACGAACAGCGTAACGACGATGACGACGAAGACGGCCTGCAATATTCGCTTGAGCAGATAGCTTGCCACGGTCCCAATCCTCGGGTGAGGGAGCGCCGCCAAAAAGCGGCGCTCCGATTGACGTTACTCGACGGTGATTTCGTTGAGCTTCAGGCGGTTGTCGGGGGCCGCCTGGAAGTTCTTCACACGCTTGTTCACGCCGTAGATCGCGTTGGTGTTGTAGAGTGGCAGCTCAAGCGCCTCGTCAGCGACGTACTTGGCGATCGCCTGCAGCATCTTCTCGCGCTCGGCGCGGTCGGTGACCGGACGCTGGTCTTCCAGCATCTTGTCGAGCACCGGATCGTTGCCATACGGGTTCCACTGCTCGCCGCTGTGGTACATGGCGTAAGCCGTGTTGTCGTAGTCGAACGTCCAGCCGCCCCACTTCTGCTGGAACATCGCGCCGGTCTTGCCCTGCGGGATTATGTCGGAGATCAGCGTGCTGGTCTCGTAGGGCTTGATCGTCGCCTTGAGGCCGACGGCCTCCAGATAGGCCACGATGGCCTGAGCGACCTCGTTCATGGCCGCGTCGTTGCTGCGGATGTCGATCTGCAACTCCGTGCCCGGCGCAACGCCCGCTTCCTCGAGAAGCTTCTTGGCGCCTTCCGGATCATAGGGCAGGCCCTTCAGCTCCGGATCGTAGCCGAACGACAGCGAGCTCTGGAAGCTCACGATCTCCGACGCCTGACCGGAGAGGATCGCGTCGACGATGGTCTTGCGGTCGACGGCCATGATGATCGCCTTGCGCACGCGCACGTCGGCGGTGATGCCGTCACGGGTGTTGAAGCGCAGCGCGTCAACCGTCGGTCCGGGGATGCTGATGACCTCGAGCTTCGAATCGCTCTCGATGACCGGGATCATGGAGATCGGGATGGTCGGCGGGACCACGATGTCGACGCGGCCGGCCTGCAGCTCAGCGACTGCGGTCGACGGCTCGGAGATGAAGCGGTACTCAAGCTCGGAGATCTTCGGCGCGCCGCCCCAGTAGTCCGGGTTGGCCTCGAGCTTGATGCCGACCTTCGGCTCATAGGAGACGAATTTGAACGGGCCGGTGCCGACCGGGTTCAGGTTGAACTCCTCGCCCTTCTCCTGAACGTACTTCGGCGGAACGATCATCGCGCCGTAGCCGGCGAGCTTGGTGAGCAGCACCGGATCCGGAGCCTTCAGCTTGAAGTCGACGGTGTAGGGATCGATGATCTCGACGCTGTCGATCGAGACGTAGTTCGAGCGCTGCGGACCCTTGGCGCCTTCCTCGCCGAGCAGGCGGTCAAAGGTGAACTTCACGGCCTCGGCGTTGAAGTCCTCGCCATTGTGGAACTTGACGCCCTCGCGCAGCTTGAAGCGGATGCGCGTGCCGTTGTCCAGCTCTTCCCAGGACTCGGCAAGGCCGGGAACGATCTTCATGTCCGGACCGCGGTAGGTCAGCCCGTCATAGATGTTGGTGGCGACAGCCGCCCAAGCGACCAGGAAGGTGTCGATCGGATCCCAGCTGCCGGCGTCCTGCGGCACGGAAACCGTCACCTTGCCTTCGGCATATGCAGGCAGTGCGGAGAACGACACGCCGCCCAGTGCGAGCGCGGTCAGTCCCGCCAGAATTCCCCGTCTGATGATTTTCATGTGTTCACTCCTCTGTGAGCTGTTAAGCGGGCACTCTCGCGACGAGGTGGCCGGGGGCTATCTCGTCGTGCATGACAATTGCAGGCTCGTCCCCCACGCGCCGCACCGGGTTCGGGATCTCGCCCTCGATCTGGACCGGTGGACGCTCGCGCGTCGGGTCGGCGATCGGAACGGCTGAGAGCAGCCGCCGCGTGTAGGGGTGAGACGGGTTCTCGAAGATCTGCTGGCGGCTTCCCATCTCCATGATCTGGCCCAGATAAAGCACCGCGACGCGGTGGCTCATCTGCTCGACAACAGCGAGGTCGTGGCTGATGAAGAGGTAGGAGAGGCCGAGATCAGCCTGCAATTCCATGAAAAGGTTGATGATCTGCGCCTGGATCGACACGTCGAGGGCCGACAGCGCCTCATCGGCGATGATCAGCTTCGGGTTCGAGGCGAGCGCGCGCGCAATGCAGATGCGCTGGCGCTGGCCGCCTGAGAACTCGTGCGGATAGCGCGAGGCCACCGAGGGGGAGAGGCCCACGCGCTCCAGCAGCTCGTGCACGCGCTTCCTGACCGCGNTGCGATCGGTGATGAGCTTGTGGGTGTGGATCGGCTCGGCGATCGAGAAACCCACGGTCTTGCGCGGATCGAGCGACGCGTAGGGGTCCTGGAAGATGTACTGCACTTCCTGGCGCAGGCGGAACAGCTCGGCCGGAGTCATGTCGGCGAAACTCTTGCCGCGGAAACTGATCGTGCCCGACTGCGCCCTCTGCAGCTGCTGGATCGTGCGGCCAATGGTCGATTTGCCCGAACCGGACTCGCCGACCAGCGCCAGCGTCTCACCGGGATAGATGTCGAAGCTCACCTTCGACACGGCGCTCAGCCGGTGCGTAACCTTGCCGAGGAACGTCTTCTTGATGTCGAAACGCACTACCAGGTCGCGAACGGACAGCAACGGCTCATCGCTTCGCACGGTGTCCTGCGCGCGCTCGTCGCCTATGATTTTGGGCTGACCATCCTCGATGACGGTGAGCGCGCGGCGCTTGGGCAACGGCTCGCCCGTCATGCTACCGAGGCGCGGCACCGCCGAAAGCAGTGCGCGGGTATAGGGATGTTTCGGATTGGCGAAGATCTCGCGGACCGGGCCTTCCTCGACCTTCTTGCCCTTCCACATGACGACCACGTGGTCGGCCATCTCGGCCACCACGCCCATGTCATGGGTGATGAAGATCAGGCCCATGCCAAGCTCTTTCTTGAGATCGCGCATGATGTTGAGAATCTGCGCCTGGATCGTCACGTCGAGCGCGGTGGTGGGCTCGTCGGCAATCAGCAGCTTCGGCCGGCAGGCGAGCGCCATGGCGATCATCGCGCGCTGGCGCATACCGCCCGAGAGCTGGTGCGGGTAACGGTCCATCAGGTTCGCCGCATCCGGTAGGCGAACCTTTTCCAGGAGCTGACGCACCTTCTCCCGCGCCTCGGCGCGTGAAATGTTCTGGTGCAGCAGGATCGCCTCGGTGATCTGGTCGCCCACGGTGAAGACCGGGTTGAGCGAGGTCATCGGCTCCTGAAAGATCATCGCGATGTCGTTGCCCCGGATCGAGCGCATCTCGCGCTGCGTGGCCTGCGCGAGATCGCGGCCCTCGAACATTATCCTGCCGCTCTCGAAATGCGCGCCGAGATGGTCGGTCAGCCGCATGATCGAAAGAGAGGTGATCGACTTGCCGGAGCCGGACTCGCCGACGACGGCGACGGTCTGCCCGGCCTCCACGGTGAAGCTCAGGTTCTCCACGACCCGGGACTGGCCGAAGGCGACGGTCAGGTTCTCGATCGACAGGAGTGGCGTCGAAGTCGTCATGCTGGTGTCGGCTCCTGGGTGCTGTGTGAAACGATACGGCCGAGTTCGTCGCCCGCGCCAACAGGACTGCCCGCGGCGACCGTCGCGGAGAAGATGCCGTCGCAACCAGCCAGGATCGGGGTTTCCATCTTCATGGCTTCCATTACGCCCAGAACGTCGTTCTCCCGCACAGCCGTCCCGCTTTCCACGCGCCAGGCGACGAGTGTGCCCGCCATGGGCGCCAGTACGCGGCCGGGATCTTCGGACGCAGCCTCGGGCGTTGCCGCGAGGCCGTCATCCGCGCCGGCGCCAAACACCGACCAATAGGCGCGCGGCACCTCGACCTCGATCATCCTGCCGTCGATCTCGACTCTGGCACGCCGGGTCTGCGGTTTGCGCGCAGGTTTCGGACGGGCCTCGGCCTCAAGCTTAGCCGCGAAATCGGTCTCGATCCATCGGGTATGAACGCGGAACTCCGGTCCGACGAAATCGGCCTCTTCGAGCACCTGCCGGTGGAATGGCAGCACGGTCGGTACGCCTTCCATCCGGAACTCGGCGAGTGCACGGCGGGCACGGGCAATGGCCTGCTCGCGCGTTTGCCCTGTCACGATCAGCTTGGCGACGAGGGAGTCGAAGGTGCTCGGCACGATTGAACCGGCTTCTACTCCGCTGTCGAGGCGGATGCCGGGGCCTGCGGGCGGGTCAAAGCGCGTGATCTCGCCGGAGGCAGGCAGAAAGCCGCGGCCCGCATCTTCTGCGTTGATACGGAATTCGATGGCATGGCCGTGCGGGGCGGGCGTCTCGCTGATCGAAAGCGGCAAGCCATCGGCGATCCGAAGCTGCTCGACCACGAGGTCGATGCCTGCGGTTTCCTCCGTCACCGGATGCTCGACCTGCAGGCGGGTGTTCACCTCGAGGAAGGAGAGCACGCCTGAGGCGCCGAGAAGGTATTCCACCGTTCCCGCGCCCACATAGCCGACCTCGCGGCAGATCGCGGCGGCGGACTCGTGAATCGCGGCGCGCTGCGCCTCGGTGATGAACGGGGCGGGGGCCTCCTCGACCAGCTTCTGGTTGCGCCGCTGCAGCGAGCAGTCGCGGGTGCCGACCACGACCACATTGCCGCAGGTGTCGGCGATCACCTGCGCCTCGATGTGGCGCGGCCGGTCCAGATATTGCTCGATGAAGCATTCGCCGCGGCCGAAGGCGGCGAGCGCCTCGCGGCGGGCGGATTCGAACAGCTCTTCGACTTCCGCAAGGTCATGGGCAATTTTCAAACCCCGTCCGCCGCCGCCGTGGGCTGCCTTGATCGCGACCGGCACGCCGATCTCGCGGGCAAAGGCAAGAGCCTCCGCCGCGCTGTCGATGGCGTTCTCGCTGCCACGGGCGAGCGGCGCGCCGATCCTGGCGGCAATGCGCCGGGCCTCGAGCTTGTCGCCCAGCGCGCGGATGACGTCGGCGGGAGGTCCGATCCAGGTCAGGCCTGCGGCAGTCACTGCTTCCGCGAACTCGGCACGCTCGGACAGGAAACCATAGCCCGGATGCACGGCATCCGCGCCGCTGCGCTTCGCAATGTCGATGAGCTTGCCAATGTTGAGATAGGTGTCCTTCGGTGTCGATCCGCCAAGCGCGAAGGCCTCGTCGGCATGGCGAACGAACAGGGCGTTGACGTCCCCGTCGGCATAGACGGCCACTGATTTCACGCCATAGTCACGGCAGGCGCGGACGACGCGCAGCGCAATCTCGCCGCGGTTTGCGATCAGGACCTTTTTCATGGTCTGCCGCCCTTTCTCATGCAGTCTATGGCGTTGAAGCGGATGCGCGCTCCTGGCGGAATCTGGCTGGCAAGACCGAGTCGGTCTTCGCTTAGCGTTGCAATCACCGGGTATCCACCCGTCACCGGATGATCCGCCAGGAAAAGTACCGGCTGGCCGTTGGGCGGCACCTGGATGGAGCCTGGCAGCGTTGCCTCGCTCGGCAACTCTCCCTGCCGCCGCCGTTCAAGCGGCGTGCCCTCAAGGCGCATGCCGACGCGGTTGCTCTGCCGGCCGACCGTCCATTCCTGGGAGAGGAACAGGTTGACGGCCTCGTCGGTGAACCAGTCGTCGCGGGGACCGAGGTAAACGTCGAGCGTCACGGTCTCGCCCGCCCCCGGCATGGCAAAGGGCCGCTCCGCGGAAGGCTGCACGGCAACCTTCATTTCTGCTGACCTCACGAAAACCCGGTCGCCCGCGCGGATCGGATCGGGTCCGAGCTGGGCCAGCGTGTCGGTCGAGCAGCTGCCAAGCACCGGCTCTAAGGCAAATCCGTCGCGCACGGCAAGATAGGAGCGCACGCCCCGCCGCGGCCCCTCGATGGTGACCATGTCGCCATCGTTGAGGGCGAGCGCGGTCCACGGGGTGAGGCGTACCGTCTCGCCGTCGGTATCGCGGATGACGATTACTTCCGCCGCACCTGTCACGGCGGCAACGAGATTGCCCGTCACCCGGAACGTGAACGGTGCCGGGGGAATTTCCAGTGCGGCGGTGGATGGCGGGTTCCCCACGATGCGGTTGGCTGCGGCAAGCGCGCCGCGGTCGGTCGCACCGGACAGGCTGATGCCCTGGGATGCAAGGCCGGGCCGCCCGAAGTCCTGCGCAAGGGCAGGGAGCGGCGCGCTTACCACTTCGATCCATTGGTCCGAGGACGTTGACGTGTTCGCCGGTTTCGTTGGCTTCGACGGTGTTTTGCCCGATAGCGTCTCGACGCGGCGGAAACGGACACCCATGCCTGGGCGCAGCAGCGCGGCAGGTTCACGGTTGATGTCGAACATGGCGACATCGGTGCGGCCGATGAGCTGCCAACCGCCGGGGCTTGCCTTGGGATAGACGCCGGTGAACTCGCCCGCCAGTCCCACCGAGCCGGCAGGCACTACCGTGCGCGGTGAAGGCCGNCGCGGAACGTGCAGGGCGGAGTCNTTTGCGGCAAGGTAGGCAAAGCCCGGTGCGAAGCCGGTGAAGGCGACCGAGAACAGTGTGNTCGTATGCCGGCGGATGACTTCCTCNGGGTCGCAGCCGAGGAACCGCGCGACGTCCTCCAGGTCCTCGCCGTCATACAGAACAGGAATTTCGACGACGCTGCCCGGCTCTGCGGCCGAAGCCTCCCGGCTGCGCTCGATGATCTGGCCGAGCAATTGCTNGGGGCTCGTCTCGCGNGGATNGTGGCGCACCAGCAGGGTGCGGGCGCCGGGGACAAGTTCGCGAATGCCTTCGACGGGATGATCGGCCAGGCCAGTGCTCGCAGCCATTACCTCTTCGAGCGTGTCGAACTCGACAAGAAACGCGCCCGGCCGCATGGCGCGGATCCTCGGCGCGGATGGTGGCTGCGATAGGTTGGTCATTTCAGGGGCGGGCCGGAGCAAAGGGCGCGACTTCGATGCCGGCTTCGTCCAGCGCCTTGCGGACTGCCCGGGCCATCGCCACCGCATTGGGGGAGTCTCCGTGCACGCAGATCGACTGCGCGGTGATCTTCACGGTCGAACCGTCGATCGCCTGGACCACGCCGTCGCGCGCCATGACCAGCACGCGCTGGGCGATCGTCTCAGGGTCATGGATCACCGCGCCCGGCTGGCGGCGGGAGACGAGCTGCCCGTCGGGCATGTAGGCGCGGTCGGCAAACACTTCCTCTACGACCGTGAGGCCCGCGGCGCGCGCCTGTTCCACCACCGGCGCGCCGGCCAGCGCCAGCAGCACCAGCCCGGGATCGATGGCAAGGATGGCGCGGATGACGTCGGCCGCCTGCCGCTCATCATGGGCGATGGTGTTGTAGAGCGCGCCGTGCGGCTTGACGTAGGTGACCCTGCCTCCGGCAGCCTTCGCAATGCCCTGCAGNGCGCCGATCTGGTAGATCACGTCGCCAAACAGCTCTTCGCTGGTCGGCTCCATGTTGCGGCGGCCGAAGCCCACCAGGTCCCGGTAGCCGACATGCGCGCCGATGGAGATGCCGCGCTCGACCGCTGCCTTCACGGTGCGAAAGATTCCGGCCGGATCGCCGGCGTGGAAACCGCAGGCGATGTTGGCGCTGCTGACGACGTCGAGCATGGCGACGTCGTCGCCCATGGGCCACGGGCCAAAGCTTTCGCCCAGGTCGCTGTTCAGATCACAAGCCAATTGAGCCCCTCACAAACTAGAGCCGTACTTGAGGATTGGAGGCTTATTGTTATCAAACCCTAACAATCTCCCACAACCTTGTCCAGACTGTTCAACAATCTTGTAAATGGAATTGGGGTGGCGACACGCCGCATCTGATTTTGCTAGATAATCCCGATGAGTCGGAGGCGGTCTGTTGAGCACCGTCCGTATCCGGCTCTTTTCGGAAGGGCCCAGCGGCAGCGTAAGAGTAACATGCCAGCACCAGCAAAGATCGTGACACCGATCGCCAGCGCCGGCCAGCAACCGCTGGCTGAAACCGTTGCCGCGAGGATCCGCGAAAAGGTCATCTCGGGCGAGCTGCAGCCGGGGGAACACCTGTCCGAAGTGGCTCTGGCCGAGGAACTGCAAGTTTCGCGCAACACGCTGCGGGAGGTGTTCCGCCTTCTCACCAAGGAAGGCATCCTGCGGCACGAGGCGAACCGCGGCGTGTTCGTCACGACGCCCAGCATCTCGACGATCATCGACATCTACCGTATCCGCCGGCTGATCGAGTGCCAGGCGCTTGCCGAGGCCTATCCGCGTCATCCGGCCATCCGGAAGATGCGTGAGGCGGTCGAGGCGGCGAAGGCCTCCCGCGAGGCGGGACGTTGGCTCGCGGTCGGCAGCGCCGACATCGCTTTCCACAGCGCGATCGTGGAGCTGGCCGACAGCCCGCGCCTGTCCGCCTTCTATTCACACGTTTCGCTGGAGCTGCGCCTGGTCTTCGGTTTGCTCAAGGATCCGGAGTACCTTCACGCGCCATTCGTCGACCAGAACGAGAAGCTGATCGAGCAGGTTGAGGTGGGCAATTTCAAGGAAGCGGCGAAGATGCTGGAGGCCTACCTGTTGCAGGCCGAGCGCTTCATCCTTGCGGCCTACGCCAAGGCGATCGAAAGCTGAGGCCGGCGTCCTGCGTCTGTTGAAAGTGTATACGTCCGGCAGCCTTCGTATGGATAGCGTGAGGTGCTGGCGTGGTAACGGATACCTGAATACATATTCAAGCGGACGCCTTGGACTTTGTTGCAAGCAGTACCGGGGCTTCACCAGTATCCTATGGTCGCATCGGTAAACTCCGGAAAGCATACCTCTTCATAGCGCTACACTTCGGGCGGCTGGCCGATTGCCTGACCTGACTCCGCGTCTTTCAACAGGCCTGCATCCGCATGCCTTGATTGCCAGACAGCGCCGGATGGCGGATTACCGCACTCCTCTTCATCTGTTAACTGCAGCCGGGAAAACATCTGGCTCGGGTTGCGAGGATCATGTCTGTGCAGCTTCGGCCATAGTCGCAGCCGAGGCTNGGAGNGTATGGCCGGTTGTGTAAACAGGAGGTGTTTACATTATCCTTATCTTAGATAACTATTGCTAATTGTTAAGATCTGAATGAAGGCATCGGGGGGTATCGCGATGCGTGCACGCAGGCGCCGTATACGGTCGTTTGATCTTCTTCTCGGAACGACCGCTCTTTCCGTTCCTGTAAGCCTGCCGGCGTATGCTGCCTGTACTGTGATGCAGGATGCCAGCACCATCTATTGCGATGGCGGCGCGCCGGCTGTCTATGCCAATCAGTATCAGACCATGGAGGTCGGAAAGGTCTCGGGCAAGGTCCAGGGGCCGTTCATCATTTCCTGGCAGGGGAACAGTCCGGGCGGAGACGGCAATCCAGGCGGTACAACGCCGGCCATGACGCTGGACTATGACGGAAGGGGCGGCACCATCACGGGTCTGTCCGATGCTTATGGCGCGCGAAACACAGCCCTTGGTGTCAGCGCCCNGGGCGGCAACGGATCGGCCGNCGACGGCGATACGTGGGGCTTCAATGCCCGGGGCCATGATGGTGGGGCAGGCGGAAANGCGGGTACCGTAACGCTGGACTATGCCGGCGGAACGATCAGNATTTCGGACGCCTACGCGTCNGACAAGATGGACTCGCTCGTTCTGCTGCGGGCGACCGCCATCGGTGGCCACGGCGGCAAGAGCGGTGGGGCCCGTTCGAGTTTGGCCGGTTCGGCTCATGGCGGTACAGGCGGTTCCGGTGGTGACGGCAGCCGCGTGGCAGTGAAGATCGATTCAGGAGACCTGTCCCTGAGCGGTTCGGTGGCGGGTCGAACCTATTCCGTGGTTACCGCGACCTCGCGTGGTGGGTCGGGTGGTGACGCCGGAAGAGCATCTGCCATTTTCGGTAACGCATGGGGCGGTGACGCCGGCGGCGGCGGCAGAGGTGGAGACGCCAGTGTCGAGATCGGCAATGCGGCTCTGTCGCTTAATGCTCGGCAAGGTGTTGTGGTCCATGTGGGGTCCTACGGCGGCGATGGCGGCACCGGTGGCTATGCGAAAACCGAGACCGCTGCGGCCCATGGTGGCAGCGGCGGGAGCGGCGGCAATGCCGGCGCTGCGTGGGCCTCGCTCGGCTCTGCAAGGATTACCGCCAGCTCTGGGGCATCGGGCGTCATGGTCGTGAGCCAGGGCGGCAACGGCGGTAACGGTGATTTCGGAATTTCGGACGTTGGCGGCAATGCCCACGGTGGCGCGGGGCAGAGGGGTGGCAATGGCGACACGGCGTCCCTGTCGCTTGGATCGGGCTCCATCACGGTGGATGCGGGCACGAGCGGAATTCTCGTGCAAAGCCTTGGTGGCAGGGGCGGCACGGGCAGCAATGCCGATAGCAACATGGGCGCAGCCTGGGGCGGCGATGGCGGCCGCGGCGGCGATGCTGGCGCGGTGAGCGTCACCCGCGGCAGCGGCATGATCTCCATTTCGATGACGTCGACCACGCAGAGCCAGCAGGCGATCCGGCTCGAGAGCATCGGTGGGACGGGTGGCAATGGCGGCAATGCGCGGTCCGGCTTCGCAGGAAATTCGTATGGCGGCGATGGCGGGCAGGGCGGTAGTGGAGGCGACGTGACGGCCGACATTGCCGCCAACATCACCACCGCAGGCCACCGCAGCCAAGGCATTGTGGTGCGCAGCTATGGCGGTGCCGGCGGCGACGGTGGTAACGCGGATTCATTTGCCGGCAAGGGCAAGGGTGGCGCCGGTGCGGGGCCCGGCCCGTCGGGCAACTCGACGCTGACCTTTACGGGCAGCATCACGACGACCGGCAGCGAGTCGAATGCGATTCTCGTGCAGGCAGTTGGCGGCTTCGCGGGTGACGGCGGTGGCGCTGGGGGCTTTGTGGCCTTTGGCGGCAGCAGTGAGAGTGCCGGTGATGGCGGCACGGTTCTCGTAACCTTGACAAGTGGCACGAGGCTGCAGACCGCGGGCGACCATGCCTATGCGCTTCAGGCGCAGTCGGTCGGTGGCGGCGGCGGCCGGGGGGGCTTCGGCGGTGCCATCTGGGGCCTGGGCGGTGACGGTTCTGCCGGTGGCTCTGGCGGCGCGGTCAGCGTGACGGTCGAGCGTGATACCCGCCTGCTGACAACGGGCGCGCGTGCGATTGCACTTCATGCTGCCAGTATCGGCGGTGGTGGCGGTGACGGCGGCAGCGTGCCTGGCATTGTCAGCTTCGGGGGCGAGGGCGGCACCGGTGGCCATGGTGGCGCGGTGACGGTGACGAACGATGGCACGATCAGCACGTCGGGCGAGGGGGCCGCTGGACTCGTTGCCATGAGTGTGGGCGGCGGTGGCGGTTCGGCCCATACTTCCGCCGCATCGGTCCTGGCGGTCGGCGGCAAGGGCGGCAAGGGTGGCAACGGCGGCGNGGTGACGGTCAGCAACTCTGGCGTGGTGACCACGGCAGGGCATTTTGCCGATGCCATAACGGTTCAGTCGATCGGCGGCGGTGGCGGCAAAGGCGGCGGTGCGTTCGTTTTGCCGGCCGGTATAAGCGTCACCATCGGCGGTACCGGTGGCGACGGCGGCAACGGCGGTGCGGTTCTGTATACCGATGGCGGTAGAGCGGGGAGAACCATTTCCACGGAAGGTGTGGGCTCCCGTGGTGTGTTCCTGCAGAGCGTGGGCGGTGGCGGCGGCGTTGGCGGGTACGCAGCAAGCGCCGGCGTAACCCCGGTGGTCAACGTCAACCTTGGCGGAGAGGGAGGAGCAGGTGGCAATGGCGGTACCGTGCAGTATCTGAACGGCACTGCCAATATCAGCACCAAGGGCCATCTTGCCGGGGCCATCGTGGCGCAGTCCGTTGGCGGTGGCGGTGGCAGCGGCGGTATCGCAATCGCGATGGCATTGGCCAGCCCCGTGACGGGAGAAGCCTCCGTCGGTGGCAAAGGTGGGGATGGCGGCAATGGTGCGGCTGTGACAGTCTCGGGTTACGGGGCGCTGTCGACCGAAGGGCACCTCTCTTCCGGCATTGTGGCTCAGTCGGTCGGCGGCGGCGGTGGCTCCGGTGGCTGGGCTGTCAGCGCATCCGAAGCGACCTACTACGCCAGCATCGACTTGTCGCTCGGCGGTTCGGGCGGTCGCGGGGGCAAGGGTGGTGAAGTTACCGTTGACTGGGGCAGCGTGATCACGACCGCTGGCGACCTTTCCGCGGGCATTCTTGCCCAGAGCGTTGGTGGTGGTGGTGGTACGGCCGGAGCGGGGCTCTCTGAAAGCAGCGTGACCGTGTACGGCTCCGCGAACATTGCCGTCGGTGGCACGGGCGGCTCTGGCGGCTCCGCCGGAAAGGTATCGGTTCGTCAGGCGGCGGATATCGTTGCCACTGGCCGCGGTTCGGCGGGCATTGTTGCCCAGTCGATTGGCGGCGGGGGTGGATGGGGCGGCATGGCGATGGCTGGCTCGTTTATCAGTGCCCACGGCGCCCTGCAGATTGCGGTCGGTGGCAACGGCGGTGGGGGCGGTTCGGCGAGCGACGTATCCGTGCAGCAGACCGGGGTGGTCGCGGCGTCGGGTGATTACTCCGCCGGTATCGTTGCCCAGTCGATCGGCGGTGGCGGTGGTGCGTCCGGAATGGTGCTCACGGGTACCGGCTATACGGAACAGAGCGATATCAATCTCGGTATCAGCTTGAAGGGTGGGGCCGGCGGTTCTGCGGGACGGGTGTTCGTGCAACAGACAGGAAGCGTCTCCACAACGGGCAAGAGCGCGGCGGGCATTGTTGCCCAGTCAATCGGCGGCGGTGGCGGACATTCCGGACTGGTTCTCGCCGTCGCGGGCGCACAAAGAGTACAGTGGTTGGGCGGGTCGCTAACGATGGCGGTCGGAGGCTCGGGCGGCAAGGGCAGCAATGCTGATGCCGTCCACGTGATTGCGGGTGATGTTTCAACCCGCGGAGATGCCTCGACAGCGATTGAAGCCGTGAGCGTTGGCGGAGGCGGCGGTGCAGCCAGTGCCACCGCTGCGGTGGACATCGTCTCCAAGTGGAACGTGAATATGGCCCTCTCCGCAGGGGGCGCGGATGGCGGCAACGGAGGTGACGTCACCGTCTCGCTCAACGGTGCTGTGAACACCGCCGGCGTCGAATCCAAGGGTATCAAGGCCATGAGCGTCGGCGGCGGCGGTGGCTCCGGAACGCTGGTGCTCGCGGGCACGGTGAAAAGTGCTGGATCCGCCAACATCAATGTTGGCGACTACCGAACCGGCAATGGTGGCTCGGCCGGTACTGTCACAGTGTCCACGGCCGCTGGAAGCAGCATTCGAACTGCCGGCAATCTTTCCGAGGGCATCCAAGCTATCAGCGTTGCCGGGTCAGGCGGCACGGTCGGCCTCGCGATTTCGGGTGAGGTTTATACGGCCATTGATCTTAGTGTAACGCTTGGCCGCGGCGACGAGGTTGGCAGCGGCGGTACGGCCGGTGCGGTGAGCGTCACCAACCTCGCGACGATCGTCACCCTGGGCAAATATTCGAGCGGCATCGAGGCATCATCGATCGGCGGTAGCGGTGGCACCGGCAAGGGTGCAATCCACGTAGCCGCGCTGACGGCCATGGCCAATGGCTCCGTCATCGTGGGTAGCGATGGCGGACGCGGCGGCAAGGGCGGGGATGTCGCAGTTGTAAGCGATGCCACCATCCAGACATTTGGCTACCAGGCGCACGGCATCTTGGCCCAGTCTGTCGGTGGCGCAGGCGGCAATGGCGGCCTGATGGCGAACGGAAGCTTTACGAGCAGTCTCGACGGCGCAAAGGAAATCAGCGTCGTGGTTGGCCGCTCGGGCGGGGATGGCGGAAGTGCCGGAAATGTAACGGTGGGCGCCTACGGGAGCATTTCGACAGCCGACTATGGTGCGCACGGCATCTTTGCCCAGTCTGTGGGCGGGTCTGGCGGTTCCGGCAGTTATTCGTACCTGGCCACGTTGTCGGATGACCATCACCAGGAGAAATACTTCGACATCAACGTGGGGGTTGGCGGCAGTGGCGGCAGCGGAGCCCGCGGCGGCATGGTCATGGTGTACAACGCTGCCGCGATTACCACTGACGGGTACGATTCCAACGGCATTTTCGCCCAGTCCGTCGGCGGCGACGGGGGCAAGGGTGGCACCACCCACTCCCTCATTATGACCAGGCATCAGGAATTCGGCTGGAACGTGAACACCACCGTTGGAGGCTCGGGTGGCGATGCAGCCGACGCCGATCAGGTGAGGGTCGAAAACGCGGGCAACATCACAACCAGGAAGAGCGGTTCCAGCGGCATCTATGCCCAATCGGTGGGAGGCACCGGCGGCAAGGGCGGCAATTCCGCCAACCTGATCGCCACCCCGATGCCTGCCAGCCCGGCTCCTGGAGAGTGGAACGAGCCGAATGCAACGGAAAGACGCAGCATCGACGGCAACATAACCGTTTCCGTCGGAGGCAGCGGCGGCAAGGGGGCGGACGGAGATGTGGTGACCGTGCGCAACACGGGCACGATCACGACAGTCGGTGATCATTCGACCGGCATTTTCGCCCAGTCGGTTGGTGGCGGAGGTGGTGACGGCGGCACGGCCTCGGCCGACACCATTTCCTTCAATGGCGTCTGCACGGCTCTCAGCGGTGGTAGATACCAGTGCCGGAACCTGTTCTACGATGAAGACGAAACCTACATCACCGCAACACTTGACGTTTTCATCGGCGGCCGCGGCAACGCCGCCGGCAACGGCGACGACGTAATTGTCATGCACGACGGAGACGTCATTACCTATGGCATCCAGAGCCATGGCATCTACGCCCAGTCGGTCGGTGGCGGTGGCGGTATCGGCGGTGTCGGTTCGCTTGGCATTCGCGGTTGGTGGGACAACGATACCGCGGATGCGATCAGCAGGGCCTGGCATGATATGACGTTTATCCCGACCTTCACCGAGGTGACCGTCACTGTCGGCGGCTCGGGAGGGGCTGGCGGCGATGGCGGCAACCTCCTGGTGGCGGGAACTGGCAGGATCACCACCTATGGCAAGCAGGCCTTTGGTGTGAGAGTCCAGTCGGTTGGCGGCGGCGGCGGCGATGGCGGCATAGGTGCAAACGGCCTCTGGGGCGCTGTCACTGTTGGAGGTCGCGGCGGCGGCGGCGGTCACGGCGGTGACATCACGATCGATCTGCCGGGTGCGATCCAGACCTATGGGGAGGGCGCCCTTGGCATCTTCGCCCAGAGCGTGGCCGGCAGCAAGGACAAGGGTGATGCCAGCGGCAAGGTCACCATCAACGTCAATGCCAACGTGATCGCCTCGGGCAAGGGTGGCCGCGCCATTCTCGCCCAGAGCGACGGCGACAATGACAGGATCGACCCCGATCCCAAGCCGGAGCCTGTGGCCGAGGTCTCGGATGACAACGCCAAGGGTGTCATCACCATCAAGGTGGCGAAGACCGCGACCGTGGCGACGGCCGCGGATGGTGCGAGACGATTGCCCTGTTTGATGGCGCTGGAAAGGCCAGCAAGGCCACGAATTACATCATCAACGATGGTGTCATCCGCCATCTGGGCACGGGCGAAGAAAACTACGTGATCCGCACCAACGGGTCTGCCCTGTCGGTTCAGAACAACGGCATCATCGAAGGGTCGGTGCTGACCCAGGCGGCTGAGTACGAATCCGGTCCGATCACCTTCACCAATGCCGCCGGAGCGATCTTCGGCATGGGTGGGACGGTCAACCTCGGCAATGGCGGTACACTCTACAATTCCGGCCTGATTTCGGCCGGACAGGGCGACCGGATCGGCACGACCAAGATCAGCGGTTCGCTCGTCCAGACGGATCCGGGCTCGATCATGGTCGACTTCTCCGTTGGCGGCGAACATGACCTCATCACGGTGACCAACGGCTCGCCCGCACCGCGGCTGGCCGGCACGGTCAAACCGGTGACCCAAGGCAGGGTCAACGGAACGACCGGTACCTTCACCTTCTTTGTCTCAGAGCCTGGCATCGCGTCGAACACGCTGACCGTTCAGGATACGGCGGTGGTTCATTACCGGCTTTCGCAGCACACGCTGCCGGAGGGCGGAGAAGCGATCGATCTCTCCTATGAGATCGACTACACGCCGTGGGACAATCCGAACCGCAAGGCGGTTTCGGTTCCCGGCAACCCGGCGGTTTTCGGCGCCCATCTGGAGAACCTGTACTNGCTTCGGCTGGGTCTGCTCGGTGAAAGCCACAGCTTCATCGACGGCCTGCTGAACACGGCGCACCAGATCGAGACGATGGATGGCCTGCTCGCCTACTACGCGGGCTTCGTGCCGGTGGAGCTGTTTGCCCCGGGTGAAGCGACGGTTCATTCGGCTGTACGCTTTGCCGGTCGCCTGCAGGACTGCCCGGCGTGGAGCGCTGCCGGTCTGCGCGTGAGCGGCCCCGACGGCTGCGGCTGGTTCGAGGCCGAGGGCATTTACAACCGGCGCGATTCCGGTGCGTTTGAATTGGGCTACAGGTCCCNGGAGNTCGGTTTCCACGGCGGTGCCCGGTTCGATTTCGCTGAAGACTGGTCGGCCAGCGTGGCGCTCGGTTACGACTGGTCGTCGCTCAGCGCGGGCAACCTCTCCGGCGACGGCCATCGTTTCCACGCCGGACTCGGCCTGAAGGGCGAATTCGGTGCGACGGCGGTGGGAGCGACCGTCTCCGGCGGCCTGGGCAGCTTCGACCAGGAGCGCTGGGTGTTCACCCCAGAGGGCTTGAACATGCACACTGCAGACCCGGATCTGCGGTGGATCTCGGCCCAGGCGCATCTCTCGCACAAGTTCGCATTGGGCGAGACAGCCTGGCTGCGACCGCAGCTGGACGCCGGCGTCCTGCACCTGCGTCAGGATGCCTATGGCGAGCGTGGCAGCGATCATTACGGCCTGAATGTCGGAGCGATCGACTACACAGTCGGAACGATCCGTCCATCGGTCGAGCTGGGTGGATCCTTCGAACTGGGCGGCAAGCCGGTCACCGGTGCGGTGCGGGCCGGTGTTCTCGCCCTGGTGGGCGATACCGACTGGTCCACGCGGCTCGGATTGAACGGCATGTCGGGGGATGGCTGGACCTACCCGCTCGAGGCGAAGGGGCAGAACCTGTTCGGCACCCTCGATGCTTCGCTGAAGTTCGGCCTGTCGGAGAAGGCATCGCTTGAGCTTGGGGCGTCGACGCTGTTCAATGGCGAACAGCAGCAGGTCACCGGACGGGCGACGCTGGCGGTCAGGTTCTCTTCCGTACCCGGCTCGCATCCGGCAGCTCATCACAGAAACCGGGCGCCGGCTTTCCGGCCCCGGTTGCGGGGAAGCGGACTTGTGGAGCGTTCCGGAGTTCCTGCGGAAACCTTTACCAAACGAAAGCGGGGAGTGGCTTCCACTCCCCGCTTCCACTACTAATTGGCAGGTTTGATGGGGCACGTCCATCGCCGGTCCGGACCAGTCTCGGGCAGGGTTACCCGAACGGCTCTCAACCGGTGGGCGTGCGCGAAAGTCAAAGCGCCTTTTCGAGCTCGGGGAGGATCTGGAAGAGGTCGCCGACGAGGCCGTAGTCGGCGACCTGGAAGAT
>JGI25331J36430_1000732_pt1 | contig 19675 bp, 14 predicted proteins | sample HigsolmetaAR206D_FD_36430 | JGI IMG/M metagenome (IMG submission 36430) | reverse complement strand
CCGAGGCGCTTGAGCTGGTTGATGATGGTGCCGCCGGACTGCTCCTTCCACGCCCAGACGCGCTCGACGAAGCGCTCACGCCCGAGCTCGCGGCGGGACGGCTCCTTCCGCTCGGCGAGCTGGCGCTCGACGACCATCTGCGTGGCAATGCCCGCATGGTCCGTGCCCGGCTGCCACAGCACATCCTTGCCGCGCATGCGCTCGAACCGGCACAGCACGTCCTGCAACGTGTTGTTGAGTGCATGGCCCATGTGCAGCGAGCCGGTGACGTTGGGAGGGGGAATGACGATGCAGTAGGGCGGCGCGCCGGCGCGGTCGGCACGGCCGGCGCGAAACGCCTCTTCCCTCTCCCACATGGCGGAAATCCGCGCCTCGACAGCGCTCGGCTCGAAGGTCTTGTCCATCACCCAAACCATTTGCGCGCGCCGGCGGGTGCCGGCGCCGGGAACCGACTGGTAGAAAGCGAAGCGGAGGGCATAAGTCAATCACAGACCGGCCGGAGGGGCCGGTCGGCTCCGCCGGCGGGGAACGTTTCAGCGCCGGCCGCCGCGTGCCACGCGCTCGATTTCCTGGCGCACGAGCCGCTCGACCAGGGCCGGCAGGTTGTCGTCGAGCCACGCCTTGAGCATGGGGCGCAGCATGTCGCGCACGAGATCCTCCAGCGTGCGCGATCCCTGGCTGCCGCCGACTGTCGCCGTCAGGGCCTCGAAGGACGAGGCGACGCTGGCCCCTGCCTGGGGAGAAAGCAGCTCGTCCCGCGGCTCGCGGGGGACGGACGCAGGCTCAGGCTGGCGCGGCGGCAGCCCTGCCGAGAGCGAGGCGACGAGCGAGGGCATGACCTGCTCGGCNAGGCTGCGCTCGACTGCGGTGCGCGAAGTCCCCGCCTGGTCCACCACGGCCGGCGCGGCGTCGTTTACCACCGGGGCAGCAGACGGCGGCGCCGGACGCTGGGCCGGGCGCGCCTGCTGCGCCACGACCGGCCGACGCGGCGGCTCCGGCAGGAAGGGTTCGTCGCGACGCGCCCTCTCCTGCGCGGCAATATCACGGCGCGCGATCTCGGGACGGACGCCATCGGGCTGGCCGGTATCCGGACGGGGTGTGCGCTCATCCGTCGGAGCGGGCCGGGGCGTCGGCGAAGCCGAAGCCTGATCCTCGGTGATGATGCGCCGGATGGACGCCAGAATCTCATCCATCGTCGGCTCGGGCGTCTTCGCAGGGTCCTGCAGCTTGGGGCTCGCCGAATTCATGCGTCGCACCGATCAATTGCGGACGCGAGAATCACGTCCGTCGCCTCTGCCGAGTATTTCATGCGGAAAGGGCGAGGCAAGCGCCCCGCCCCGAAGACCACAGGATTTAGCGGCATCCGAGCCGCAAAATACAACCGCTGCTACTTGCCGCTCGGCGTGTCGAGGCCGATCCACTTGTCCTTGACCTGCTCGAAGTGGATCTTCGGGTCATAGGTCGCGACCTTGAGGCCGAGCGTCGGCGCCGTCAGGCGGCCGATGGCCGACAGCACACCGTAGGAGGCGACGATGCGGTCACGCTGGGCCGTGACCAGCTCCACGCGCGAGTTGAGCAGCGCCTGCTGGGCGTTGAGGACGTCGAGGGTCGTCCGCTGCCCCACCTTGGCCTCTTCGCGGACGCCTTCGAGCGCGACCTGGTTGGCCTCGACCTGCGCCTGCGCGGCCGTGATCTGCTGCTTGGCCGCCTCGAGCTGCGACCAGGTGGCGATGATCTGCTGGCGCACCTGATCACGGATGAGGTCGACCTGGATGCGTGCCTGGCCAGCCGCCTCTTTCGCCTGGCGGGTCTGCGCATAGACCACGCCCCCCTCGTAGATCGGCACGTTGAGCGTGCCGATGATCGAGGCGTTCGTGCGCCTGTCGCCCGAAATGGTCTGATCCCACGTCTGCGACACGCCGGCAGACACACGGAAATCCGGCAGGAGCTGTGCCTCGGTAGCCTTCACCTGCAGCTCCGCCGTGTCGACGCTGTGCTGGGCGGCGGCGATGGCCGGATGGTGCCGCAGACCGATGGCGATCGCCTGCTCGAGTGTCTTGGGCAGATACTTTTCGGCCGAGATGCCGGGCCCGAGCTGCTTGGGCTCGACGCCGATCACCTGACGATAGGTCGCGATGCTGGCCCGGAGGTTGGCCCGCGCCACGCTCTGCTGGGCGCGGCCGGCGGCGAGCGCAGCCTCGGCCTGGGCGACGTCCGTGCGCGTTACCTCGCCGACATCGAAACGGTCCTTCGTCTGGCGCAGCTGCTCCTGCAGCACCTCGACGTTGTTGGTCTGCAGGTTGTAGACGGCCGTGTCGCGCAGGACGTTCATATAGGCGATGACGCCTTCGAGCAGCACGCTCTGCTCGGTGTTGCGGAGCGTCTCGCGGGCGCCGAGGACCTGCGATTCGGAGGCGCGCACGTTATTCAGCGTGCGGCCACTGTCAAAGATCATCTGCTGGATCTCGATGCCGACGGAGCGGCGAAAGAGATCATCGCTGGAGCGGCCGAGGTTGGGCGTGCGCGAGTTGAGCGCGATGGCGCCGATGGTGCCCTGCGCCGTGATCGTGGGGCGCCACCCGCCCTTGGCGCGCGGCACGTTCTCGTCCGTGATGCGCACCTGCGCGCGCTGGACGTTCAGCGACGGATTGTTCTCGTATGCCTTCGCCAGCGCTCCGGTCAGCGTCTCGGCGCGCGCCACGGCGCAGGACGCAAGGAGAGTACCGGACAGTGCCGCAAGCTTCAGCCACTTCGCCCCGGTGGTCTTCGAATGTCGAATCACGGCCACCTTCCCGTCATGTCGAGGCCTGAATAGCGCCTCAGGATCCCTTGTCGAACGTGCCGGCCCCTATAACGCTTGGCGAGAGCATACAGCCCGCGCCCGGCAGCGAGAACTGCTGACGCAGATGCTTTCGGCAACTTTTCCGGTTGTGCCGCAAAAAAGTGACACACCGAAAGGGCCGGGTCGATCAGAACTGGAACGCAGGCTGACGCCGCAGCCCCTCGACCACCGGAGCGGCCGCATCGAAGAGCCGCCGGCACCCGACGGCCTCCCCCGCGCGCTGGAACAGCACCACCTTGCTCGCCCCCTCGGAGGCGTCGATGGCAACCAGCCGGCCCTCGCGGGAGAGCTGGGCGAGAAGCGCATCGGGAACGGTCTCGTAGGCGCCGTTCAGGATAATGAGGTCATAGGGCGCATCGGCCGCATACCCCTGGGCGACGGGCCCGACCTTCACGGACACGTCGCAGCCGAGATCNGCCAGGACAGCCTTCGCGCGCTCGGCCAGATCCGAATCGCTCTCGACCATCGTGACCTTGCCGCCGAGGCGCTCGAGGACGGCGCTCGAATAACCGGTGCCGCCGGCCACATCGAGAATGCGGCTGCCGGGGGTGACAGCAAGCGCCTGGATCATGCGGGCAAGCACCATGGGCGCCAGCATCACGCGGGCCGTGCCATCCGCGAAACGTGCCAGCGTGATGGTGCGGTCGGAATAGGCAACGGCTTCCTGGCCCGCGGGAACGAAACGCTCGCGCGGCACCTCTTCGAGGACGCTCAGCAGCGCATGGTCCACCACATCGAAGGTCCGGACCTGGCAGTCCACCATGGTGCGGCGGGCTTGGGCGAAATCGAGCATCGGGGAGGACCTTTCACATCGCTGCCGGCAGGACGCTCCGGGCAGCGATCCCGCTGGCATCGGGCCGGCGGGTTCGATCCCGAAAGCGGTATCGCCGGATGTGGAGGCCTCGCCCGGAATCGAACCGGGGTGCAAGGATTTGCAGTCCTCTGCGTAACCACTCCGCCACGAGGCCTCGCCGCGGGTTCATATCAAAGGCGCGCCCCTTTTCGCAACATCCCTTTTGGCGCGTCACGGCGCCGCCATCCACAGGCGGGGGATGAGTGCGAAAAGGGGTTGCAGGCCAGCCGCGCATGTTATAGTCNCCCCGCCGTGATCCCCGATAGCTCAGTTGGTAGAGCGTTCGACTGTTAATCGAATGGTCGCAGGTTCGAGTCCTGCTCGGGGAGCCACCCTCTTCCTCCCNAAGTTCCGCATCTCCTGACGCCGCCGGAAGCGTGCTGCGTGCGCGCTTGCATTGCGACCGCCCGGGCAAGAGCCGCCCGGCACTGTGGTTGCGCCGTCTTTCCGTCGTTCGGCTCGACAGACGCGCCCCCGAGGATCAACTGGGGGAATCGCCGCCGGTGCCCGTGACAACCATCAGCGTCTCGTCTGCGATCACCTGCTCCTCGTCCGTGGGGATGACGAGGACGGCGACGCGGCTGTCCCCCGTACTGATGCGCGGCGCGTTGGCGGCATTCGCCTGCGCATCGAGGGCGACGCCGAGCCAGCCCAGCCGCGCGCAGACTCCGGCGCGGATACGCGGCTGATTCTCGCCAACACCGGCCGTGAAGACGATTCCGTCGATCCCGCCGAGAGTCACGGCGAGTCGCCCGATCTCGCCGGCGATGCGGAAGCAGAAGAGCTCGATGGCCTCCCTCGCCCTCTCGTCGTCACTTTCGAGGAGCACGCGGCTGTCCGCACTGATGCCTGAGACNCCGAGCAGGCCCGAGCGGTGGTAGAGCAGGTCCTCCACGGCGCCGAGGGGCAGCCCCTTCTGCCCCATGAGGTGCAGGAGGACGCCGGGGTCGAGCGCCCCGCAGCGAGTCGCCATGGGAATGCCGTCGAGGGTCGAGAAGCCCATGCTGGTGTCGCGACTCACGCCGCTCTCGAGCGCGCACAGGCTGGCGCCGCTGCCCAGATGGGCGACGACCACCTTGCCGGCCGCCGTCTGCGGCGCGCGGCGCGCCAGTTCGCCGGCGATGAACTTGTAGGACAGGCCATGGAAGCCGTAGCGCCTGATTCCCTCGTCGTGCANNGCCCGCGGCAGGGCGAAGCGGCGTACCACGTCGGCCTGGCTCTGGTGGAAGGCCGTGTCGAAGCTGGCGCAGAGTGGCAGATCAGGCCGCAGATGCCTCAGCCCACGGATGATGCGCAGGCTCTGCGGCTGGTGGAGCGGTGCCAGAAGGGTCAGCTCGTCGAGCTTGCCGACGACTTCGTCGTCGATCAGCACAGGCCCGGTGAAGACCCCTCCCCCGTGCACCACGCGAATACCCGCGGCCCCGACGCGATCAAGATCCACATGCTCGCCGACGAGGCCGAAGGTTTCGCCCAGCAGACCGCGCACGTCCTCGGCAGGAGCCGAAAGAGCCGTTTCGAATCGCTGCGGCCCCTCGTCGAGCCGGAACACCGGCGGCTCATGGCGCAGGTCGATGACGCCGCGGGCGATGCGCCGGGCCTTGCCATCGCCGGTCTCGAACAGGCCGATCTTGATCGTCGAGGAACCGGCGTTGAAGGTGACGAGAAGATCGCCTGTCATGGGCCCTTGCCCTCCAGAGGACGCGGTTCGGCGGCGAGCCGCGCCAGCGCCGCCGAGGCGATGCGCGCCGACAGCGGGTCGGCGCGGCTCGTCAGGACGATGGGCACGCGCGCGCCGAGGACCAGCCCGGCGGCCGTCGCTCCCGCGAAATAGATGAGCTGCTTGGCCAGCATGTTGCCGGCCTCGAGGTCCGGCACCAGCAGGATGTCGGCCCGGCCGGCGACCGGCGAGATGATGCCCTTGGTGCGCGCGGCATCCGTGCTGATGGCGTTGTCGAAGGCGAGCGGCCCATCGACGCGCGCTCCCGTGATCTGGCCGCGCGCGGCCATCACCGTGAGNGCCGCCGCGTCCAGCGTCGCCGGCATCTTGGGATTGACCGTCTCCACGGCGGCGAGCACCGCCACNAGCGGCTCCTCCATGCCGAGGACGTGCAGCAGGTCTATGGCGTTCTGGCAGATGTCGCGCTTGTGGTCGAGCGTCGGCCGGATGTTGACCGCCGCGTCGGTGACGATGAGCGGCTTGTCGTAGGCCGGCACGTCCATAGCGTAGACGTGACTGATGCGACGCTCGGTCCTGAGGCCTGAGGACGGGGCCACCACCGCGCCGAGCAGCTCATCCGTGTGCAGGCTGCCCTTGACGAGAACAGAGACCTTGCCGGCAACGGCGAGCTCGACCGCCCGCTCCGCCGCGGCGTGGCTGTGCGGCACGAGCTCGATCGCGATACCGTCCAGCGACACCTGCGCCGCCTCGGCCGCGGCGCGGATCTTCGCCTCGGGCCCGACAAGGAGCGGATCCAGCAGCCCCTCNTCCCGCACNTCCACGGCCGCCTTGATGGCGGCGGCCGAGCAGGGATGCACGATGGCCGCGCGNAGCGGNGAGGCCTGGCGCGCCCTGGCCACGAAGGCCTCATAGCGGTCATGCCGGCGCAGCGAGATGTCGGGCAGGCGCTTGCGCGGCCATTCGATACGCCGGTCCGGCGCGATCACCGTGGCGACGCCGCTCAGCACCTCCTCGCCCCGCTGGTTGGTGCAGGTAGTGTCGAGCAGGACGACGCGTTTCTCGGGGCGCTTCTCCCGCACGCTCACGCGCACCGTGATGGTGTCGCCCGGCGCGACAGGCTTCAGNAACTTCAGCTCCTGCCCGAGATAGATGGTGCCGGGGCCCGGCAGCTCCGTGCCGATCGCGGCAGAGACCAGCGCCGCCGTCCACATGCCATGCGCGACAACGTGGCCGAACATGTCGGTTGCCGCGAAGGCCGCGTCGAGATGGGCCGGGTTCACGTCGCCGGAGACGGCCGCGAACAGTTCGATGTCGTCACGACCGACGACTCGCACCAGCGAGGCGCTGTCGCCCGGGCTGAGCTCGTCGAAGGTGCGGTTGCGGAGAAAGTCGCTCATGCCGCATCACCTCTGGAAAACGTAGGTCCCCGGCGCATCGGCCAGGGGCGGATAGCCCTTGCGCGGCGCGCCCATCGCCGGCGGCGGGACGCGCTCGGGCGTCGACTGCCCGGCGAGCCAGGCGGCCCATTCGGTCCACCAGGAGCCCTCCTTCACCGTCGCCGCCGCCAGCCATTCGTCCGGGCTCAGGTAGAGGTCGGACGCACGCTTGAAGCCCGTGCGGAAATGGCGGCCGGCGCGGCCGGGCTCGCTGACGATTCCGACATTGTGCCCCCCACTCGCCAGCACAAAGGTGATGTCGGTGTCACAGAGCTGGTGCACCTTGTAGACCGAGCGCCAAGGCGCCACGTGATCCCGCTCCGTGCCGACGACGAACANGGGCACGCGGATGTTCTGCAGGGCAGCCGGCCGCCCCTCGACCATGAAGCGCCCGCTCGCCAGTTCGTTGTCGATGTAGAGGCGCTGCAGATATTCGGCGTGCATGCGGTAGGGCATGCGGGTCGAGTCGGCGTTCCAGGCCATGATGTCGAACATGGGTGTACGCTCGCCCATCAGGTACTCGCGCACGTGCCGCGACCAGATGAGGTCGATGGAGCGCAGGAGCTGGAAGGCACCCGACATCTGGTCGGCGGAGAGATAGCCCCTGTTCCACATCATGCTTTCGAGGAAGTGCATTTGGCTGTGGTCGATGAACAGCGCCAGCTCACCCGGCTCGGTGAAGTCCGTCTGCGCGGCAAGGAGCGTCATCGAGGCCAGACGACCGTCACCGGCATGGGCCATGGCCGCCGCCGCAATCGACAGGAGCGTGCCGCCGAGGCAGTAGCCGACCGCATGGACCTTCCGGCCGGGGACGATGGCGCCGATCGCGTCGAGCGCCGCCATCACCCCCATGCGCCGGTAGTCGTCCATCGACAGGTCGCGGTCCGAGGCATCGGGATTGCGCCATGAGATGCAGAAGACCGTGTGGCCCTGCCCCACGAGGTAGCGCACCAGCGAATTCTGCGGCGACAGGTCGAGGATGTAGTATTTCATGATCCACGCCGGCACGATCAGCACCGGCTCGGCCAGGACCGTCTCCGTCGCAGGCGCATACTGGATGAGTTCGATCAGGTGGTTTCGGTAGATCACCTTGCCCGGCGTCACCGCCACGTCCCGACCGGGCTGGAACGCCTCCGCTCCCGCCGGTGGCTGCCCGGTCGCCTGGCGGGTGACGTCCTCGAGAAAGTTCGAGAAACCCTCCAGAAAGTTGGCACCGGCGGTCGCGACCGTCTTGTCGAGCACTTCCGGGTTCAGGAGCGGGAAGTTGGACGGCGAGAAAATGTCGAGCAGCTGCCGCACGGCGAAGGAGACGACAGCCTCGTGGTGCGGACTGACGCCGGGCACCTCGTGGGTGACGTTGTGCCACCATTGCTGCTGCAGCAGGAAAGCCTGTGCCCACAGGCTGAAGGGCGGCTTGCGCCACGCCTCGGCGCGGAAGCGGTGGTCGCCCGGCAGCGGCTCGATGCAGGGCGGCGTGTCCGGGTGCAGGGCCGCCGCGGCCACGTGGGCGGCGAAGCGCGCCGCCTTGCGCACTGCCTTGTCGGCAAGCTCCAGCCGCTTGCCCGGCGCGGAAGCGAGGTGCAGGGACCAGTCGAACCAGGCTAGCGCCAGCGAGCTCGGCGAGACGCCGCCGGTCAACGCCGCCGTCAGCGCCTCCCGCATGCGGTCGAGCGCGCGGTAGCCCTCAAGCCCCAGGCTCTCGCCGTGACAGGCGGGCATCGTCGGCTTCGGGGAACGAGGATCGTTCATCTCGCGTTCCTTGCGTGCGGCCCGGCGACCGTCTCGCCAGGCATCTGCGTGCTGCGCCGCAGCATGGCATGCCACGGGGCCGCAGCGTTTGATCTCGGACAAGGCGCCCGGCGCGTGCGGGCGCATCATCCAGCTTCGGACATGCACCGCGTCGATGCAGTGGCCGGAAGCTGCCGCAGCGGTTTCCGGCCCGGCGGTTCCGCCTGCCCCTCCTACAGAAAGCAACCGAAGGAGTGTGCCATGCCCAAGATGAAAGCCGCCATAGCCCGCGTGTTCGGCGAGCCGCTCACCATCGAGGAATGGGAGGTGCCGGCCCCGCGCCCGGACCAGATCCTCGTCAAGATCGCGGCGACGGGCGTCTGCCATACCGACCTGCACGCGGTGAAGGGCGACTGGCCGGTCAAGCCGACCCTGCCGTTCATTCCCGGCCACGAGGGCGTCGGCGTCGTCGCCGCGGTGGGACGGGACGTGAAGCGCGTGAAGGAGGGCGACCGGGTCGGCATCCCGTGGCTGCACACGGCCTGCGGCTACTGCCCGCATTGCCGCACCGGCTGGGAAACCCTGTGCGCCAGCCAGCAGAACACCGGCTATTCCGTCAACGGCAGCTTCGCCGAATATGCGCTCGCGGATCCGAACTACGTCGGACGCCTGCCGGACAATCTCGACTGGGGGCCGGCCGCACCCGTGCTCTGCGCGGGCGTGACGGTCTACAAGGGCCTCAAGGAGACGGAGGTGAGGCCCGGCGAGTGGGTGGCAATCTCCGGCATCGGCGGCCTCGGCCACATGGCCGTGCAATATGCGCGTGCCATGGGCATGCACGTGGCCGCCATCGACGTGCATCCCGACAAGCTGGCNCTTGCCAGGTCGCTCGGCGCCGAGATCGCCATCGATGCGCGCGAGAGCGANCCGGTCGCCGANCTGCAGAAGCGCCTCGGCGGCGTGCATGGTGTCCTCGTCACGGCCGTCTCGCCCGCCGCCTTCGAGCAGGCATTCGGCGTGCTGCGGCCGCATGGCACCATGGCCCTCGTCGGCCTGCCGCCCGGCCGCTTCGCCATGCCGATCTTCGACACCGTGCTGAAGCGCATCACGGTGCGCGGCTCCATCGTCGGCACGCGGCAGGATCTCGAGGAGGCGCTCGCCTTCGCCGGCGACGGTGCCGTAAAGGCCCATTTCTCGTGGGACCGGCTGGACAACATCAACGCCGTGTTCGAGCGGATGGAAAAGGGCGCCATCGACGGGCGGGTTGTCCTCGACCTTGCCTGAGCCCCGCGGGCGGCGACGGCAGCCGCCGCCCCCCCTCTCCCGCCGGCCGGGTCAGCCGGCGTTGAAGATCGCCTTGCGGAANCGGCCCAGCGAGACGGCGAAGTAGACGACGCCGATGGCCGCGAGCGCCAGCATCTGCGACATCACGATGCCGATCCCCGCTCCACGATAGAGAACCGCCTGCGAGAAGGCGACGAAATGCGTCGTGGGGGAAAGCTGCATCACGTACTGCAGCCACTCCGGCATGCTCTCCATTGGCGTGGTCGAGCCCGACAGCAGATTGAGCACGATGAGCACCGGGATGGCGAGCAGCCCGAACTGGGCCATCGACGTCGAGAAGGTGGCGATGAGGATGCCCAGCGCCGCCACGGAGAACTGATAGAGCAGTGCCCCGGCGAGAAAGAGCGGGATCGACCCGGCGATGGGCACGGCCAGCAGCCCCTCCACCACGAAGATGAGGGAGAGGGAGGCCGCAACGACGATGACAAGGCCGTTCGCCAGGATCTTGGCGAGCATGATCTCGACGGGCGTCACCGGCATGACGAGCAGATGCTCGACGGTGCCGTGCTCGCGCTCGCGGATCAGTGCAGCCCCCGTCAGGATGACGGTCAGGATGGTGACGTTGTTGATCACCTGCATCACCGAGGTGAACCAGGCGGAGGTGAGATTGGGGTTGAACATCGCCCGCACAACGACGTTGACCGGCAGGGCGGCGCTGCCTTCCCGCCGCTGGAGAAAGGCGATGATCTCGTTGGTCAGGATGTTCTGTGCGTAGACGGCGCCGTTGCCCGCCTGCGTCATGGCGGTGGCGTCCACGTTCACCTGAAGCTCGGGGTTGCGGCCGGCCAGAAGGTCCGCCTCGAAGCGCGGCGGAATGACGAGTACGAAGACGAAGCGCCCCGCGTCCATGGCGGCGTCGATCTCGTCGGCACCGATCTCGACCGGTGTCTTGAACAGGGGCGGGAGGAAGGCGTCGCGCAGGCGGCGCGACAGGGCGGAGCGGTCCTCGTCGACGACCGCGATGGCCATGTTCTCCGCCTCGGTCTTCGCGCCCGTCGCNACCGAGTAGATGGCGACGGTGAAGGTGTAGAGGATGAGCGCGACGAGGATGGGGTCGGCCCGGATGCTGCGCAGTTCCTTCACGGCGAGACGCAGCGTGTTGGCGATCTTCCCCCCGATGCCGCGCGCCGTGAGGCGGTGCCGTTCCGCTTGTCCGCTCATTGTCACGGCTCCTGCTTGGCGAGCGCGAGCTGCGACGCGACGATGAAGCCGACGGCGAACAGCGCCAGCATGACGAGGTTGAGCCACAGGTCGGCGAAGCCAAGGCTCTTGGTGAAGGTGCCGACGCTCACCGGCTGATACCACGCCGCGGGAAAGGCGAGCCCGAGGATGCGNGCGCTGCCCGACAGCGACGAGACAGGCACCAGAAGGCCCGAGAAGTTGACCGACGGGATGATGGCGATGATGGAGGTGGCGAAAACCGCCGCCACCTGTGTGCGCGTGAAGCACGAGACGAACAGGCCGAAGCCTGTCGTCGCGAAAATATAAAGCAGCGTCGCCAGAAGCAGCGTCGCGAGCGAGCCTTTCACCGGCACGCCGAACAGCAGCAGCGCGAGGCCGAGGAGCGTGAGGAAACTCACCAATGCGATGACAACATAGGGCAGCTGCTTGCCGACGAGGAACTCCAGCTTGGTGACGGGTGTCGCACGGAAGTTGGCGATGGAGCCCGTCTCCTTCTCGCGCACCACGCCCACCGCCGTCATGATGGCCGGGATCAGCACAAGCATCAGCATGATGACGCTGGGCACGATGGCGTAGACGCTCCGGAAGGCCTGGTTGTAGCGGAAGCGTGTCTCGATGTCGGCCGGCACGAGGCTGACGGAGCTGCCCTTCTCCGTGGCCGCGGTTTCGAGATACTGCATCGCGAGCCCCGTCACGTAGCCGCGTGTGGTCTCGGCCCGGAAGGGCATGGCGCCGTCGAGCCACACACCGACCTCCGGCTGCCGGCCGGCCACGAGATCGCGCCCGAAGCCGGCCGGAATCTCGATGGCGAGCTTGAGCTCGCCGCTCTTCAGCCGGTCCACCATCTCGGCGGCGTCGGAGATCGGCTCCCGCTCATCGAAATAGCGCGAGCCCGAGAAGCTCTCGAGGAGCTTCCGGCTCTCCAGCGACTGGTCCTGGTCGAAGGCGGCGAAGGCGAGCTTCTCGACATCGAAGGAGATGCCGTAGCCGAAGGTGATCATGAGGATGATCGGCCCGAGCAGCGCGAAGGCGAGACGGATGGGATCGCGCAGCAGCTCCATCGTCTCGCGCCGGGCGTAGGCCCAGAGGCGGCGCAGGTCGAACGAGCGGGCCGGCTGCGCGGGCTCCGTGGCCGGCGGCAGGGCCGCAGGCGCCGGCGTCGCCTCTCCGGCCGACAGGTCGATACCCGCGGCCTCGGCGAGGCAGGCGACGAAGGCCTCCTCGATGTCGCCGCCGCCGTGACGCTCTGCCAGCTCCTTCGGCGTGCCCACGTCGAGCACCTTGCCCGCGTGCATCAGCGAGATGCGGTCNCAGCGCGCGGCCTCGTTCATGAAATGGGTGGAGATGAAGATCGTTACCCCCTCGTCGCGCGACAGGTCGATGAGGAAGCGCCAGAACGCGTCCCGCGCCACCGGATCGACGCCTGAGGTCGGCTCGTCGAGGATCAGCATTTCCGGCTCGTGGACGACCGCCACCGCAAGCTGCAGGCGCTGGCGGATGCCGAGCGGCAGGCTCTCGGGCCGCTCGTCGGCAACCTCCGCGAGGTCGAAGCGCCGCAGCATTTCCTCCACGCGCGAGGCGACCCTTTCGGCCGGCATGTGGAAGAGGTGGGCGTGCAGCTCGAGGTTCTGCCGCACCGTCAACTCGCCGTAGAGCGAGAAGGACTGCGACATGTAGCCGACGCGCCGGCGCGTCTCGAGGTCGCCCGCATCGAGCGGCTCGCCGAACAGCTTGGCCCAGCCCTCGCTCGCCGGCAGAAGGCCGGTCAGCATCTTCATCGTCGTCGACTTGCCGCAGCCGTTGGAGCCGAGAAAGCCGAAGATCTCCCCGCGCGCGATGCGGAAGCTGACATGGTCGACTGCTGTGAAGTCGCCGAAGCGGCAGGTCAGCCCCTCCGCCTCGATGGCGGGCGGCCCATCGCTCGCCACCCGCGGACGCACGACGACAGGCTGGTGCTGGCGGCGCTTTTCCTCCGGCAGGAGGGCAATGAAGGCCTCTTCGAGCGTGTCCGTCCCGGCTCGTGCGCGCACCTCGGCCGGCGAGCCGGTGGCGATCACCTTGCCGTCGTGCATGGCGGCAAGCCAGTCGAAGCGCTCGGCCTCCTCCATGTAGGCCGTGGCGACGATGACGCTNATGCCGGGCCGGCGCTGCCTGATGCGCTCGATGAGATCCCAGAACTGTCGGCGCGACAGCGGGTCGACGCCCGTCGTCGGCTCGTCGAGGATGATGAGGTCCGGGTCATGGATCAGCGCGCAGCACAGGCTGAGCTTCTGCTTCATGCCGCCCGAGAGCTTGCCCGCGGGCCGGTCCGGGAACGGGTCGAGCCCGGTCGCCGCCAGAAGTTCGGCGATGCGCGCCTGGCGCTCCTCGGCGCCCTGCCCGAAAAGGCGAGCGAAGAAGTCGAGGTTCTCGTAGACCGAGAGCGTGGGATAGAGGTTGCGGCCGAGCCCCTGCGGCATGTAGGCGATACGCGCGCCGCACGCCCTGCGGTGCGCGGCATCGGCCATGTCGCCGCCGAGCACCCGCACCTCCCCTTCCCCGATCCTGCGCACGCCGGCGGCGAGCGCGAGCAGCGTCGACTTGCCGACCCCGTCCGGGCCAATCAGNCCGGCCATGCAGCCGGCCGGGATCGACAGCGTCACGTCGTCGAGTGCCCGNACCTTGCCGTAGCGGTGGGTGACCCCGCGNAGCGTGACGACGGCGTTCGCACCGGCGTCGGCCGGGGCCGCGGGACGGCTGGCGAGTTCCATGGGAGAGCTCCCCGATGGCTCAGTCCGGCAGCCGGATGGCGAGGTCGGTCGGCCAGTCGGCGTCCTTGACGGTGCGGACGAAGCCGATGCCACGCACGCCGGTCTTCACCTGCGGCTCGTATTGCTTGAGNAGATTGGGATCGATGCGGATCTTGACGCGGAACATCAGCTTCTCGCGCTCGTCCGCTGTCTCCACCGCCTTCGGCGTGAANTGCGCCTCAGCTGCGACGAAGGAAACCCGGGCCGGCACCACGTATTGCGGCACGGGATCGAGGATGATGCGNGCCTCGTCGCCGAGGATGACCCGGCCGGCATCGCGNGCGGGCAGGAAGATCGTCATGTAGACATCGGTGAGGTCGAGCAGCGTGACGATGCGCTGGCCGGCGGCCACCACCTCGCCGCTGCGCACGAGCTTGTACTGCACGCGCCCGCGCCGCGGCGCCTTCAGCACCGTGTCGGAGAGCACCGTCTCGAGCCGCGCGACATCCGCCTGCGCCGCCTCGATGGCGGCGATGGCCTGGTCGCGCGCCGCCTGGGCTGCGCGGAGCGCTGCATCGGCTGCCTTCATCTGGCTGCGCCGCTGGTCGAGCCGCTCCTGGGAAAAGTGGCCCTTGGCGAAGAGTTCCTCGGCACGGGCGAGCTCGGCGCGGGCGAGCGTGCGGTCGCTCTCGCGCTGGGCGATCAGCGCCTCAGCCTCCGCCTTGGCCTTGATGGCGCGCTGCACCTGCGCCTCGGCACCGCGCAGCTGCGCCCGGTACTCGGAATCGTCCATGCGGGCGACGACCTGGCCGGCCTCGACCATGCTGCCCTCCTCGACGAGAACCTCGACGAGGCGGCCGGGATACTTGGCCGCGATGTCGACCTGTTCGGCCTCGATGCGGCCGTTGGCCTTGACGATGCCCTCTGGCAGGCTGTTTCGCCGCAGGCGGTTGATCAGCGCCTCGAGCCTGCCCTGCGCCTGCGCGACCCCGGCGCCGAGGGCCGCCTCGCCGGCCGGCAGGACGGGAACCGAAAGAAGGGCGGCAATCAGCGCGAGACGACCGAGACGGGACAAACTCATCCGACTTCTCCTGAAGGCCCGCAGCCGCGCGTGCGCCGCCGCACAGACCGCTATTCCGCCCGAAACGAGCTGATACGGGCGTCAGGCTCGTTCTAGATCGCCGGGCACCGTTGCGGCCTTGATGCAGATCATGACCGGGGGATGCTGGCCGATCAATGTTCTCCCTTGTCGCAAGCCCCGGCCGCCGGCAAGCGGACCGGAATGCCTGCTGTGGCACGCATGGCTGGCGCGTGTGCTCGTGCCGCGGGCGGGCTTGCGGTAGCGGAAGGCGCCGCCTACGGTCGCCCAACCGTTTCGCGGAGGCAGGCAATGAGCAAGACGACCCTTCTGTTCCGGGACGATCCCTATGCCAGGACGGCCGAGGCGACCGTCGTCGGCATCGACGACAACGGCGGCATCGTTCTCGATCGCACCATCTTCTATGCCCAGGGTGGCGGCCAGCCCGGCGACGTCGGCTGGATCACGCTGCCCGACGGCGGGGAGATCGCCATTGCCAATGCCGTCTACGGCCCGGACCGTTCGACGGTCGCCCACATCCCGGCGGCCGCGGGAAGGCTCCCGGCCGTCGGCGACACGGTCGGCCTGCGCCTCGACTGGGCCGTCCGCCATGCGCGCATGCGGGTCCACACCGCGCTGCATTGCTCTCGGTCGTCCTGCCCTTTCCCGTCACGGGCGGCGCCATCGGCAACGGCGAAGGCCGGCTTGACTTCGACATTCCCGACGCCGGCCTCGACAAGGACGAGATCAGCGCCCGGCTCAACGATATGATCACGAAGGACGCGCCGGTGCGGGAGCGCTGGATCACCGACGAGGAGCTTCTCGCCAATCCCGGCCTCGTCAAGACGATGTCGGTCAAGCCGCCGATGGGCACCGGCCGGGTGCGGCTCGTCGAGATCGAGGGACTCGACCTGCAGCCCTGCGGCGGCACGCATGTGCGCAGCACGGGCGAGATCGGCCCGGTCGCTGTCACGGCCATCGAGAAGAAGGGCCGACAGAACCGGCGGGTGCGGATCGCGCTCGTCTGATCTCGCTCCTGCGCGGAAGGCCATGCCATGACCGAAACGAAGCTGCCCTCGCCCCACCTCGTGTCCACCGCCTGGCTCGCCGAAAATCTCGGGGCGCCGGACATCGCCATCGTCGATGCCTCCTGGTATCTGCCGACGGAGAATCGCGACGGCGCCGCGGAATATCGCGCCGCGCACATACCGGGCGCGGTCCACTTCGACATTGATGTCATCCGCGACGAGACCACGGACCTGCCGCACATGATGCCGAGCGCGGAGCGCTTCGCCGAAGCCGTCGGCGCGCTCGGCATCGGCGACGGCATGCGCATCGTGGTCTATGACGGCGCCGGCCTCTTCTCCGCGGCGCGGGTGTGGTGGATGTTCCGTGCCTTCGGCGCGCAGGACGTCAGGATCCTGGACGGCGGCTTCCCGAAATGGTTTGCGGAGCGCCGGCCCGTCGAATCCGGAACGGTCTCGCCGCCACGGCGCACCTTCACGGCGCGGACGCCGCAGGGGGTCGCAGATGTGGAGCAGGTGCGCGCCGCCCTCGCCGGACGGACGGCGCAGATCGTCGACGCACGTTCGCCGGAGCGATTCCGCGGCGAGGCGCCGGAGCCGCGCCCCGGCGTGCGCCCCGGCCGCATGCCCGGCAGTTTCAACGTGCCCTATGGACGCGTCGTCGAGCAGGGGCGGCTCAGGGCGCCGGACGACATCCGGGCCGCTTTCGAGGCCGCAGGCGTCGACCTCGACCGGCCTGTCATCACCTCCTGCGGGTCGGGCGTCACGGCAGCGGTGCTGTGGCTCGCGCTTGATGCCGTAGGCAGGCCGCCCGCCGCGCTCTACGACGGCTCGTGGGCGGAATGGGGCAGCCGGGCCGATTGCCCCGTCGTGACCGAGCCGCTCGACTGAGCGGCCGGGCGCCGCCGGGACCGCGCCTCATTCGGCGCTGGGCGCGGTCGCCCGGCCCGAAGGCTGGAGCTGCCCGCCCTCGCCGGTGGCGATGTAGTGCTTCAGCTCGTCGAGCGAGGCGAACCTGAAGACGCCGCGGCCGGTCTCGGCCTCGATGGAACCGTCCGAATACATCACATAGAGNTTGCCGCCGGCGCTGTAGGTGCCGACGACGGTGGGCGCCGCTGCGNCAGCCTCGTCCTGTGCCTGGGAGGGCACGGGCTCCTCGGCCGCAGCGGGCTGCTCCTGCACCTCCTGCGCCGCATCCGTGCGCTCGTCGATGCCGGCCTCTTCCGGCGCCTCCGCTGCCCGGGCTGGTGCCTCCTCGACACTCGCCGCGTTGTCGGCCGGCGCGGGGGCAACGTCACGGTCCCGCGGCGGCCAGAAGGGCGCGGGCGCCTCTGGCCGTTTCGTCTTGTCCTTATCCTCCGAGCGGCGCAGCCAGGCCGGCAGTTGTGGCAGCTCCGGGGCCGGCGCGGCGACAGAAGCGGACTCCGCCTCCGGGGTGGTCTCCTCCAGCTCCCCGGATTGCTCGGGCGCGGTGCCGACCGCCGGCAGGCGCGGTTCCTCCTTCGCCTCGGCGCTCTCCCTGTCGGCCTCCCGTGCCTCGTCCTTCGTCTTGCTCTCGGTGCTGAAGANGTCCCGCGAGAAGTCGAAGCGAGCGAACGGATCGTCCAGCCTGGCGGCGCGTGCAGGCTTGGCCGGCTCCTCTTCCGCCGTCTCCGGCCCGGCGGAGATGACGGGCTCCTCCCGCTCGCCCTCGCGGCCGGACACATCCNCGAATCGGCGTGAGGGGAAGGGCCGCAGCGCCTCGAAGCCCGGCTCCTCGGCCGTTTCCTCCTCCCTCTCGTCGCTGCGGCCGGTCGAGGCCTCGGACGTCGCNGGGGCGACAGGNACGCCCGGCACCACCACAGGACGGAAGTCCGCTTCGTCGTCGAAGCCCTGGCCTGCCGACTGCGCAGCCTCGCGCGCCGGCAGGAATTCCAGATTCGCCGCGAGACGGCGCAAGTCACGCATGAGAAGTGCAATGGCCGCCAGAACGAAGCCCGCAGCGGCAAAGATACTGCCGGCAATGACCATCGACCATCCGCGCTCGAGCACGATGATGTCGGCCCCGGTCATCACCGCGTAGAAGCCACCGGCAACGAGAACACCTGCAACAACGAGGATTAGGGCAACCATCACACGACAACTTTCGTTTCAGAGTACGCCATACTTCTTGTCTTCACAGTAAAGCCTCGCGCTCATGCTGCCAACTCGTGGCGGCCTGCGCAGCGCGCGCTTGCTCCGTACGCCAACCGTGCCTAAGTAGTCCGGGTGGGCTCTTCCACGGCTAGCCGCTGCCCGGGAGGCCAGCACGCCCGTCGCGCGCCNGGCAGTTCGCCGACGGACGTGACATGACCTCAGGCGCTGCCACCGGCACGCGTCCCGGATTTCTCGATGCGGAAGCAAAGGAGATAACGATGTCCTTCACCCTCCCCGATCTTCCCTACGCCTATGACGCCCTCCAGCCCTACATGTCCAGGGAGACGCTGGAGTATCATCACGACAAGCACCACAAGGCCTATGTCGACAACGGCAACAAGCTCCTGGAGGGCACGGACCTCGCCGGCAAGTCGCTGGAGGAGATTGTCGTCGGCTCCTTCGGCAAGAATCAGGGCCTCTTCAACAACGCCGGCCAGCACTACAACCACATCCACTTCTGGAAGTGGATGAAGCCCAACGGCGGCGGCGCCATCCCCGGCAACCTCGAGAAGAAGATCATCGAGGATCTCGGCTCCATCGAGAAGATGAAGGAAGATTTCGCCCAGGCGGGTGCCACGCAGTTCGGCTCCGGCTGGTGCTGGCTCGCCGTGAAGGACGGCAAGATCGTTGTCATGAAGACGCCCAACGGCGAAAACCCGCTGGTGCATGGCGCCAAGCCGATTCTCGGCTGCGACGTGTGGGAGCATTCCTATTACATCGATTACCGCAACCGTCGCCCCGACTATCTCAAGGCGTTCATCGAGAACCTGGTGAACTGGGAATACGTGGCGGAGATGTACGAGGCCGCCATCCGCTGAGGGGTGCGCGGGACGCGTCGCGAACGGGGCCTGCGGGCCCCGTTTTGCGTGGGCGGCCCGCCGACGCCGGCGACGGCGGGAGAGAGTGGATTTTTCCCGCTTTTCTGCCACGATCGAAACCGGTAAGAGCAGCCTTGGCCGCACCGCTCAAGCCGGTGCACGGGGCCGCAAGGCGCCCCGTCCTGACGTTTCTATCCGGAATTCAGCTGATGTCGTTCGGCCTCCTCGGGGAACATGTCGGCACCATGCGCACCGGGCCGCGGCGGCGCTGATGCTGAAGAAACTCCTGTCCGTCGGCGGCTTCACGCTGCTTTCGCGTCTCACCGGCTTTGTGCGGGACATCGTCTTCGCCGCTGTGATGGGCGCCGGCCTNGTCGCCGATGCCTTCTTCGTCGCGCTGAGGCTGCCCAACCATTTCCGTGCCATCTTCGGCGAAGGGGCGTTCAACGCCGCCTTCATCCCCACCTATGCGCGCATCCTGACCACCGGCGGGGCAGAAGCTGCCCGCGGCTTCGCCGACCGGGTCTTCTCGCTGCTGACGCTCGTTCAGCTCGCGCTGCTCGTCGCGGCGCTTGCCTTCATGCCGCAGTTCATCGACCTGATGGCGCCCGGCTTCCGCGACGAGCCGGCGAAGTTCGAGCTGACGGTGACGCTGACGCGCATCACCTTTCCCTATCTTCTCTTCATCACGCTGGTGACGCTCGTCTCGGGCGTCCTCAACGCGGCAGACCGCTTTGCCGCTGCGGCGGGGGCGCCTGTCCTCCTCAACCTGTCCCTCATCGCCGCG
>JGI25331J36430_1000726_pt1 | contig 19821 bp, 17 predicted proteins | sample HigsolmetaAR206D_FD_36430 | JGI IMG/M metagenome (IMG submission 36430) | reverse complement strand
CAGCTGTACCGGCGGGTGGACTGGAAGTGGCTGCAGGTGCGCCCGCCACTGATCTCGATGGGCTGGTTCCCGGAGAGCGGGTTCATCCAGCACGACTGGATGGGCTACAACGAGGCCATGCTGCTGTACATCCTGGCCCTGGGCTCGCCGACCCACCCGGTGGAGCCGGAGGCCTGGACGGTTTGGGCGCGTACCTACAACAACGACTGGGGCGTGTATTACGGCCAGGAGTACCTGAGCTTCGGCCCGCTGTTCGGTCACCAGTACAGCCACGTCTGGATCGACTTCCGCGACATCCAGGACCAGTACATGCGCGAGCGCGGCATCGACTACTTCCTCAACAGCCGCCGCGCCGCCCTGGCCCAGCGCGAGTACGCCATCGCCAATCCGATGAAGTGGAAGGACTACGGCGAGAACGTCTGGGGTCTGACCGCCAGCGACGGCCCGCAGAACACACGCCAGATCTACCGCGGCGAGGAGCGCGAGTTCCGCCACTATTCCTCGCGCGGGGCCGGCCTGCGCGAGAACTTCGACGACGGCACCATTGCGCCGACCGCGGCGATCTCCTCGATCGTGTTCGCGCCGGAGGTGGTCATCCCCGCCACCGAGGAGATGCACCGCCGCTACGGCGAGTACCTGTACTCCAGCTACGGCTTCCTGGATTCGTTCAACCCCAGCTTCGATTTCGACATCCCGCTCAAGACCGGGCGCCTGGTGCCGGGCAAGGGCTGGGTGGCCAGCGACTACATCGCCATCGACCAGGGGCCGATCCTGGCGATGATCGCCAACTACCGCAACGAGTTCGTCTGGTCGGTGATGAAGAAGAGCCCGTACATCCGCCGCGGGCTGGAGCGGGCCGGCTTCCGCGGCGGCTGGCTGTCGCCGGAGGACGAGGCGGAGGACGTGCCGGTGAACCCGAACGCCGCGCTGGCGCGCGAGCTGGGCATGGCCGAGTCGCGCGCCGCCGCGGCCGAGGCCCAGCTCAAGGAACAGCAGCGCCAGGAGCGGCAGCCCGGCTCCGAACGCGCGCAACCGCCGCCGTGACCGGTTCCATGCGCCTGCCGTCGTTGCCGGTGTGGGCCTGCCGGCTGCTGCTGGCCGGGCTGCTGGCCGGCTGCGCGCGCCAGCCCGCCGACGAGCCGATCCGGTTCTGGGCCATGGGCCGCGAGGCCGAGGTGGTGGCCGAGCTGGTGCCCGAGTTCGAACGCCAGACGGGCCTGCGCGTGGAGATCCAGCAGATCCCCTGGACCGCCGCGCACGAGAAGCTGCTGACCGCCTTCGCCGCCGGCGCGCTGCCGGACGTGTGCCAGCTGGGCAACACCTGGATCCCGGAGTTCGCCACGCTCGGCGCGCTGGAGCCGCTGCAGCCGTACGTGGACGCCTCGGCGGTGGTCGAGCCGCAGGACTACTTCCCCGGCATCTGGGACACCGCGGTGGTGGACGGGGAACCGGTGGGCGTGCCCTGGTACGTGGACACACGCCTGCTGTTCTACCGCAAGGACCTGCTGGCCGCGGCCGGGGTGGATCGGCCGCCGCGCACCTGGGCCGAGTGGGAACAGGCCATGGCCGCGGTCAAGCGCCACGTCGGCCCNGGACGCTACGCCATCCTGATGCCGCTCAACGAGTTCGAGCAGCAGCTGTCGCTGGCCCTGCAGCAGGACGACCCGCTGCTGCGCGAGGGCGATACCCGCGGCAACTTCCGGAGCGCNGGCTTCCGCCGCGCCCTGGCCTTCTACGCCAACGTCTTCGAGCAGGGCTGGGCGCCGAAGATGTCCGAGACGCAGATCTCCAACGTCTGGGACGAGTTCTTCAACGGCTTCTACGCCTTCTACCTGTCCGGTCCCTGGAACATCCGCGAGTTCCGCCGCCGGCAGCCGCCGGAACTGGAAGGGCAGTGGGGCACGATGCCGCTGCCCGGCCCGGACGGCCCGGGCGCGGGCATCGCCGGCGGCACCGCGCTGGTGCTGTTCCGCACCTCGCCGCGCAAGGCGCAGGCCTGGAAGCTGGTGGAGTTCCTCTCGCGGCCGGACGTGCAGCAGCGTTTCCACGCCCTGATCGGCAACCTGCCGCCGCGGCGCAGCACCTGGGAACACCCGGCCCTGGCCCAGGACGAGCTGGCGCGCGCCTTCCGCGACCAGCTGGAGCGGGCCAGGCCCACGCCCAAGGTGCTGGAATGGGAGCGCATCGTGCAGGAGATGCGCCTGGTCACCGAGCAGGTGGTGCGGGGCGGCCTGCCGCAGGACGTGGCGGTGCGNGAGCTGGACGCGCGGGTGGACGCGATCCTGGAGAAACGCCGCTGGGTGCGCGCCCACGGCGCGGTGGCGGAGGCGGCGCCATGAACCGCAGCCTGGCCGGATGGATGTTCGCGGGGCCGGCGCTGCTGGTGATCGGCCTGTTCTTCGGCCTGCCGGTGCTCTCGGCCCTGGCCCTGAGCCTGACCGACTTCGACCTGTACGCGCTGGCCGACATGCGCAACCTGCGCTTCGTCGCGCTGGACAACTACCTGGCGCTGCTGCGCACGCCGCTGTTCTGGAAGTCGCTGTGGAACACCAGCTACTTCGTGGTGGTGGGCGTGCCGCTGTCGGTGGCGGTGTCACTGNGCGCGGCGCTGCTGCTCAACGCGCCGGTGGCGCGGCTGAAGGCGCTGTTCCGCACCGCGCTGTTCGCGCCGGTGGTGACCACCCTGGTGGCGGTGGCGGTGATCTGGCGCTACCTGTTCCACACCAGCTACGGCCTGGTGAACTGGGCACTGGGCCACCTGGGCATCGCCCCGGTGGACTGGCTGGGCGACCCGCGCTGGGCCATGCCCACCATCATCCTGTTCGCCGTGTGGAAGAACTTCGGCTACAACATGGTGATATTCCTGGCCGGCCTGCAGGCCATCCCGCAGGACCTGTACGAGGCCGCGCGCATCGACGGCGCCTCGCGGTGGCAGCAGTTCCGGCACATCACCCTGCCGCAGCTTGGGCCGGTGCTGCTGGTGGTGGGCGTGATCACCGTCTCCGGCTACTTCCAGCTGTTCGCCGAGCCCTACGTGATGACCCGCGGCGATCCGCTGCAGAGCACCGTCAGCGTGCTGTACTTCATGTTCGAGGAAGGCTTCAAGTGGTGGAACCTGGGCCGCGCCTCGGCCGTGGCCTTCCTGCTGTTCCTGGTCATCCTGGCGGCCACCACGCTGATGCTGCGCCTGGGCCGGCGCAAGGGGGCGGTATGAGCCNGCAGGTGGGGCAGTCGCGCTGGCACGCGCTGCTGGTCAACCTGGCGCTGCTGGGCCTGGCCACGGTCGCCCTGGCGCCGCTGCTGTGGATGGTGGCCGTGTCGTTCATGCCCGCCGGCGAGGCCAGCCGCTTCCCGCCGCCGCTGCTGCCCTCGGCCGCCACCCTGGACAACTACCGTGCCCTGTTCGCGCGCACCGGCATGGGCCGCAATTTCGCCAACAGCCTGCTGGTGGCCGGCAGCATCACCGTGGGCTCGCTGCTGGTGAACACGCTGGCCGGCTACGCCTTCGCCAAGCTGCGCTTCCGCGGCCGCGACCGGGTGTTCCAGCTGCTGCTGGCGGCGCTGGTGGTGCCGGCGCAGGTGGCGATGCTGCCGCTGTTCCTGATGATGAAGCAGCTGGGGCTGGTCAACAGCTTCGGCGGCGTGGTCCTGCCGGCGCTGGCCGGCGTGTTCGGCATCTTCCTGGTGCGCCAGTACGCCCGCTCGATCCCGGACGAGCTGCTGGAGGCGGCGCGCATCGACGGGGCGGGGGAGTGGCGCATCTTCTTCCGGATCGTGCTGCCCATGCTCAAGCCGGTGCTGGTGACCCTGGCCATCTTCACCTTCATGGCGGCGTGGAACGACTTCATGTGGCCGCTGATCGTGCTCACCGACCAGGCGCACTACACCCTGCCGGTGGCGCTGGCCTCGCTCTCGCGCGAGCACATCATGGACGTGGAGATGATGATGGCCGGTGCGGTGGTCACCGTGCTGCCGGTGCTGCTGCTGTTCCTGCTGCTGCAGCGCTACTACATCCAGGGGCTGCTGCTGGGCAGCGTCAAGGGCTGATGGAGGTGGTGATGGCGAAAGGTGCCTGGCGGGTGCCCGCGCTCGTGGTGCTGGCGGCCGTGGCGCGGCCGGAGGCGGCCGCGCAGGCGCGGCTGCTGGACGGGTTCGAGGACGCCTCGGCCTGGACCGTGGTGGTGTCCGACCAGGTCAGCGGCAGCCTGCGCCAGGCCGACGGCGTGCAGGGCCGGGCGCTGTGCCTGGACTACGACTTCAACGGCGTCTCCGGCCACGTGGGCATCCAGCGCGACCTGCCGCTGGAGTACCCGGGCAACTACCGCTTCACCTTCCATCTGCGCGGCGACTCGCCGGCCAACGACCTGCAGTTCAAGCTGATCGACGCCAGCGGCGACAACGTCTGGTGGGTCAACCGCCCGCGCTACGCCTGGCCCAGGGAGTGGACGGAGGTGCGTTACCGTGCCCGCCACATCGACAAGGCCTGGGGCCCGGATCCCGACCGCGTGCTCCGCCGCAGCGCCAGGATCGAGTTCACGGTCTACAACAACGCCGGCGGGCGCGGCAGCGTGTGCTTCGACCAGCTGCGCTTCGAGCCGCTGCCNCCGGAGCCGGCCACGCCGCCGGCGGCGGTGGCCGCGCAGGCCGGCTCNGGCGACCCGGTCCGCGCCATCGACGGCGATCCGGCCACCGCCTGGGAGGCGGTCGGCGCCCAGCGCCTGGTGCTGGACCTGGGCCAGGTGCGCGAGTTCGGCGGCCTGGTGCTGCGCTGGGCCGACGCGCGGCGGCGGGTGGCGCGCTACACGGTGGAGCTGGAGGACGGCCAGGGACGGTGGCGGCCCGTCCACCAGGTGACGCGCGGGCGCGGCGGGACGGACTGGATCGCCCTGCCGGAGGCCGAGGCGCGACGCATCGCCCTGGCCTTCGAAGGGGAGGGCCGCTTCGCCCTGGCCGAGGCCCGGGTGCAGCCGCTGGCCTTCTCCGCACATCCCAACGACATGCTCAGGGCGGTGGCGGCGGAACTGCCGCGCGGCTGGCTGCCGCGCGGCTTCAGCGGCGAGCAGCCGTACTGGACCATCGTCGGCCTGGACGGCGGCCTGGAGCAGGGCCTGGTGGGCGAGGACGGCGCGGTGGAGGTGGCGCGCGGGGGCTTCAGCATCGAGCCGTTCGTGCTGCTGGACGGGCGCGTGTACGCCTGGGCCGACGTGCAACCGCGGCAGGCGCTGCCCGAGGGCGGCCTGCCCATGCCGCGGGTGGAGTGGACGGCGAAGGCGGGCGGCCCGGAAGTGCCGCTGCAGGTGCAGGTGTTCGCCCACGGCAGCCCGGAGGACGCGCGGCTGGTGGCGCGCTACCGCCTGTCCAACCCGGGGGCGCACCCACGCGAGTATACCCTGGCGCTGGCGGTGCGGCCGCTGCAGGTCAACCCGCCCAGCCAGTTCCTCAACACCGTGGGCGGTGTCAGTCCCATCCACCGCCTGCGCATGGACGGAACCACCGTGGAGGTGGANGGGCGGCCGCGCGTGTTCGCCACGCAGGNGCCGGACGCGGCCTTCGCCACCCCGTTCGAGTCCGGGCTGGAGGTGCAGCGGCTGGCCGCGGGCGACATCCCGGCGGACACCGCGGCCGAGGATCCGGCGGGACTGGCCTCGGGCATGCTGCTGTACCGCTGGCGCCTGGCCCCGGGCGAGAGCCGCGAGGTGGCGCTGGTGGCGCCGCTGTCCGGACAGGCGCGGCTGCCGGCCGGCTTCGATGCCGCAAGGGCGCAGGCCGAGGTCGAGGCCATGTGGCGGCAGCGCCTGGGCCAGGTGGCGCTGCGCCTGCCGCCGCAAGGGCGGGAGCTGGCCGACACCGTGCGCACCGCGCTGGCACACATGCTCATCTCGCGCGTCGGCCCGCGCCTGCAGCCGGGCACGCGCTCGTACTCGCGCAGCTGGATCCGCGACGGGGCGATGATCGCCGAGGGACTGCTGCGCCTGGGCCGCCCGGAGGTGGTGCGCCAGTACCTGGAGTGGTACGCGCCGTACCAGTTCGCCAACGGCAAGGTGCCGTGCTGCGTGGACGCGCGCGGCAGCGACCCGGTGCCGGAGAACGACAGCCATGGCCAACTGATCTTCGCCATCGCCGAGTACTGGCGCTACACCGGCGACCGCGCCTTCCTGGAGCGGATGTGGCCGCACGTGGAGGGGGCGTTCGCCTACATGGAACGGCTGGCCGCCAGCGAGCGCACCGCGGCCAACCGCCGCCGCAACCCGGCCTTCTTCGGGATGATGCCGGCCTCGATCAGCCACGAGGGCTATTCGGCCAAGCCGATGCACTCGTACTGGGACAACTTCTGGGCGCTGCGCGGCTACAAGGACGCGGTGGAGATCGCCAGGGCGCTGGGCCGCGAGGCCGAGGCGCGGCGCATGGCCGCCGCGCGCGACCGCTTCCGCGCCGACCTGGCCGCCTCGCTGCAGGCCGCGGTGCGCCGGCACGGTATCGACTACCTGCCCGGCGCGGCCGAGCTGGGCGATTTCGACCCGACCTCGACCACCATTGCCCTGGCCCCCGGCGGCGAGCAGGACTGGCTGCCGCGCGACCTGCTGGAGAACACCTTCGAACGCTACTGGCGGCAGTTCGTGGAGCGCCGTGACGGCCTGCGCGAATGGAAGGACTACACGCCCTACGAATGGCGCAACGTGGCCGCCTTCGTGCGCCTGGGCTGGCGCGCGCGCGCCTGGCAGGCGACCGAGTACTTCTTCGCCGACCGCGTGCCACCGGCCTGGAACCAGTGGGCCGAGGTGGTTTCGTCCACCCCGCGCAAGCCGTTCTTCGTCGGCGACCTGCCGCACGCCTGGGTGGCCTCCGACTTCCTGCGCTCGGCCCTGGACATGTTCGCCTACGTGCGCGAGCGCGACGCCAGCCTGGTGCTGGCCGCCGGCGTGCCGGCGGACTGGCTGGACGGGGAGGGCATCGCCGTGGAGGGGCTGCACACGCCCTGGGGGCGCCTGGGCTATGNGCTGCGCCGCGTGGACGGCGCGCTGCACCTGGACGTGGCCGCCGGCGCGGACCTGCCGCCGGGCGGGCTGGTGCTGCCATGGCCGTACGCGGGGGCGCCGGGCGCCACCACCATCGACGGCCGGCCGGCGGCCTGGGAGGACGGGGAGTTGCGCATCACCCGCGCCGGCGCCAGGGTGCGCGTCGCGGCACCGGGGCCGTAGCAACCGCCGGCGCCGCGCGCGAGGGAGGCANCATGGCGCGCGCATCCATCCGCCCGGGACTGCTGCCGCTGCTGGTCGCGCTGGCGCTGCTGCTGGCCGCGCATCTGGCCTGGTGGCTGTCGTTGCGCGCCGGCCACGTCGAGGCCTGCATCCCGTACCTGCACGGCTGCACCTCGATCAGCCGCGCCGCGCGCCACAGCCTGGGCAATGCCCTGTTCCGCCTGCTGGTGCCGCCGTGCGCGCTGCTGCTGGCCGCGCACTGGTGGCTGGCGGCGCGCTGGGTGTCCGCCGCGCCGGAACGCCTGCTGGTGGCGCTGGGCGCACTGGCGGCCTCGGCCCTGGCGGTGTACGCCACCTTCCTCGGCAGCGACGGCGCGGCCTACGCCTTCCTGCGCCGGTACGGCATCACCGTGTTCTTCGGCTGCGGCTTCCTGGCGCAGCTGCGCTTCCTGCAGTGCTGGCGGCAGGCGGGCGCTGCGCGCCGGCCGGCCCTGTGGCGGGCCATGTGCGCGGTGTGCGCGGGCATGCTGCTGCTGGGCGTGGCCAGCGTCGCCGCGGACGCGCTGCTGCGCGACCGCGCCCTGCAGGACCGGGTGGGGAACGCGCTGGAGTGGCAGCTCGGCCTGCTGCTGGTGGCCTGGTATCTGCTGCAGGCGCGGCTGTGGCGCGGGCAGCGCCTGGTGCTGGAGTTCCCGCCGCCGGCGGGCTGAGGCGCACTCAGGCGGCCTGGCGCGCCGCGGCGACGATGCCGGCGGCCTTCGCCGCGGAGGCGCGGACCTTGTCCCACTCGCCGGCCTTGAGCCAGGTCCCGGGCACCATCCACGAACCGCCCACGCAGACCACGTTCGGCTGGGCCAGGAACTCGGGCGCGGTGTCCTCGGTGATGCCGCCGGTGGGGCACAGCTTCAGCCCGGCCAGCGGGCCGGCCAGACCGCGGACCATGGCCAGGCCGCCGGCGGCGTTGGCCGGGAACAGCTTGCACACGCGGAAGCCGCGCGCCATCAGCGCCATGAACTCGGTCGGCGTGGCGCCGCCGGGCACGGCCGGCACCGGTGCCCTGGCCAGCGCCTCGGCCAGTTCCGGCGGCGTGCCGGGCGTGACCAGGAAGTCGGCGCCCAGCTCGATGCACTTCTCCATCTGCTCGACGGTCAGCACCGTGCCCATGCCCACGGCGATGCCGGGCAGTTCCTTCTTCAGCGCCACCAGCGCGTCCAGCGCGGCCGGTGTGCGCAGGGTCAGCTCGATCGCGGTCAGCCCGCCTTCCAGCAGTGCGGCGGACAGCCGTCGCGCCTCGTCCACGCTGTCGGCGGTGACCACCGGCAGGATGCCGGCCTGGTGCAGCAGCTGTTCGGCCTGGGACTGGGTCTGGGCGATGCTCATCGGGTACGGGTTCCGTGCGGGTGGAGCGTGCTGTCCGGGATTCTAGCCGCGCGTGCGGCTCAGGCGTCCTTGGCGTCGTGCGGGGCCAGCACCGCCTCCGCGGCGCCGCCCAGCTCGTATTCGGCGTCGTAGTTCCACGGTGTGCCATCGGGCGCCGGCGGGCCGCAGGAGATGGACAGCGCGCCCTGGTCGGCCGGGCCGACGTTGGCGCGGCTGAAGGCGAACAGGTTGCGGCCCAGGTCGTGGCCGGCCGGGCTGGTGTTGGGCGCGCATCCGCGCGCGTTCCATTCCGCCGCGTCCACCAGCACCTCCAGGGTGCCTGCCTCGGCGTCCAGGCGGATGACGTCCCCGTCGCGGACCTTGCCGATCGGGCCACCGCGGGCGGCCTCGGGGGTGACGTGGATGGCCGCCGGGATCTTGCCCGAGGCGCCGGACAGGCGGCCGTCGGTGACCAGGGCGACCCGGCGGCCCTGGTTCTGCAGCATGCCCAGCAGCGGCGCCAGCGAGTGCAGCTCGGGCATGCCGTTGGCGCGCGGGCCCTGGTAGCGGACCACGGCCACGAAGTCGCGTGGCAGCATGCCGGCGGCGTGCAGCTTGTTGAGCTTCTGCGGGGCGTCCACCACCACCGCCTGGGCCTCGACGCGGCGGTGCTCGGGCTTGACCGCCGAGAGCTTGATCAGGGCGCGGCCGAGGTTGCCGCGCAGCAGGCGCAGGCCGCCCTGGGCCTCGAACGGCGCGGTCACCGGCCGCACCACCGATTCGTCGGCCGAGCTGGCCGCGCCCGGCGCCCAGGCCAGCGCGCCGTCGGCCAGGCGCGGCTCGCGGGTGTACTCGCGCATGCCGCCCGGCACCACCGTGGGCAGTTCGTGCATCAGCCCGGCGTCGAGCAGCTCGCGGAACACGAAGGCGGTGCCGCCGGCGGCCTGGAAGCGGTTCACGTCGGCCTCGCCGTTGGGGTACACGCGGGCCAGCAGCGGCACCACCTGCGAGATCTGGTCCATGTCGTCCCAGGTCAGGACGATGCCGGCCGCGCGCGCCACCGCGATCCAGTGGATGGTGTGGTTGGTGGAGCCGCCGGTGGCCATCAGCGCGACGATGGCGTTGACGATGGCGCGCTCGTCGATCAGCCGGCCGAGCGGGCGGTAGTCGTCGCCCAGTGCGGTCATCTGCAGCACGCGGCGCACCGCCGCCTCGTCCAGCGCCGCGCGCAACGGCGTGCCGGGGTTGACGAACGAGCTGCCGGGCAGCTGCACGCCCATCGCCTCCAACAGCACCTGGTTGGAGTTGGCGGTGCCGTAGAAGGTGCAGGTGCCCGGCGAATGGTAGGACTGCGCCTCCACCTCCAGCAGCTCCTCGCGGCTGGCCTGGCCGGCGGCGTAGCGCTCGCGCACCTCGGCCTTCCTCCTGTTGGGGATGCCCGAGGGCATCGGCCCGGAGGGGATGAACACCGCCGGCAGGTGGCCGAAGGCCAGGGCGCCGATCAGCAGGCCGGGCACGATCTTGTCGCAGATGCCCAGGAACACCGCCGCGTCGAAGGCGTCGTGGCTCAGGCCCACGGCGGCGGCCTGGGCGATGACGTCGCGCGAGAACAGCGACAGCTCCATGCCCGGGCGGCCCTGGGTGACGCCGTCGCACATGGCCGGCACGCCGCCGGCCACCTGCGCGGTGGCGCCCAGGGCGCGGGCCAGGGCGCGGATCCGTTCGGGGTAATGCTCGTACGGCTGGTGCGCCGAGAGCATGTCGTTGTAGGCGGTGATGATGCCGAGGTTGGGCGCCTGGCTGCCGCGCAGGCGGGCCTTGTCGTGCTCGGCGCAGGCGGCGAACACGTGGGCCAGGTTGGCGCAGCTGAGCGGAGCGCGGTTGGGGCCCTCGCGCAGCGCCTGCTCGATGCCGGCCAGGTAGGCGGCACGCGAAGCGGCGCTGCGGCGGCGGATGCGTTCGGTGACGGCTTCGATCTGGGGATGCAGGCTCATGGCGGTCCGGGGAGGGAAGGCGGGATGGCGGCGCGGGCGCCGGACTCAGGCCGGCGGCGGATGCNGGTGGCCCGGTCTTCGGCCCGCGCGCCGTGGCAGCGGCGCGGCCGGGGCGTGCTGGCACGGAGTCGGGACGGCCGCCATCAGGGGCACCAGTGCACGCGCAGCGGCCGGCCCGGCAGGCCCAGGACCACGCGGATGGGCATTTCCCGCACGTCCTCGCCGGCCAGGGCGCGCTGCAGCACCTCGCGCTTGGCCGCGCCGCGCAGCAGCAGCAGGCGGTGGCGGGTGCGGGCCAGGCCGGCGGGGGTGAGGGTGATGCGCAGCGGCCAGTCGCCGGCCACCGGGCAGCCGCTGGCGTCCAGTGCCGCGTAGGGCAGGGGGCTGGCCAGGGCGCGGTCCAGGTCGCGCGAGCCGGGGAACAGGGAGGCGGTNTGGCCGTCGTTGCCCATGCCCAGCACCGCCAGGCAGGCGTCCGGCGCGTGGCCGGCCTCCAGGTTGGCGGCGTGCACCGCCTCCGGCAGGGACAGGCCCTCGCGCACCAGCGGCTCGAAGTGGCCGATCTCGGCGCGCTCGAGCAGGCACTCGCGCACCAGGCGGGTGTTGCTGGCGCTGTCCTGCGGCGACAGCCAGCGCTCGTCCACCAGGCCGACGGTCACCTGCGGCCAGTCCAGCGGCGCCACCGCCAGCTGCGCGTACACCGGCGCCGGCGTGGTGCCGCCGGACAGCAGCATGCGCGCCGCGCCGCGCGCGGCCAGCTCCTCGGCCAGCACCTGTTCCATCTCGGCGGCCACGCCGTGCACCCAGGACTCGGCATCCGGGTGCGCGATCCATTCGATGCGCGGATCGTCGATCATGCGATCACCCCCCGGCGCTGCAGGTCGGCGGCGTAGGCCGCGCCGCCGAGCAGGCCGGCGTGCGGATGCAGCACAGCCAGCGACGGCACCCGCGCCATGGTCGGCGAGAACCGGCCCTTGTACTCGAAGCGCTGGCGGAAGCCGGAATGGCGCAGGAAGTCCAGCATCTTCGGCACCAGGCCGCCGGTGAGGAACACGCCGTCCCAGGCGCCCAGGGTCAGCACCAGGTCACCGGCGATGGCGCCGAACACGGCGCAGAACACGTCCACCGCGCGCATGCCCAGCGGGTCGCCCTGGGCGGCGCGGGCGGTCACGTCGCGCGGCTGCAGCAGGCCCGGGTCCACGCCGGCGATCTCGCACAGGGCGCGGTGGATGTTGACCAGTCCGGGGCCGCAGACCAGCCGCTCGTTGGACACGCGGCCGAACTGCGCCGAGAGGATCTCCAGGATGCGGATCTCCTCCGGCGTACCGGGCGGGAAGCTGACGTGCCCGCCCTCGGTCTCCAGCGGGTAGCAGCGGCCGTCGCGGACCAGCAGCCCGCCCACGCCCAGGCCGGTGCCCGGGCCCAGCACCGCGTAGGTGCGCGGCTGGTCCAGCGGCGCCGGGCTCCAGCCGACCCCGCCCACCGGCACCACGTCCCCGGCGCGCAGCAGGGTGATGGCCATGGCCTGGGCGGCGAAGTCGTTGATCAGCTGCACGTGCTCGAAGCCGAGCATGTCGCGGGTGCGGCTGCGCGAGATCACCCAGGGATGGTTGGTGATGCGGGCCTCGTCCCCGTCCACCCGGCCGGCCACGGCGAANACGCCATGGCGCGCGCGCGCGTCCACCTGCGCCAGGTAGTGCCGTGCCGCGTCGGCCAGCGACGGGAATTGCGCCACCGCGAACTCGTGCACGCTGCCTTCCAGCAGCGGCACCTCGGCCTGCGGATCGGCCAGGCCGAAGCGGGCGTTGGTGCCGCCGATGTCGGCGATCAGGAACGGCGTGGCCATGCTCATGCCCCGTGGCACGGCGCCGGCTGCGAGCGGGCGTCGAAGCGCGCCGGCAGGAAGCAGGACGCGTTCTCCGGGCCCCAGCTGCCGGCCGGGTAGGTCTGCAGCGGCACGCCGCCCTCGCGCCAGGCATTGACTACGCTGTCAATCCAGGCCCAGGCGGCCTCGACCTCGTCGTTGCGGACGAACAGGGCGTGGTTGCCGTGCAGGGCGTCCAGGAACAGGCGCTCGTAGGCGATGCGGCGGTTCTGCCCGGTCTGCGAGGACAGCTCCAGCTCCAGCGGATGCAGCTCCAGGGTGCCCCACTCCGGGCCGGCCAGGCTGCTCATCAGGCCCAGCTCGATGTCCTCCTGCGGCTGCAGGCGGAAGATCAGGCGGTTGGGCACGGCATTGTCGCGGTCCGGGTGCTCGAACAGCCAGTGGGTCACCGGCTTGAGGGTGACGGTCACCACCGTGGAGCGCTCGGCCATGCGCTTGCCGGTGCACAGGTGGAACGGCACCCCCGCCCAGCGCCAGTTGTCGATGTGCGCGGTGACCGCGACGAAGGTTTCGACATCGCTGTCATCCGGCGGCGCATAGGCCGGCACCGGGGCGCCGTTGATGGTGCCCGCGCCGTAGCGGCCGCGCACGCTGTGGCGGCGCGCGTCGGCCGGGCCCAGCGGGCGCAGCGCGCGCAGCACCTTCACCTTCTCGTCGCGGATGCGGTCGGCCTCCAGCGAGGAGGGCGGCTCCATCGCCACCAGGCACAGCAGCTGCAGGATGTGGCTCTGCACCATGTCGCGCAGGGCGCCGGAACGGGCGTAGTAGGCGTTGCGCCCGTCCACGCCCTCGCTCTCGGACACCAGGATGTGCACCGAGTCGATGTAGTTGCGGTTCCACACCGCCTCCAGCAGGGTGTTGCCGAAGCGCAGGGCCAGCAGGTTCTGCACCGCCGCCTTGCCCAGGTAATGGTCGATGCGGAAGATGCGGTCCTCGTCGATCAGCCGGCCGATGGTGGCGTTGATCTCGCGCGCCGAGGCCAGGTCGTGGCCGATGGGCTTCTCCAGCATCAGCCGGGCCGGCGCTTCCAGCGCGCCGCCCAGGGCCAGGCCCTGGCAGGTGCTCACGTACAGCCCCGGCGGGATCGACAGGTAGCTGACGCAGCGGCGCGACACCAGGTCGCGCACCGCCGCGGCCACCGACTCCGGGTCGCGCATGTCCACCGAGCGGTANTCCACCCGCTGCAGGAACGCCTCCACCTGTGCCGGGTCCGGCACCCGTGGGCCCGGCTGGGCGAAGCGCTCGCGCAGGATGCCGCGGAACTTGTCGGTATCGTGCGGGGACAGCGCCAGCGCGCGGATGCGGAAGNCCTCCGGCAGGAGGCCGTCCTCCTGCAGGCGCAGCAGCGACGGGAACAGGTAGCGTTGCGCCAGGTCGCCGGTGGCGCCGAACAGCAGCAGGGTGTCGTGCATCCGGTGGGCTTCCGTGTGTGGCATCGGGCTTCGGTTTCCTCGTGGCGTGCCCGCGCGCGGCGCGGTGCGGGACGTGGATGGGCTTGGCGCCGAAAGCACCCGAATATCACCGCCCATCGCCGGCCTTGTCCAGTGACCGTGGCGGCGGCGCGCGGGCGCATGGCGACGGTTGCCCGTGGAACGTTTCATGGCGCCGCACACGCCGGCGGGCGCGCCGGCGTGACATCATCGGCAGCCGGTGCCGGGCGCGCCCGGCGGCAGACGGAGGAAGGCGATGGCGGAAGTGCAGCTGGAGGACGTGCGCAAGGTGTACGACAACGGCCACGTGGCGGTGCACGGGGCNACGTTCGACATCGCCGACGGCGAGCTGCTGGTGCTGGTCGGGCCGTCCGGCTGCGGCAAGTCCACCCTGCTGCGCATGATCGCCGGGCTGGAGGAGATCAGCGCCGGCACCCTGCGCATCGGCGGCCGCGTGGTCAACGACGTGGCCCCGCGCGACCGNGACATCGCCATGGTCTTCCAGAGCTACGCCCTGTATCCGCACATGACCGTGGCCGAAAACCTGGCCTTCGGCCTGAAGCTGCGCGGCCATCCCCGCGCCGAGATCGAGCGCCGGGTACGGGAGGCGGCGGCGATGCTGGGGCTGGAATCCATGCTGGACAAGCGCCCGCGCGAGCTGTCCGGCGGCCAGCGCCAGCGCGTGGCCCTGGGCCGGGCGCTGGTGCGNGAGCCGGCGGTGTTCCTCCTGGACGAGCCGCTGTCCAACCTGGACGCCAAGCTGCGCCACTCCACCCGCACCGAGATCGCGCGCCTGCACCAGCGCCTGGGCGCGACCATGGTGTACGTGACCCACGACCAGGTGGAGGCCATGACCCTGGGACAGCGCATCGTGGTCCTGGACGGCGGCCGCATCCAGCAGATCGACACGCCGATGGCGCTGTACCAGCGGCCGGCCAACCTGTTCGTGGCCGGCTTCCTCGGCAGTCCGGCGATGAACATGCTCGAGGGCGAGCTGCGCGGCGGCGACGGCGGCCTGGGCCTGGCACTGGAGGGCGGGGCCACGGTGCCGCTGCCCGGCGTGGAGGTGCCCGCGGCCTGGCTGGGCCGGCGGGTGGTGCTGGGGGTGCGGCCGGAACACCTGCAGCCGCATCCACGGGGCGGGCTGCGGGCACGGGTGGAGGTGGTCGAGCCGGTGGGCAGCGAGGCCTACCTGCACCTGGACTTCGCCGGCCGGTCCCTGGTGGCGCGGCTGGCCCCGCAGGACCTGCCTGCGCCGGGCGCGGAGCTGGACCTGCGCGCCGACCCGGCGCACCTGCATTTCTTCGATCCGGACNGCGGCGCCCGGCTGGGGCCCTGAGCGCTCAGGCGCGGGCCAGGCCCTCGACGAAGGGTTCGGGCACGGCTTCGGCGCCGTCCACCTGCAGCGGCGCGCTGGTGTCGCGTTCCAGCGGCAGTACCGCCAGGGCCAGGCGCGGATCGTGGCCGGCGGCGCTGACCACGGTGCCGACCGTGGCGCCGGCCTGCGCCACCTCCGCGCCCGGGACGGTGCCNGCGGGCACCCGCAGCAGGACCAGGCCGCGCTTGGCCTTGCCCAGGAAATGGGTGCGCGCCACGATCTCCTGGCCCGGATAGCAGCCCTTGCGCACGCTGTAGGCGGCCAGCCGCTCCAGCGACAGCTGCTGCGGCGTCCACTGCTCGCGCTGCGCCGCCGGCAGGCGCGGCAGGCCCAGGCGCAGGTCGGCCGCGGCCCAGGCCTCGGCCAGCGCGGCATCGGCATCCGCCGGCCGGCGCGAGAGGTACAGGCTGCGGGGCAGGGCGGGGCCGCCGAAGTCCAGCTCCAGGTCGTCCTCCTCCGTACCATCCAGTACGGGTCCCTGCGCCCGCAGTGGCGCGGCGAGGCGGCCGCTGGCGTGCAGGTCAGGGCGCGGGGTGATGGCGACCTTGCGCCGGAACACGTAGCGGCGCAGCGCCTGGGCCAGCTCCTCGGCCTCCATGTCCGGCAGCAACAGGCGCAGCGCCTGCTCGCCGGTGCGCAGCAGCGCGAACAGCGCGACCACCCGGCCCTTGGCCGTCAGCCACGCGTTCCACTGCCAGCGGCCTGGCGGCAGCGCGGCCACGTCGTTGCAGAACTGCGCGTGGGCGAAGGCCACCGCGTCCGGTCCATCCAGCGCCAGCACCTGGCTTTGCAGGGCCGTGCGCGGGCCTGCGGCGTTGGCATGGGAAGTGGGCTGGTTGTCAGGCACGTTCAGCGGGACTTAAACTTTGCTGCATCGCAAGGAGTCCCATGATAGGCCATCCCTCCAACGTTCCCGAATCCGGACAGGCACCGGAATCCGGAACACAGCCGCCCAAGGATGATGCCGGCAAGGCGCCGCCGAAGGAGATCGGCGGGCGCGAGGGGCCGGAGCCGACGCGTTACGGGGACTGGGAAAAGAACGGCCGCTGCATCGATTTCTGACGCAGCGGCCATCAGCCACGCGGCCGCCACGGCCGCACAGCCGAGACAACGAGCCAGCGAATGAGCACTCGCGAACGCCCCCTGTCACCCCACCTGCAGATCTACCGCTGGCAGGTGCAGATGGTGACCTCGATCCTGCACCGAGCCACCGGCATCGTCCTTGCGCTGGGCGCGCTGGTCATCGCCGCCTGCCTGCTGGCGCTGATGCTGGGCCCCAACGCCTGGAGCTGCGTCACCGCCCACGCCGGCGCCTGGTACGGCAAGCTGTTCCTGCTGGGCTGGACCTGGTGCTTCGCCTACCACCTGTGCAACGGCATCCGCCACATCGTGCAGGACTTCGCCATCGGCTTCAGCATCCCGACCTTCGTGCGCAGCAGCTGGCTGTCGCTGGTCGGCAGCGTGGTGATCACCGCGCTGGTCTGGGGTTTCGTCCTGTCCGGAGGTGTCGCGTGAGCCGTTACCGCACTCCCCTCAAGAACGTCCGCGGCCTCGGCGCCGCCAAGCACGGCACCCAGCACTTCGTCCACCAGCGGCTGACCGCCACCGCCCTGGTGCTGCTGGGCGTGTGGTTCCTCTGCTTCGTGGTCAGCCTGGTCGGTGCCGACTACCTGACCGCCGCCGACGCCGTCTCGCGTCCGTGGAACGCGGTGCTGCTGGTCGGCTTCCTGGTGGCCATGTTCTGGCATGCCCAGCTGGGCCTGCAGGTGGTCCTGGAGGACTACGTCCACAATTCGCTGATCGCGCTGGCGCTCCAGGTCAGCGTGAAGTTCATCGCGGTGCTGGGCGCCATCGTCAGCATCTTCGCAGTGGCCCGCATCGCGCTGGCCGGCTGAGCGCGCCCGCACAAAGGAATACGGAACGATGTCCGCCTACAAGATCACCGAACACAAGTACGACATGGTCGTCGTCGGCGCCGGCGGCGCCGGCCTGCGCGCCACCTTCGGCCTGGCCCAGAAGGGCCTGCAGACGGTGTGCCTGACCAAGGTCTTCCCGACGCGCTCGCACACCGTGGCCGCGCAGGGCGGCATCTCCGCCGCGCTGGGCAACATGGGCGAGGACGACTGGCGCTACCACTTCTACGACACCATCAAGGGCTCGGACTGGCTGGGCGACCAGGACGCCATCGAGTACATGTGCCGCGAGGCCATCCCGGCCATCATCGAGCTGGAGCACTACGGCGTGCCGTTCTCCCGCACCGAGGACGGCAAGATCTACCAGCGTCCGTTCGGCGGCATGACCACCCGCTTCGGCGAGGGCCCGCCGGCGCAGCGCACCTGCGCCGCGGCCGACCGCACGGGCCATGCCATCCTGCACACGCTGTACCAGCAGTCGCTGGCGCACAACGCCCGCTTCATGATCGAGTACTTCGCGCTCGACCTCGTGTTCGACGAGGAGGGCGTGTGCCGCGGCGTGCTGGCCCTGGACATGGCCGAGGGCACCCTGCACCTGTTCCGTGCCCACGGCGTGGTGCTGGCCACCGGCGGCTACGGCCGCGCCTACTTCAGCGCCACCTCCGCCCACACCTGCACCGGCGACGGCGGCGGCCTGGTGATGCGCGCCGGCCTGCCGATGCAGGATATGGAGTTCGTGCAGTTCCATCCGACCGGCATCTACGGCGCCGGCTGCCTGATCACCGAGGGCGTGCGCGGCGAGGGTGGCATCCTGCGCAACTGCAACGGCGAGCGCTTCATGGAGCGCTACGCCCCGCACTACAAGGACCTGGCCAGCCGCGACGTGGTCAGCCGCGCGATGACCCTGGAGATCCGCGAGGGCCGCGGCGTGGGCGAGCACAAGGACCACATCCTGCTCGATCTGACCCACCTGGGTCCGGAGGTCATCCACGAGAAGCTGCCGGGCATCGCCGAGAGCGCCCGCATCTTCGCCGGCGTCGACGTGACCAAGGAGCCGATCCCGGTCATCCCGACCGTGCACTACAACATGGGCGGCATCCCGACCAACTACCACGGCGAGGTGGTGCGCAAGGTCGGCGACGATCCGGACGTGGTCGTGCCGGGCCTGTACGCGGTGGGNGAGGCCGCCTGCGTGTCGGTGCACGGCGCCAACCGCCTGGGCTCCAACTCGCTGCTGGACCTGGTGGTGTTCGGCCGCGCGGTGGCCAACCGCTGCGCCGAGACCATCCGCCCGGGCGCCCCGCACAAGCGCCTGCCGGCCTCGGCCTGCGACAAGGCCCTGGNCCTGCTGGACAGGCTGCGCAACGCCAACGGCGGCACCCCGACCGCGGTCATCCGCGAGCGCATGCAGCGCACCATGCAGGCCGACGCGGCCGTGTTCCGCACCGCCGAGTCGCTGCGCGAGGGCTGCCAGAAGATGGCCGACATCTTCGCCAGCTTCGAGGACGTCCGCGTGTCCGACCGTTCGCTGGTCTGGAACTCGGACCTGATCGAGACCTACGAGCTGTACAACCTGCTGCTCAACGCGGTGGCCACCATCAACTCGGCCGAGCAGCGCACGGAGAGCCGCGGCGCCCACGCCCGCGAGGACTACCCCGAGCGCGACGACCAGAACTGGCTGAAGCACACGCTGGTGACCGTCGACGAGAAGGGCCGCTGCAGCTTCGACTACCGTCCGGTGCACATGTACACCCTGACCAAGGATGTGGATGTGGTGCCGCCCAAGCCGCGCGTGTACTGAGCCAGGGCGAGAGACAGACCAATGGCAGAGTTCGCACTCCCGAAGAATTCCCGCATCACCCCGGGCAAGCACCACCCGGCGCCGGCCGGTGCCAAGCGTGTGCGCACCTTCAAGGTGTACCGCTGGAACCCGGACGACGGCGCCAACCCCCGAACCGACACCTACGAGATCGACCTCGACAAGTGCGGCCCGATGGTTCTGGACGCGCTGCTGAAGATCAAGAACGAGATCGACTCGACCCTGACCTTCCGCCGCTCCTGCCGCGAGGGCATCTGCGGTTCGTGCGCGATGAACATCGACGGCACCAACACGCTGGCCTGCACCAAGGCCATCGCCGACTGCCGCAAGGACGTCATCGCGATCTATCCGCTGCCGCACATGCCGGTGGTGAAGGATCTGGTCCCGGACCTGACCCACTTCTACGCGCAGTACGCCTCGATCAAGCCCTGGATCCGCACCCAGACCCCGCCGCCGCCGGACCGCGAGCGGCTGCAGTCGCCGGAGGACCGCAAGAAGCTCGACGGCCTGTACGAGTGCATCCTGTGCGCCTGCTGCTCGACCAGCTGCCCGAGCTACTGGTGGAACGGCGAGCGCTACCTGGGCCCGGCGATCCTGCTGCAGGCCTACCGCTGGATCGTGGACTCGCGCGACGAGGACACCGGTGCGCGCCTGGACGACCTGGAGGACCCGTTCAAGCTGTACCGCTGCCACACCATCATGAACTGCGCCCGGACCTGCCCGAAGGGCCTGAATCCGGCGCTGGCCATCGCCGAGATCAAGAAGCTGATGATGGCCCGCCGCGCGTGAGCGGCCGGCCCGCCGGAAACGCGCAAGGCCCGGGGAAACCCGGGCCTTTTCCTTT
>JGI25331J36430_1000724_pt1 | contig 19838 bp, 15 predicted proteins | sample HigsolmetaAR206D_FD_36430 | JGI IMG/M metagenome (IMG submission 36430) | reverse complement strand
CATCGCCCGCCCGCGTCTCGCAATCGCCGGGCTCAACCCTCATGCCGGGGAAAAGGGCGCGCTGGGCTCGGAAGACGAGGCCATCATCGCCCCGGCCATCGCCACCCTGCGCGCCGAAGGCTTGGAGGCTGGCGGCCCCTACCCCGCCGACACCATGTTCCACGCCCGGGCGCGGCGCGGTTACGATGCGGCGCTGTGCATGTATCACGATCAGGCCCTCATCCCCATCAAGGCTCTGGCCTTCGACGAGGCGGTGAACGTGACGCTCGGCCTTCCCTTCATCCGCACCTCGCCGGACCACGGCACAGCCTTCGACATCGCGGGCAAGGGCGTGGCCCGAGAGGACAGCCTGTGCGCCGCGCTGCGGCTCGCGGGCCGGCTGGCGGCGGCCAGCCGATGAGCGCCATCGACGACCTGCCACCGCTGCGCGAGGTGGTGCAGCGCCACGGGCTGATGCCCAAGAAGTCGCTGGGCCAGAACTTCCTCTTCGACCTCAACCTGACCATGCGCATCGCGCGCGCCTCGGGCCCGCTCGAAGGCGTCAGCGTGGTCGAGGTCGGGCCGGGGCCCGGAGGGCTCACCCGCGCCCTCCTCGCCGGTGGCGCGCGGCACGTGCTCGCCATCGAGCGCGACGAGCGCTGCCTGCCGGCGCTTGCCGAGATCGCCGAGCGTTATCCCGGCCGCCTCACGGTGATCAACGCCGATGCGCTCACCCTCGACCCCACGGCCCATCTGCCGCCAGGGCCGGCGCGCGTGGTGGCCAACCTGCCCTACAACGTCGGTACCGCTCTCCTCGTCGGCTGGCTCACCACCGAGCCGTGGCCGCCGTGGTGGCAATCCCTGACGCTGATGTTCCAGCGGGAGGTCGCCGAGCGCATCGTGGCCGACGAGCGGCGCCCGAAGGACTATGGCCGGCTGGGCGTGTTGGCCGGCTGGCGGACGCGGGCCTCCATCGCCTTCGACGTCTCCCCCTCCGCCTTCGTGCCGCCGCCGAAGGTGGTCTCTTCAGTGGTACACATCGTGCCGCGGGCGGAGCCCGAACCCTGCCGCCTCGGCGCGCTCGAGGCGGTCACCCAGGCGGCCTTCGGGCAGCGGCGCAAGATGCTGCGTCAGAGCCTGAAGGGGCTCGCCGGCGGCGACGCGACCCGGCTCATCGAGGATGCCGGCCTCGCACCGACGGCGCGTGCGGAGGATATTCCCGTCGCCGGCTACCTCGCCCTGGCAAGGGTACTCGATCGGTACCTACACCTTTGAGCCTTTGGCCCGCTCTCCGGGGCCATGGTAAAAATCCCTAAAATTCTTCCGAATTCAGCGGGAAGCGGGGCATGAGGGGAGCTGCCGAGGCCATCTTGCGTTGCAACGGGCCCGTCCTTTACGGCCCGCGCCGCCCGTGCGCAGCAGTCCGTGTCATCCCATGACGACGATCGCCACGCCCCTCAGCGCGAGCCGGAGCGAGCGGGCACCCGCCGCCGGCCGCACGGAGAGGGCACAGCTCCTCGCCGTCCAGGTCCTGCGCGCCTTTGCGGCCCTAGCCGTCGTGGTCTTCCACGCCGAGTATGACGCCGAGGTTATCGCGGCGCGCGCCGGGCTGGTGCTCGAGCACAGCGAGCTGCTGCCCTGGATGGCGGGGGTCGATGTCTTCTTCGTCATCTCCGGCTTCATCATGGTCTACACGAGCGAGGAGCTCTTCGGCGTCTCCGGCGCGGCGGGCTTCTTCCTGACGCGGCGCCTGATCCGCATCGTGCCGCTCTACTGGACGGCGACACTNCTCTTCCTCGTCAGCCTNGTGCTGCTGCCGAGCGCACTCAACAAGGCAGCGCCGAACCTCTGGCAGATCGTGGCCTCCTTCCTGTTCATCCCCGTGGAACGAAGCGACGGCCTCATCCGGCCGGTCTTCTCGCTCGGCTGGACGCTGAACTACGAGATGTTCTTTTACGGGCTGTTCGCCGCGGCGCTGTTGCTGCGCCGCGCGGCAGCGGTGGCCACGGTGACCGCCGCCCTTGTCCTTCTCGTTGTCGTGGGCGAGACCCTGCACAGGTTGGGCATACAGCCGCCCACCATCCTCGAATTCTGGAGCGACCCCATCGTGCTCGAATTCGCCTTCGGCATGGGCCTCGCGCTCCTGCGTGCCGACGGCATCAGGCTCACCCTGCCGGCACGCGCCGCGTTCGCCGCTGGCGGCGTGCTGTTGCTGCACCTCGACCTCGCGCGGCCGGATGGGTGGCTCGTCCTGCCTCCGCTCGTCGCCTACGGCGTCCCGGCAGCGCTCCTCGTCGCGGCGGCGGCGCTCGGGCATCAGGCGCAGAACGGGCCGCGGACCGAGCGCCTCATGGCAGCGCTCGGGGATGCGTCATACGCGCTCTATCTGGTGCATCCCTTCGTGCTCAGGCCACTCCGCCTGGCCGTGGTCGCCGCCGGCTTTGCCGGCATCGGCGCGGCCTGGGGCTACGTGGCGCTGGCGCTCGTCGCCTCGGTTGCGGTCGCGCTCGTTGTGCACCGACGCTTCGAGAGGCCGCTGATGCGGGTCCTGCGCCGGTGGACCGGACGGGCCGCCGCGATGCGGATCAGCGCGGCGCCCGGCCCTTCTCCTCACTGAGCAGCTCGTTGACGAAGGCCTCCAGCCCCACGCGGCGCTCGCGCTTCAGGCGCTCGGCGGTGAGGATGGCGACGAGCTCGTTGAAGGCGCGCCCGAGATCGTCGTTGACGAGCACGTAGTCGTAGAGCGACCAGCGCGCGATCTCGTCGCGCGCGTTCTGCAGCCGCTGCGCGATGACGTCCTCGGCATCCTCGGCGCGCCGCTCCAGCCGCGCCTTCAGCTCCGCCATGGAGGGCGGCAGGATGAAGCAGGTGACGACGTCGGAGCGCATCTTCTCCACGATCTGCTGTGTGCCCTGCCAGTCGATGTCGAAGACCATGTCGTGGCCGGCGGCGAGGGCCTCCTCCACGGGCCGGCGCGGCGTGCCGTAGAAGTTGCCGTGCACCTCGGCCCATTCGAGCAGGTCGCCCCGGTCGCGCATGAAGAAGAACTGGTCCTTCTCGATGAAATGGTAGTGCACGCCGTCGATCTCCGACGGGCGGCGCTGGCGCGTGGTGACCGAGATGGACAGGCGCAGCCCGAGCTCCGCCTTCTCGATCATGTTGCGCGTGAGCGTCGTCTTGCCGGCACCGGAAGGCGAGGACAGGATGAGGACGAGCCCGCGACGCTCGATCGCGGGGCCGGAGGAAAGCTTGTTCATTCGACGTTCTGGACCTGCTCGCGGAACTGCTCCACCACCGTCTTGAGGTCAAGACCGATGGCCGTCAAGGAGGCATCGCCCGCCTTGGCGCACAACGTGTTCGCCTCCCGCGACAGCTCCTGGGCGAGGAAGTCGAGCCGCCGGCCGATGACGCCGCCCTCGGCCAGCAGTGCGCGCACGCTCTCCACGTGGCTCTTGATACGGTCCAGCTCCTCCCGGATGTCGGCCTTGGCCGCGATGAGCACCGCCTCCTGGTACAGCCGCGTCTCGTCGAGGCGCCGGTCGCTGTCGAGAAGGGCAGCCACCTGCGCGGCGAGACGGGCCTTGATCGCCTCCGGCTGGCGGGCCGGGCAGGCTTCTGCGGCGGCCGCAAGCTCGGCGATGCGGTCGATCTGGGCGGAGAGAACGGCTGCGAGCGCCTCACCCTCGGCGGTTCTCGCGGCGACGAGAGCCGCAAGCGCCCGCGACAGGCCGGCTTCGACATCCGCCGCAAGACGCGCCAGCAGCGCCTCGTCGTCGGCATCGTCGATGATCTCCACGACGCCGCGCACGGAGAGCAGCCCGTCGAGCGTCGCCGACGCGATGCCGGCAGGCAGGGTGATCCCCCTGAGCGAATCGATAAGCCCGTTGAGCAGCGCCGTATTGATGCGGGCGACNGGCGTCTGCTCCGCCCGCGCGAGCGAGAGACTGGCATGGCAGGTGCCGCGTCCGAGCGCCTTGCCGATGAGCTGCCGCGCCATCTCGCCCAGCGCCTCGTGGCCGGGGGGCAGCCGCAGGCGCAGGTCGAGCCCGCGGCCGTTGACGGTCTTGATCTCCCAGGCCCAGCGATAAGGCCCCGTATCGCCCGCCTCGCGGGCGAAGCCGGTCATACTGCGAAGGGTCATGATGCCTCGTGAAATGCACATCGGGCCGCCCTGCAGCCCGCCGATGCCTGTCCTGCGGCCAGCTGCCGGGAGCAGAAACACACCGCCGCGCGGCTTATTCGATGAGCTTGCTCGCGTCCGGCACCACCTTGGGCGACGTGAGGTCGAAGGTCTTGTTCCGCAGCGGATCCTTGGGCGTGCCTTCCGAAGCGTCGTAGATCTTCGGTCCGCGCGTGCCGGCGGCGCCCTGCTTCTGCGGATCTCCCGCGGGCGGCGCGCCGCCCTCGTCGGGCTCGACCCGGTCCACGTCGGGTGCGGCGCCGGGGGACGGGCGCCCGGCCTCGATCTTGCGCCAGCGCTGCACATTGCGGTTGTGCTCGTCGAGCGTCTCGGCGAAGGCATGGCCGCCGCTGCCGTCAGCGACGAAATAGAGGTCGTTCGTCTTGCTCGGCCGAGCGGCCGCCTGCAGCGCATCGCGGCCCGGGTTGGCGATCGGGCCCGGCGGCAGGCCGGGGATGACGTAGGTGTTGTAGGGCGTCGGCTGGTTGATCTCGCTGCGCTTGATGCCACGGCCGAGCGTGCCCTTGCCGCCCACGAGACCGTAGACGATCGTGGGGTCGGACTGCAGCTTCATGCCCTTGCGCAGGCGGTTGACGAACACTGCCGCAACCCGCGGCCGCTCGGCCGCAACGCCCGTCTCCTTCTCCACGATGGAGGCGAGGATGACCAGCTCCTCCGGGCTCTTGAGGGGCAGGTCGGGATCGCGGTTGGCCCAGATCTCCTGCACGACGCGCTTCTGGTCCGCCTTCATGCGGTCAATCAGAACCTGGCGCGGCGTGCCGCGAGCGACCTTGTAGGTCTCGGGCAGCAGTGTGCCCTCGGCCGGCACCTCGTTGATCTGGCCNGTGAGCAAGTCGTTNTCCATCAAGCGGGCGACGATCTGCTCGCTCGTCAGGCCTTCCGGCAGGGTGATGGGATGCAGGAGCGTGCGGCCCGAAGCGATGGTGTCCATCACTTCGCGCAGGCTGGCTTGGCGCTTGAAGAGATATTCGCCCGCCTTGAGCTCGTCGTTCTTCCCCGTGAGGTAGAGGCCGAGCACGAAGAGCAGCGGATACTCGATCACGCCTTCCCGTCGCAATGTCTCGGCGACGGTCTGCCCGCCGCCGCGCACGACCACCGCCTTGTCCTCCGCAAGCGGGCCCGGCGCATCGAGCTGCCGCTGCCCGAGATAGACAGCGGCGCCGAAGGCGAGCACGGCGATCATGATGAAGGTGAAGAAGGCGCTGAGCGCGGACAGCAGCCCGCCGCGGCGACGGCGGGAGACACGCGGCGGTGGAGGTGGTGCTACCATTGGCTTGATCGCCTCGCTCGGACTGCGTGGGGCGACGCGCGGCGCCGGGTCCACATTACGCGCCGGATCCTGCACCGACGATGCGTGCTCGTTCTCGCCCATCGGAATCAGGCTGACCCTCCCGCGAAGAACGTGCCTTCGCCCCAACACTAGGATCGATTATGGCGAAAGCACGCCGCCGGACACAACTCAGGCGTCGACCTTGCGAAAAGCAAGTGACGCGTTCGTGCCACCAAAACCGAACGAGTTCGACAGAACGACGTTGATCTCGCGCTGCCGCGCCTTGTGCGGGACGAGATCGATCGCTGTTTCCACCGACGGGTTGTCGAGATTGAGAGTAGGCGGCGCCACCTGGTCACGGATGGCGAGAATGGAGAAGATGGCCTCCACGGCGCCCGCCGCACCCAGCAGATGGCCGATGGCCGACTTGGTCGACGACATGCTGATCTTGCCCGCGGCATCGCCGACGAGCCGCTCCACGGCACGCAGCTCAATCTCGTCGGCCATGGTCGAGGTGCCATGGGCGTTGATGTAGTCGACGTCCGCGGGGGTGATCCCTGCCCGCTTGAGAGCCGCCTTCATGCAGCGGTAGGCGCCATCGCCGTCCTCCGACGGGGCGGTGATATGAAAGGCGTCGCCCGACATGCCGTAGCCGATGACCTCGGCATAGATGCGGGCGCCGCGCGCCTTGGCGTGCTCGTATTCCTCCAGCACGACGATGCCCGCACCCTCGCCCATGACGAAGCCGTCACGGTCGCGGTCATAGGGGCGCGATCCGCGCTTCGGATCGTCGTTGAAGGTCGTGCACAGGGCCCGGCAGGCAGCAAAGCCCGCGAGTGACAGGCGGTTGATGGGCGATTCGGTACCACCGGCGACCATGACGTCGGCATCGCCCAGGGCGATCAGCCGGGCCGCGTCACCGATGGCGTGGGCGCCGGTCGAGCACGCGGTGACGACCGCATGGTTCGGGCCCTTGAGCCCGTGCTCGATCGACACATAGCCCGAGGCCAGATTGATGAGGCGCCCGGGAATGAAGAAGGGAGAAATGCGGCGGGGCCCGCGCTCGTTCAGCAGCAGCGACGCATCGTGGATGCCGCCGATGCCGCCGATGCCAGAGCCGATCAGGACGCCGCTGGCGATCTGATCCTCATAGGAGGTCGGATGCCAGCCGGCGTCGTCGAGGGCCTGCCTCGCGGCAGCCATCGCATAGATGATGAAGGGGTCGACCTTGCGCTGCTCCTTCGGCTCCATCCAGGCGTCGGCGTCGAAGGCGCCCTCGCCCTCGAGTGGAATGGAGCAGGCAATCTGGCAGGGCAGATCCGACACATCAAATGCTTCGACGCGCGAAGCACCGCTTTCGCCAGCCAGCAGCCGGCGCCAGGTTACGTCCACACCGCATCCGAGCGGCGAAACCATCCCGAGGCCGGTGACGACGACACGTCTCATGCAATCACTCTGTCAGCAAGCAAATGCCGGCGCGGCGCACGAAGGCGCCGCACGCAGATCGACAAGGCCCGTTCAGGCCGCGACGTTCTTCTCGAGGAACTTGATCGCGTCGCCGACGGTGACGATCGTCTCGGCGGCGTCGTCCGGAATCTCGACGCTGAACTCCTCCTCGAACGCCATGACGAGCTCGACCGTGTCGAGGCTGTCGGCACCGAGATCGTCGATGAAATTGGCGCTGTCCGTCACCTTCTCGGCGTCGACGCCAAGGTGCTCGACGACGATCTTCTTCACGCGCTCGGCGATATCACTCATCGGTTTGTCCTCAGTTCCACTTGTCGAAGGTCCGGGGATATCAGTCTCACCCACGGATCCGGGAAAACACAACTTCCAGCTTGGGGCCGAGGCGGGGCGGGATCGCTGCCCCTCCCGCACCCAGCCAGCCAGCACGAACCCATGGGTATCGGCGGGCACGGACAGGGTTAGAACGGCTTGTTAACATACTCGGATCGTGAAGGCGAGAGCCCTTGCCGACCCGGGCAGGCGATTCCGGAAGTTGCGATAAGCTATTCAGAACATTGCCATTCCGCCGTTCACATGCAGCGTATGCCCCGTGACATAGGCAGCTTCGTCGGAGGCGAGATAGACGACTGCAGCCGCCACTTCCTCGCTCGTGCCGAGCCGGCCGGCCGGTACATTGCCGAGGATCGATTCCCGCTGCTTCTCGTTGAGCGCGTCGGTCATGGGGGTCGCGATGAAGCCTGGAGCGACGCAGTTGACGGTGATGCCACGGCTCGCGACCTCGGCGGCGAGGGCCTTCGTCATGCCCACGAGGCCCGCCTTGGCNGCNGCATAGTTGCCCTGGCCGGGATTGCCGGTGGCGCCGACGATGGAGCCGATGCTGATGATGCGCCCGAAGCGGCGGCGCATCATGCCCTTCACCGCCGCGCGCGAGAGGCGGAAGGCGGAGGTGAGGTTGACGGCGAGAACCGCGTCCCACTCCTCGTCCTTCATGCGCATGAAGAGGTTGTCGCGCGTGATGCCGGCATTGTTGACGAGGATGTCGAGCCCGCCCATCGCCTCCTCGGCTGCGGGCACCAGCGCCTCCACCTCGGCCGTGTCGGCGAGGTTGGCCGGCACCACGTGAACCCGCTCGCCCAGCTCAGCGGCGAGCTTGTCGAGCACCTCCCGGCGCGTGCCGGAGAGCACCACCTCGGCGCCGCGCGCGTGCAGCGCCCGGGCGATGGCCCCGCCGATGCCGCCCGTCGCGCCTGTGACGAGCGCCTTGCGACCCTTGAGTTCGAACATGCGACCCTCCGCTGTCAGAGCCCGCGCGACGCCTTGTAGGCAGCGACGTCCTCGGGTGTGCCCACGGCCTGGGCCGAGGCCCCGGCGGCAATGCGCTTGGCAAGGCCCGTCAGCACCTTGCCGGAGCCCAGCTCATAGAATGTATCGACGCCCTGGGCCGCCATGAAGGCGACGCACTCGCGCCAGCGCACGGTGCCTGTGACCTGCCGCACGAGGCCCTCGCGGATCTCCTGCGGATCGGTGACGGCGCGCGCATGGACATTGGCGACAAGCGGCACTTTGGGCGCCGCGATGGTGACCTTCGACAGCGCCTCGGCCATCACCTCGGCGGCCGGCTGCATCAGCGAGCAATGGAAGGGGGCGGACACGGGCAGCAGCAGCGCCCGCTTGGCGCCGCGCTGCGGGGCGAGCGCCACCACCCGCTCGACAGCGGCCTTGTGACCGGAGACCACCACCTGCCCGCCGCCGTTGTCGTTGGCGGCCTCGCAGACCTGGCCCTCGGCCGCCTCGGCCGCGACCTTGGCGGCCTCCTCGAATTCCATGCCGAGAATGGCGGCCATGGCACCCTCACCCGCCGGCACGGCCTTCTGCATCGCGTCGCCGCGGATGCGCAGAAGGCGCGCCGTGTCGGCAACGGAGAGGCTGCCCACCGCCGCCAGAGCGGAATATTCACCAAGCGAGTGCCCGGCGACGAAGGCCACGTCGCGCGCGATGTCGAGGCCGGCCTCGCTCTCCAGCACGCGCACTACGGCAAGGCTCGCGGCCATGAGGGCGGGCTGCGCGTTCGCCGTCAGCGTCAGCGTCTCCAGCGGCCCTTCCCACATGATCTGCGAGAGCTTCTGGCCGAGGGCCTCGTCGACCTCGTCGAAGACGGCGCGGGCCACCGGAAAGGCGTCGGCGAGAGCCTTGCCCATTCCGACAGCCTGGCTGCCCTGGCCCGGAAAGGTGAAAGCGACTGGCATGCGGCACTCCAACCAAAAACGTCGGCGGGCAGTGCCATTGGTTCTGCCGCGCTGTCAAGCCGCAGTGGCCCCTCCTTGTGGACCGGAGGGGACCTCANCCTGTCCATCTGCCGCCTCGACCCCCTTGAGGAAGGCATGCACGCTCGCCTCCAGCGCATCCGCCTGCTGCGCCAGCCGCGACGACCATTCGCTGACCGCGGCCGCGGCGGCAAGCGCCCGTGCCACCTCGTTTTCGACGCTGCGCATGGAAAGCACGCCTGCCCGCGCCTCGGCCGCGACGGCCTGGGTTTCGGCCGCCATGCGGGCAACGATGCTGTGCTGCTGGCGCGCCGCCTCGGCAACCCCCGTCGCCACGCCGGATACTTCCGCCACCAGGCTGTTCATTGCTCCCACGGACCGCTCGGCCGCTGCGGAAGCCTCCTGGATCTCCTTGATCTTGGCGGAGATCTCGTCAGCGAACCCGGCCGTCTGGGCGGCGAGTCCCTTCACCTCCTGCGCCACAACGGCAAAACCGCGGCCGGCCTCCCCTGCCCGCGCCGCCTCGATGGCGGCATTGAGCGAGAGAAGATTCACCTGGTCGGCTATGGCGTGGATGATGTCCGTCACCTCCTCGATGCGCGCCGCGCGTTCGGCCAGGCTGCGGATCGTCTCGACCGTGTGGCCGATGGCAATCACCGCCTGCTCGGCGACGGCGTCGGACTGGGCGGCACGGTTGGCGATGCCCTCCGTTGACGAGGTGAGATGCTCCACACCCGCAGCCACCGAAGCCACGTTGTCCGACACGCCGGTGACGGCCACCTCGGCCTCGCGCGCCTTCTGCGAGACGCCGGCCGACATGTTCGTCAGGTCCGACGCCATCGCGTCGAGCAGGCGCACCCCATCGCGCACACTGCTCAGCGTGCGGGAGATGTCGGCCTCGAAGCGCGTGACGAGCGCCTCCAGGCGCTCGGCGCGCTGCCGCGTCATCGCGGCGTTCCTGTTGGCGTTGGCGATAAGCGCGTCGCGCTGGCGCGCATGATCCCGGAACATGGCGAGGGCCTGCGCCACCTCGCCGATCTCGTCCTGCCGGTCCTCGCCGATCACAACGACATCCCGCTCGCCCGCCCGCAGCCGCCGCATGACGTCAATCATGCTCTGCAGCGGACGCGACAGGCCGCGCGCCATGAAGTAGGCGGCAAGGCCGGAGAGGATGACGGTGACGATGAGGGCGAGGACCTGCGCTTGCCGGAGCGCAATGCTCGTTGTCCGCATGGACTGGAGGGTCGTCGTCTCGTGCTGGCCCGCAAGGGCGACCACGCGCTGGGCCACCCCAAGACCGTCGCGCAGATGCTCCGTGAAGGCGGCCTCGGCCGAGCGCCGCGCGGCGGTGTCCGCGATGTGGCGCTCGAAGGCCGTACGGTAGGCCCCGAGATAGGGCATGACCTGATCAGCGAGCCAGCGCTCGTCTGCCGGCACGGCGGCAAGCTCCCGGTTCAGCGCCTCCAGCGCCTGCCGGTGCCAGCCGAGCGCCTCCTGGGAACCTGTCAGCATGTAGTCCTTCTCGTAGCGGCGCACCATCAGGAGGGCGTTCATGACCCGCAGCCGCCACGGCGTGGCATCCTGCGGCGCCTCGGTCCGCAGTCGCCGTTCCATCTCGCCGGCGGCGTCGCGGAAGGTGCCGCGCAGCCCTTGGTCCAGCGTGAAGCCGATACGGTCCTGCGCCGCGACGAGATCGACGAAGCGCTCGCGCATGCGGGCGAGCGCACCGGCGATGGCGCCGACCTCACCACGCAGGACCATTCCGGCGTCGAGCGTGGCGAGGCGGGCGAGCAGGCTCTGGGCGCGCGCCATATGCTCCTCGACCCGGACGAGATCCGCGTCACCCCGGCCCGTGAGCAGCTGCTCGAGGGATAGGTCGACATCCCTGAGCTCGGCCTGGATGACGAGGGCTGTCTGCTCGAGCTGCGCGGCGCGCGACGCCTCNGTCTGCTCCCTTTCGATGGCAATGAGGCCTACAAGCGAAATGGCGGTGACCGCGAGCATGCCGAAGAACGGTACGCCCACCAGCATCATGAGCCGCAGGCGCAGCGATACGCCTGTNCGTCGCATGAACGTCCTCACCTTCGTACGCGCGGCCTCTCCCGGCCATGGGCGAGTGTTCACGCGAGGCCCTTAAAAATGTCGGAAACCCGATCATTAATTTTGCAAATACTCGCTTCGTAGAGAGCCGCCTCGCGACTCGCGTACGTCTGGCTTGCATTGTCCGCCGATGATGCCATGCCTCGTTGGCGCGGAAGACGGNTGGCCTGATTCGTTCGCGCATGATGCGATCTTGCAGCCTGACCTCGAGGAACAATGTGACGGATACGGCTTTCACCCACGAAGTCTTCAACCAGACGCCGCCGTTTACCGACGTCAACCTGGCTGCTCTCGACCAGCCGCTCCTCGATGCACTGAAGAGCGCGGGCGTTGATGCCATCGCCAACGGGCTCCTGTCCTTCGGCGAGAGCTGCGGCGCGGCCGCGCGGCTCGACCTCGGCCGCCTCGCCAACGAGAATCCGCCGCGCCTGCGCACGCATGACGCCCAGGGCCGGCGCGCCGACATCGTCGAGTTTCACCCGGCCTATCACGCGCTGATGGAGGCGGGAGTCGAGGCCGGCCTGCATGCCTCGACCTGGGAGGCGGGCGGCAACGGCCGAAGCCTGCCGGCTGCGAACGGAGCGACCCAGGCCAGCTCCCATGTCGTCCGTGCCGCGCGGCTTTTCATCACGGCGCAGGTTGAGAGCGGCCATCTCTGCCCCCTCACCATGACCCATGCCTCGCTGGCCGCGATCGGGGCGTCGCCGGAGCGGCTGCGCGACTGGTTGCCCATGGTCCGCTCGCGGCACTACGATTTTCGTTTGGTCCCCTTCTGGGAAAAGCGCGGCGTCACCGTCGGCATGGGCATGACGGAGAAGCAGGGCGGCACGGACGTCCGGGCCAACACCACCCGCGCGGAGCCCGTGAGCGGCGACGAATACGAGATCACCGGCCACAAGTGGTTCCTATCGGCGCCGATGTGCGACTCCTTCCTCGTGCTCGCGCAGGCGCCAGGCGGCCTCACCTGCTTCCTGATGCCGCGCTTCCGCCCGGACGGCAACGTCAACGCGCTTCACCTGCAGCGGCTCAAGGACAAGCTGGGCAACCGCTCCAATGCCTCCTCGGAGGTGGAGTTCCACCGGGCCTTCGCCTGGCGCATCGGCGAGGAGGGCAAGGGCGTGCGCACCATCATCGAGATGGTGCAGCTCACCCGGCTCGACTGCGTCGTCGCCTCGGCTGGGCTGATGCGCATGGGGCTGGCGCTCGCCATGCACCACGCCCGCCATCGCTCCGTCATGCAGCGCAAGCTCGTCGACCAGCCGGCGATGGCGGCCGTCCTCGCCGATCTCGCGCTGGAGAGCGAGGCAGCNACAGCCCTCGCCATGCGGCTCGCCGCCAGTTTCGACCTCGCCGCCGAGAACCCGCGCGAGGCGGCGCGGGCGCGCATCCTGACGCCAGCGGCCAAGTTTCTCGTCTGCAAGGCGGCGCCGGCCTTCCTCTACGAGGCCATGGAATGCCTCGGCGGCAACGGCTATGTTGAGGAAAGCCCGATGCCCCGCCTCTACCGCGAGGCGCCGGTCAATGCCATCTGGGAAGGGGCGGGCAACGTCATGGCGCTCGACGTGCTGCGCGCGGCCGAGCGGGATGCAGAGGCGATGGCCTCCGTCCTCGTCACCCTCGGCGAGGAGGTCTCCGGTCTTCCCGGCGCGCGCGAGGCGCTTGCCGACATCGAGGGCCTGCTAGCCGGCAGTGAGCGGGAGCGCAACGCGCGCCGCATTGCCGAGACCCCCGCCCTCATCGCGGCGGCGGGCGCCCTCACCCACGCGGCGCCCCCTGCGATCGCGGAAGCATTCGCGCGGACACGCATCGCGGCCCCGCGGCGCGGCTTCGGCTCCAACGACCTCGCCAGTGCCGGCAGTCTGCTTCTCGGCCGGGCGCTGCCGTTGCTGTAACAGCGGTGGCCTTCCGACGCGGGCCATGCAAGAACAGACCTGAAGACCGATTGGACGAGAACCTTGGCCCGACGCCTGAAATCCACACACGCCACCCACAGCACCGTCCGCGGTGACGCGCACCTGCCGACGAAGGAGGACATCGCCGCCTTCATCGCCGAATCGCCCGGCAAGGTCGGCAAGCGCGAAATCGCGCGTGCCTTCGGCATCGGCGGCGGCCAGCGCATCTGGCTCAAGCGCATGCTGCGCGAGCTGGAGGACGAGGGGGTCATCGATCGGCGCCGCAAGGTGCTGCACAAGGCCGGGCGCCTGCCACCCGTCGTGCTGGCGGACATCACCGGCCGCGACGCGGACGGCGAACTGGTCGCCGAGCCGGCGGAGTGGAGCACGGACGAAGACGGCAAGGCGCCGCGCATCATCATCACCCCTTCACGCAGGCGGCGCGCGGGCGAGCCTGCGCCGGGCGTCGGCGACCGCGCACTGCTGCGTGTCGAACCTGCCCCGGACGAGGGCCCGCAGGTCTACATCGGGCGCATCATCAAGCTCATCGCCAAGCTGAAGGCGCAGGTACTCGGCGTCTATCGCGCCAACCGCGAGCGTGGCGGCGGCTACCTCGTGCCCGTGGACAAGAAGGCGCTCGGGCGCGAGATCATCATTCCCCCCGGCGCCGAGGGCGAGGCTGAGGATGGAGACCTCGTCAGCGTCTCCGTCGCGCGTGGTACGCGCCTCGGGCCACCGCAGGCCAAGGTGCGCGAGCGCCTCGGCTCCCTGAAGTCGGAAAAGGCCATCAGCCTTGTCGCCATCCATGCCCACGGCATTCCACATGTCTTCCCGCCGGCCGCCCTGCGGGAGGCGGAGGCGGCGAAGCCCGCCACGCTCGCCGGGCGCGAGGACTGGCGCGCCCTGCCGCTCGTCACCATCGACCCCGCCGACGCCAAGGACCACGACGACGCGGTGCATGCGGAGCCGGACGAGGATCCCGACAATCCGGGCGGCCACATCCTCCACATCGCCATCGCCGACGTCGCCGCCTATGTGCTCCCCGGCTCCGCGCTCGACCGCGAGGCGCTGGAGCGGGGCAACTCGGTCTATTTCCCCGACCGGGTCGTGCCCATGCTGCCCGAGCGCATCTCGAATGACCTGTGCTCGCTGCGCCCGGGCGAGGACCGGCCGGCACTCGCGGTACGCATCGTCATCGACGCCAACGGGCGCAAGAAACGCCACAGCTTCCACCGCGTGCTCATGCGCTCGGCCGCGAAGCTGGCCTATCCCCAGGCGCAGAGGGCCATCGACGGCAAGCCGGACGAGGTGACGGGACCGCTCCTCGAGCCTGTGCTGAAGCCGCTGTGGGCCGCCTACCACGCCCTGGCGCGCGCCCGCGACGCGCGCGAGCCGTTGGCGCTCGACCTGCCCGAGCGCAAGCTCATCCTGAAGGAGGATGGCACGGTCGACCGCGTGCTCGTGCCCGAGCGGCTCGACGCGCACCGGCTGATCGAGGAGTTCATGATCCTCGCCAACGTCTGCGCCGCCGAGACGCTGGAGAAGAGCGACCTCCCCTTCACCTATCGCGTGCACGACGAACCCTCGCTTGAGAAGATGCGTATTCTCGGCGAAGTGCTCGCCTCCATCGGTCTCAAGCTGCCGAAGGGCGGCGCGCTGCACCCGTCGCTCTTCAACCGCATTCTGGCCTCGGTGGAGAAGACGCCGCACCGCGCCTTCATCAACGAGATCGTGCTGCGCTCCCAGGCGCAGGCCGAATATTCGACGGACAACTACGGCCACTTCGGCCTGGCGCTGCGCCGCTATGCCCACTTCACCTCGCCGATCCGCCGCTATGCCGACCTCATCGTGCATCGCTGCCTGATCCGCCACCTCAGGCTGGGCGAGGGCGGCCTTCCGGCCACGATGACCCGGGAAGAGATGGCTGAGATCGCGGCCCGCATATCGGCGGCGGAGCGGCGCGCCATGGCGGCCGAGCGGGAGACGGTCGACCGGCTCATCGCCCACTACATGGCCGATCAGGTGGGGGCCACCTTCGAGGGGCAGATTGCCGGTGTGACGAGCGCCGGGCTGTTCGTGAAGCTCGACCACACTGGTGCCGACGGCTTCGTGCCCGCGGCGACGCTGGGCTCCGACTACTTCCGCTTCGACGAGCGGCAGCATGCCCTCGTCGGCTCCCGCTCGGGCGAGACCTTCCGTCTTGGCGACCGCGTGACCGTGCGTCTCGTCGAGGCCGCGCCCGTGGCCGGCGCGCTGCGTTTTGAGATGCTCAGCGACGGCAAGGCCGGCGCGCGACAGAGCGCCCAATTGCGTGCGCGCGGCCGCAATGCCAAATCCTTCCGGCCCGCCAGGAGCGCCAAGGCGGCCGAGCGGGCGGCGGCACGCAAGGCGGCGCGGCAGAAGGGCGCGCGCAACACCCGGGCGAAACAGGAAACGACATGGCCTCACGGGACGACTGACGAATGCTTTCGAGGCGCCGCGCGACTGGCGGAGCGCGATGAGGCGCGGCCTCGCCTGCCGCTGCCCGGCCTGCGGCAGTGGCCGGTTGTTCTCGAGCTTCCTCAAGGTGAGGCCCAATTGCGAGGCATGCGGCGAGGACCTGTCGCACCATCGCTCCGACGACCTGCCGCCCTACATCGTCATCACCATCGTCGGGCACGTCATTGGTGGCGCCAACCTCACCTTCGAAAGCTTCGCCGAGTGGCCCATGTGGATGCACATGGCGCTGTGGCCTGTGCTCGCCCTTGCCATGTGCCTCGGCCTCCTGCAACCGGTGAAGGGTGGCGTCGTCGGCTACCAGTGGGCGCTGCGCATGCACGGCTTCGGCGACAACAGGGACGAGGAAGCGCCCCTGCGCGTGGGCGGCAACGAGGGATGACGCGGTGAACGACCAGGCGCGGCATCTGACGACGACGGAACGGCTCAATAACGCGGCGCGTGAGCGGCGCTGGGAGAACCAGCGGCCGAAGGATGCGGCTACGCTCATCATCATCGACCGGCGCCGCCGCACGCCCAAGGTGCTGATGGGCCGGCGCCACGAGGGCCACAAGTTCATGCCGGGCAAGTTCGTCTTTCCCGGCGGGCGCATCGAGGCCGGGGACCGGTCGATGCCCGTGGCCGGGATGCTGCACCCGGCCTCAGAGGCCCGCCTCGTCTCCCGCGTCACGCGGCCCAGCCTCGCCCGTGCGCGGGCGCTGGCCCTGGCCGCGGTGCGCGAGACCTTCGAGGAAACGGGCCTGCTCATCGGCTCGCGCGATTACGGGCCGCCCGAGCACGCGCCGGAGGGGCCCTGGCGGGCCTTCGTCGAGCACGGCGTCTTTCCCGATCTCGAGGCGCTGCAGTTCGTCGCCCGCGCCATCACGCCGCCGCGCCGGCCCAAGCGCTTCGACACGCGCTTCTTCGCCGTGGATGCGACGGCCATCGCGGCCACCGTTCCCGACATCGTCGGCCCGCAGTCGGAGCTGACGGAACTCGTGTGGGTGTCGCTGCCCGATGCCAAGCGCCTCGACCTGCCGACGATCACCCACGTGATCATCGAGGAGCTGGAGGCCCGGATCGCCGCCGGCTTCGCGCACGAGCTGCCCGTGCCGTTCTATTACGAACGCCGCGGGCGCTTCGTGCGCGAGGAGCTCTGAACGGCTGGCTTGAGCGAAGGGCCCCTCGCCCCGTGCGCCGCATCTGCCTCGCCCTGCCCGAGGCTGAGGAGCGGAAGACCTGGGGCGGGAAGCCACCGTGCACCGCGGCTACCCCCTCACCGCGCCGAAGCGGCTCGCAGCGGGCGTCTGGATCGGCCGACGCATCGCGCTGGCCGCGCCTTCAGGCACGTGGCCTGCCCGCCTCACCCCTTGCACTTGCGGGCCCGCGGGTGTAGGTAGCGCGTTCAATCCGTAACTTCTTGTTGCTTGAGAGGGAGCCCAGCATGGCTCGCGTTACCGTCGAGGATTGCATCGACAAGGTCAACAATCGCTTCGACCTCGTGCTCCTCGCTAGCCATCGTGCCCGCATGATCTCTGCCGGTGCTCCGCTGACGGTCGACCGCGANCGCGACAAGAATCCCGTGGTGGCTCTGCGCGAAATTGCGGAAGAGACCATCTCGCCGGAAGACCTGAAGGAAGACCTCATCCATTCAATGCAGCGCTATGTCGAGGTCGACGAGCCGGAGGCGGATGCCGTGCCCCTCATCGGGACCTCGAGCGGGGACGACAGCGACGTGCAGTTCGACCGCATGAGCGAGGAGGATCTGCTGCGCGGCCTCGAGGGCCTCGTCCCGCCCGCCGACAGCGGCGACGACGACTGATCCATTCGCCGCACCATGGCGGCAGGCTGAAAAGCCCGGCATACAGCCGGGCTTTTTTTGCGGCNGCTGCGGCGTCCTGACATTGCACGGGGCCTTGCGCCTGCGTCCTATCTTCATGATATCTTTCAAAAAATAAGAACAGACCCCGGTCCTTAGCCCATGATGCGGCAGTACGAACTTGTCGAGCGTGTGAAGCGCTACCATCCGGATGCGGACGAGGCCCTGCTCGACCGGGCCTACGTCTATGCCATGCGGGCACACGGCCAGCAGAAGCGCGCCTCGGGAGACCTGTTCTTTTCTCATCCCCTCGAAGTNGCCGCCATCCTCACGGACCTGAAGCTCGACGAATCGACCATCGTCGCNGCCGTCCTGCACGACACGATCGAGGACACGGACGCGACGCGCGAGGAGATCGACAGCATGTTCGGTCCCGAGATCGGCGCGCTCGTCGATGGCCTCACCAAGATCAAGAAGCTCGACTTCGTGTCGAAGAAGGCCAAGCAGGGCGAGAACTTCCGCAAGCTCCTGCTCGCCATCGCCGCCGACGTGCGCGTGCTGCTTGTCAAGCTTGCCGACCGGCTGCACAACATGCGCACCCTCCACTACGTCGCGCCCGAGAAGCGCATTCGCGTGGCGGAGGAAACGCTGGAAATCTATGCCCCCCTCGCCGGGCGCATGGGCATCCAGGAAATGCGCGACGAGCTGGAGGATCTCTCCTTCCGCTATCTGAAGCCGGAAGCCTACGAGACGATCACCCGCCGCCTCGAGGAAGTGGCCCAGCGCAACGGCCCGCTGATCGAGACCATCGAGAAGGACCTGACGGCGCGTCTCGCCGAGCGCGGCATCAGCGCCAAGGTGAGCGGCCGGCGCAAGCGTCCCTATTCGATCTGGCGGAAGATGGAGCGCAAGTCCATCGCCTTCGAGCAACTCTCGGACATCTTCGGCTTCCGCGTCATCGTCGACACCATCGACGACTGCTACCGTGCGCTCGGTGTGGTGCACACCACCTGGCCGATGGTTCCCGGCCGCTACAAGGACTACATCTCGACGCCGAAGCAGAACGACTACCGCTCCATCCACACGACGGTGATCGGGCCGGGGCACCAGCGCGTCGAGCTGCAGATCCGCACGGCCGAGATGCACGAGATCGCCGAATACGGCATCGCGGCTCACGCGCTCTACAAGGACGGGCGCACCGGCGGCCGCACGCTGATGAGCGAGAGCCGGGCCTACCAGTGGCTGCGGCGCACGGTGGACCTCCTCGCCGAAGGCGACAGCCCGGAGGAGTTTCTCGAGCACACCAAGCTCGAGCTCTTCCACGACCAGGTCTTCTGCTTCACGCCGAAGGGGCGGCTCATCGCGCTGCCGCGCGGCGCGACGCCCATTGATTTCGCCTATGCGGTTCATACCGACATCGGCAACACGGCGGTCGGCGCCAAGATCAACGGCCGGATCGCGCCACTCCTGTCGGAGCTGCAGAACGGCGACGAGGTCGAGATCGTGCGCGCGGAGGGGCAGGTGCCGCCGGCAGCCTGGGAATCGCTGGTTGTCACCGGCAAGGCGCGGGCCGCCATCCGCCGTGCGACGCGCAGCGCCGTGCGGCGCCAGTATGCGGGCCTCGGCCGCCAGATCCTGGAACGAGCCTTCGAACGCGCGGGCAAGGCCTTTTCCGACGACAAGCTGAAGGCCGCCCTGCCGCGCCTGGCGCGCCAGTCCATCGACGACGTGCTCGCGGCCGTCGGGCGCGGCGAGATGTTCTCGGGCGATGTCGTGCAGGCCATCTATCCGGAATACCGCGAGGACAGGAAGCCGAGCAGCGACGGCGCCAACGGCACCGGCTGGTTCGACATCAAGGGCGGTGACAACCTGCGCTTCAAGGTGCCNGGCAACAACGAGGAAGGCTCAAGCAAGGCNATCCCCATCCGCGGCCTCAACGGCGATCTGCCGGTGCGCTTCGCGCCGGAGGGAGGCGCCGTGCCGGGCGACCGCATCGTTGGCATCCTGACGCCAGGCGAAGGCATCACGATCTATCCCATCCAGTCGTCGGCACTGGCGGCCTTCGAGGATTCGCCGGACCGCTGGCTGGACGTGCGCTGGGCCGTGGAGGAAGGGAACCGGCANCGTTTNCCCGCCCGCATCGCCCTCAACACCATCAATGAACCAGGCACGCTCGCCACGGTGGCTCAGGTCATCGCCGAGCACGACGGCAATATCGATAACATCATCATGCGGCGCCGGACGCCGGACTTCACCGACCTGACGATCGACGTCTCGGTGTGGGACCTGAAACACCTCAACGCCATCATCAGCGAGCTTCGCGCGAAACGGGTGGTCAGCAAGGTAACACGCGTCACGGGCTAAAAATTGC